>ERZ827488.455-NODE-455-length-62729-cov-12.360995_pt1 | contig 62729 bp, 27 predicted proteins | sample MGYA00519771_ERZ827488 | MGnify/ENA primary metagenome ERZ827488 (study PRJEB31778, sample SAMEA3449323) | human gut metagenome | biome: human gut; feature: human-associated habitat; material: faeces | place: United Kingdom | collected 2010/2012 ... | reverse complement strand
TCGGGCCAGTGCAAAATGCTTTCAAATAACTGCATGCGCAGTTTGACCAGCACGGCCTGGCTTACCTTGGCCATTAGAACCGTACTCATCACCGTACAGATGGCAAACCCCAGAGTCACACCAATGAGCGCAAGCGGTGCTGCATAAATATTCCAGCCTTCCTGATGATAAAACCCGATGTCAGTCATTTTACCGAGCAAAGTCGCCGTCACGGACGACATGCTGGCAGACCCCATTAAAAAGACGACCGCCACGGCCAACCGCCATTTATGCGGGAGAAAATATCGATAAAGACGGCGCAGATCAGGATCCACTTTCTCCATCCACTTCATGCCAGCTCCCCTCCATCCGTCTTACCTTCATTGTTGTTTTCAGTCTTCTCTTCGCGCTTTTCCAGTGACTGCAGTCGCAAAAGTTCGGCAAAGAGACCGTTTTGTTCAAGCAACTCGGCACGCGCGCCCATTTCCTTGACCACACCGTCGGCCATCGCCACAATCTTCGTAGCGTGCTCGATCGTTGAAAAGCGATGCGCGACCATAAACGTCGTTCGTCCCTTCATCAATGAGACGAGCGCTCCCTTGATCTTCATCTCGTTTTCACTGTCAAGCGCACTGGTAGCTTCATCCAGAATTAAAATCGGAGTATTTCTCAAAAACGCCCGCGCAATCGACAGGCGCTGCTTCTGGCCGCCGGACACGTTCGATCCGCCTTGGGCGATCGCGGCGGAATACCCGCCGTCCATGCGCGCCACGAACTCGCTGGCCTGCGCCACGTCGGCGGCGGCCCTGACGCGATTCAGCTGCTCGGCCGGTATATCGGCACCTTCCGCAGCCTTGCCAGCGGCGATCAACGCGGCCTCGCGCTTGCGCCCGGCCGGGGTGGAGGTATCGGCCATCTCGACCTCCGCCGGGTCGCCCGGCTGATCGCCGTAGCTCACGTTGGAGGCCACGGTGCCCTTGAACAGCACGGACTGCTGCGGCACGTAGCCGATCTTGTCGCGCAGGGCCTTCAGGTCGTAGTCGCGCACGTCCACGCCGTCGACCAACACCTGGCCTTGGCTGGTGTCATAGAAGCGCGGCACGAGATTGATAAGAGACGACTTGCCGGAGCCGGTGGAGCCGATGAACGCCACCGTCTGGCCCTGCTCGGCGGTGAAGTTGATGCCTTCCAGCATCGCCTCGCGCGAATCCGGGTAGGTGAAGCTGACGTTGCGGAATTCCACGGTGCCCCTCTGGCCGGTTTTGGCCACGTCGGCGGCGGTTTTGGTGCCGTTCTCGACGATTGGCTCAGTGTCGAGCACCTCCATGATGCGCTGCGCGGACACGTCGGCGCGCGGCCAGAGCACGAACACCATGCTCATGAGCAGGAAGCTCATGATGACCTGCACGGAGTAGTTGGAGAACACGACCATGTTGGAGAACACGGTGAGCTTGTCCTTGAGCCCGGCGGCATCGATCAGGTAGGTACCGATCCAGTAGACGGCAAGCATCAGACCGTTCATGATGGTGTTCATCAGCGGCATCATGAACGCCATGACGCGGTTGGTGAACAGCTGGGTGTCGGTGAGGTCCTTGTTGGCCTTGGTGAATTTGGCTTCCTGGTAGTCCTCGGCGTTGTAGGCGCGCACCACACGCAGGCCGGTGAGGTTCTCGCGGGCCACGAGGTTGATGTTGTCGGTCAGGGCCTGCATGGCCTTGAATTTCGGCATGACCATGGCCATCATGATGACGATGGCCGCCAGCAGAATCACTACGGCGATTCCGGTGGCGAGCGTCCATTCGAAGCCTTCGCCGGCGATCTTGCACACGGCCCATACGGCCATGATCGGCGATTTGACGATGAGCTGCAGACCCATGGTGATGAACATCTGCACCTGCGTGACGTCGTTGGTGGAGCGGGTGATGAGGCTGGCGGTGGAGAACTTGCTCATTTCGGCCGGGCCGAAGGACTCGACCTTGCGGAATTCGAGCGAGCGCAGACGCTGGGTGAACGAGGCGGCCACGCGCGCAGCGATGTAGCCGGTGATGATGGCACACGCCGCGGATCCGAGCGAGATGAGCAGCATCTTGCCGCCGGCAATCCAAATGTCCTTCATGTGGCTGCCCGGCGTTTCGACCAGCGTGGTGATGTCTGACATATAGTCGGGCAGTTTCAGGTCGAAGTAGACCTGCCCGACGATGGTCACCAGAGCGATGAGCATCTGACCGATCTCCGCTTTGGAGAGGTATTTCATGATGCGAAGCATTGGTTTCCCCTTGTGTTGGTTGGGTTGGTTATTGGTTATTGACGATTGGCTCTTAAGTTGGCTGGGTTATCGGCGATTATCGGTTCACGATGTCTTAATAGTTTCTATTGTTTGATTACTTACACTGTGAGATATTACGCGCACTTCTGCATGTTCGCTGTGAGCGTCCTCAATTAGCCTTGCCGATTAGTTCTCCGCGCGCTTAGCTGCCATGTGTTCAGCCACGCGCTTGCCCCGCTCCACGAATGCCTCACGCACCTGTTCAGCAGTCGGCCGAGGCTGTCCCGGATGGCAAATCGACATATATGTGGTGAACTCAGACACCAGGTCAACGAATTCGCGCGTGCGCCGCTCCCCCATTTGCGAGAAAATCCAGCAAATCGCGGAACGCATTTCCTCTATCATCCGATGAGACTGCTCGCGCCCGGAATCAGTGAGATTCACGCGAATAATGCGCCGATCCTTGGAATCAATGTCACGCGTGACCCAGCCTTTTTTCTCCAGAGACGACAGCACAGTGGAGATGCGGCCGGAACTGGCCTGCAGCGCCGATGCCAATTGCGATGGCGTTTGCGTCCCCTTCATGGACAGCTCCCGGAGCACGAACTGCTCACCATGGGCTCCACGAGTGAATTCCCTCTGCATTGTCGAACGATTGCCCCACACGCTGGCACACAGTTCACTAACTGCTTCCTGCTCAAATCCCATAAGAGCACCATCCATTTCCATTCGCTACACGGCAGAGCGCCGCAAACATCCCAAGAATATCTCACACCGTAAACAATTCGCTACTAGAAACTATTTTTGGAACGCATAATGCACACACTCCACGCTCTTTGATATTCTGAAAGCCGCATAGATATTCACTTCGGGGCGTCGTCTAAGAATATTTGCTGGGCCAACGGTAGCGACGTTGGCATTGTGCTCCATGAGGTATCTGGTCGAAAAGGCGGACGAAGACAGACCAGTTGGGCGGAGCGCGCCCATACCTCAAAACCATTGCAATTATTCGCTTTGACCATTTTCGTGGAGTCACGAAAATGGTCATGAAAAACATAAGGACACACCCATGAACCGCGACGAAATCACACGCAAAACCAGCGAACTCAGCACTCCCGATACGCCTGCTATCTCATTGCTCAAAACGGTGATCCAAAGAAAGAAGAAATGGCACTTCTCCAGAGCTATTTTGCCGTTCAGACTCGCAAAACGGAAATCATTGAGCAACGCATGGGAGAAATCAGCCGGCTCGCCGGCCGAGAGGCCCTTGCCACTGCAGAGAAGAAACTCTATCCGTATACCCAAATCACACACAACAAAACCGCACAAGTGCACATGTACACGCCCAACCACGCCGCAGAACGCCGGCAAGGATGTGATACAGGCCACAGAAAGCGTTGTACCGCCTAGGCAATGCAACAATTGTCCGCTATGCTCTGAAGGCAGATGGCGGCACGGATGCCATCCCAAAGAGGGGGTATGACCATGATTCGGGGTATGAACCTATGCAGCATCGCCGGCTGCACGCACGAAGCAGAAGAAGCGGGCATGTGCAACATGCATTTCACATCGGCGCTGGTTCACGGAGCGCTGCACTACACTGCGGGCGGACGTCCGTCGCACTGCTGAGCGCAACAACAAAGCAAAACAACCAGTAACGCTCAACGGCTTCCACATGTTCATGCTCTAATTGCATGTACTTGCAGACACAATGGCCGGTCTGAGCCAACTGCCCTCGCATGGAGCAGCTGGCTCAGACCGGCCATTATTGTTGCTTTGTACTGTTTGCACTGTATTGCGCCTGCATTGCGCAAGCTCGGGCGCACTCGGGTGCACTCGCTGAGTGGCGTGAATCGCAGATTGCTCAATAGCAACGCAATCCACGCCACTCAGCAGTTGCCATGGTTATGCGCGGCGTTTGCGGATGACGAGCAAGGCACCAGCCGCAGCTGCCAGCACCACAACCACGACCGCAATGGCAGCCACGGCAGCACCCGTATTCGAAAGGGGCGCAGCGCCATTAGCAGCCGGCTTATTCGTGGCAGTGCTACCGGGCTTAGCAGTGTTGCCAGGATTGTTGGTATCGCCGGGCTTCTGCTCTCCAGGGCCGGGAGTGACCTCCGTGGCCGTGACCGTGACTTCGAACGTCGCGTTCACGCCACGATAAGAGACGGTGATGGTCCTCGTGCCTGCGGTGGCAGAATCAAAGCCAGTGAACTTCAGATCACCATCAGTTGGATCAATCAGCTTGCGCAGCGTTTCAGTATCGCCGACTTTGTAAATGGCGGATACCTTCACATCGGCAGCGTTGAACTTATCGCCTACCTGATAGGAATCCTTGGTCACTTCCACAGCAAGCTCAGCCAACTGAGGCAGTTCGCCGAATGTCACTGTGTAGGTTTTCGCCGTGCCATCCTCAGCAGTTACAGTCACCGTGGCCACGCCGTTGTTCTCGGCCGAAGCCTGCTCCACCTGCACCGTAGCCTTCGCGTCAGCAGCAGTCGCCTCCACCGTCGGGTAGGAAGCAGCATCTCCAGCCAGCGCACCGGCATATTTAGTGGTATCCGCGGAGAATCCGTCAACCGTCTTGCCATCCACAGTCAGATCAGCAAGATTGGCGTTACTAGACGGCTGCGGCTCTGGCGTTGCTTCACCTTCGGCGATGCGTACTTCAGCGATCTTGGCATAGTCATTGCCATCGGCGTAGGTGAAGTTGAGGCGAATGCCCTTGGTGGCGGGCAGAGCGCTCACATCGGCTTCCGTCACGGCTCCAGCAGCACCATTCACAGTGACTGCCGGCAGCGTGGCATCAGTCCACGTGGCGCTGTCTTCAGCTAGGTACGATACAGTGAAGCTCTTCGGAGCGGCCTCGCCCTTGGCCTTATCCACCGCAACGCTGAGCTTGCCCAGCTGATATGCCTTATCGAAGGTGTAGCTGAGCCACGGCGAGGTGTCGCCGGTGCCCCAGTTCGACCAGTTGGTGCTCAGGTTGTTGTCGCAAGTCAGGTCGGCCGTAGAAGCGGAGGCCCAGCTGCTGGCCGGCTCATACTTCGAGGCCGCAGCGGACGAGCAGAACAACCGGGCAAGGTTGCTTTCCACAGTCACGGTGAACGTGGCGGTTACTGAAGAATCAGCGACAAGACGCACCGTCACGGTTTGCTCGCCCAATTTGGTGGTGTCGAAGCCTTCCAGCGTGTATTCGCTTGGCTCCAGCACACGCGTTTTGCCATTGGTGAGCGTGGCGGTAACCGTCACGTCCCGAAGCGCGAGCATCTGCCCCTTGGCGATAGTGGCTTCAGGGTCCTTAGCCGCGATGGACTCCACAGCAGCAGTCTGCGAACCGAACGCAGTGCCGTTGAAGGCCACGGTGAATGCGCCGGCATTGCTGTTCGACGTGGCGAAGACACCGGCATCGAGCCCGGTTGCGTCCGCACCGGTCAGCGTTACCGTAGCGACATCCTGCCATTCATCGTTCGCGGAAGCACGCCAGTAGCCTTTCAGGGTATCGGTTGCGGCGCGCTCCAGCTTGAGTTGCACTTGGTCGCCGAAGCCGGCACCAACATGCGATGTTTCCTTATCGATGTAGCCATCGGCATTGGAATCGTACTGCATGTAAATGCCGCTTGGGCTGGCAAGTAACGTGGCATATCCCTTGCCGCCGTTAGCGTCAGCAAGACCGTTACGAACCACCAGGCCGGCACGCGGATCGCCATTACCGCCCAAGTCGAGCGGCTTGACCGTGGTTTCCAACGTTTCGTTCACGTCCAGAGCATCAGGCTGGTACACCGCGCTGCCCTCGTTGCGATCCGTCCAGACACCACGATTGGCGTTGTCCGTAACGGTGAAGTCATAGGTACCGCCGGATGCGGCGACCTGGCACGCGCTGCCGCCCTTCCAATGGGCTTCCTTCCAACTTCCGGAAATCGGGTTGGAGCAGGAAACGTCGATGGTTCTGCGGAATGTGCGGCCCGGGTTGAAGTTGCTGCTCTCGGCAAGAGTGCCTGTAATGGTGTAGGTTCCCGGCACATTGAATGCGTAGGTGCTGCCGGCAGCCTTGGTCGACTTGCTGACTGCCGTACCGCCTTCCACATTCCATGTCACCTTGGTAGCAATGGTATCGTCGCCTTCCTTGACGTTGACGGTGTCCGGCAGAGTAACGGTTCCGCCCGTGTTCACGGTCTTCGGGAGATCATCGCCGGTTTCCACAGTCCAGTTGACCAGCTTGCCCTTGGCGCTACCATGGTTGTCCCAATAGTTCAGATCCCAGCCGTCGGGCTCGCCTTCTTGAGCAGGATTATGCATTTCGATGGTGCCGTTCTCACCGATGGTCAGCGGCAGCCAAACATAGGTGGAATCGGCTTTACCGGAATCCCAACGGTCACCAAGGTAGATGAAGTGACCTTTCTCCTGGTCTACTGCGAGCACACTAGCCGACTGCGAACCGAATGTGGTGCCGCGGGTATCGCCCACAGACAACAGACCATCCGCGCCTTCCGGCATGTTGTTGTACCACGTGTTCTCGTTGGCATCGTCCTTTTCCACGCCACGGGTCCAGCTTCCCAGCATGGAGTCGGCGGTGTAGTAGGTCTGCTTGTTCGGGTCCCAGCCGGTTGCACCAGATGCGATGATGTTGTAACGCCCGTCATATTGGAATACGGCAGGAGCTTCCAGCGAACCATTTTGTTTGACGATTTGGAAATCTTCGCCACGCACCGGGGCATCCGTAGTACCGTCTGCAAGAATGTATGGGTACTGCCCGTCAGCAGAGTACTGCTTTTGTCCCTCGGACTGGTCCACATTCGTGGTCTTGACTACATTGGTGTAATCATCGTTAAGCTTGGCGATATACAGCGTGGCATTGGCTTCGGAAGAATACAGTACATAGGCACTGTCGTCCTTCGGATCCACGAACACAGTCATATCGCGGCTGTCACCGTTCTCACCCCAGCTGGGGTTACCTGCGGCTTCTTTCCAATTGTTCTGGTTAGGCAAACGATAGGCACCCACCATAGTGAACGGGCCCGCCGGATTGTCGGAAACAGCCACGCCCGCAAGTGCACGTGCATAGTTGGAACCGCCCGGCGTGGTGCTTCCATCGGAATGCCACCACAGCACGTATTGCTTGTTCTTCTTGTTGTAGATGATCTTCGGACGCTCGAAAATGCCCTGTACGGAATCAACCGCGCCATCACCATCCTGATCGGGGTTGGTGTTGAGGTACGGGAAGATTGCGTCGGCCTTGGCAGCGTCCACACTGCCGTCGGACTTGGTCAGGTTGTAGGCCTTGTCGAAGTAGGCGTAATCGGCATTGCTCTTATCCGTCAACTGAGATTTGCTGGTCACCGCACGCAGCGCCACACCAAGATCGGTCCAGTTGTATAGATCTGTCGACATATAAGCATGAACACCGGGGCTGTTGTCGTAACCGTTAGAACGGTCTTCGCCATACCAGTAGTAGGCGTCGCCAACCTTGACCACTTGGCCACCGTGCGCTTGGATGTGTGTGCCGCCATTATCATTGGCGTTCTTGGCATACCAATATGGCTGGAAGTAATCGCTAGCGTTCTTGCCCGGATCGGCTGTGGGCTGGAACTTGGTGTATGTCGGCACTTGGCCGATGGTAGGCAGGTAATCCACACCTGCCGCACTGGCACTTGCAGCGGCCAGCCCGCATGACAATAGCGTTGCCGCGGCGGTAATTGCCGCGATAAGAGCGCCCTTGCCCTTATTGTTTATCTTCATTGATTTGGTTCTTTGATTGATGATAACGGGTTTTTGAACAAACAGTTATGTCGCTATCCGCGAAGCCAGAAAAGGTTCGACAAATCAATATACCGATACTGAAAACTCAGTATTCAACTTGTCGGACCAATTATGGTCAAAGAGCGGAGGAACCGGCCGGCAATAGTCAATATTGCCGGCTTGTTCCTTCACCCATTACTGCGCGAGGGTGCTATGCACGCTTGCGCAGCATGAACAATGCACCCGCGGCAGCGGCCAGCAGAGCGACAGCGCCAGCGATGGCGGCAACATTGGAACCGGTGTTGGCCACCGTGTTCTTGTTGCCGTTGCCGGTGGCACCGGGCTTGTTGGTGCTGCCGGGCTTCTGTTCTTCAGGGCCAGGGGCGACTGCGTTGGCCTTGACCGTGACGTTGAAGGTCGCGGTCACACCACGGTAGGAGACGGTAATCGCCTTCTTGCCTGCGGTGGTGGAGTCGAACGAGCCAATCGCAAGCTGCGGGTCGTCAAGAGCGACCGGCACTTCCTTGGTCTTGTCGCCACTCTGATAGACGGCAGTAACCTTCAGACCGGCGGTATCGAGCCTGTCGCCGATGGCGTACTCGATCTTCGTGGGTCCGGTCACCTTGAGCGAAGCCAAAGTGAAGGCTTTGAAGGTCACCGTGTAGGTCTTCGTCTCAGACTCGTCGGCTGAGGTCACCGTAATGGTGGCCTTGCCGCCAAGCTTGCCATTCTCAACCGCGTCGCCAGTCACCTTGACGGTGGCGGCATTGTCGGCGGCGAAGGCCTGCAGCACCGGGTTTGCCTCAGCACCGAACGGAAGATCAACTGTGTAGTCGGTCTTATCAGCAGCGAAGCCCTTGATGGTCTCGCCGTCAAGACGCAGGTCGCCCAGCGTGGCATCGGATGCCGGCTGCGGGGTAATCACCTTGTTGTCTTGTGCGAACACCTGAATTTCGGCCACGTTGATGTACACCTTGGTGTCCTGCAACGTGTTGGTCAGGCGGATGGCCTTGGCCTTTACCGGGGTGTCGAGCACGAAGTCAACGGTCGGGGTGTCGGCGGCGGTGATGCCGTCGGAGCCAGAGCCGGCATCGCCGGCCTGTGTCTTCCAGCCATCCTTGGTACCGACTTCATGCCATTTGCCAGCCTCATCCTGGTATTCCAGCGTCTGGCTCTTCGGCCAAGACGCACGACCATCGTAGTAGAAGAAGGTCTTCACTTCGGTGATGGTCTGAGCTTCGTCGAAGGTGAACGTGGCGACCGGGTCCACCGTCGAGGCGGTGGAAGCCCAAGTGGACCAACCCTTTGACGTAGTGTCACCATCGATGGCCTTGGAAGCGGAGGCACCCTCCTGGAAGTTCACCGAGAAGTTCGTGCCAGAGGCCGCGGCGATGTTCTTCGCAGCACCCTGAACCGGCGTCACGAATGCCTGAATTTCGGTGGCGTTCATGTAGTCGTTGTTCACGGTGTTCACAATGCGCACCTTCGTGGCATTCACTGTGCCCTTATCGGCCTTGAACGTCACCGTCTGGCCTGCGGCAGGCTTAACATCGCTACCGAGTTGCATCCACGTCTCGCCATCAGTGGCGTACTCGGCCTTGGCGGAAGCCGGAGCCTTGTCACCATACGTGATGGTCACGCTGCTAAGCTCACACTCAGAGCCGAAGTCAATCGTGGCGGTCGGGCTGGCGGAATAGTCACCAGCAGAGTTCCACGTCACCCAGGCTTCAGCTGACGTGTCACCATCGGTGAGCTTCTTCCACTGATCGCCCTTGCTGTATTCCGTCTGCTGGTTGGTCACGGTCAGGTTGGAAGCAGTGTCGGCCACATTCTCAGGCGTGGCGGCGGTGACATAGATCGCGCCCTTCAGTGCAATCGTGGTCGCGTCGTCCAGCTGGTAAGTACCGGTCACGGCAATGTTGTCGCCAGCCTTGGCATCGGCGAGCTTGGTATCAAGCCCATCGAAGTTCCACGTAACCTTAGCCGCATCGCCCTCGAATGCAGGCGATGCCTTGACGTGCAGATACACCGGCGCAGCCTCAAGCGCGGCCTTCGCCTCGCTCGCACTGGTGCCGGCCAGCACTGTAGCCGATACCGGATCGGAAACGGTGAGCGCGCCAACGTAGACCGTAGCGGCGACATTGAACTCGTTGCCGTACACATCGGTGGCGGTAGCGGTGGCTTCGTAGGTGCCTTCCTTGGCCACATCGACCTTGGAAGTATCCCAGTTGGCAACCGTGGCCTTGCCTTCGCCCCAGGTGTAGTAGAGCGTGACTTCGGTCGGCAGCGCGGCCTTCTCGTTAACGGCGGTCTGCACGTTCACGGTCTTCTGGCTGGTCGGCGTTACATTGCGTAGAGTCCATGTCTGGTTGGCGGACGGCGAAGTGCCGCTCGGTGACTGCCACAAGCCAACCTTCGTGCCGACTGTGGTACCAGAGTTATCCACATCGAGGTTCGTCTTAGTCGCGGCATTGAGCAGCTGGTAGGTCGAACCATCGGAAGTGTTGAGAATCCACTTGGCAGCCGGGTCGGACTTAGCGGCCTCAACCGTTTCGTTGGAAAGCGCGTTCGTGCCATCCTTGGACACCAGCACCTTGCCTTCGGCGTTAGTAATCACATAAGCCTTGAGATCAGGGCGCTCGGAGTCGGCGGGCTGCTCGATCTGGGTAAAGGTCCAAGTCTGCTTCTTGGCGTTCTCGGCATCGGAAGCGACGTTGGCCAGGGACAGCGCGGAATCACCAGAAGTGGTATCAGCCACGGCCTTGCCGGACTGCTTACCAACGAGCTGGTAAGTGTCGCCGGTCTCGACGGCAGCATCCTTAGCGTAGCCGGTCACGCCAGTGAGCTGGATGGAGGCGATAGAACGGGCGGGCACAGTGACCGTAGCGGTCTTGGCAGCCTTGTCAATCATCACAGAGCCTTCAGCTTGCTTGACGTTGCTGGTCTTGGCGAAGACTTCCGGAGTGGCGGAATCGACACCCGCGTTCTTGTCTTCGGCAGAGGTTTCGGTGGTCAGGTAGAGCTCACCGTAAGCGTTGTCGGCAATCTCGCCGTACTTCGACAGGTCGATGACGAAGGTCTGGTCAGAGGTGCCGGAGTTGCGGTGGATGACGGTCTGTGTCTTGCCATCGTCGGAGGTGGCAGTCATGTTGTTGTCCTCATCGTTGTTGGCGATGACCTTGTCGCCCGCGTGGATGAAGTGGGTGATGGCCTTGACGCCGTTGTACTTGGCGTTTGCAATAACCGTGCACGGTTCAAGTCCATCGGTGGTACCGCCGTTGTTGTTCACGCGGCGCTCGGAGTAGAGCTTGCCGTCCATGCCAGCCACGGTGCAGTCGAAGTCGATGAGCACGGTGCCCCAGTTGGTGTTCTCACCGGCCGGATTCACATTCGACCCCATCTGCATGTTGTAGAGGTCCTCGACCACCTGCCAGAAGGTGAAGTCCTTGGACTGCAGGCGGGTGACGTTGGAGCTGATCTTGCTCATCATGCCCAGCGCGTTGTCGAAACCGTACGGGTTGTAGGAGCCAGACTGCCAGGAGCCGTCCACCTCGCTCATCGACAGCTTCTTGCCGTCTGCCTGAGCGATATCGCGCGACTGCATCTGGTTGCTGTCGGAGTAGGCGTGAACGTTGTACTGGCCGATAAGGTCCTTGATCGCCTGCGGGTACTGGTTGTACGACTTGACGAAGTCGGCGGAGTTCGTGGCATCGGTGGCTGCGATGATGGTGTCATCATTGTCCTTGAGCGCCTCAGCGAGTGCGGTAATCGTCTGCTGCTGCTGGGCGTTGCTGACATGCATACCCTCCTGCGGCTTCTTCAGCGCGTTGGAGTATGGGGTGACGGACTTATCTTTGTCGGAGTAGTACTTATCCCAGTAGTTGTTAATGAGCTTGGTGTTGTCATCACTCTCATCGGTGTACTTCGAAGCCATGTCGCCCGGAGTGCCCCAGTAACTGGTCTCGGACTCGTTGAACGGCTCGACCGTGTCAACGTTTGCGCCAAGGCTTTCGAGGTGCTCGACGTTCTTGGCCATGTACTGAGCGAATTTCTCAGGGTTTGCAAGATTATTGCTACCGGAGTTGCGTCCACCAGTGGCGTAACCGCTGTTGGTCAGGAACCACGGAGCGGAGTTGGCGAAGGCCTCTACATCGGTGATGTCGGGGTTATCGCCGGTGGCACCGCGCTCAATCCACCAGTCTTGGGCGGCGGACTTGGAGAAGTCATACTGGTTGTCGTCAGTCGGGTCGAATGCCGCAGCCAGCTTGTCTTTGTCGGCCTGCTTGGTGGTTACGCCATTGCCATACGTGCCGGAGCCGGTGGCGTCATCTTTCCACGTGCCAGGCACGGCAGCGCCTTGGCGCATGAATGGGTAGCCGTAGGCAACATCGGAGGCATTGCCGCCGCCCACGTTGTAGCGGGCCATGTTCAGGTCCAGTCCTTCATCACCGAAGATGGACTGGTAGAACTGTTCGCGCAGCTGTTTGCCGTATTCCACAGCCTTAGCCTTGGAAGCGTCATCGCCGAGATTGGTGGTGATGGCCGATTCCTCGCCGAGGCTGCCGGTGGCGTTGGCGAACCAAGCCAGCGAGGTGCCCCAGCCATCGAAACTGTTGGCATACCACGGGTTCGGGGTCACGGTAATGGCATCGTTATCAGCCGCATACGCAGTGCCGGCAACCGCAAACGCCCCTCCTCCCACTAGTGTTGCCGCCGCAACCATTGCAGCAAGCGATTTGCTCAGTACCTTCATTGGTCTCCTTAGTGTTCCTGCTATCCGCCTTATACCGGAAAAATCGGCCTTTGCTTCACTGCGCCAGCCTCTTTGCCTGATACATGACCTACGTCGACTCCTTCTTTCGGCGCAGCCAAAATGTTTACGCAAACATTTTGATATGAGCGATTTTATCACAAAACCGTCACCCAGCAAACAACTTCAGAGACCACAAACGACGCACAAAGTCATGAGCCATTCGAATTGCGCTGGCCCAATCGCTACGAATCATATTTGCCGTAGCCCTTAAGTGAATCCCACTGCATCGAGATATCGCGCCCGCTATCCCTTCCGATAACGCCGACCACGCGTGTTGCCTTCAGCAATCAGCTTTCCTTGCGCAACTAAACCGTTTAGGAATTTACGGACTGTTCTGTTATCGAGCTCTGTTATCTTGGCGAGTTCAGGTACAGTCACATAGTCAACCTCTGTCAAGCGTCGATTCATCGCCGACAGCATCGCTGCCCGCGAATCAATTTCACCCGATGCGGTTGCATCTGCTTTCTTACCATCCACACGTTCCCCGCCAATGAGCCTCGCACCCTCTTCGGCATCTTTCTCAACTACAGATCTCACGCTAGCAAAACCAGAACCATCCACGGTCTTCAGCGCAGGAACAATAGGAATCGTCGCCTCGAATATGTCACCATCGCGGAACTCAGGCTCTCGCTCAGTATATTGCCGGGACGCTCTTATCAGATTCCGCAGTCCGCTACCCAGCTGCTCGGCTATGCCGGTCTGCACAAACACATTAGCGATAATCGGATTCTTTGGCATTGGCGTGAACTCGCCCAGCTTCATTCGACCTTCAAAGAATGAGCGCGAAGCATTAACCGTCCGGATGGATTCATTATCAATGGTGACACGCGCCACCACCGGACTGGAATACTCCCGATGCATGAGGCTGTTTGCCACCAATTCACGGGCGATCATCGTACGCGGGCTCACTCGCTTATCGCCCTTTAACACAAAGTGGTCAGGCAGATTCCGCTCAGTAAATTCACGGAGTTGCTCGTACGAATCGAACAAGTTGGTCCGCACCATAAGTCGGTCATCGTATCGGTCAATATTGTCTCGCCGAACCACGGCATCAGTAATATACGCTGGGCAAACCGAGGAAATGACTTCATCCTTGCCCAAGAGCAGCACTGCAGCAAGATTAAAGCCCTCTTCGCCGGTCGTGTAATCACGATCGTATAGCTTGGCGCTGCGGAACAGTTCTTCGTCAGACATAGTTCCCCAAGGGTGCCCAGCTCGCTGAGCGACCGCCAGCTGCCGCATTCGCGCAATCAGCTCAGGACGCAAATCAAACGGAGTCACGTAACGGAAAATTCGCCGTTCGGAATAGTAGTTCTGCTTGCGAATATACATTTGACTAATCTGGATATCGCTTTCGATGTGTGTATCCACATCAGCAATGCGATCAAACACTGCGCCCTTGAACCGCACAACCGAAGAACTCGGAGCTACCCAAATACGAACAATAATCCGTTCGTCGTACTCGATATGTTCCGTTTCCACCATTGGAGCCGGTTCGAACATCTTACGATTAGACACTACGTTGACAACGTTGCGCTCTATCTCACTAACGCGCTTAGAATCGACGCCGAGCACTTGACCGTCATCGTCAACGCCAAGATAAATGCTGCCACCAGAACGATTGGCGAATGAGCATACAGTCTCAAAAGTATCCGTATGAGGCAATTCGCTGCAGCGCTTGAACTCGACCATAGATGATTCACCGGCCTGCAGCACTTGCATAAGTTCATCCTGCGTCATCGCATTCCGCCCTTCATAGCGATAATTCATACATTAGGACATGGCACTTATCGTATTTTAGCATCTAATTAGTACATTAGGACATTGTTTTATGTCCTAATGTACTAATTAGGCGGCTAATTGCACTAATAATTGCACACTGATGTACTAATCCGATGATCGAATGCACTAATTGTCCGCGCAAATGCACTAATCGGATGACCGAATGTATCAATGAGACCTATAGGCAGCCGATTGGCTGACGATCAGCCCAGTCATTGGCTATCGGCCGCTAGCCAGTCAGCCGCCAACAGCCAACAGCCACCCAACTAATAGACGCCAGCCAATCAGCCCGTCCAATCACTCCTTGTGTTCCAGTGCGGCCTTCAAATCGCGGCTACGGTAGCGTTCGCGCAGCATAGAGAATCCACCGAAGCCCACAAGCCACACCAGGCCGGCAATCGCGGAATTGCGCGTATCGTCCGCCAGGAACAGCGTCAGGTAGATGAACACGAAGAACACGATTGCCACCGTATTGAGCACCTTCCACGCGGGCATGACGAACCCGTCCGCGATGAAATCGGCGGAACGGCGATACCTGCGATGCGCCAGCAGCGTCAGGATGTAGATGAACAGGAACACCGCGGAGCTGGCGGACGAGAACAGCACGAACGCTCCGGACACACCGGGGATGGCGTTGACGATCGGCGACAGCAGTATCAGCGCCGCGGACACCAGGATGGCGCGGGCCGGCACCTTGCGATCGGACACCTTGCCGAGCTTGTTCAGCATCGGGTTCGGCGACACCTCGGACAGCTGGTACAGGTGGCGGCCAGCCGAGTACAGCAGCGAGTTCAGCGCGGAAGATGCGGCGGTGATCACCACGAAGAACACCAGCGCGGACGCCCAATTCAGCCCGGCGTACTGGAACACCATAATGAACGGGGAGGCAAAGGAGCCGTCCTTGTTCGGCTTGAACGAGGTCCACGGCACGATGCACATGATGGCCACGAGCGCGCCCACGTAGAAGATGAGCACACGCACGATGATCTCGTTGACGGCTTTGGGCAGCACCTCACGAGGATTCTTGGTCTCGGAGACGGTGACGCCCACGAACTCGAGCAGCTCATAGGCGAAGAACACCATCTGGAAGCTCATGAGGAAGGCCATCCAGCCGTTCGGGGCGAACGAGAAGCCGGCGAACAGGTTGTCGAGTCCGGCGTGGCCCGCCGGACTCACATGATCCACGCCATGAATCCGCGCGGCCGGGTAATGGTAGCCGATCACGATCATGACCACGGCGGTGACGATCATCGCGCAAATCAGCGTGATCTTGATCATCGAGAACCAGAATTCCACCTCGCCGAACACCTTGACGGCGATCAGGTTGACGGACACCAGCGACACCAGGAAGCACAGTTCAATCAGCCATTTCCAATGGGTCAGGTCGATGCCGAACGTGTCGAAGAAGGTGATGAAGTACGTGGAGACGGCCGTGATCTCGGTCATGCCCAGCAGCACGAGCGCGGCCCAATACGTCCAGCCGGCGAAATGCCCCCACCCGTTGCCAAGGTAACGGGTGATGAAATTGATGAAGGTGTGCTGGCTGGGGTCGCGGTACATCATCTCGCCGATGGCGCGCATCAGGAAGAACATGATGACACCGACCAGAATGTACACGAAGATGATCGAGGGGCCGGTTAGCGAGATTGACTTGCCCGAGCCCAGGAACAGGCCGGTGCCGATGGTGCCGCCAATGGCGATGAACTGTACGTGGCGATTGCTCAGGCCACGCTCCATCTCGTTGGTCTGGTCCAGGCTTTCGACAGACTTGAGTTTGCCCGTAGCCTGCTGTGTACCACCATTCACATTCGTATCGGCCATACTGATTTCATTTCTCTTCTCTGCCGCCCGATTGTTACGCACCAGACGCGATACTCGTTCAAAACAAGTTCAAACTGTATCACCGAAATATGTCACGAAAACCGCTCAGCTCAAGAATACATGCGATGATACTGTAAATATTCCGCCAAAAAGTTCAATTCATCAACACCAAATTGAACTTCTACCTCTATTCCACGGACTTGAGCGAGCTGACCGGGTCTACGCGATCGAGCACTGGGTTGGTGAACAGCTGCACCAGCAGCGCGAACGCCAGCGTCGCCACCACGGCAATCGCATAGCTGTACCAGTGCACTTCCACTTCGAAATACAGCGACGGCATATTCAACGCAGCAGTCAGTAATCCGCCTATCCACCTGCCAAGCGGCAGACCAACCACCACACCCATACCGGTCAATATCATCATCTCGCGGTTCACGTAGTTGTGCACCTCGCGGTCATAGAAGCCCAGCACCTTCAGTGTGGCCATCTCGCGGATGCGTTCGGACACGTTCGTATTGGCCAACGTAAACAGCACCACCAGCGCCAGGCCGCCGGCGAGCCCCACAATCAGCGCCACCACGGCACCCATCAAATCGAACTTAAACGTGGCGGCCAGATGCGCACAGCTCACGGCCTTGAGCACCGACGATTCCTCGCCCAACCGATCCGCATATTCGGCCTGTTCGGTCTCGGAACCTTTCAGCTTGGCGAGCATCGCGTTCCACGTCAAGGTCGAGGCAGTGCCATCTCCCGAAGCCGAAGACGTCACACCGTCGGCCGCAAACTTCTGGTCGTACAGTCGCTCACTGATGTACACATCAGAGCCGATGAGGTTGCGCGTCACGGCCGTGACCTGCACCTTGGCCCGGCTGCTACCGCCATTGCCCAGCGTGACGGTGTCGCCGGCATGAATATTCAGCGAGTTGGCGGCGGACTGCGATACAATCACGCCACTATCGTCCAGCGCTACAGTGCCGCCACCCGCTTTGCCGAAGATATTGGGCAGCCCAAACCATCCATCATCGCCAGCTTGTTCCAGCGTGACCATATCGTTCAAGATATTCAGCGAATCGTTGGGCACGGTCATCAGCTGCACGGTTTCGCTTTCCTGCGCCGCATTGCTCATCTCGCCACTATCCACGCGCAGATTCAGCGTTTCGGTGGTTTGGCCATCTTGTGCCACCTGCTTGCGCATCGCGGTGGCGTCATCGTCATTGGCCACGACCATCAGGTCGTACTGGTAGATCTGCTCGTATTGTTTGACGCCAATCGTGTCGACGGTGTCATTAATCGCAAATCCGCAGATAATCAACGCTGTGCAACCGGCCACGCCACCCACGGTCATAATCAAGCGCGACTTGAATCGGAAGATATTGCGCGCGGTGACTTTGCCGAGGAAGTTCAGCCGGCTCCATACCGGGCGAATCCGCTCCAGCAATATGCGAGCGCCCGCTTTCGGTGCCTTCGGCCGCATCAACGCGGCGGGCGTGTGCCGTATCTCCTCGCGACAGGCGAGCGCGGTGGCCACGCCCACGCCGACCACGAACAGCACGATGCCGGCCGAACCGTACAACCAGTCGTATTCGAGTCGCACACCGGGCAATATATACAGTCCCTCAATCACCACCAGCAGGAATGCCGGGATGCCAAGGAATCCGACCAGCAGACCGATGCCGCCGCCGACCAAGCAGGCGAGCAACGCGAACAGCAGATACCGGCTGGACACGGCGAGTCCGCCATAGCCGAGTCCAAGGTAGGTGCCGATAAGTCCGCGGTCTTCCTCGACCATGCGGGTCATGGTGGTCAGGCTCATGAGCACGGCGACCAGCAGGAACACAATCGGGAATGCGCGGCCGATGGATTCGATGGAACTGACGTCTGATTTGAGCGAGCTGAATCCGTCGATCGAAGCGCGTGTCTGCACATACCAACGTGCGTTGGCCACATCGTCGATGCGCCGTTGCTGCTTGGCGAATTCGCTTTCCGCTTCGCTTCGCTTCGCATCGAGTTCAGACTGCGCATCATCCAGTTTCGCCTTGCCGTCCGCGAGCTGTTGTTCGCCTTCTTCCAGCTGCCGCTCGCCTTCTTCGAGCTGCTGCTTGCCGCTGGCCAGTTGGGCGGCCTGCGCTTCAAGTTGCGCCGACTGGGTTTCGAGGGTTGCGGCATTCGCTTCGAGTTCCGCGGATTTGGTATTGAGCTGTGCCTCTCCTGCAGCCGCTTCCTGTTCCTTGGCGGTCAGTTGCGCGTTCTGCTGGTCCAAGGTGGATTGTGCGGGGGCAATGGTTTCGTTTAATGTGCGCTGCAAATCGGCTTTCTGCTGGGTCAGACTGTCTCGCTGCGTTTGCAGTTCCGTTTGCTTGGCGGCCAGCTGTTGCCGCAGCTCACTGATTGACGGCACTTCAGGCAGGGTAATGCCAAGGCGCGCGAGCAGTTGCTTGATGGCCTGCCATGTGGGTGAGTTGAAGTCGATATTCGGGTCAAGTTGCGCCAGTAGATTGTCGGCCTGTTGAATCATGGACAGCATCTGATCAATTTGTGCCACGCCTTGGTCGATTTGGGTAATGCCCTGTTCGATTTTCGTGCGATTGGCAGTCAGTTCCGTTTGCGCCGCATCGAGCTGTTTGCGAGCCGAGGTGAGCTGCGCTTTGCCCGATTCGAGCTGGGTGCGCGCTTCGGCTATCTGCTGGCGACCTTGCGCGATCTGTTGACGGGCCGATGCAATCTGCGCACGTCCATCGGCGAGCTGCCGTTCGCCATCGGTAATGGTTGTCCTGTTGTTCTCCAATTCGGTACGGCTATCTTGCAATGTCGTTTCGTTGGCTTCCAGCTCGGCCCAGTTGTCGTCGATCTGCTTCTGGGCTTCGTCCAGCTGCTCGTTGGCCTCGTCTTGGGCATCGTCCAGTTTGCGCTGCGCGCTGGAGACGATCTGTTGACGACGGGCTTTCTGGCGTGTGGTCTGTATCTGATGTTCGATACGGTCGGCCACGGTTTTGACGGCTTCATCGTAGGCATCGGAAAACGTGTCAAAATCGGACGCACCAGTGACGGCAACCGATATCGCAGTGTATATATTGCCGGTCACGCCGTCGCTGGGTGCAAAGAACGTATAGTCCTCGGATGAGGTGGACCGGAAGGAGGTCATGCCCGAATAGCCGTCTGGATTGTTGAGGTCGCGCGGGTCAAGTACGACGCCGGTGATGGTGAGTTTCGTGGGGAACTGCGGGGATTGCTCGGCGTCGGCGTCCGTATTGGCGGCGGACTTCGCATCGGATGCCGAGGCATTGGCGGCGACACCTACCGTATCGGCATTATTGGAATCGTCAGTCTCCGTGGCCGCTACCGATATGACGGATGAAGAGGTGTCTTGTGGCGTCACAGTAATGGTGCCGCCAATCTTGAGTCCGCTATCGTTCAGGAATTGCTGCGTAACCGCCACTTCGCCGGCCTTGTTCGGCAGTTTGCCCTGCCGTATGTACGGCTGATCAAGCCCTTCGGTACCGATTTCCTGCATGGTCACGGTTTTCTTGGTGCCGTCCACCAACGTGGTCACCGTCTGAGAACGTTCGGGCTGCACGGTTTGCACACCGTCGATTCGGCGCAGTGCCGTTGCATCATCATCGGTCAGGCCGTATGTGGATAGCACCTGCAGGTCATGCAGTCCCTGCTGATCGTAAAAACGACCGGCCGCCAGAAAAGCATCGCGGCATCCGGCGTAGATGCCGGTCAGCACGGCCACGCCAAGCAGCGTGATGACGGCGATCGAGACGAACCTCTTCCAGCTGCGCAGCCAGCAACGCAACGTATCTTTGGCAAATACCGCAGAAACGCCCGCTCCTCGACCGCCGCTATCGTCGAGGTTCCGCCGTTTCACAGAATGTTTCACAGGTTGTTTCACGAATCGCCTCGCTTGTTTCACGGGGCGTTTCACAGAGTGTCTTGCAGTGAGCATCGCCAATCACCTACCATTCGATATCGGCGATGGGCCGCGGCGTTGCGTTGACCTCCTCGCTGGTCACCTTGCCGGAGCGGAAGCGAATCACTTTGTGAGCCATCGGTGCAAGCGCGGAATTATGCGTGATGATCATTACGGTCATGCCTTGTGTTTGGCAAATATCCTGCAGCAACTGCAACACTTCCTTGCCGGTCTCGTAATCGAGCGCACCGGTCGGCTCATCGCACAACAACAGCTTCGGCTTTTTGGCAATCGCGCGGGCGATGGATACACGCTGTTGTTCGCCGCCGGACAGTTGCGCGGGGAAGTTGTCCATCCTCTCCCCCAGTCCGACTTTGCGCAGCGTTTCCTCTGGATCGAAATGGTCAGGGCAGATTTGCGAGGCGAGCTCCACGTTTTCGAGCGCGGTAAGGTTAGGCACCAGATTGTAGAACTGGAAGACGAAGCCGATATCGTTGCGCCGGTAGGTCACCAGTTCCTTTTTCCGCAGACCCGTAATATCGCGTCCGCCGACCACTACGCGGCCGGTTGTGGCGGTATCCATGCCGCCCAGAATGTTCAATGCCGTGGTTTTGCCGGCACCGGACTGCCCCAGAATCACGCTTAATTCGCCTTGTTCGGCGGTGAAGCTGGCCTCGTCGAGCGCGCGAATCACACTGCTGCCAGAAGGATATTCCTTGACCACATGGTCGAATTCGATATACGCCATCGCACACCTCCAACGCGCTCGTGGCAGCCACCTAGCCCCATAGGCCCCGCCAGAACTTCCTGCTATACTCAAGTAAAACAACACTGTGTCGGTTCTGCAACCAACAGTTGGATTGTGGGTTGTCGGAACTTGGGGAGAAGGCCATGTCCAAAGAATTGACGGAAAGCCGCCGCACCCGTTACACGAGACGTGCCATGCAGGACGCGCTTATCGAGTTGCTGCGCGATCAGCCGCTCGGCTCCATCACCGTTAAAGCGTTGTGCGAGCGGGCCGATGTGAATCGTTCCACGTTTTACGCGCATTATGCGAGCATCGAGGAACTGCTGCACGACATTGAAGACGAAACCATGGCCTGGGTCACCACCGCACTCGAACAGCTACTCGCCCAGCCAGATCCTGCCGGCATCGAGCATGTTATTGAGCGCATCTGCCAGTACATTGCCGACAATCGCAATCATCTCCAAGTGCTGATGAGCCCGAAAGCGGATATCGGTTTCCAGCAGCAGCTGCTGGGATTGATTTACAGCCAGCGCGGTGTAGGCGAACAGTTGCAATCTTCGGCGGGTTACCCAGCCGAGGCGCAGATGCGTATGCGATTCGCCGTGTCCGGCAGCATTGGGCTTTTGCAATACTGGCTCGCCACCGATCTCGCGGCCTCTCCCGAATCGGTGTCCCACACCATCTTCACCATGTGTACGCCTGCCACGCAGTGAGCACAGTGAATTCAGTGAACTCAGTGAAGCGTGCGGTTTCATAAGCATCGCTCGCTATAGCTTCGCCTGCTCACCGGCCGCGCCCACGCCCGCGCTTGCAATAGCGCACAAATAGACGATTGACCATTTCTGAGACGATACGGCGGCATAGAATAACGAACGTTGCGCATCACGGCAAGCCCCGCGTGCGCCAAACCCAAGAAATGTGAGAGAAGAGCACAATGAGTACTACTGATGCGCCTAAGAAGCCGCGCGAAACCGACGACGTGCCGGTGCCGGCCACGCTGCGCAAGTCATTGAAAAACCGCCACATCCAGCTGATTGCGCTGGGCGGCGCCATCGGAACCGGCCTGTTCTATGGTTCCAGTGAATCCATCGCGCTGGCCGGACCCTCGATTCTGCTCGCCTACTTGGTTGGCGGCCTCGCGATTTTCGCGATTGTGCGTGCACTGTCTGAAATGTCCGTTGAGGATCCGAAGGCGGGCGCGTTCAGCTACTATGCCACCCGCTACTGGTCCAAGCGCGCCGGCTTTATTTCCGGCTGGAACTACTGGTTCAACTACATCCTCGTCTCGATGGTGGAGCTATCAGTGGTGGGTTCGTTTGTGAACTACTGGTTCCCGGCGATTCCGACATGGGTGTCGGCGGCCGTGTTCTTGGTGATCATCTGCGCCGCCAACCTGCTGGGCGTCTCTAAATTCGGTGAGTTCGAGTTCTGGTTCGCCATTATCAAGATTGTGGCCGTGATCGCCATGATCGTCGGCGGCCTGGCCGTCATCATCTTCGCTCTGCCCACCGCATCCGGCATCAAAGCGAGCTTTGCCAACTGGTTCACCTTGGAAGGGGGCTTCTTCCCGAACGGTCTCATGGAGCAGACTAAGGACGGCACCTGGACCGGCCTGTTGATGGCGCTTGTCGTGGTGATGTTCAGCTTCGGCGGCACCGAGCTCATCGGCATCACCGCCGGCGAAACCGAGGACCCTCGTCGTACGATTCCCCGCGCCACCAATGACATTATCTGGCGAATTCTCGTGTTCTACATTGGCGCGCTCGGCGTAATCATGGCCGTCATACCGTGGAACACCATCGGCGGAGACGATGTTCCCAGCCCGTTCGTGCAAATCTTCGATTCCGTGGGCATCCACGCGGCCGCCGGCATCCTCAACTTCGTGTGCCTGACCGCTGTGATGAGCGTCTACAACTCCGGCCTGTACGCCAACTCCCGCATGCTGTATTCGCTGGCCAAACAAGGCAATGCACCCGCGTATCTGGGCAAGCTCAACGCTAAGGGCGTGCCGGTGGCCGGCGTGCTGACGTCCGCCGTGATCACCGCCATCGCCGTGGTCGTGGTGTTCGTGTGGCCTGAGTTCGCGTTCAACTATCTGATGTCGATTGCCACCATCGCCGGCATCATCAACTGGACGATGATCATGTTCACCGAAATGAAGTTCCGTAAGGTGGTCGCCGCGGGCGGCGCTCCCGAGGATTCCAAACTGGCCGGCAAGTCCGGCAAGGAAGCGCTCGACGCGATTCACTTCAAGCTGCCGTTCGCTAAGGTGACCCCGTGGGTGGTGTTGGCGTTCTTGGCACTGGTCGTGGTGCTGATGTGCTTCTCCGCCAGCTACCGCGTCGCCGTCATCGCCGGCGTGATTTGGCTCGCCATCCTCTTCGCCGCCTACCAGATCACTCAGGCGAAGAGATAAGCCCATTACCATGTTTGGTAGGCCCCGATGGTCGGGGCCGGGTCGCCGGTTCCGGTATGACTTTCCTGCCCTGTCGTCGATGATCCGGGGGTGTTGTCGCCGGGAACGGGGACGCCCGATGACCGCTGATAGGAACCAGGCCGGCTACACGGACGCTTCAGGGGCGCATGGCGCAGGTCTCGTCGTAATGTGGGTGCGGCGCGGGCGTCCGGACTCCTCCGAGCCCGCGGCGACCGGAAAACCTTCATGACGGGAGGAACGATGATGACCCCGGACGACATCGACGTGTGGGTCGGCCTGGACGTGGGCAAGAGCGCGCACCACGCGCACGCCCTCGACCATGACGGGAACACCCTGTACGACAAGCCGTTGAAACAGGACGAGAAGGCCATCCGCACGATGCTGGGCAAGCTCTCCAAGCATGGCCGTGTGCTGCTGGTCGTGGACCAGCCCAACACCATCGGCTCCCTGCCCCTGACGGTGGCGCGGAACATGGGGATCGCGGTTGCCTACCTTCCCGGCACGGCCATGCGCAGGACCGCGCAGCTGCTGCCCGGGGACGCGAAGACCGACCGCAGGGACGCGCATGTGATCGCGTGGGCCGCGCTCAAGCTGCCCGAGACGCTCAGAGACGCGGGCCCGGATGACGAGACCCTCGCCGCCCTGAAGCTGCTCGCCGGCCACGACGAGGACCTCGCCCACGAATCCACCCGCCACGTCAACCGCCTGCGGAGCCTGCTGCTGCAGACCCACCCCGCGTTCGAACGCGCGCTCAAGGGCGAGAGAATCACGCGCGACGCGACGCTCGCGCTGCTCGAACGATACGGCGGGCCCATGGGCGTGAAACGGGCCGGGATCGAGGACGTGAAGGACTGGGCCAAGTCCAACGGGCTTCGCGCCGGCCGCATCATCGACGACATGTTCAAGGCGATCGGCGAGCAGACCGTCACCGTGCCCGGCACCCTCATGGCCGAGACCATCATCCCCTCCATCGCCCACGACATCAAGACGATCAGGGACCGGCGGCGCGAGGTCGACCGCCAGGTCGAGAAGCTCCTGGAGGACCACCCTCTTCTCACGGTCCTGACGTCGATGCCCGGGACAGGCGTCAGGACCGCAAGCAACATCCTGCTCGGCATCGGCGGCGACATCGCCAACTTCAAATCGTCCGCCCATCTGGCCGCCTACGCGGGCATATCGCCCGTCACCGGCCAATCCGGCACCAGCATCAAAGGCGAACGGCCCTCCAGGCGGGGCAACAAACGCCTCAAGAACGCGCTGTGGCAGACCGCGTTCGTCGCATCCACCAAACACCCGCCCTCCGTGGCCTATTACAAGCGCAAACGCGAACAGGGCAAACACCACAACGCCGCCATCATCTGCCTCGCGCGTCGGCGCTGCGACGTGATCTACAGCATGCTCAAAAACGGAACCCTCTACCAGGAACCAGCCCTCGTAGCCTGAACCGGGCCACACGGGAAAGGACGCCGGACGCCACCGGCAGGGCGAAGCGCGCCCACGACAGCCAACCGGAATCCCGACACGTCAACTCCCCAAGGAGTTGACAAAAACATAGGAACACCCCCCTATTGCAAAAAACTCTCACTGAGGAGTGCTCAGTGAGAGTTTTTTGCAAATGAGGGGTCAGATACGGCGCTTGCGCCAGATGGTCAGGGCGATACCGGCGGCGGCGAGGACCACCACGGTACCAGCCACGCCGAAGACGGCGGCACCAGTGTCGGAGATGACGGCACCCGGCTTCTTGCCATCAGCGGAGACCTTCACGAGGGCCTTGCGGGCCTCGGTCAGGTGACGAATCGCATCCTGGACCTCGGTGGAGGTGGCGTTCTCCTTGGCGAGCACCTTCTTCGCTTGGGCCAGCGCATCGGCGTAGGCCTTCCACGAATCGGCGGTGTAATCGTCCTGGTTCAGCTTCTCGGCTTCGGCCTTGGCAATGGCGTCTTCGAGCTGCTTGAGCTCTTCCTCAGTGGCCAGATCGGGATCCGGAGTCGGCGTCTCGTCGGCAACGACCTTCACGGTGAACGTGGCGGTCTTGGTCGAATCGGCCACAGACTGCACGGTCACGGTCACCTTGTCGGAGGCCTTCGAGGAGTCGAAGCCGAGCAGCTCGTACTCATCGGCGGCGAGCTCACGGGTGGTGGAGCCGCCGTTGCCATCGGCCACGGTCGCGGTGACGACCAGACCGGCAACGTCGAGCGCTTCACCAACCTTGTACTCGGCCTTGGCGGGCTGCGCGGTCACGGCGATGGAGAGGATCGTGCCTGCGGCCGGGTGCTCTGGCTCGGGCTGGCTCTCCTCCAACGCATTCTGCGCGTCGGTCAGGGCCTTGGCGGCGGCATCGACATCAGCCTGAGACAGGCCGGAGTCAAGGAAGGTCTGCTTGGCCGTCTTGGCTGCGGCGAGCGCATCCTCGAATGCCTTCCAGCTGGCCTCGGTGTAAGCAGAGCCATCGGTGCCGAGCTTGTCGGCCGCTTCAATCGCGCCATCAAGCGCCGTCGTATCGGCCATCTCAATGGACACGCCTTCGTCGGTCGGGTGAATGGTCTGCATCAGGCCGTCCGCGTCGAAGGTGATCTCGTCGATGGCGGTTTCACGGTGGTAGCCGAGGCCGGAGGTGAACACGCCGAGCGGCGTGTAGTGGCGATGGTAGGCCATGAGCCAACGGTCGTTGCCGTCCGCGTCGGTCACATGCACGTCGGACTGGTGCGCGGTACCTTGCAGGTTCTTGGAGGAATCCTTCTGCAGCAGCACACCCTTGTAGGTGATGGTGCCGTCGATGGAATCGGAGACGCCGTACCTCACATGGTAGTTCGGGGAGTTGGCGTCGTCGCACGACCAGGTCCAGTGGTACTTGCCGTCGCGGTAGGCGACGACCACGGACTCGCGGAAGCCGTTCAGACCGTTGAGCTTCTTCACCGTACCGGCCTTGATGCTCACCATGTCGTCGTTGAGTTCGGCGATGGCGGGCGAACCGTTGCCGTACAGGATGTACGACTTGCCGGTGTTCGGGTCGGTGAAGATGGACGGGTCGATGGCCTGTCCAACGGTGACGCCTTCCATCGTGCGAGTGACCAGCGGTTGGTCGGCGGCCTTGTACGGGCCGGCCGGGTTGTCGGCCACGGCGACGCCGATGGCGGATGTACCGTTCGGCAACTTCGCGCAGTAGTAGAAGTAGTACTTGCCGTTCTTCTTCTCGATGGTCGGCGCCCACGCGGAGCCCACGGACCACGGGGAGATGGCGGTGTTCTCATCGCCATCGGTGGTCGGCTGGTGGTCCTTATTGACATCGAGGATCACGCCCTCGTCGGTCCAGTTCACCAAGTCGGTGGAGCTGAACGCATGGAAGTAGTTGCCGCTCCAGCCGGAGAAGCCGTCGGTGGTCGGGTAGATCCAGAACTTGCCGTCGAAGTAGTCGATGTCCGGGTCGGCGTACTGGCCGGGCAGTACCGGGTTGTTGCCCACGGTGACCTTCTTCAGCGTCCAGGTTTCCGTATTACCGTCACCCAAATCGACAACCAAAGTACGGTCCTTAGTCAGGTCGGCCGTACCACCATTGGTGAACGCCTGACCATCAAGGGTGAGCTTGATGGAGTCGTCGCCACGGTTGACGGTCACCTTGACGGGCACCTTGGCCGCGTCGCCACGGCGGTTGAGCACGGTGGTGACGGTCTTCGCGGACCAGTCGAGGGTGGAACGCACCTGAGAGTGGTCGTCAGTGCCACGCAGCGAGTTCGGGTCAGACGGCACAGTGCCCACAGAAATACCCTGCAGAGCAATCGGGCTGGTCTTCTCGACCTCCTGAGCAGTGAGCGCGCGGTTCCACACGTTCACATTGTCGAACGAACCCTTGAAGTATGGGTCGTTGTAGAAGGACTTGCCCAAGTAGGCCAGCAGATCGTTACCCAAATCGGTGACCTTGTTCTTGGTCGCCTTGTTCTGAGCCACCTGCGCACCGTCAGAGTACACGGTCATCACGTTGTCGTCCAACGTGACCGTGACACGATGCCATGCGCCGTTGCCAGACAACGTAGCGTTAGCCGCGTCCTCCGCACCATACGAGTTGGTGGTGATGCGGCTGGCGAGCTCGCCGGAGTTGTTGTACTTCAGGAAGTAGTACTTGGTGGAGTTCTGGCCGAAAGCGAACGTGAACTGGTTTTTATTGATCTCCGACTTGACATCCATCTGCACAGTCAGCTTGTTACGGCCATCGAACAGGCCCTTCGGGAACTCGGCGTAGGTGCCGTCAGAGCCGTCGAGCTTAAGCACCTTGCCCTTTTCGGCATCCTCGGAGACCTTGGCGTTGCCGTTGAAGGTCAAGTCGTTGCTGTTCTCAGTGGTGTCGGTACCCTTGCTGTCTTCGAAGTCATACTCGGCAATCGGACCGGAGCCGTCTTCATCGGGTGTGACTGGCTCGGTGTCCTTGTTCTTATCGAATGCCTTCAGGATTGCGTTGTACTCGGTTTCAGTGACAGGCAGGATGGTGCCGTGACGCTTCTTGAGCGAACCGAAGTTCACATCAGAGGCAAAGCCCCAATCAGCCTTATCAGTGCTGCCTAAATCGGCAGAACGGTATGGGGTGTAACCCTTACCGGCTGAGTACTGGTCCCACATCAGACCGTAGAGCATCTTCTTGCCCGCATCACTGGTCTGCACGTCATCTTCATTGTAGAAGAACAGCTCCGGGCCTTCCAGCTGCGCACCGGTCAGACCGGTACCAGTCAGGTCACCGAATGTACCGACAAGCGTCCACTGGTTCGGATCACTGTCAGTGTTGTAGTAACCATTCGCAATTGTGTCACCAGTGGTGAGCGTTGTGGCATACGGATCCTTGCTACGCTCAACACCGAGGTACGTGTCACCGGACACACGATAGTAATAGCCGTCATCGGCCTTAATCATCGTGGTATCGATAACGGACTTGACTCGGTCGATCCACTTGACAGGCGTCGTGAAGTTCACGAAATCACGCGTGGTGGAGTAGTACATATTGGTGCGATCGCCGGACTTGTTGTCCGCGTCGGAAGCAGTGGCCCAGTACACCATGTACTGCTTGTTCACATCATCCCAGTAGGCTTCCGGAGCCCAAGCCATGCCGGCTCCCGGAATCTGAGAGGCAACGTCAACGGCGCGCGGTTCGCTCCAGTTGACGAAGTCATGCGACTCCCACACGATTAGGTTGGTGCTGCCATTGGTGGTAGCGGTGGCCGCGCCCCAACCGCCACGGTTATGGATGCTCAGCTCGGTAGCGATGAGGTAGACGGTGTCGCCTTCCGGAGAGCGGACCAGATACGGGTCGCGCACGCCGTTGTCCTTACCACGAGAGTTGCCGGTCTGGCTGTTGTTCCAGCTGAGTACCGGATCGCCGGACTCGCGGGTGTCATGCCAGCTCAGGCCATCCTTGCTGGTGGCGAAGTACATCTGCTCGTCGGTAGCGCTACCTTCGGTGCCGGTGAAGTGCGCAAACAGATAGTCCGTGGTCTTCGGCTGTTCGACGGCGGCCTTGACGGTCAGCTCGAATTCCTTGGTTTCCGTGTTGCCGTCAGCATCGGTAATGGTGGCAGTGAGCGTCACCTTGGTGTCGGTTTTCTGACGAGCAACGACACCAGCTGCGATGTCACCATCTGCCGCATCGGTAATGACCTTTGCGTTGCTGGATTTCCACGTAATCGCGGAACCGTTAACCGAGCCCTTGGCCGGAAGTGTGATGTTGGAATACACATCAGTGCTGCCGTTGTTAATGGTCAGCGCATTAGCGTCGGCCTTGGCGGCATCGGACTTCGTGGAATCGTAGGCTTCCTTGATTTGGTCAGCAGTATGCGCAGAGCCGTAAATCTTGAGGTTGTCAAGTGCGCCGGTATAGTATTCGCCATTCACCCAGTTGGCCTTGCCGATCTGCAGCACGCCGCCGTCTGCGCCGAGAATATCGGTGAGCTGAGCGAAGCTCGCGCCATCAGCTGGGGCTACGGTTGCGGCCTGCTCACCGTCAATGTACAGCGTGGAAGCGGCCTCGTCGATGACCAAATCGACGTGACGCCACTGGCTGGCGAGACCATCCTTGCTCACATTGCCGGTGGTGTCGCGCTTACCAGCGTTGTTGTAACGCTCAACGTTCACCGAAGTGGTGCGATCCATCACGCCGAGGTAATGCTCTTGCTGATAGGTCTGCGCATTCGTATTCGGTGCCGCAAATACCGACCAGCCCTGATTGGTGCTGGCGGACTTGGAATCGTACGAAATCGTGACCGCATCCAGGCCCTTGAGCACGGCAGAATCGTCCGACTTAGTCACATTCAGCCAGAATCCAGAACCGAGCCGAACTGCAGCAGTGCCGTCCTTGCTGGTAGCCACTGCGGCAGCACCGTTGATGGTCGCCTTGGTGCCGGTGGTGTCATCGACAATAGTGCCAGTAGCGCCTGCAGCGACGTTGTCGAAATCAAGACTGGCGAGCAGATCGCTGTCTGCCGCTGCCTTGGCATTTGATTTCAGGGCTGCTGCCAGCGCCCGCTGCGCGGCCGATGAATCGGTGGGATCCGATTCAACCGCATTTGCTGCTGGCGCCAACGCCATCAGCATCGGGACAGCTGCAAGAGCTGCCACCGCTTTCTTCCACTTACCCATGTGTCTCCTCTGATTGTGGGTTTTGGTTTTGTGTTCAGTTATGGATTGAAGATTGAAGTTATGGTGATACTAGGTGCTCCCTCTCCGTCCGCCAGAAGCCGACTGAGAGGGAGCATTTGGATCCGCTCAGGCGCGACGCTTGCGCCAGATAGTGAGAGAGATGCCGGCAACGGCGAGCACAACCACGGCACCACCAAGGCCGAGCACGGCGGCACCAGAGGACGGCAGACCGGAGTCCGCCCCCGTACCAGCGTTACCGTTATCGCCGCCTGCACCATCGCCGGAACCGTCGCCCGAACCGGGCTTACCAGGCTCGGTCTTGGCACTCACGGTCACCACGAACGACGTGGTGAGCTGATCGTTGGCCTTGAGCGCGACGGTGACGGTCTTGGTGCCCACAGCGGACATGTCCACGTCGCCGACCGTGTAGTCGGCGGCATCGAGCGTCTTCACCGTGCCGTCGGACATCGTCGCCTCGATCACAAGACCATCGGCGGAGAACTGCTCGCCCACCGTGTACTTGGTCTTTGTCGGCTCGCTCTTGACGCGGATGCCGGTGATGGACGGCTCAACCGGCGTATCGGGCTCGCCTACGGTCACCGTAATGGTCACCGTGCGGTTGGCCGGAGCGACCTCCTGATCCTTGGTCAGCGACATGTCGAGCATGCCGTTGGCGCGCACGTTCACGGCCTTGCCCCACGTATTGCGGTCCTGATCGAACAGGCCACCCGCCGCGGAACCGGAGTGAATTTCCGGGTAGGGGCGTGCGTGGTAGGCCATGACGATGTTGCCAGCCTCATCATGTGCAAGCGAGATGTGGCCGGGGCCGGCCTGCTTGCGCTCGTACGAGGCCTCATCCGCACCGTAGGTACCGGTGTAGGTGTCGTTGGTGTCGAACGACGGGAAGTCGGCCGTGGTCCAGCTCGACAGATCCTGCAGGTCGGCATTCTTGGCGGCACGCATCACGTTGGTGTTGTAATACTTATCCACCGTGGCACCCGCATAGGCAATGTAGACGTAGTCGCCATGCTCGAACATGAACGGTGCCTCTACGATTGCCTGATCAGAACCTTCAGAGTTGTCTCCGGGGGTAGGCGCATACTTGCCGTACTCGAACTGCTGGCTGGCCTGATAGATGTGCTCAAGGCTGCCATCCACCAGCGGAGTGACGCCATCGCCCATCTTTGCCTTGGCAAGGTACAGGCCTGCACTCTTCGGGAAGAGCCAGTAGCCTTGGGCCTTGCCGTTCTCCTCGCGCTCGAAGTACGTCACGTCGAATGCGGCGCCTTCCAGCACGGTCGGCTCGCCCCAGTTTTCGGCCTCGAGGAATCCGCCATCCTTGATGGACTGCTCGTCGCCGGTGTACGGGATGAGGATGGTGTTGTTGCACCAGCCACCGTTCGTGGACGAGGCACCCTTGTGGAAGCCGGCCACAATCCACCACTTGCCGTTGATCTTGTGGAACTCCTGGGCCCAAATGAACGCGCTCCAACCGTAGAACGAGTCGGGGTACTGGTCTTCGTGGCCCGGAGTGCCGTTCTCCGGCTTGATGATGATGTGTTCCTCAGCATCCTTCAGACCGTTGATGGTCTTGGCGCGCTTGAGACCGATGGAACGGTAGCCGTCCTTCTGGTTGTTGGTCGAATCAGTGGACTTCACCTCATAGGTGGAACCGGTGAGGTAGTAGTAGCCATCGTCTTCGTTGTAGAAGATGTCCGGATCGGCGCGAGCGTCGTTGTACATGGCCTCGGTGGTCTGCTGAACAGTGCCCTTGACCTCATACGTGCCGGCCTTTGAGGTGTCCACGGCGGCCAGATCATCGGCGTTCCAGTCGACGTTGAAGGTCTTCGTGGAGCCGTCGTTGTAGGTCATTGTGGCCTGCGTTCCGGAAACCGCTGCGGTGACGTCCTCGGCGGAAGCGCCGTTCTCCACGGTTGCGCCGCCCAGAGCCTTGACGCCGGTGTTTTGCAGATCGACATAGTTCTTGTAGAACGCATCGAATTCAGAGGAGCTCACAGCGAATGCGCGGGTCTGGCCTTCGCCGGCCCATGCGGGCAGACCTTCGGTCACGTCGCCCACGCCCATCGCAACCGCGTCGGCCTTGAGCGTCTCGCCGACCGTTGCTTTGGCAGTCAGGTCGGAGAGCGTGGCCATACGGCCTTCGCCGCTCAGGCCATCGGTCCAGAAGACTTTGTAGCCCTTGGAGGCGGCATCATAGACGATGCGCGGGTTGGTGACGATGGAGTTGTCGGTCACGGTGATGGCGCGCTCGTTGGTGAACGTGGCACCGTCGCCCTTGCCATCCCACACGTAAATCGCACCGGTGGCGTTGTTCTGCGAGGAAACCACACCAAGGGTACCGTCCTCCGCACGGAAGAAAGCGGGTGAGCCCATCTGCGCATTCGGCTTGGCAGACTGCGAGCCGTCCCACTTGACCGACAGAATCGACTGCGAACGGTTCAGGGTCTCCCATTTGCTGCCATCGGCGGCCTTGGCGGCCACGTACAGCGAGTCGGCGCGACGATCGTCGTTGTAGGCGAGCGGGTCGTACTTGGCACCGTTCTGGTCGGAGCGATCGACATCCTTGACGTAGGAAGCGATTTCGCCGCCGTTGTTGAGGATTTCGGATTCGGCGGTGATGGCCTTATCCACGCCGTCGATGGTGGCGGTGAGCTTGACCTTCACGGCCTTCTCGCCGGACTTCGGCTGCGTGACCTTGCCGTCTGCGGCTACGAGCTTCGCACCGTCGCCGGTCGCGGACCAAGTAACCGTCTTGCCCAGCACAGTGCTCGGCAGGTCGCCGGTGATTTGCGCCGGGATGGCGAGCGCGGCGGCGTAGTCGGTCTTCGCGCTTTCCACGCCAAGCTCGTCGTCGCTCAGGGCCTTGCCCCAGATCTTGAAGTTGTCGAGCAGACCGGAGAAGTACTCGCCGTTGCTCCAGTTGGCCTTGCCGATCTGCAGCACGCCGCCATCAGCACCGAGGATGTCGGCGAGCTTCTGGCCGTTGTTGTTCACGGCTACCAGCTTGGAGTCGATGTACAGCTTGGCGGTTGCGCCGGAAATCACGATATCGACGTGCTTCCAGTCGGCGTTCGTCTTGGTGTATGAGACGTTGCCGGAGGAATCGCGCTTGCCGTCGTTGTTGTTGTAGCGTTCGACGGTAATACCGGTGGTCTTGTCGAGCACGCCGACGTAGTGTTCCTTGCCGTACTCCTGCTTGGTGGCGTTGGAGGCGGCGAAGAAGGTCCAGCCAGTGTTGTTGGAGGCATCGGGCTTGACGTCGTAGCTGATGGTCACGTCGTTCTTGCCCTTAAGCAGAGCGTCGCCGTTCTTGGCGGTGACGTTGAGCCAGAAGTTCTTGCTGAGCTTCGCGGCCTTGCCGTCCTTGCCGTCGGCGAGCGTGGCGGTGCCCTGCGTGGTGCCCGTCGCGTTGCCGCCGTCAAAGGTCTTATCGCCATCATCGAACGTGAAGTCGGCAAGCAGATCCGGGTCGGTCGGCTCGGTTTCGCCGGTCACGGTCACCTTAGCGGTCACGGTGATGGCGGTGGAGCTGTATAGCGTGCGGTTCTTGTTGGCGGTTTCATTGTCCACAAAGCCACCGGTCTGCTTCCAGCTGTTGTTCGCGTTCGCACCGGAGTTGATGAGGTCGTCCTCGTCGGTCTTCGACTCGCCGGCGGCGTTCGTCCACTTCCAATGGTTCTCGTTGGCACCGATGGTGTCGACCGTGCCGGTGACGGTGTATTCGCCGGGCTTGGAGGTGTCGACGTTGGAAACGTCCCACGTCACGTCGCGCTTGGCAGTGCCGTAACCGTTGGCAAGAGTGACCTGCTGCGTCTTCGGCAGCTTGGCAGTGATGTCCGTATCGGCAGCACCCTTATCCACCGTCACATCCTCGGCCTTCAGGTCGGCGTTGTCGGAAGCCTTGGCGTCAGCCGCGCGGATCGCGTCGTACTGGGCCTTGGTGAGCGAGACCACGCCACCGTGCTTGGTGTTGGCGGTGAGGAAGTAATCGTCGGCCTTCAGGACGCTCCACGGATTCTCGGAATCGAGGTTGTCGGCTTCGAGTAGGTTGTAGCCGTAGCGGGCACCGGAGGCGACAGATCCATAGTTGTCGACGAACATGTACCACTTGTTTTCGCCGTTGACCTTGAAACCGTTGGCACCTTCCTGCGCGCTGCCGAGCGTGTGTCCGATGTTGGTCTGGCGCAACACCCAGCCCTTGGCCGGGTCGGTCGCGTACTGGCCCTGGTCGTTGGCACGCCACCAATCGGCACGATCGGTGTATTCCATGAAGATCACGCCGGAACCGGTGGTGCGGTATGTGCGGGAACCGTTCTGCAGCATCGTGGTGTCGATGGTGTTGCCACGGTTGTACTTGCTGTTAGGCACGAAGACGCCGCCAAACATGTAGGTCTCATTGGTGAAGTCCTTGGTGGCGGCCCACAGCACGTGAGTCACCTTCTTGCCGGGCTGACTGTTCTCGCCATCGTATTTGGCGGAGACAGACCAATACACAACGAATGCGCCGCCCTGTTGGTTCTTCGGGTTGTCCTTATCGGAACCGTTGAGCTGACCGTCGTCGTTGAGATCATAGAAGTTCGGCACCCACGTAGCCTCAGGAGCCCATGCCATGCCGATCTCGGAGATGGTCTTGCCGGTCACGGAATCGGTGAGCGTCTGGCTCTTGTTCGGATTGGCAGTGTACTTGTCGGCGGTGGCGGTCTCCAGTTCCGTCATGTCGTTGAAGTGAATGAGATCTTTGGACGACCACACATGCAACTTGGTGCTGTAACCTGTAGCCCACGTGCCCCAACCGGCATTATCGCTGCCGAACACACGCAAATCGGTGGCCAGCACGTAGTAGGTCTTCGACTCGGGGTTGTAGGCGATGAACGGATCGCGCACGCCGGTGGTGGATTCGTTGCTCACAAGAATCGGCTCGCCGCCGTTGAGCGTGTCCCACTGGGTGGCGTCATCACCGCGTGAGATGTCGAGGTAGACCTTTTCGGCGTAGCCCTTGTTGTTTTCGATGAAGTGGACCATCACGTAGCCGTAGGCGTCATCGGCCTTGACCTCGGTGACGGTGACCTTGAGCTCGGCGGTCTTGGCGGCGTCAGCTTCGGAAGCCGCTGTAATGGTGGCGGTGCCGGCCTTCACGCCGGTGACCTTGCCGTTGGCATCCACAGTAGCCACAGCAGGATTGTTGGATTCCCACGTCACTGTGGGATCGGCACCTTCAGGGGTGACGGTTGCGGACAGGGATGCGGAGTTGCCTTCCTTGAGACTCAGCTCGCCGTCCTTCACATTGGAACCGGAAATCTCGATTGCAGTAGGCGATGCGATGCCGAGATCGGCTGCGGAAAGCGCGGAGCCATAAATCATGAAATTATCAAGCAAACCGGTGAAGTATTCACCGTTGCCCCAGTTGCCTTTGCCGATTTGCAGCACACCACCTGAGCCGCCAAGAATACTCTTAAGATCCTCGCCGTTCACGTTGCTCGCCACGAACTTCTTATCGACATAGAGCTTCGCGGTCTTGCCGGAGATGACGAGATCGACATGCTTCCAAGCATCCTTCGTACCGGTGTTCTTGTCGATGGTGGCGATGTCGGATGCGCGGCCGTTGAGATAGCGTTCCACACGGGTCTTGTCGGTGCGGTCGAGCACACCGACGTAGGTGGGGGCGCTGCCGTTCACCGCACCGGCGGTCGGCGCGGCAAACACAGTCCACTGGCCACCGGTCGCAGCCGCCTTGCTGTCGTAGCTGATCGTCACATCATCAAGACCGTTGAGCAGTGCACTGCCATCGGACTTGGTCACGTTCAGCCAGAAACCGCTGCCGAGCTGGGCGGCCTTGCCGTTGTCGTCATCTTTTCCGTTGACGAGATCCACCGTGCCTTGCACGGTGGCCTTAGCGTCACCCTGAGCACTGGCGAATGCACCATCGTCCGGGTCGCTATTGAAATCGAAGCTGGCAATCGGGTCAGCCGTCGCTGTATTGGCCGCCGCCCTGACGTTCGCACTGGTCGTGGTCGTCTGCACCGCAGGCGTCGCGTCGTCGGCCACGGCGGTGATCGGCATGATCAACCCCGCGCCCAACGTCGACACCGCCGTCAGGCAGGCCGCCAATCGTGTAACTCTCCTCACTGAGTTTCCTTCCTTGGGTCCTTGCTTCTTTGCAATACTGTGATGGATCATCGTTGCGCCATCGCAATATTTGTTATCGAATTGTTATCGAGTGACACCCGGTCGCTCCTTTATCGACCGCTTCTCGCTCCTGCTTCCGCTTCGCCGGAGCCTCTTCGTTCGCCAGCGCGACCCACTTCCGCCCGAACGACGGCCACCGGAAATCCCTACGAACGACACCGTTCGTGAACAGGAGCACCGATGTGCAATCGCACAGGTTTCTGTAAGCACTCACAATTCTAATGTAAGCGTTCACCTAAATTTGAGCACGCTTTGAGCGACGACGCGAAAGCGGTAACGCACATGCTGATTCTGCCATACCTGAAATACCCGGCACCCCTCTTAAAACCGGTTTCATCTCCCCGAATGAACATTTACCCCTTCTCAGCACCCCACAACAAACAAAATCGCACATCATCTGTGTGCAATATTGGCTTGTTGAGCCGCGTGGCCTGCATGTCCGCGTTATCCAGTTCACGGGATCACGCTGGTAAATCCCGTGAACTGAAGACATGTGCAATCGCACACGCAAAAGATTGGAATCAAGCCGAACTCGATGGCCGGCCATGTGCATTTCTGTAAGTTTCTGGTTCACGGGATTTTCAGCCGAAATCCCGTGAACCAGAAACGGCTCCGTACCGAGCGTATTTCCGAGTTGTAGGGCACGCGCCCGGGTACTCGCCACTCCCAGAGCCGATCAACCACCCGAAAATGGCGGAATACCAACGGGCTCTCATCGGCCGCAACGGCCAATACTTCAGCCATTGCCCTACAACTCGGAAATACACCTCCACACGGGCCGATTTCGCGATTGGAGGCTTACGCCGCTCAGGCCTGGCGCTTGCGCTGGAGGGTCAGGGCGATGCCGGCGGCAGCGAGCGCCACGGCCACGCCGCTGAGGCCGAGTACGGCGGCACCGGTCTTAGACAGACCGAGCTTGTTGCCCGTCTTATCACCAGTAGCACCAGCGTCAATGCTCGAGCCGTCGCCCGGCTTAGTCGAATCGCTCGAGCCATCGCCCGAATCGGAACCGTCGACCTTCACCAACGCGGCCTGCGCCTTGTTCAACGCGGCGGTTGCGTCGTCGACGTCCTTCTGCGAAGCGTTCTCGTCGGCATAAACCTTCTCGGCGGAGGCCAACGCTGCGGCGAACGCCTTCCACGAGGCGGCGGTGTAGTCGGACTCGCGCAGCTGCTTGGCGGACGCGAGCGCCTTGGACAAGTCGGTCTTGTCGACCGTAACCGTGTCGTCGACCACCTTCACTGTCACGGAAACGGTCTTGGAGGCCAGCTCCTCGGAAGAGCTCATGTCGAACACCGGCATGCCGTCGGCGGCCCAGTGCACACGGCGCACGAACATGTCGCGGCCGGCAGCATTCACGGATCCGAGATTCTTCGTGGCATAGGCGTGGAACACGTAGATCTGGTTGCCATCTTCGTCCTCGCTCCACATGCCGTGACCGGTGCCGAGCTGCATCTCACCGTTGAACGGACCGGACTTCTGAATCGGGTAGTTGAGCACCGTCCAACTGGCCGGGTCGGTCAGGTCAGTACCGGAGGCATCCGCTACGGCCAGCCCAGTGGTGTATGTCTTACCCACGCCGGAACCGGAGAACATGAGGTACAGCTTGCCGTCGCGCAGGGTCACGTTCGGACCTTCGGCTATGGCGGCGTTCCACGCATACTCCGGGGTGACGATGCGCACCGGGGAGCTGGTCACATGGGCCGGGTCCTTCGGATCCATCGTGGCGATGTAGGTGGCGCCGAGCTGCTGCCAGGCGTAGTAGGACCTGCCGTCGGCATCCTGGAAATAGGTCATGTCGAGCGACATGCCCACTCCGCCGGACGCGGTGGCTGCGAGCTGCTTGTTACCGTTGAGCAGCGAGGCGTCATTGCGGTAGATCGGTGTCGGCACAGTCCAGTTATCGGGGTCGGTCGGGTCGAGGTCATGACCGTCGGCATCCTGCTTGAGCTGCATGTACACCGACTTGCCGTTGGACCATGTGTTGCCGTATCCGGCCATGAACAGAATCGTGAGCCTACCATCAATCTCATGAATTTCTGGAGCCCAGAAGCTGTGCATGATGGCATTACCCTCGGAGTCCTTGTCGCCAGCCTTGAGCAGCGACACCTCCTTGTTGTTGTAGCCGTTCGACTGAATCAGGGCATTCGGGTTGCCCGGCTCGTCGGCGAGACCGGAAATCGTGTCGGCCATGCGGAACGGCATGTGGGGCGAACCATGCTGCCAAGTGACATCACCTTGGATGTCGTTGGAAGCGATCATCAGGAACTTGGTTTCGGTGACTTCCTTGCCGTCGACCTCATGCGTCCACTGCCACTTATACACCGATGGATCGGCGCGGTCCTCGGCGAACGGAATCTGGTATTCGGTCTGCTTGACGGTGCCGGTGACAGTGTAATCACTCACCTTCGTCAGATCTATACCCTCAGTGTTCCATGAGGAAATCGGCAGGGAGCCGGTAGAACCGTCGGAGTAAGTGAGGTCCACGTTCTTCGGCAGTTGCGCGGTCACCTCATCGATTGAGGCGCCCTTCTTGACGGTGATGTCAGTGAGATTGCTCGTGCCGGTGTTCTCAGAGCGGCCGTAACGGGTGTTGAGCGCCTTCACCGTGGCCTCGTCCACCGCGATGGTGGCACCGGAGCGGAAGTTCGCGATGCCCTGTACACCGTCGGCGGCGAGTACGCCGGACTTGGCGACGGAACCGTACAGTACGCTGCCGTGCTTGGATGTGGAGCCCTTGAGCGAATCGAACGTGGTGTACTTGGCCACGCCGTTGTCATCGGCCCAGCCGACAACATACTGCTTGCTGGCGGTGTCGTACACGGCGTACGGAGCGTTGACGCCGTTGGTCTCGCCAAGGTCGACGATGGAACCGGAGTTCTCCTGTTCGCTATAGGTGAGCAGGTCTTCGGAGGTGGCGATGAGCACGCTGGACTTCGCGGTGGAGTCACCGGTGGCGGTGCCGCGGTTGGTACGCACGGAAATCACGCCATAGGTGCCGTCGGCCATGCGGAACAGGCTCGGATCCTTGAGACTGCGATAGTCATTGCCGTCGAGGTTCTCGTTGAGCTTCTGCGCCTTCGGCGAGCGTGCGAAGAAAATGCCGTAATTCTCGTTGTACGGGGTGTACGAGCCGTCGGCGTTCTGCAGCGCGAGGTGCATGCTGTAGGCGACGTCGCCGTTGTTGGCCTCATTCTCGCCGGTGGCGTTGCGATCGTAGGCGGCGATGGTCGCGGACTTCGCGGCGGGCAGCACCTTTACGGTGAAGGCCTTGGTAATGGGCTCGATGCCGGCGAGACCGTTCTTGGAGAACTCGACGGTGATGGTACCGGTCGTGGCCTCGTCGCCATCGATGGTGATCTTGCCATCCTCGACGGCTACGTCCTTAGTGGACGTAACCGTGGCGGTAGTGCCATTCACAGCCGCCGGGAGGGCGTCTCCGGAACGCACGACGGACGGGATCACGTAGCCGGCCGCGACTTCCTTGAGCTGTTCAGCGGCAGTTTTCGTGGTCGGGTTGACCGTGACCGTGAATTCCTTCGTAGCGGTCTGGCCACGGACCGTGACGGCGGCGGTCAGCGTGACAGTCTTGGCTGCCTCGCCCTTGGCGGGCTGGTTGACCGTGCCGTCAGTCGCGATGACGCTGCTATCGGAGGACGCCCACGTCACGCCGTTCGCAGTGGGCAGCGAAATGAACGGATCGTCGACCGTCGTGGGGATGATGATGCCGTTCAGCACGGAACCGGTGAGTTCACCGGCATGAATTGAGGCATCGGCAGTGCTGATCGCGGCGACCTGATCGGCGGTGAGCGCGGCATCGTATACGCGGAAGTTCGAGACCGCGCCCTTGAACAGGTTGTCGGGCCACGGCGAACGGCCGATGGTGTTGAGCGACTGGTCCTTGACGCTGGACAGTTTGGCCGGCACGGTGCCGGATGCCACCTGCGTGCCGTCGATGTACAGTTTCGCGGCGGTGCCATCAATGGTGGCGGTCACCGACAACCATTGGTCGGCCTTGGCCACGCAGGAGCTGGACTGCACGAGCGTCTCCGTACCGCCCGATTTCAGGCCGACGAGCGGGTTACGCGAACTGCCGCAGTTGAGCGTGGCGAAGAAATACTCCGTATCGGAGCTGTCGTTACCGATGTTCCACAGGAAATGGAAAGCATTGAGCATGCTGGAATCCGCTTTGACCTCCAACTGCACCGTGGCGGCGTCCTTGCCGGACAGCAGATTCGAGGGCAGCTTGACCCAGTCGCCGGTGCCGGTCTTGGCACCGCCGGAAAGGGTGAGGGCATCATCGGCCCAAAGCGAGTCGGCGGAGTTCTGTACTTCGGCCGCGCCAAGCGTAGCGTTCGGCGCACTGTTGGCCACGGTCTTGCCGTCACTTGGCTTCGTGGTGAAGTCGTAGGCGGCGATGAGATTATTGGTCGGAACGGTATCGGCCGCGACCGCCGTGGTCGCGCCGATTCCCATGCCGGCGAGCGCCATCGGCACTGCCAGCATCGCGCCGAGCAGGCGTTTGCCTATCGATGGTTTGGTTGTCATTGGTTTCCTCCTTGCGCGCGGTGATACTGCTTGTCGCGCAGCAGATCTAGATGTTGAGTGGTGAAGTTCGGTAATGGCTATTGGAGCTATGGGGCTATAGAGCCTATGCGTCCGACAGCGTCGTCGGACGAACGTGCGATACGCCCCTCTGATGGGGCCGCGCCATGAAGCAAACAATCCAGTAGGCTGCTTGCTTCACAGCTCGACTCATCCAGAAGGGGCTTGGTCTACGCTGCAAACAGTTCAGGCGCGGCGCTTGCGGAAGGCGTAGGCGGCGCCGGCGGCGGCGAGCAGTATGACCGCGGTGATACCCACACCGAACACCGAGGCGCCGGTGTTGGACAGAGCGCTGCCCGGCTTGGCGGCGGGCTTTTGCGTGCCGTCATCCTTGCCATCGGTCTTGCCGGAATCGCCGGACTTCTTGACCAGCTTGTCGACGGCGGACTGGAGCCGAGACAGCGCCTTGTCCACTTCCTGCTGGTCGGTGGAGTTCTGCAACACCTGCTGCGCGTCGGCGAGCGCGACGGCGAAAGCATCCCAACCAGACTGGTAATCAGCCTTGTTATAGCCCTTCACCTTATCGACAAGCGCCTGCAACTTGGACTTGTCCAGCGTGGAGCCGGGCTCGGCGGCCTTGATGGTGAACGTTGCCGAGACAGTACCGGAGTACTTGCCAGCGCCGGTTACGGTCACTGTGGCAGTGCCAGGTTCGACGTTGTTCGTATAGGCCACCGTGTAGTCGGCGCCTTCCTTGAGCGTCGCGCCATCGAGTACAACGGTCACGGCTGGTTCCTTGGCAGCGCCGTCTGCGGTGAACTCGTTGGGTTCGACGGTGACGGTCGCCTTGGAGAGGTCGATGCCGTTCACAATGACGGTAGCCTCAACCGGCATACGGGAATCGTCTTGGGTGATGCCCTTGACGGTGAAGGTGCCGGTCTTGGCGTAGAAAGATGCGTCAATGGCATCCCACTCAACTGCAACGTCAGAAACGGAACCGTCCGCATGAGTCAGATGCGCGGTCTCCGGCAGCGTCGGAGCCACACCAACCGTTGTCTCGGCAGACAGCGCGTCAACGGACTTCACAGCCACAGCCGGGGCGTATGCCTCCAGCACCTTCTGGTACTGGGCGCGGGTCACGGGCAGCACAGTGCCGTGGCGCGGCTTGCCTCCATCGGAATTGGTCGGGAAGTTCACCTCAGGCATCTTATTGCCGATAACGGTCCACTGACCGCTGGCGATATCCTCAGTCGCCATCGGCACATAGTGGTTTGGACCTTGATGATAGCTCGGCTGGTCGGCGAACAGGTAGTACTGGTAGCCGTTCACGTCGCCATCGTTGGCCTTGAATAGCGATGGACCTTCGCCGGAAGTGAAGGTTTTACCGTAACCGTTAGCCTGGCCTTTACCGATGTTCGTGGCAACTTCGCTCCATGCACTACCCTTAAGCGCATCGGCGTAGTTCTTCACGCCGGCACCACCAATTGCGGCAGTCAAATCTGTGGACTTCTCCTGACGCAAAGACATCGTGTTTTCATCTTTGTAGATGCGGTAGTAGGTATCCCCTACCTTTTGCACGGTCACATCGATGGATCCACTGCCTGCACCACCTCGGCGATCAACGTCAATCCACACTGTCGGGTCGGAGAAGTTGACGAAGTCATCGGTGGTGACGTACACCATGCGGTTGTAGGTCAGCTGCTTGCGGCTGTTCTCGTCGGTGTTGTCGTACAGGTTCGAGGCCCAATAGACCACGTACTTGCCGATTTCCTCGTCGTAGTAGGCCTCAGGCGCCCAAGTGTTGCCTGCGTAATCAGAGCTCACCTTGACGTGGCTTTGCTTGGACCAGTTGACCAGATCGTCGGACTTCCAAATCTCAATGTACTTGGAACCGTTAGCCTGTGCACCAGCAAAGCCATTCAGCCCGTTGAGGGGAGCACGACCGTCAATCTTCAGATCGGTAGCAAGCATGTAGAACTTGTCACCATCCTTGGACTTCATGATGAACGGATCGCGCAAACCCTTCTCGCCAAACTCGGAAGTGAGCAGCGGAGTGCCATTGTTCAGCGTGTTCCAGTCGAGCGCATCGTTGCCCTTGGAAGCCGCGAGGCTGATTTTCTCGCCGCCCACGCCCTCACCGGTGAAGAACGCCCACACGTAGGCCTCGTCCTTCTCTTCGGCGGCAGGTATCGGCTGAATGGTGACGGTGAAGGTCTTCGTTTCGGTGGCGGTATCGTACTTGGCAGTGGCTTTGAGCGTCACAGTGGCGGCATCGCTACCGGCGGCAGGGCGCTTAACAGTGACCGTTCGAGATTTGTCGTTCACGCCTTCGCCTAGTGTGGCGATATCCTTGCCACCGGTCACTTCCCACGAGATGGTCGAACCATTGTTGCCCTTGGTGGGCACGGAGAAGTTGCTACGGATGTCGTCGGAGTCCTCGATGGTGACGGCGTCAAGGTCGGCCTTGGCTTGCTCGGCATCGGAGAGCTGCTTCGGCACGAGGACCGTGTAGGCGGCGGTTTTGGCGTTGTTGCCAAACGTGGCGGTGAGGGTCACCTCGGCATCAGCTGCGGTTGCGGCCGGACGAGTGACTGTGGCCTTGCCGGTAGCGTTGTCAACGGCGATAGCTGCGTTGTCCGACTTCCACGCGATGCTCACGCCAGCGGCGCTGGTCGGCAGCGCGAAGTCCTCGGTAGCGGATGCGGGCACAGCGGCCTTGACAGCGGCCTCGGCCTTGTCGAGCACCTGAGCGTCATACAGCTTGGTCACGTCTGCGGCGCTGATGGCAGTGTCGTATACGGCGTAATCGTCCACGTCGAGCTTGGAGTTCGGGTCAGCGTAGGAGGACTTGCCAATGTAGGCGACGAGGTCGCCGTAATTGGTCAGGCCACCGGCCGGAATGGTGTAGGTGACGTCTCCAACCTGCTTGCCGTTGAGGTAGAAGCTCATGGTGCTGTTGGTGCCGCTGATGACGGTGGTGTACAGAGCCAAATCGCTGGTGGCCTTGGTGCCGGTGGTGGCGGCGTTCGTCGATCCAGGGCCGACTTCGGTGCCCCACGGGCTGTTATTCGGGTCGGCCGCAGTGGCATTGGTCATTACGGATTTCGCGTAGCCACTCGGGTTGGCCGGGTTGAGCAGCCAGTAGCCGTTGGCCGGATAATTGCCGGTCTTGGCCGCGCCGATGTACGCGGCGGCGGTATTGCCGTTGCCGTAATTGTTCTTGAGCCAGATGGAGACGGTAACGTCCTTCTTACCGGCGATGGCCGTGGTCGGCACGCTAATGGTTTGCGAGCCGGTCAGGCTGATCTGGCCATTGGCCACCGTGGCGTCGCCAGATAGGGTGGCATCGCTGTTGGCCGCGCTGCCCTCGTTGGCGATGGTCTTGGACGTCAGTGCGTTATCGAATGAATAGTGGATGATCGGACTGGCATCGATTGGCGATGCGCTCTCGGCACTGGCCGTCATCGGCAGCACCAGACCAGCGAGCAGTGTTGCCACGCCGACCGTGAGTCCGGTTGCCTTTCGCATCAGCTTTCCCATGTTTCTCCTCATTGATAGGGTTGATTGTGGTTGCGCTTTCAGTTATGGAGCGAAGTTTTGTGGCCGCCCTCTGATGAGCTGAGCCGTGAAGAAAACGCCAGAGTCGTTTTTAGGCGAAGGCGAACGACAGTGAGCAAATATGAAGCTAGCTGAAAGCTGGTCCTTAATTGCGTTCGAGGTGGCCGCCGTTAGGCAGTCGGGGGAGAGACCTGCGGCGGCAGCCGCGGGATACAGAATCGGCCGAAGGCCATGCCGTTCTTTCGGTGGCTTCGCCGCGGTCTCTCCCCCAGTCAGCCTTCGGCTGACAGCCCCCCCCTCGTCAGAGGGGGGCTTGGTTGCCGTAGCAGCTCAGGCGCGACGCTTGCGCCAGAGGGTTAGGGAGATGCCGGCGATGGCGAGTGCTACCACGGCACCACCCAGGCCGAGCACGGCCGTACCGGTATTGCTCAGCGCGCTGCCGGGCTTGTTGACGTTGGTCTTGTCGCCGGTGGTCGGGGTAGTCGGCTTATTGCCGTCGCCCTTATCTCCGTCACCTTCGCCCGGATTGGTCGGAGCCTTCTGCAGGGCTTCGATTGCGGTCTTAAGGTCGGCTGCGGCGGTATCGACCTCGCCCTGATTCTCAGCGGCGAGCGCGGCCTTGGCAGTCTTCAGCGCGGCGGCAAGCTTGGCCCAGGAATCGGCCGTGTAGTCGGATTCCTTGAGCGCTTCGGCGGCGGCGATCTGCTTGTTGAGCTCAGCCAAATCGACCTTGCCCTGTTCAATGCCGTCAACCGTAGTATCGGATGGATTGACCAAACCATCGGTGTAGCCGTCGTAAGCAACCGCAACAGTGCCGGAGACGCTGGCCGGGAGGGTCACAGTGGCCTTGCCTTCGGCGTCGAGCTTCACGGTCTTGGACCAGTCGCCAGCAGAGAACTTCACCGAACCGGCGAGCGTGCCCTTATCGGCGGCGGTCACCGTGGCTGTGAGCTCGCGGGTGCCGGCGTTGTACACGGCCTTGGTGGTGGAGTCAACAGCCTCGATGTGCGTCGGGTTGGCAGCGGTCCAGGACTTCGTCACCTTGAGCACAGACTCAGGCACGTTCACGAACGCACCGTGACGCACCTTGTCCGGCAGACCGCCGTTAGCACCCTGAGTGATGTAGCCCTGAGCGCCCGGCTCGGCTTTGACCGGCTTCTTTTCGTTGTTGAAGTCCGGGTAACGCTTGGTCATCGGGTTGTCCCACGTGGTCTTGGAAAGCTCGGCACCCGTGGTCATAAATGCACGGTAGGCGAAGTTGTCGGACAGCAGAATGTAGCCGTCGTCGTCCTTCGTGTTGAGTTCGTCATCCTTGTTGAGCTTGATGGTCTCTGGTCCTTCGAACGGCAGCAACGCCTGCTCGAGCAGCTGCCAACCGGTGTTCGGGTCCTGACCCGGAGATGCCTCGGTGGTCGGTGCAGTCAGCACCTTGGAACGCTCAAGGAAGATGCTCTTACCAGTGGTGATGTAATCGCCAGCGGCACCGCCCTGCTCATTCTTGGTGAATCGGTAGTAGTAGCCACCGATCTTACGCACGGTGGAATCAATGCGCGAGTAGCCGGTGTCCTGCCACATCTGCGGCTCGGTGAAGTTCACGAAGTCGCGGGTGATGGCGTAACGCACCTGAGCATAGGAGCTATTGCCGGTTTTGTCGTTCTTGACCGGAGTGGTACGGGTGTCATCAGTGAACATGCGGGAAGAGAAGAACACCACGTAAGCGTTCAGGTCATCATCCCAGTAAGCTTCCGGCGCCCAGGTCATACCGGCGTTCGGCGTGTTGATGGTGATGCCGCCGTTGCCGTCGCCGTTGGTACGGGTCCAGTTCATCATATCGGTGGACTCGTAGACCTCAACTTTCCGAGAACCGTTAACCTGGTTCTGGCTCCAGCCCATTGACGAGACCTTGAGATCAGTGGCAATCAGGTAGTACTTGTCGCCTTCGTGGGAACGCAGCACGAACATGTCACGCAAGCCACCCGTGTCTGCATCATTGGTAAGTACCGCCTGGCCATTGTTGCGAGTCTTAAACGTGAAGAAATCGTTCTTCTCAGTGGAAGCCACCCAGGCCTTTTCTCCACCGTTGCTGTCGCTCTCAAAAGTGACGGCCGCATAGCCGGTGTCAGGCGCGATGCGGGTCTTCTCCTTGACAGTGACCTCGATGGTCTTGGTGACCTTCTCACCGCCGTTGTAGGAAGCGGTGGCGGTCAGCGTAACCGGCTTGGAATCACCGTCGCCGTAGGCCGGACGATTGATGATGCCAGCACCACGATACGGGTCATCGGCACCAGTGGTCTTGTTTTCGTACTTCTCGTTAGTGGACGTAATGAGCTTCTCGTCCGAGGACTTCCACGTAATCGCCGAGCCGTTCTTGGTGCCCTTGGCGACTAGCGGCAGATTCTCGGCCGCCGGAACTTTCAGCGCAGCAATCGCGGCATCGAGGTCGGCTGCGGCGGCGTTCTGGGCGTTCATCGGCTCAACGGTGACGGGCAGTTCGGCCTTCACACCACCCAGCTCAGTGGTGGCGGTGATGGTGGCAGTACCAGCCTTGACGCCGGTTACAGTACCGTCTGCGGCGACCTTGGCCACGGACTCATCGGAGGAGGACCAGGTGACGTTCTTGCTCACGGCGTCGTCCGGAGTGACGGTGGCGGTGAGCTTGGTGGAGTCCTTCTCAATCAGGGTGAGCTTGTTGTTCACCACACCGGTACCGGAAATCGCAACGGCGGTCGGCATGGTCAGGTCAGCGCCCCTGTAGACCTTGATATCATCCATTGCACCATTCCAGTACTCATCGACGGAGTAGAACGACTTGCCGATGTAGGCGGTGGTCGCACCGAGATCGCTCATCTTGATGCCGGTGTTGGCCTTGAAAATGATCAGGGCATTGTTGCGGAACACGGCAAGGTTGGTGCCGTCCACGACAATCTTGTAATCGGCCCAGCTGTTGTCGTTGCCGGAAACGGTGACCTTGGATCCCTGTTCGTTACCCCAGTTGTTGTTGGAGATAACGCCCTTGATGGCGGCCTTGCTGTTGTAGAACATCAGGTACTTGTTGGCGTTGGCCTGATCGGTGGTGTTGGCGTCGTTCGAGCCGTCCTTGCCGACGATGAACGAGAAGAACTTGCCGCTGTCGTCGTGACGAGTCTTGGACGCGAACTCCAGAGTGAAGGAGTCGCCCGCATCCTTGAACAGCTGGTCATCGATCTGGGCGTACTGGCCATCGCCGCGCAGTGAGAGCGCCTCGTTGTTGCTGCGGTCACCGTACTGTTCGATCTTGGCGCCGTCCTTCAGCGTCAGGTTGTACTTGCCGGTCGAATCGGCAATCGCGCTGTTCGTGGTGCCGTTTTTGCCCGTGAAGTCCCAGCTGGCGAGCAGCGTCGGTTCAGCAGCCTTAGTAGTCTGCACTGTCGCGGTATCGGTTGTCTGTGGTTGGGAATCTTCCGATTCCATGGCATACGTCGTCGGAACTACTGCCACCATCGTTGATATTGCAATCAACGATGCTGCCATCTTCTTCCAATGCTTCACCGCATCTCTCCTTGTCCTTTGCCTCGACCCACTTGTCGGGTGTCTCGTTCGCCTCTACGTGAACGCAAACATTATTTGCGATGATACCATTACGGCACTGAGACTCAGTGTGCCAGATTCCTTATGTATATAAGCACTTACGGGGGCAACCGCCCAGTCCGAACACCCCCCCGTATGTCAAAAGCCCCCTTCCAAGCCAATCACTAATACCCCCTCAATCGGCACCCCGCTCCGCCAGCCGCCCCAAACTGTTATCAATTTGTTATCTTTACCGCGCTTGCGTGGACAGAGAGCGCTCAGACCTCGAAGATCGCCGCATATTCGCGAGAGAACCCGCCTAGTCAATGAGATATGGATTGAAAACACGCTCGGCGACGGGGATATGGAGCATCAGCATGGTGCCGTAACCAAGGATCACCAGGAGGAACAGTCCACCGGGCATGTAGAACCAGCTGGCCGCCAGCAGCGCCACGAACACGGCATCCACGATGACCAGGGCCACGGTCATCGCGATGTGGGAGATGCCGAAGATGAAGGCGTTCTTCAAGGTGCCGGCCACGGTGTTCTCGAAGCGTGCCTGAAGCGCGAACACCCATTCGAAACCGATAAGCCAGAGGATGGTCAGCGCGAATTTGATGATGAGCAGCGGCGTGATCTGCAGGACGATCCATGACCAGACCAGTGCAATCAGCGCCACCAAGAACGGCAGCCACAGCAGTGTGGCTTTGATGAAGTTGGCTTTGAATGACTTGAAGTAGTTGGCGGTTACGCCTTTGCCCTCGCCCTCGATGGAGCGGCGACAAGCATCATGGCCGGCGGTCAGGGCCGCACCGATGGTGATGAGCGGAATAGAGGTGACCAGCATCAGAATGTTGATCCACACGCCGTCAACAAGATTGCTCCACGCGCGCATGAATTTCGAGTCCGGTGCCAGCCAGTTCATCAACTACTCCTTGTACAGCTTTTGGCTCCCCTCAGGGAGGGGAGCCAAATTGTCGGGCTCAACCCTTGACCGCTCCGCCTTCGGCCCTGCAATTACGGACTCGCCTACGACGAGGCTCATCATTAGCTTCGCCGCTGTCGCGGCTCAGCCTGGAGCCTGCTGGAAGCCCACTGGGCTTCCAGCCATGGGCTGACGACGCGAGTCGTCAGCCCTTGACGGCTCCCGCCATGACACCAGAGACTATATACTTCTGGCATACCAAGTAGAAGACGATGATGGGGATGATGGCCAGCACCAGGCAGGCCATCATGGCGCCCATATCCACGGAACCGTAGCCGCCCTTGAGGTATTGCACGGCGACCGAGACGGTCTTGTACTTGCCGAGGTCGAGCGTCAGGTACGGCAGCAAGTAGTCGTTCCAGATCCACATGGCTTCGAGGATGGCCACCGAGACGATCGACGGCTTCATAATCGGCACCACGATCTGGAAGAAGATGCGCGGCACTGACGCGCCGTCGATCATGGCGGACTCCTCAAGCTCCTGCGGGATGCCCTTGATCACGCCAGTGAAGATGAACACGGCCAGACCGGCACCGAAACCGAGGTACACGATGCACAGGCCCCACGGGGTATTGAGCTTCAGCATGTCGGCGATCTTGGAGAGGGTGAACATCACCATCTGGAACGGCACGATCATATTGAACAGGAACAGGGTGTAGAGCAGCTTCGCGGCCCAGTTGTTCACGCGCACGATCCACCATGCGCACATCGAGGTGCACACCAGAATCAGCACCACCGAGCCGACGGTGATAAGCAACGTCCAGCCGAAGGAGGCGAAGAACTGCGTGGTCTCGATGCCGCGCACATAGTTCTCAAGTCCCACGAACGCCTTGCCGGCAGGCAGGGAGAACGCGTTCTTGGAGATGTACGCCTTCTGCTTGAAGGAGTTGATCAGCACCAGGACGATCGGGAAAATCCAGAACAGGGAGACAACGGCAAACAGCACGGTCCATAATGCGCCATGCTTCACAGGCTTGTTCTCGTTCATCAGGCTGCCACCTCCTTGCTCGTGGTGAGCTTGTTCTGAATCAGGGCGATGACCGCGACCAGGATGAAGAACAGCACGGCCTTCGCCTGGCCGACGCCTTCCCAGCCCATACGGCCGTAGAAGGTGCGGGTGATGTTCAGCGCCAGACCTTCAGACATGTTGCTCGGCGCACCGTTGGTCAATGCGAGGTTCTGATCGTAGAGCTTGAAACCGTTGGTCACGGTCAGGAAGGAGCACACGGTGATGGACGGCATCATCAGCGGGATGATGATGCGGAACATGGTCTGCCGTCCGTTGGCGCCGTCCACGGCCGCGGCCTCCAGCACATCGGTGGGCAGGGCTTGCAGGCCGGCGATGTAGATGATCATCATGTAGCCGATCTGCTGCCAGCACACCAGGATGACCAAGCCCCAGAACCCGTAGGACGCCTTATAGGTCAGGGCGCGGCCCCAGTGGGCTAGTACGCCGTTCAGGAGCAGCAGCCAGATGTAGCCCAGGATGATGCCGCCGATAAGGTTCGGCATGAAGAATACCGAGCGGAACAGCGTGGAGCCCTTGATCGCCTTGGTCAGCATGTAGGCGATGGCGAAGGCGATCACGTTGATCACGATGGTGGTCACGATGGTGAACGCGGTGGAGAAGCCGAGCGCGTGCAGGAATTCCTTGTCTTTCAACGCTTTGCCATAGTTCTTAAGCCCCACCCATTCACCGTCGGTAACGGTGGTGAATTCGCAGAAGCTTAAGTAGACGCCCATGATGAAGGGCACCAGGAACCCGATGATGAATGCGGCGAATGTGGGGAGCGCGAACAGCGCCCACCATCTGCGTATCGCCTTGCCAGCCATGCTGATCATGACTTTTCCTCCTCCTTGAGTCCGCTGCGTTGTGACACTGCATCGTGCGCCGGCTGCGGAGTTCAACTCAATGCGAGCTTGCCGATCGAGAACCGCATGCACGGCCTGTTCTCGTTCAAGCCTATGTTCATAGTAAACGTCGAATCATTATATGTCAAACGTTGTCATTTTAGGCGTTTCAAGTTCGAGCACACTCCGGCTCCAGCAATCTTCTTTCACCTAAGATAATGGCTATATAAAGCCAATCTAACGCCGACATAGACACTTTGCAAACGTTTGTAATACAATCGTTGTCATCGCCGCAGATCAATCAATCAGCATGTACACTGGAGTCAGTTGTGCATGTGTATTGCGATTTTCCATTCAACGCAAGGGGGCTGCAATGGCTACGAGCATTCAGGATGTCGCCCGCGAGGCCGGCGTCTCCATCTCCACCGTCTCACGTTCCTTCACCAGGCCGGATCTGGTGTCGGCCAAGACCCGCGAGCGCGTGCTCGCCATCGCCGACAAACTCAATTTCTCACTCTCCCGCTCGGCTGCGGCCCTGAAATCCGGCCGCTCCCTGCGCATCGCAGTACTGATGAGCGGCCATATCCGCCTGTGGTTCACCGCCTCGGTCATCGAGGGGCTCAACGAGGTGCTGCACACGCAGGGCTACGATATTTCGGTATTCCAGATTTCCAGCATCGAGGAGCGCAAGGAATTCTTCGAGATGTTGCCGGTACGCCGTAACGCCGATGCCGTGATTGTGGCGTCTTTCGATATCGACAACAACGAAATCGCGCAACTGGCTTCGGTCGGCGTGCCGATCGTCGGCATCAATTCAGTCGAACCCGAAGCCCGCGGCTTTACCGCCGCCGTCAATATCGACGATGTGCAGGGCTCCACGCTGGCCGCCCGCCATCTTATCAATCTCGGACATCGCCGCATCACCTACATCAGCACCAATCGCGAGGTGTCGCTGAGCTTCTCCGTGCAAAGCCGATTCGACTCATTCACCGCCTGCTGCCGCAGGGAAGGCATCGAGCCGCAGGTTATCGTCTGCAAGGTCGATGACGATGGACGTTATGAAATCAGCGACGTGGTCAACCAACTCATAAGCCAAGACGAGATGCCCACCGCCATCGCATGCCAAGAGGATGGCATTGCTTTGCCGCTTATGTTCCAGCTGGAGCGCAATGGATTCTCCGTGCCCGGCGACGTCTCGTTGATCGGCTACGACGATAGTTTCTACACCGGCGATATCGGCCTGACCACCATCCGCCAGGATCCGGTGGAAATGGCCCGCGTGGCAGCCCGCATGACGCTCGATCTCATTGACGAAAAGCCGATTGAGCAACCCTACATCGTGTTCCCGGCCCAGCTGAAGGTCCGCTCCTCCACCTCCCGCGTTAAGTAGGCTCACACAACAAAGCCCACCATAGAAAAAGTGTGAGGCAACCGCACAATAACGCTCAATCGCACATTGTGGAGAATGGCGAAAAATCGCCGATTCATGGCCCCACAGCGTGCGATTGAGCGGGTGCGTGCCTCACACTTTTCTGCGGCGGACGATTTTGTGCGAGACTCAGCAATACAAAGCGGCGCCCCCGGAGAAGGAAATGGCAGGGGCGCCGCGGATTGTTGCTTATCGGCTATGGGACTCTATGAGACTCAGTGCGAAGCCTCGTATTCGGAAGCCCAACCGTCCACGAAGGCGGTCTTGACGGCATCCCACTTGCCGGTGCCCTGCGCGTACTCGAGCAGTGCCTGGCCGACCTTGTTCTTCCACTCTTCGGACGGCATCATGGTGAAGTTCCAAGAAACCTGGGTCTTGCCGGACTTCTGATCCTCAACAGCGGCTTCAGTCAGCGGGTTGTCAAACTTGACATCATCGAAGGTCTTGAACGGGGTGGTGAAGCCCATGTCCTGAGAGATGGCCTTCTTGCCGGTGTCGGAGGTGATCACCCAAGACAGGAAGTCCTCGGTGGCCTTCTTGTCGGCGTCGGAGGCCTTGTCGTTGATGCACCAGTAGTTCTCGGAACCAGTGGCCAAGCCCTGCTTCTCTTCACCCTTGACACCGGTGTAGATTGGCATCATGCCCACGGATTCGGCCTTCATGCCGGCCTTCTGCAGGTCGGTCCAGGCCCAGGTACCGTTCTGGTAGAAGGCGGCCTCGCCGAGCGCGAACTCGGAGTTCGCATCATCTCCGGTCTTGGCGCTCAGCTGGGTGGGGTCGGTGGTGGAGTCGGCGATGTACAGGTCGAAGATCTTCTTGTAGTTCGGCAGGTAGGTGCCCTTGATCTTGGCCGGCTGCTCGGTGACGTTGTCGTCCTTGAACTCGTAGTAAAGCGGCAGATTGGCCAGGTGGGTCTTGAAGCGCCAGTCGGAGCTGGAGTCGAAGCCGGCGGAGGTGAACGCGCCCTTGATGCCGAGCTCGTCCTTGCGGGCCTGCATGTCGTCGGCCACGGCCTTCAGGGTGTCGAAGTTGTCGATTTCGTCCATGGACGTGGCCTTGGCGCCATCCAGCGCGAAGTACTTGTTGAGGATGTCCTTGTTGTAGATCAGGCCGTAGGTTTCCATCACGTACGGCACGCCGACCACCTTGTCGCCATCCTTCAGGGCCACATCCTGGTTGGCGAGCTCCTTGTACACATCCGTATTGGACATATCGGCGGTGTACTTCTTCCAGTTCTGGTAGCCGACCGGGCCGTTGACCTGGAACAAGGTCGGGGCTTCGGTTTTGGCGATTTCGGACTTCAGGGTCTGCTCGTAGGTACCGGAGGCCGCGGTCTGCACCTTGACCTCAACGCCCTTTTCCTTGGTGTATTCCTTGGCCAGAGCGGTCCACTGATCAGCCGCTTCCGGCTTGAAATTCAGGTAGTAGACCTTGCCCTTGGAGTCGTCGCCGGAGGTCGAGCTTCCGCAGGCCGCCAAAGCGCCGAGGGACATCGCAGCGACAGCCGCCATCGCGACTGCTGACTTGACTGTACGATTCATCATCGAACCTTTCTCTTTCATCGTCGACCCGGCCGTCCCCGGTCAGGACAGGTACGCTAGCACGCACCTTTACGACTATCGACATGCACTATTGTGCAACGGTTTGCTTCTTTTTGCAAACGATAGCAATATCAGCGCGTCATAAATCATCATTTTCAGGCCATTGTCAACAAATATCCCATTAATTCAGTCATTTTTGCCTCATTATCGCAATGCAAGCGTTCGCAATCATGAGAGCGCTAACATATCTTTCATGGCAATCGATTGCCACTTATACCCATCAAAAAAAAAACAACACGCCGACGCTATCGTTTGCAAATCATTTATCGACATACCGCAATTCCCGCCACAAACAATAAAGGCCCGCCCGCAGTAGCGGGCAGGCCAGCGCAATCGCAGCGCAACCGGGGCTAGGCGTTCCACCGTTCGATGACGTTATCTCCCTTATAGACGCTGAGCACCGAGTAGTGCGCCGTATCCAAACGCAGCAACCGTGCGAAATGCGGGTCCACGCCCAGCCATTGCGAGGTGAGGATGCGCAGGATGTGCGCATGAGCCACCAACAGCACATTATGGCCGTCTTTCAGCAGCGGCGTAATCTCATCGATGGCGCTCTTGGCGCGTACCGCTGCTTCTTCCAGCGTCTCGCCAGGCCCGGCATGGACCGGCACCTGCTCGCCCGAAGGTAAGGTCTCGACCCAATCGCCCTCCAGCGTGGGCGTCAGCGAGCGCGGCCCGTCACGCCACACATCCCATTCAAAACCGCTGGCCTCACTCACCTGCTGGCGCGTACGCCCCTCGGCTCGGCCGTAATCCCATTCAGCGATGCCGTCCAACACACCGTGGTCCGCAAAACCGGCCAGTTCAGCGGTTTGGCACGCCCGCTTCAGCGGACTGGAAAACACACAGCCCTGGCTGAATCCTTCGGGGAAAGCTTCGCGCAGGCGCCTTCCGGCATCCGCTGCCTGCTGCTCGCCGACCGCGGTCAACGGGATGTTCGTGCGCCCGGTATGCTGCCCGGATTCGCTCCACACGGTCTGGCCGTGGCGCAGCAACACCAAAAATCCGTTGCCGCCACGAGAGTTCTCGACGGCAACGGTGCCGTTCACGTTCTGTTCGCTCATGCCTCCACTCTAGTCTGCGCTCGTTCATGACTCCACCATTAACGCCCATCTTTTGCGCTGAGATGATTGAGATGCTATTAGACTGAGAGTCATGAGCGACGAAACGAACACCGACTTCCCCTCCAGCGCCGACCGTGCGGTCGACAGCCTGCACCGCATCGACGAGAAGGTCAACAGGCTGCGCGAGGACCGGCTCAACGACCCTGATTCTCTGGGCGACAAGCTCATCAAGTCGGCAGTCCCAGCGCTGGCAGGCTTGGTTGCCGGCAAAGCATTCCAGATGATATGGGACAAGGGCACAAGCAAACGCAATCTGCGCAAGGGACTGGCGGCAGACGCGCCGCAAAGTCTGGCAATGAGTCTGGCATTCGCCGCCGTTTCGGCCGCACTCGGCGCAGTGGTTTCGCAGCTGTCGGATCGGGGCTCCAAGGCGTTCGTCGACCACCGCCATCGCAAGCCCAGCCGCTAATCCCCCGGTTGGATGATGGTTTCTGTTGGCTGACTGATGACTCATCGCTGGAATTTCGTCAAGGAACCATCAGTCAATCGACAGGAACCATCAGTCCAGCACAGTTCCGCCACACAATATCGGCATTTCACTGTGAGGTAATCCACCGTGGCGTCCGGCGTCTGCCGTGCGACAATAAAGCCATGGTTACCAACGCAACAATCGAGGCTCTTCTGGGCCGCCGCTCCATCCGTAAGTTCAAGGACGAGGCCATCGACGACGATACCCGCGCCACGCTCGAAACCGTCGCCCAACATGCCGCGTCCAGCCAGTTCCTTAACGACTGGTCCGCCATCCGCATCACCGATCCGGCCATCAAAGCCAAGCTCGCCGAATTCGGCCATCAGCCGTATATCGCCACCGCGCCGTTGCTGTACGTGTTCGTCATCGACGAGCACCGCAACGCACGCATCGCCGAACGCAAGGGTATCGATCCCGCTTCCGACGAATTCCATCTCAAGTACAGCTATCGCTTCACCCAAGCTCAGAACGACGCAGTGCTGGCCCTGCACGCCATGGAGACCGCCGCCTATTCGCTGGGACTGGGCTGCGTGATTCTCGGCTCTCTGCTCAACAACATCCCCGGCCTTATCGACGTGCTGAATCTGCCGGAATACACGTATCCGGTGCTGGGTCTGGCCATCGGCAAGCCCGATCAGAACCCGACCGTCAAGCCGCGCATGCCGCGCACGATGCAGTTCTTCGAGAACACCTACCCGGCTGACGCCGATGGCGTACTCGACCAGCTGCCCGCCTTCGACGAGGAAGTTCACCGGTACTACGATCTGCGCCAAGCCGACCGTCCGGTGGACGCTTTCAGCGATCAGGTCGCCACGATCAGTCGGCAGGATGTCAGCCATCAGACACTGCTCGACAAGGCCGCCGCTCAGGGCTTCCGTCTGGATCAGTGAGACCAGAACCAACGAGATAGCCTCGGATAGGCTCGTCACTGAGTCGTCTCGGTCTCAGCACTGCGACGACTCAGTTCCAACACCTCAACATTTCATCACCGGATACCGGCAAAATTGCACAACCATCCCGCCGGTGTCGCACCATCAACAAACGTTCACATATCAGTCCCATTATGCGGACAACCAACGGCCAGTTTTGCAAGAAAACCCGCCAAACCAGCAGTATTCGCACCAGTGGTGGGAATAGACTGCATGTGGCCGCAATGATTACGAACCGGAAAAGAGGGACTGGATGCGGACGGTTTGGCAAGTCTTTCTACGCGATTGCAGACGCATCTTACGCAATCCCGTTGCCGTTGTGGTGACGCTCGGCGTAGCAATGCTGCCCTCGCTGTACGCATGGTTCAACATTCTCGCCAACTGGGATCCCTATTCAGCCACCGGCAATCTGCAAGTGGCCGTAGCCAATGAAGACCAAGGCACCACCAACGATCTGGTCGGCCATCTCGATGCGGGCCGGCAGGTCGTCAAGAAACTCAAGCAGAACGACGAACTCGGCTGGCGCTTCGTAGACAATGAGGAACAGGCCGTCCACGGCGTGGAGACCGGCGGATACTATGCAGCCATCGTGCTGCCCAAGGATTTCAGCACCAGCCTGGTCGAATCGGTGACCGGAACCTCCAAACAGCCAAAAATCAAGTATTACGTCAACGAGAAGAAGAACGCGATCGCGCCGAAAATCACCGACACCGGTGCCACCACCATCGACGAGCAGATCAACTCCGCCTTCGTCACCACGGTAGCCACCACCGTTGCCTCGGCCGTTTCCGAAGCGGGAGGCGATCTCGACCAAGCCACCGGCAAAGTCCAGCACGATACGATCAATGATCTCAATACGGTGATGTCCACGCTGAACACCGTTCAGGATTCACTCACCGACTTACAGGACACGCTGGCCCAATCAGACACGATTCTCGCCGACGCCAAACAGACCACCGCCTCACTCAAGCAGACCGTCGCGGCCGCGCAGAAGGCCTCCCGCCAGTCCGGCACACTGTTGACGGAAACACAGGCCGGGTCACAAGCCTTCTCCACCACACTGGTCGGCGCACTCGACACCAGTTCAGCACAACTCTCCGGACTGGCCGTTCACGTCAACAACGCCGCCGGCAGCATCACCGGCTCCTTCAACAGCGCGCAGAACTCCGTCGACACCATCACCAACACACTTTCGGCCCCACTGAATGCCACCCAAACGTCAATCAGCGATCTGAAAGACGCGCTGACCAAAGCCGGCATCGGCAAAGACACCACCGACCCAGTCGGCCAGAACATCTGGAAACAAATCGATGCGCTCGACTCATTGATCAGCAAACAGCAGACACAGCTCAACACCTTCCATACCGACACCACACAGTTCATCAACTCCGGTAAAGACGCCACCACGAATCTTTCCGGAGCCATGACCAACACCACCACCGGCGGCATCGCGGCGCTGAATACCGCGCGCGGCTCGCTGACCGGCACCGTAATGCCGTCGCTCACCTCATCATTGAACAGTTTCGCCGCCCTGAATGGCACACTGGATGGCACGTTGACTTCGTTATCCGGCACCTTGGATCAGGCCGACGGACTGTTCGACCAGCTTGTCGATACCCTGAACCAAACAAAAACCACCATCAGCAGCACGCAGGATTCGCTGCGCCAGGTGGCCAGCGATGTCGCCACCGTACGCACCGATATCGCCACGCTCGATAGTTCCGCCGCTTACCAGAAAATCCGGGATACGCTGCATCTGGATGACAAGGGATTCGGCGACTTCATGGGCAATCCCGTCACCCTGACCACGAAAGTCGTGTATGCCACCGACAATTACGGGTCCGCAGTCACCCCGTTCTACACGAATCTGGCACTGTGGGTAGGCGGTTTCGTGCTAATCGCCATCTACAAGCTTGAGGTCGACCGCGAGGGCATTCGCCGTATCACCGCTACGCAAGCATATCTTGGCCGCTGGCTGCTGCTGGTCACCATCGGATTCCTGCAAGCCGTCATCGCCACCATCGGCGATCTGGTGCTTGGCATCCAATGCGAGCATCCGCTGCTGTTCATCTTGGCCGGGATCTTCTGTTCGTTCGTATACATCAACATTATTTACGCACTGGCCGTGGCGTTCCGCCATATCGGCAAAGCCATCGCCGTAATTCTGGTCATTGTGCAGATACCCGGCGCCTCCGGCCTGTATCCGATTGAAATGATGCCGAACTTCTTCCGCGAACTGCACCCGTGGCTGCCCTTTACCTACGGCATCAACGCGATGCGCGGCCCGATTGCCGGCCTGTACGCGAACCATTACTGGCTCGACATGCTGCACCTGTTCTGGTATCTGCCGGCGGCACTCTTCGTGGGACTTGTCATACGCCGGTATGCGATGAACCTGAACGCGCTGTTCGACCGTCGTTTGGGAGATACCGACCTGATGATCACCGAGCACAACAGCATGGTGAACGAACAGGTGAGCTTGAACTCCGTATTCCGCACGGTGTCCGACAGCAAGGAACTGCGCGATATCATCGCCCATCGCGCGCACCGGTTCTTCGCACGGTATCCAAAGATGATCGTTGCCGGTCTGACATTGCTGACCGTACTCCCGTTCGTATTCCTGGTACTGCTGTTCGTCACCCAAGAGAAAATCGCCATGCTGACCTCCTGGATTCTGTCGATTATTCTTATCGACGCCTATCTCATTGTGGTTGAATACGCACGCGAAACCTACGCCATGCAGCTTGGCGTCAGTGCCATGAGTGCCGACGAGTTCCGCAATGTGATGCTCAACGGATATGTGTGGCGGCGTTTCCACGGCCACGGACGTCACGAAGCGGCGATGGGCAGCAATCCGGATATCGGCGAAACCACTGAACGACTCACACTGTTCGGCGATCAGGCCGCCGAGCCGACTGCGCACACCGCACAGTCCGGTCAGTCTGGGCAGTCTGGGCAGTCTGGGCAGTCTGGGCAAGGAGGCGCACGATGAAGCTTATCTGGAAAATATTCGTACGTGACGTGCGCCAAGCCACCCGCAATGTGATCGCCGTAATCGTGGCTATGGGATTGGTGATTGTGCCGGCACTGTACGCCTGGTACAACATCGCCGCCAGCTGGGACCCGTACGGCAACACCAAGGCCTTGAAGGTCGCCGTGGCAAACGTGGATAAGGGCTATAAGTCCGGTCTGATGCCGATCACCATCAACGTCGGCGAAACCGTGACCAGTACGCTCAGGGCCAATCATGACCTTGACTGGCAGTTTGTGGATCGTGCTAAGGCCATCGATGGCGTGAACTCAGGCGAATACTATGCCGCGCTGATTATTCCAAAGAGCTTCAGCTCCGATATGATGACGCTGTTTTCACCGAAGATCAAGCACGCCAAGCTCGAATACTATCTCAATGAGAAAATCAATCCGATCGCTCCGCATATCACCGACCAGGGTGCTACCACCGTGGCCACGACCATCGACCAGACATTTGTGAAGACCTTGGCGAGCGTGGCGCTGGATTTGGTTTCCAACGTGGCCGATTACGCGCAAAGCCCGCAAATGGAGCAGTACGTCAACAACGCCTCCAGTCATATTGCCACCATGTCGTCTCGTTTGACCGGCACTGCGTCGCAGATGGATTCCTATGCCAATCTGCTCGGGGCCGCCAACAGCATCATTGATTCCACCGATAAGCTGCTGGGATCAACAGGCTCAGCTGCGGCCACAACCAAAAAGGCGTTGAAACAGACCCGCAACGGCGTCTCCAGCCTCGACAAGGCATTGTCCGGAGCCACCGATGGCGTCGGTACGGCATTGCAGCAGGCCGGTTCATCCTACGACACCATTGCCAAGCAAATCGATGCCGCTTTTGCCGATGTGGGCTCACAATCCTCACAGATATCAAACAAGCTAACCGATATGCAATCCAAAGTGGAGGCTCAGGCCGACAGCTTTGGAAAGTATGCCGCCGCTTTACGAGATCTCGCCAAACAAGCGGCTTCACTGCCCGTGGGCGGAGATACCGTTGCCGCTCAACTGAACGCGGCTGCAGACCAAGCCACAAAGGCGCAGCAGAGCATGCAGCAAGCCGCCACCGCGTTGGGCGATGCGGCCACGCACATAGCAAACGGTACTGCCGATGCCGATACAGCGCGTCGAGATCTGAAATCACAAATCGCTGCCGCCAAACAATCGATTACTCAGGCTTCAGACACGTACAAGAGCACGCTGAAACCGCAACTGAACAATCTGACCTCGTCCATGGACGAAGTGACCACGCAGGCAAGTTCCGTAATCGACGGGCTTGCATCGACCGTAAGCAGCGTGTCAGGTCTTTCTGGCGGCGTTTCAGACAGCCTGACGGACATCCAGTCGGCCTTGACTGACGCAGCTAGCGCTTTGACCCGTTCGGCGAAGAAACTCGACAACTTGTCTTCCCAACTCGCCTCTATCACCAATGGCGGCACCATCGACCTGTCTGTGATTTCCTCTGCGAAGCCCGATGCCATTGCTTCCATGCTGGCGGCACCCGTAGCGGTCGACCGCATCGCGCTCTATCCCGTTGCCAACTATGGTTCCGCGATGGCTCCGTTCTACACGATTTTGTCTATTTGGGTCGGTGCGATCATTCTGGTCGCCATGTTGAAAGTATCGATTTCCGACCATGAGAAGGCTCGTATCTTAGGGTTGGGCAATGATCTGCCGCTCGGTTCGGAAGTGGGTCTTCGCGAGGCCATGATTGCCGGGCGGATTGCCGGACCGGCCGCCGCGTTGGATGTGCTGAAGAAGCCGCGTGCCGAGGCTCCCGGCAATGCGCGGCAGTTCGGTTTACGCTTGCACCACGAATATTTCGGCCGATACATGATTTTCGGTTTCCTTGCTTTGCTGCAAGGTACGCTGGTGTGCCTGGGCGATATGTTCTATCTCGGCGTGCAGTGTGAGCATCCGATTCAGTTCTTGATGGTCGGGTGGTTGTCTGCACTGGTGTTCTCGAATATTGTGTATACGCTGACCCTGTCGTTCGGTGATATCGGCAAAGCCATTGCCGTAGTACTGCTGGTTATGCAGGTAGCCGGTTCCGGCGGCACATTCCCCATTGAAACACTGCCGACGTTCTTCCAGGTCGTTTCTAAATGGCTACTGTTCCCCTATGCGGTGGATGCGATGCATTCGGCCATGGCAGGCTCATTCGGCATGGAATACTGGGTTTCCATGGGCAAACTGGCACTGTTCCTTGTCCCCTCATTGCTGTTGGGACTTATGTTGCGCAAGCCGGTAATTCGCTTCAACGATTGGGTTATCCGCAACCTTGAAAACACCAAGGTGATGTAAGTGTTGGACGAAGTGTGTCCGAGCGCCCTGAACGCTTAGCAGCCTACGACCTGACGTGTTTGGACCGTAACCTGTCTCAGACACGGCGTTGGCGAGGTCTGTGGAGCTTCTGACGCTAACGTCTACGTGGCTTGTAGCCCTTTTTACGACTGTGTGGCTTGAGTTGCTGGTTCAGCGGTACATGCCGGTAACTGGATTGCGGATCGCGATGCGTGAGATGCCAGCATCCGCAAAATTCGCAACGGTACACCCATAGCTCAACTCCGCGCTCGATTAGGCTTTGATCAGCGGCACGCTGAACCTGCGCCTTATCGTGATACATGATTTTATTCGACGTAGCGCAACGTTTAGGGGTGAAGTAATGCATAGCAGAAGCCAGTGTAGAGCGACCCCATAACCAAGCCAGGCGGGTTCTAGTGATCGTTGCAACACCTGACCTACCGCAAGGAGGGTCAGGTGACCAGAAGCCACCGAAACGAAGACCGTGGCGGGGAACACCGTTGGACGTTCAACGGCGTCGAATATCCGACGAGGAAGCTGATGTGCGAGGCGAGACGCGCCGAGTACGTGCGCCTGCTGGACGAGGAAGGCATGAACTTCACCCAGGCCGCGCACGCGGTCGGCGTCTCGAAACGCACCGGCAAGGCGTGGCGCAACGGCAGGACGCGCGCCACGGGAAGGAACGAGAAACCCCTGGTGGACTGGTATCGTTCCACCATGGACAAACCCAAGACCCTCCATCCGCGCTACCTGAGCCAGGAGGAGCGCATCCAGATCGCGGACCGTCTGCGTCTGGGCGATTCGATCCGCGCCATCGCCCGCCTGCTGGGCCGCGACCCCGGCACGGTCAGCCGCGAGGTCGAGCGCAACAGGAATCCCGAGTCCGGCGGTTACGAGCCTTACCGCGCCCAGCAGAAGGCCGCGGACCGGCTCAAACGCCCCAAACCGCGCAAGGCGGCCGAGGGCACGCGACTGTGGGACGAGATGTTTTGCTTCAATGTTTGTTCGACAGGTTCGGCAGTGTTTTTCCGCAGTGTG
>ERZ827488.453-NODE-453-length-62976-cov-6.381240_pt1 | contig 62976 bp, 75 predicted proteins | sample MGYA00519771_ERZ827488 | MGnify/ENA primary metagenome ERZ827488 (study PRJEB31778, sample SAMEA3449323) | human gut metagenome | biome: human gut; feature: human-associated habitat; material: faeces | place: United Kingdom | collected 2010/2012 ... | reverse complement strand
ACCTTGGAATGTGTTACGAAGAAGGTGCTGGCGTTGAAAAAGACGAGACAAAAGCGTTTGAGTGGTACAACAAAGCGGCAGAAGCCGGTGACGCTGTTTCAATGAGATACCTTGGCGTGTGTTATGAAAATGGTGAGGGTGTCGAAAAAGATGAGGCGAAAGCAGTTGAATGGTACAGCAAAGCGGCAGAAGCCGGTGACGCTGTTTCAATGAGGTACCTTGGAATGTGTTACGAAGAAGGTGCTGGCGTTGAAAAAGACGAGACAAAAGCCGTTGAATGGTATTACAAAGCAGCGGAATCCGGCGATGCTGCATCCATGATTTGTCTTGGAGAATGCTATGAGAATGGTATTGGAGTGGTTAAAAGTGGCGAACAAGCGATTGTGTGGTATAAAAGGGCAATGGATTTAGGAGATGAATCGGCTGAATTCAGAATAGGAAAAATGTATTTTGACGGAGAAGCAGTTGAAAAGAATATACAAAAAGCTGTTGACATTTTTGAAAGAGGACATGTCACAAAGGAAGATTGCCTTAGTACATATTATTTAGCTATTTGCTATTTGAAAGGAGAAGGAGTTGCTCTTAATCTAAAAGAAGCATTTAAATTGCTTAATATTGCTGCGAATCAGGGAAATACTCTAGCGGAAATATACTTGGTATATTTCTATCTGAGAGGAATTGGTACTAAAAAGAACTATAAGAAAGCGAACAGATTAATACATTCTCTAGAAAGCAAAGAAGGCTATGAAGAGTATCAAGGCTTTTTAAACCTATATAAAGGGCTCATATATTATCACGGATTAGGAAAGAAAAAGGATATAAATAAAGCAAAAGAACTATTTGATAAGGCACCGGGAGTGGGAACTGCGTTGTATTCCCATTTGTGTGATGGTGATTATCATAATGCTAATTTTTTGGGTTCAATAATCTTCAATAGTAAGAGTATTGCTGTTGGCTTTCTTTTATATCCAGACAAAGAGTTTTCAAAAGACTTATTGACAAAAGCTTATGAAAATGAATGCTTGTCCGTCAGAGGACATCAGGCGCTCTTGCAAATATCACCTAAATATAGGAAATCAAAAAAAGCGAGAAAAGCTTTTTATAGAATGCTATGTAATGAGGTGATAGAAAATAATGACGATGCAGATTTGTTATGTTCTCTTGGTAGATGCTATTTTTATGGCTATGGAACAAAACAGAACTATATTGAGGCGGTTTCACGATTCATTAAATCCTCAGAAATGGGAAATAGCTATTCAAGGGTTTATTTGTCATACTGCTATTACAATGGTTTAGGCATTGAAAAAAGCAACGCAAAAGCGGTAGAAGTATTGGGTGAGAGTATCGAAAACCGCGGGGATCAAGCAAATGTTTTATTAGGATTGCTGACATATTCAGGAATGTGTGGCATAGAAAAGGATAGAAAGAAAGGCATTGAGCTTATAAAAGCTAACTCAAACAATGCATACGATTGGTCTATGGATTATCTTGCTTCAACTCGTGGCGATTCGTATATACCTTTCTTGCTGAATAGTTTTTTCAAACGTCTTCATTTTAGCTTTGACCCAAGTAAAAAATTTAAACTTGTGTTTCCCTTGTTTTTCAGACTTCTATTTTTGTTGATTTTTAGGAGTCCGAATTCGACAAGTCTGTCAAAAAAAGAGTTGCTTAGAATGCTTTTGGAAAAAGATGATGAATTTAATCAATACCAGAAGCAAACTCGAATTGAAAATGAAAACCTTACAGCAAAAATGGAAAACCTTACAGCAAAAATGGAAAATCTTATAGCAAAAACAGAAGACATTGGCAGAGATGTTAAAAAAATAGACAAAAAAATAGATGAGCTTATGCTGACCCTTCAAAAAGAAATTACAAATGAAAAGAAGTCGTTTATGAATATGGATGGTGAAGGGGAAGAAGGATATCAAAAGTTCGTTGACGCCGTAGCAAAGAAAATGAGCGATGCGCTGTACCGATCTGGGAATGCTAGTGTCGACCAAGAAGAAGCTGTTCTGAAAGGCTTTTTCGGAAATTACTGGGATTCTTTAGATGCTTACACAAAAAAAGCACTGGTTTCTGCCAGAATTTTTCTTGTTAACAGTAATGCAATCTCTTTTGGCTCACTGGATTATTCTGGTGTTTGCATCAGTGCTTGTAGTGCTCTGGAACAAGAATTGAAATTACGCTTCTTCACCGGATACCAGGAGTATATAAAGATTCGATTTGGAGATGACTATATGAAATGGCCAGAGTCAATAATATATCATCAACCAGATGGTACATATATTCCAGGCAATAATTTTACAATAGGAAGTTTGCCATATATTTTTGGCAGTAAAAAGCGTAATGATAAAACGGGCAAGAGGAAGAAGATAGATATTTCTTCTACAGAAAAGAAATTATTAGAAGAATATATTAAAACCATATTAAATGATCAAAGAAAAGACATTAAAGTATTTTCTGAAGGAACTGATTCTGAAGCAAGCTTTCTTGATAGATGTGAGGATATCAGATGCATATACCGAAATACAGCAGCACATACAGAAACTTTGTCTTTGGAAACGGCAACTGCATGCTGCAGGGAAGTAATTGGTGGCGAAACAGCCGCAAAAACTGTTGGACAGGTTGAAGGATTGATTTATGATTTAGTGAGGCTTACAAGATTACCGAATAATTAGAGTTAAGACGATTAAGAAAAATAATCATTTGGTTAGTTTGTGTAAAATCCGCATACCAAATAATCCTTTGGATGGATGATAATGAGACTGACGAGAAGACTATAATACTGTATTGAGGTTTTGGCATTAAGGCATTTATTGTTAACTTGAACTTGCGGTTTACATCCACCATTATTTATAACGTTTATATTGACTTTTGCGCTTTTTCTGCTATAATGAATTTGGTTCGATAGGGTTGTCCTTCTTGCCGAAATTTTGTGATTTTATAGGCTTTATGCCACACAAAAAACTTAGGAGGAAGAACAATGAGACACATCAACTATGCAAATTCATGGCTTATGGGGATCGACCCTGTCGCAACCGGGAGACAGCTTAAGAAGCTTCGCCGTCAGCACAATTTCACGCAGGAGGATTTATCCGAACTGTTTGAGTGGTGCGATATATCGGCATCCAGGGTTTCCATCAGTGTGTGGGAAAACGGTAAGAAAACGCCGTCGCTCTTACATATTGTGTTTCTGGCAGAGCTTTACGGCTGCACTCTCGACGAGCTGGTCGTAAGTTATCGACGCTCTCATGAACGAGAGTTAGAGGACAGAGACCAGCCCGTCCCTTTAATAAGTATTATTACATTTAGACGAATGTATGCGTTTGCATATGTTCGTCTTTTTTTATTTTGTAAACTTGCGGTTTCTGGGAACCACCTCTCAAATCAGTATAATAAAATCATAGATTTTCGAGGAGGTCTCAGCCATGAAAATATCCGAAGAAGTTGTTTTCCTGGAAGAAGCTTTTGATGTACTTAATGAGAGGTATTTTGAAAGTGCACTTTCAAGACCGGCAATTACAATCCAGTCAACACCGCGTGCACACGGCCATTTTACTCCGTATGACGCTTGGGATAATCGCCATGGTTTAAAACTCAAGGAAATCAATCTTGGTGCCGAGTCGCTTCGCCGTCCTGTTTCTGAAGTCATTGCCACGTTAATGCATGAAATGGTTCATTACTATTGCCATGTTCAAGGTATTAAAGATGTTAGCCGCGGAAACACATACCACAATAAACGGTTTAAGGAAGAAGCCGAAAAGCGAGGACTAATCATCGGCTATTCTACCGGTGTTGGATACAGCGTAACACGGCCTTCCCAAAGCATGACGGATTTGGTTCGGGAGTTAGGCTGGCTTGATAAGCTTCAATTATATCGCAATCCAGAATACAAAAAATCTGCTGATGGCAGCAAAAAGGGCGGCGAAAAGGAAGGATCCGAAAACAAGAAAAAATCTTCAACAAGAAAATATGTTTGTCCTAAATGCGGATTGAGCGTTCGCGCAACGAAAGAGGTTCATATCGCTTGTGTTGATTGTGGAAACATTCCGATGAAACTGGCGTCAGAAAAGGAGAAAAGCACACAAAGAGCCAAAATGTCAACCATCGGTTAATCGTAAGAGCATGATAAAAATGGTATTCTTTTATCGGAAAGTGATGATAGAAACCGATATAAAAAGAACAGTGTTAATAATCAGATTATACAGCCGGACAGCAGTCGATAATAAAGAAATCATCCTGATGAGTCGCTGAAAACTGCGACGAAACTGCTCAAAACAATTTACGTATTTGCTTTTGATAACCGCAAGTTAATGTACGATTTTTCACATTTATGAGACAATGAATACACAATGAATCAAGGAGGAATTACCAATGAAAAAGATCAACAACTCTTCAGTAAATCAAAAAGACAGAATCGTATGCGTCACTATTACAGGTGCGCACAAGTTCTACTATCAACCCAGTAAGTCAAAAGAACGTCTTTACCTGTTCACAACAGAGGACTTCTCCGGCTCGGTCTTTGCATACTTTCGCGACAACGGCAGATGTATGGGCGGACGTGGCTTCAGTCTTACCATTAAGGAGCTCTATGAAGACCGCAAGATGTACCGTAATCCCAAGATTGGAAAGATCTTTGACCGTCTGCCCGGAATGATTGATTATGTTCTCCGCGAGAACGTTGAGCAGAAGGAACAGGTCAAATGCTGCAGCAGAGTTGAAAATGCGGACAAGGTCATTTATGAAGATCGCGGACTCGCAGCTTAAGGAAGGAGAAATACATAATGAAAAAATCAACAAGCAAGTACACTACAGGAAACGATATCAAAGATGTCACAATTATGCCGAATTTCCTGCTGAAGTTCATCGGAAGATTAGACGCACACAAAGGTGAGGATGTTGCCTTGGCACATGTGCAGCGTTACCTTGAGAAGTGCACCTCTATCGAGGACATGGAATGTTTGGCGTCTGAAGCGTTTCTGAAGAAAGCACGTTCCGAGGGAGCGGTCAACCTTGACATCATTGAGAACACCTCAAAAGAGATTCCCGATATGCCCGGTGATATTGAAGCTGAGCATACATGGGATGTACTTGAGAACAGAAGACGCGCAAGCAACAAAGCGAGGGCAAAAGATGCTGTAAAAGCAGCAAGAAGCCGTCTCTATGAAATTAATGAGGAAATCATCAACGGCACAAGTATCCTTGAGCAGAGAGTTGCCAAAATCAGAAAAAGAGCCGCCTCAAAAATTGCCGCTTATGTTAAAGGCGTACGCGCCGGCGGCATCACATCATTTGACCCAGATGTCTCTTTTTCAGAGATCGTTGTTGAAAAATACTACAGGAAACACAAGCGTGACAAAGCTATTGCGGCCGTTGCGGCTGTATCAACCTACGAGGAGGACTGATTATGAGCTTTTTGAAGAGATTATTCCCCAAAAAGAAGGCAAAAGAGAATATCGACGGGATGCCCGAGACACATGAGGTGACTCTCAATAAAATCCTCGATGTTGCATCTCTTGTTCCTATTGAGTATAAGCACACCGTGAAATTCTATGAAGACGGACACGATCCTCTTACCTATGAGCGTCAGAGACTTAAGGGGCTTCCGGTAGACTGGCTTATGAAGGACAAAAGAATTCCTGCAATAAAAGCCGATTCTCGAGGAGAAATAGAGATTGCAAAACGCCAGTACATTAATCATCTGTATACGGTTGAAACCATTAAAGACCTTCAGAACGGCATGATCGTTCACGTCAATGATATGATAGCCAGATTAGAAGAGGAAATATCAATATATGACAAAGCAATACAGAAGCTTCGCGCTCATTTAGATCATTAAGGAGGTACACATTATGACACTTACAACCAATCCCGTGGCAACCACCCCTTTCGGAACCATGGAAGATCGCCAAAAGCTTCTCAAAAGCAAGAGGTTAAAAGACATTGTTAACATCGGCATGATTGCGACCGTATTCTTCATTGTCGCCGACTTTGTTCCCCTTTATTTAAAATGGACAGCAGTTCAGACCGATAACTGGTATTTTGTGGCTCTTTTAGCGGCAGTTTCGGCAGTTATTCTGGATTTTCCTATGTTTCTTGCCGGCAAAAAGATTAAAGAATACCAGGATCACCTCGTTGGAAAGGATAAAATGCTTCTTTCGGTTGTTTTGGCCGTAACTGCATTTCTTGTAGCGTATGTTCCTTTCTTTATCTTTTCAATCGCAACCAAGCATGCAACTTTTGAAGAAGCTCTCCCTATCGGTTCATCAACAATCATGAGTTTTGACAGTATGGGAACAACAGGTGAATCAAACTCATTGTCCGTATCCATCGCTGCTGTCTTTTCCGCTGTATTACCCCTCGGAACGAGTATTTCCTCACTTGTATGCGGGATCACCACATATTCGCCCGCAAAAGATAAACTGGAGAGACTTGAGGAAGCACGACTTCTTGCGTGTGAACATCGCAGCACCCTAATCTGGGGCAAAGCTCAACTTTCTGAACGCAAAAACATCTTGATCAAGCGTGAAAAAGACCTGCTTGAAAATCACATTAACGAGATTAAAGCACAGGAACAGATTCGCATTCAGGCATATGAAGAAGCACTTGAAGAGACTCTTGATGCTGACGGTATACTCCATGTTACAGAAAATGCGTTTTCTTACCTTGATGACTCTGATTTTACGGAAGATTGTGATCCGGATATTCTGAATGCACTCAACGATCCTGTGTTGGAGGAATCCAAAGGAATGACGAGCGTTAATGCCGGATTTGTAAACACTGATGTTGCTTAAAGAAAGGAGACAAGTTATATGAAAAAAATTATTTCTCTCATCACCGTTGTTGCTATCGTTGCCGTTTCTGCTTTCTGCCTTTCGGCATGTAATGATAATAGCAGAAAACCTGTTAAATCCGATGAACCTTTCGCCGAATCTGTTGTGCTTGGGATTCACGACAATTTCCCCGGACTCGGCACAAACGCTCAGACTATTTATGAGCGTACTTTCAATGCCTGCTTGAATTACGGTGAAGTGTCTTATGTGGTTGTCGAAGGCGAACCGTCACAGACCAAAACATTCCCGATTTCAAAATCCGATAAAGATATATCCAAGTCCAAAGAGAAAGAACTTGCGCAGCGTAATGCCAACAGTATCCTGCAAAGTTTCGCATCTCTGAAAGCTCTGACGCCGGAAGTCGATACCCTTAGTTCAATCAAACTCAGCGCAAATATTCTTAAGGCAAGCACATTAAGCCAAAAGAATATGCTCGTCTATGACAGCGGCTTATGTACGACTGGCTTGCTTTCACAGCTCTCATCCAATGTTTTGGCAACTGATCCGGTGATTGTTGTCGATAAGCTTGAAGCAATTCACGCTTTGCCCGACCTAGAAGGTGTTAGTGTATGTTGGGTAGGTCTTGGGTGTGTCAGCGGCAATGGCAATCAGCAGAAAATTCCTGATTCATATCTTTATAATCTCAAAGCCCTATGGTCCGAAATTATCGAACGTTCCGGCGGAACGGTTGTGTTTGACAGCACTCCTGTTACCGGACAGCAGGCGGAAGATCTGCCGCATGTAACGGCAGTTGATTTTCCTCAGGACAGCTTGGAATTGAATTCCGGTAATATTACCGATATCTCTGTAATCTCGTTTAAAGAAGATACCGTGAAATTTGTGGGCAACAGGGCAGCGTTTGCTGATGCCGTTTCTGCTGAAAAGGCGCTTGAACCTATCGCAGAATATTTGAAGACCAATCCCGAAAAGAGAATTTTGATTGCTGGTACAACCGCCAAAGTTGGCACCGGTGACGGGAAAGAGCTTTCATATCAACGCACACAAATCGTGAAAAATGTTTTGCTTGAAAGCGGTGTGTCTTCTTCACAGATAGAGTGTATTGGACTTGGGTGTACCGATAACTGTTTCAGGGTTGAAGATCACAATTCCGACGGTTCTTTAAATAAAGAGATGGCTGCACAGAACAGAGCCATTTATATAGTACTTGCCGACAGTGCAACAGCCCAAACATTGAAAGACACATGATGATTTTGAGCAATCATGCATTAGACAGATGAAATTGATTTGATGAAAGGAGTGTATTGTATGTATCGGACAATACTATTAATCCTTTTACTAACTGTATTAATTCCAACTATAAGTCATCTTATACGATTCCGGGAAATACCATCTTCAAGAAGAATCAGCGCTGGCGTGGGAATAACGTGTACTCTTCTTTGTCCTTACTTTGCAGGGATTCTTTGTGAAATCCTGACATCGGTATTCAGCATTGGTCTGTTCCTTTTGATTATTCTCGGTGGCATCGGTCTTATGATAAAATCACTTTTCATCAGATAGGAGGAAAGCCATATGGATGATACATTAAACATCCTCTTTTACGGAGGCATTTCGGCTGTTGTTATCCTTCTAACTATCTTTGAAATTACCAGCAGAAGTCATACGCTACAAACCAGTGGATATGAGTATTTTACCGAGAACGGCGACACACTCAGAGTATGCCGCGACCGGGGCTCCTTCTATAAAGTGTATGTATTCGGTTACTGCCCGGTGGCAACAAAGAAAGATCGGTTCGGCACTTACTTCAAAGTTCGCGCACGCTCAGCCTCGGAGGCGGAGCACCTGATAGATGGGATATATAGAAGAGGAGGAAATCCTGTCTCATGAGCAAGGACCATGTGCCAAGTGATTTTTCCCGCTCAAGCGGATACAAGTCAGATCTCGAAAAAGCCGAAACCGGTCCAATGGTAAAATCGGTTAATACATCCTTCGGCAGCAAGAACCATAATGCATATATTATGCGCTCCGATGGGACGCACGAGCACTTTTATTATTCACCAAAAACGCAGAAAAGCGGATGGCACGGTCATAAATATCCGACCAGGAACAACCATCCGGATCAACAAACAAGAACAAAATCTGAAGGAGCTAAAAGTATGGATAAAAGCAATAATTTCTTTGAAAGCATTAAGGCAGACAAAGCTACCCTTGCCAGATTAAACGAAGTTTCGAAGAATGCGTCGAAAAACGCAAACACAAAAACCGGAAATAAGAATGGAACAGATAATGGCGGAAGAGAACGAGGAGACACCGGTCCTTTGAGTCAGGGACGAGAATCCGGAAATAAAGGTGGTCCGGTAACATTCCAAAGTCAATCATCCTCCGAGGGACATTCATCTTACGGGAAAGCATCATCATCTTCGGGTCATAGTTCATCTGCAACCGGAGCGCATTCTGCCGGAGGGCATAGTTCGAGCGGTCATTCATCGGGTAGTCATGGAGGAGGACACTGAAATGATAAAACAAGTGTTGGAAGGTCAAACAATTCAGGACACTATTCCAAGACTGGAGCCACCTTTTCAAGAGCCGGTCGTAAGGCTTGAAAACGGACTGGTGTTCGATGAACGAATATTTGAATGTCCAACGGTGATACTTGGCTGCGTGGGCAGCGGGAAGACATTTCTCCTCGACAAAATGATGAAGCAGATACTGGAAAGTGCAGACAGACTTCAAGAAAATGTTTACATATTCTGTGCTAAACCAGATTTTTTGAAATATAAACGACCTCAGGATATTGTTGTTTCGGTTGCTGATACAGGTGATCCCAAGGGGTGCTGGAATCTGTTTCTGGAGATGAAAAATTCAAGGGAGCCGGAACAAACAGCAAAACTCATCGTATCTAGTATGTTGCAGGATCAGCAAAGCAGTCAAAATCCCTACTTTGTTAATTCGGCAAAGGATGTATTATTCTCGGTCATTATGGCCTGCTATGAAGAAGGTCTTGAAAAAGGGTATCTTCCCACCAACGCATATCTCTATGATTTCTTTGAAAATGTATCATTAAATCCGGAGGATAAAAATTCATGGCAAAACCTTGCGGTGATAAAACCAAGGAGATTCGCTCACTTGATTGACTATTTTGGAAACGGTGGTCTCGAACAGGGATACGGAACAATCAGTGAAATCAGAACGCTTCTGTTTGAAGCGTTTTGGGGATCATTCTGTACCAACAATGGCGAATTCTCAATAATAGAGTCTCTTAAACATGGACGCAGAGTATTTCTTTATTATAATCATGCGAGCAGTTCGAATTCCAGCATAAAAATATATAAAACGTTGCTGGATCTTCTTTTTAAACGTATTACCGATCTGACAAATAGGCGTCGATGTTGGCTATTCATCGATGAATTTTCAATATTACCTCGCACAGAGCAACTGATTGATAGTATGAGTTTGGGAAGAGAAGCAGGTTTACGATTGATATGTGCACTTCAGTCAATAAGACTTCTTACAAGGCAGTATAAAGAAGACGAAGCCAAGAGCCTGATAAGTCTTTTTCCAAACATAATCTCCCTTAAAGTACAAGACGATTTGAGTCGAAAAGTGCTGGCCGACAGATATGGAGAATGTCTTACTTCATACTCTTATAACGGTTCAATGCAAAAACCTATTTCTCATACGGAACACCGACCGGTAGTTGCTGATTATGATTTTACGATGATACAGAAAAAAGGCGACGCCATTATGAGTATACCAAATCTTAGCTCGGCGCCTTTCCTGTATCGCGGCTACAAAGGAGCATAAAAACATGAAGAACACTTTCAAGCCAGCGGAAATACCGATACTAAGTTCGCCAGTGACATCATCGAACCTCCGAAATGTAAGAAACCATCCCGCCGTTAGTCTCGGCAACTGCACACCATTTCAACTTTTTGAGAGCACCGGAATCTCTTCCAAAGGAACAGTTTGTATCATTGGAAATTCAGCAAAAGGAATCGGAATAGCCAAGGCTCTTATTCGCCGAAGCAGAAAACCGTTTCTTTTTCTCGGAACCGGTGCGGACAACAATTCGGTTTTTGCTTCATTTAATCCGGAATGGACTCTTAATTCTGTACAGGGAAAGCTACCTGGCGGCAGTGGAGCCATATATTTCAAGAGAAGCGTTGATGCCTACTCAGATATCGAACATTACTTGGAAGACTGGGGGGAGACTCATTTCATAATTGCTCATCTCGGAACCGGTTTGCAGGTCGGAGCAGAACTGATGAATAAGTTCAATGCAATTGAACAATCTCTGCTTTTCTGTGAATCCGTTCCCCGGAGTCTTCGCAACGCTGAATCAAGAGTTACTCCATCGGAGTTTTTTAAGCAAATCAGTTACCTTATTGTATTCTCTTCAGGAGCGGAGACAGAAGATCTCATCCAGCTTCTTCCTAAATATGAATATGAGAAAATAACGAACACCACAGGAGTTAACACATTCAAGAGTCAATCATTCTTTTATCCGTTTCACAGCCATCGAGGCCACGGATTATCAGCAAGTCAATCCAGAACTTTAGAGTTCAATAAAAATGCGTTTGAACACCAGGATTTACATCGGTTGTTTGCGGTCGGAATTGTGCTCATATATAACGCAGAAAACAACACCGTGTTTCTTGCACGAATTATTTGACAAGGAAATGATACCAACGATAGAAAATAACTATATTACAATTACAAAGATAAATGAAATTTTTACAGATAACAGAATTTCTTTCAGAAAAATTGATTACAGAAACGGTACTCTGTACCTATGCAGGACACCATTCGGCCGGACATTTAATTTGAGACTGGAAAATCAGCAAGAAATAGAAATTTGGAGCTTTATTGGAACAACTTCTATCGACAGAGCCGGCAGCAAATATGAATGGAGAAATGAAAACACTTCATATCCAGTCGGCGGTATAGAGGTGACAGGAGATGGCGACCTGAGTTTTTATATTAAAGATATATTGAGTTCTGATAAAAATGTCGACAGATGCAAAATTGCAACTTTGATTACTACATATGTGAATTTGATTCCTCATATTCTGTCCAGATCCGTTGAAATGTAAACTGTTGGTGTATTTTTATCAGACATGGGGCGGTTTATAATCCAACTGTAATACAAATTTGAAAGGGTGCCATTATGAACTTGTTTAACAAGAATAAATTTTTTCCTCAAAATTTTCTCCTTTTATCAGATGCCGGTGAAAGCTTGGACAATCAGATAGCGCATATTTGCTCTGAAGCTTCTCGCCTCTCTCCGGAAAGTTTTAACGGAAAACAGCTGTGTTTTAGATTCATTCTTCGGTATTGCCCTCCCTATGAACAGGAACGATTCCGGGAGCTAAAGCGTCTGCAAGAGGTTGCCAGAGACAATATACGATTCAAGTATGAATATAAAGGATATATAGCCATGGATATTTCCGAATGGGCGGGACATTTGAACGAAGAGTTATTCTCGGATATTACGATGGCTTTTCTCAGTGATATGTCTGATTGCTGGAAGTATATTTTTACAAGCGATAAATCAAATTTTTCCGAAGATGATATGAGAGTTTTAAACAGATTTATTAAAGTAAAACAATTGGATGCCTTGCAGCTGATGAAAATCGATTACTGTCATCAATTCTTTGAAAATATTAGCGAAAGATTTGACATTTGTTTTACTGACACAGCGGTTGATATCCTTCGCAGATTTATTCCCAAAAAAGTTATGCAAAAGAAGGCTGCGGTTCTTGCGCTGGAAAAAGACTTCATTAATTATTTCGGAAAAAACTGTGCCGTGAGCAAAGAAATGCTGCTGCCGTATCTTATTGATCCGGACGGAATCAGTTACGATTTTTTATCAGATAAGAATATTGAGGAGATACGTAGTATTATTGAGGAGGGGCAAAGAGTATGAGAGACTATGAAGATGTTTATTCGGGATTTGTTCATCCTGTTTCAAGGACAAACTGGACTTCCGATGTGGAAGTCAAATCAAAACTTGACTTTGTAAATTTGGATGATGAAAAAAATATCAAATCAGGGGGCGTACCTGTTATTTCCGATGGACACACGGCTTTCATTGATTCGTCCGATTCTCATTGTATGGTGGATGGAAACAGCGGCAGCAAGAAAAGTTTGTGTGTATTTATGACCTTAATATGCACTTTGGTTAAAGCCAGCGAGAATTTTGTAGTAACGGATCCAAAGGGCGAGCTTTACAGAAGGACGGCAACGTATGCTAAACACAAAGGATACAAGATATATGTAACAAACTTTAGAGACTATAACGGTGATGGATATAACCCCCTTTCATATCCGGCAAAACTGTATAAGTCTGGAGATGTAGATAAAGCGGCAACAGTTTCATCTGAATTGGTATCGGCTCTTGCCCAAAGACAAATGGAGAGCAGCAAAATAGACCCTTTCTGGCCGGATACAGCAAAAGCCTTCAATAACGGTATTCTGCCGTTTATATATTCTTCTTACCCCAACCTAGATGAGATTAATTTTTTAAGTCTTTCAGATTATTATACAACAAGGACAGTCGGGAATCTCACTGAATATCTCAACAGCGGTATCGGAGTCACTAATTCTGCTACACAGAACCTGCGAACGGTTTTATCTGAGCCGGAAAAGACTCTGATGAGCACTTTGTCCACATGTTCGAGCTTCATCCAACCGTTTCTTCAAAATGACAAGCTTGCAAGAATGCTAAGCCACAGTACATTTGATTTGGACGAGCTTACCGCTGAAAAAACCGCACTATACATAATTACTGACGATGCCAGTCCAATCTGTGATCCAATCGTAGGCGTTTTGATTTCTCAGATTCAGAGTGTTTTGGTTGATAAAGCGTATCATTCCAAAAACGGAAAACTTAAAACGCGAGTCAATTTCGTGCTCGATGAATTTTGCTCTTTCCCTGTACCAAATATTGCATCAGCTTTAGCAACACATCGTAGCAGAAACATCAGATATTATCTTTGCGTACAAAGTTTGGACTTACTGGAAAAGCGTTACCCGAATTACAAGAATATGATAACAAACTGTGCAGCTACATTATTCCTGGGTTCAACAGAAATGGAGCTTTTGAAAATGATCAGTGAACGCTGCGGCACAACAGAAATAACCATGTCCGGACACGAGGAACCTTTAATATCTGTCCCTGAATTAATGACACTTAAACAGGACTGGTTCTCAAAGGAGGCTGTTTATCTCAATCTTGCATCCGGCATCCGTTACTGTACAGTATTGCCGTCAATCGAAAAGTATGACGAATTCTGCAAGTATGGAGAAGAAGTAATTTCGAATATTATTCACCCACCAGTGCGTTTTTATTCTTTCTTTGATTTAATGAGCGATATTTCCGACGGGAAAGCAAACAAACCGTTTTGCCCGAGAAATACATTAAAATCAAAAAAAGAAGCTATCCGCAAAAGAGTTGTGAGAAAAAATAAGTCAGAGAGCGTTTCGAGCGGAATATTGGATCCGGATATTCAAAAAGAACTTGAAGCAAAATTCGATGAATTGTTTGGAGCATTAGAAGACGAGGAGGACGAATAAATGATTCCATCGGTTATTAGCGTGTCAAAAACCGGGAAGGAAGGGCTTGATCTCTTATCTTATGATTTCACTAAAAACAGAAAAATCTACCTGTTCTCTGAAATCACGGATGAAATTGCTATGGAAATAATAGCTCAACTTGAATATCTTGACAGCAACGGGACAGAGGACATAAAGATATATATCAACAGCCCAGGGGGGTCTGTCTCTGCTGGATTTGCAATCGTGGATGCAATAAAACGCTGTCGATGTGGAGTGTCAACGATTTGCACCGGCATGGCTGCGAGTATGGGAGCCTTTATTCTTTCCTGTGGCAAAAAAGGCAAAAGGTATGCTACTCCATTAAGTGAAATTATGATACATCAGCCTTTGGGAGGTGCACAGGGACAGGCGTCAGATATCCAACTGGCAGCAGAGCATATTACAAAAGTCAAAAACAGACTCCATAGAATTCTTTCGGAAAACACCGGTCAAAACATTAAAACAATTTCCCAAGATTGTGATCGAGATTTCTGGATGGATTCCAATGAGGCCTTGAAATACGGAATTGTTGATGGAATAATCAACAAGCCAATTTGATTGTTAGGAGATTGGGGAAATGATTAATTCAAAAGAACAGGAAAATCAGCTTTACAATGTAATGCTTACTGTAAAGGCAATCGATGCGGATGCTGCATTATACATTATTAAAAACTGTGAAAAGAAATTATGTAATATGAGCAGTGAATTGTCCTTGGAGGAAAGGCTTGAAGATGTTGAATACGCAATATGCAACTATTTGTACTCGAATTTCCCTGAAAGAATCTCGATCCCGGTAACTGCCAACGCTTTCTTAGAACTGGCACATTACTATTACATGAGAGAAAATGAGCACGAAGCGATCAAGTTGTTCGAACGTGTATATGGATATTTAAAAGAGAAAAAATGCTAAAAAGTAGGTCTATAAGGAAGTTTACGCTTGATTGACATTAAGTATTAACTGCTTGCAGCCTCTGTAATCTGGATTCACCATATAGGAGTTTATCGACATGAAAACTATTGTAATCACAGGATCTGCCGCATCGGACAAGTCAAAGATTATTCGCAGGTTGACATATACACTAACAAACAATTAAAGAAGTTTGTCTTGGCAAACAACAATTAACATGAAGTATAAAAATCACATTGTTTATGCTATAATAATAAATTGTGACTGGACATCTAAAACAAAACGGAGGAATTATAACTATGCTGATTACAAACGGAAATGCAATGAAGGGAACGGTTTTTGATGATACCAACGAAATGGCTATGCGCCTGAATATAGGTGATTGCCTTGCTTTCGGCTCTTTTATACCCTCTTTTGATTCTTCTGATGTTCCCGTTCACCTTCCCATGCTCTGGCACGTAGTCGGAAAAGAAGGAAGTAGATTGAAACTTATGTCGTATTTATTTTTTGAGCATACGGGTTACTGGCCGCTGCATGGAAACTCGAGTGCCGTCACTTGGAAAGAAACAGACATCCGCCACAAACTCAACAACAAATACTTTAACGACTGCTTCAGTGAGCGTGAACGAAAGGCAATACTTACCACCAAAGTAAAAACCAAAACATATGATTCATCGATGATAACCACGAACGACAAGCTGTTTTTACCGGCTTTGGCAGATATTGAGAATATACCGGAGCATTTAAAAATAGGAAGAGGCGTATACGCCAATTGTTTTGATGATGACATCCCTTCCGTGGAGCTGTTATACTGCTTCTACTGGCTGAGAGATCCCGGTGAAGCCGAGGATGAAAACCTTGTAGTTCAAGGATACGCGGATTCAAAATTGGTGATTGACAGCCTCGACCATAATGCGGATGAAGTCGGCGTCAGAGCCGTCATGTGGATAGACGCAGAAAGAATAAAATGATAAGCATATCTTAAAGATTTGCTTAATCTGGTGAAATGATATACAATTATTGATCATACCGCTAAACCTTGATTAACTTATTATCCCATTATTGCCACTTGTTTTAACGATTATGTCACATATCACAATCAAATAATCGTAAGCTGAATGACTATATATTAAGGATAGTTTTTGGAGGGCTATGTTATGAATGAAGACATAATCAAAAAGTTGAAAGAAAACTATGCTAGTACAGTTACGCTTTTTATGCAGAAACTCAAAGAGAATAATGATGTCATTTTCAACAATGTGGAATTGCTCTATGCTTCTCTTTATATTATGGTAGAGAATGATGATGGCGCTAGTATTTCCATACTTTTAAATGATGAAGTAGCTGATGTACTTACAAAATTTGAAAATCAACTTGAAAACGATGCAAATTTACGAGATTACTTCGTCGGCAAATATTGTTTCGGGAAACTAACGCCTTGGGGAAACGCTATAAAATACAAAAAAACAAGCGCAATTTCTGCACTTTCTTCAAATTTTATATACTGGGACTGTTCTTTGGATGGATTCATGGATGAGTGGATTTTGGCTTTGCAGGAGGACAATTTCAGTGATGAAGATATAGTGTTTTTTTTAGATAACCTTGGTGATATAGATATTGATGTTTTGGTTAAACTTTTTTCTGAAAAACGAAGTAATCTTGTAGAGAAAATAGTTGGGCTTTTGTCACAACCGGTAAGACAAGAACTATTAAACAATATTTCTGATCATTTAAAAATGTCTGATATGTATGCGTGCATTGAAGAAATGGATGAATTTCGCTATCGGGAGATACTCGGTTATGTAAAGGATATTCTATTGATTGCTGGAAACGGTACTGAATGGAATTTTCAGGGAAAGATATTGGAAATCAATACGAATGAATCAAACACTGAAATAGAAATCATTACTGATAAATACTCTTTTACTGCTGAAATTGATCAAGAAGAGAATTGTTGTGAAATATTCGGGGGCTATGTTGTTTGCGAGGATGACATCACTTCATATATAGGTTCAACCCTGACAAAAATCAGTGTGTGCGACTTATCTTTAAATACAGAGATAGTTGAAGCAATTAACTCTTTACAAAACTCACATAACAGCTGTGATTATCATAACATACAGTTTATAAATTTTGAAACCAATAAGGGAGTATTGCAATTTACAGTATATAACTGCCATAATGGATGGTACGGGCACGATGTTACAATAAAACGAGATGAAAATGTAATTTATCATAAAAAAATATAGTACTAATTGAAGGAGCCCATCAATATGAAAATGAACGATGATGAACTTTTTGCAAAACTCAGCGAGGTCTTTGAAGAACTGTATGGTACATCTGATTCCGAAGACACATCTGCCGCATTGCCTTTCGATACGGATCCATTAGTTCCTTTTGATGATGAATTTGATAATCTCGACAACACCATCATCCTCAATGACGAAAATGGCGAAGAAGTGCCGTTTGAGTTTCTCGATCTGATTGAATACGACTGTGAGGAATATGTTGTCCTTCTGCCTAAAGACGAGTCGGATGATGCCGGTGAGGTTGTGATTCTTAAGGTTGATGAAACCGACAGCGAGGACGAAGAGGCGTATACCAGCGTGGAAGATGAAGAAACGCTTCAAGCTGTATTCAACATATTCAGAGAAAAATTCAAGGATGAGTTTAATTTTGAGGATTAAATATCGGACGGTATATAGTTCGTTTAAACAATTAATTAATGATTGGAGCATACAAATGTTAAAATTGAGATACAAATTGTCGACCACCGAGTAAGTATCAATGGGCTTATTTTTTCTCATTATCCAATGATTAAAGCTGTGTCAATGGTTAGAAAAAAGCAGATACTGTCTGAATGAAATTCCGTAACGGATTTATCAACAACAATAATATTAAATTATTGCCCAGACTTTATTTCTTGCCTATACTAAATGATAAACTAATGGTATTTATCTGTCTTTCCATGTCAAACATTTCGAGCGTGGGAGTATCAGGCTCATTACTGGATTCCTTTGAAATAGAGAATCAGGAAAAACGACCACAGTGTGTTCGGCAATACAGTAGAAACAAACAGATCGGATAGCGATATCCGGTCTGTTTATATATAGTGTTCAAGTTTGCAAACCCGAATTGTCTGTAAAAACGCAGACAGTCCGGGTTTTTGTTTCTTTGCGGTGCTTTTGACCGAATATAGTGTATCCGTCGCGATTAGGGTAGCCTGTGATATAACAGACCCGGGTGAGGATAAGGAAAAACGCCCGAAACAACACCGTTGACTGTCCGAATTCTACAAAAAAACAGTAGCCGAAAATGTTTTTAATCAGCATTAAAAACCGCATATTTTTTCGATGATTATTTTTATTCAAACGGTAAACCGTAGGGACTGATTCTAAAGAGCTTCCGTGTGCTGAATTTTTAAAAGACAAGTTTGAGTGCATACAACGATATTTTAAGCGCATTCCGCTTTACGGCCCGCAATATATCTTCGTTTCCAAAGAGTGTTCCCGATGAAAAATAGTGTAACCGCTGTTTTACGGTACAGGTTCCGAAGAAAAGCATATTTTCACGGCACACAAACGGGAACATCTCACGGGAACGGCGAAAGCCCCATAAGTACCAAAGCACACGGGCCGTCTTGTTCCTATGTTCCTATCCTTTCTTATATATCGAAAGAAGTAGGAATAAAGAGCAACAAACACGCAATACCCGCATTTACGCGCGTAAAGGACTTTTCGGGTTTTGAGAACACAGGAGGTTGTCATGCGTGAGAAAACAATAGAAGAAAAACTTGTAAAGATTACTCGTTCGATGGGCGGTCTTGCGTTGAAATTTTCAAGTCCCGGTTTTGATGGAGTGCCTGACCGCCTGGTACTCCTTCCAAAAGGCAGAATAGCCTTTGTTGAGTTGAAAGCACCGGGCAAAACACTCCGCCCTTTGCAGGTAAGGCGAAAAAGGCAGTTGGAAGCACTCGGCTTTTCGGTGTACTGCATTGACGGTGTAGAGCAGATTGGAGGGATGAGAATGGAAACCTGTTATACGAACCTCGCAAACGCCATCATTCTGCTGGCGGTGAAAGATTATCGGCGTGCGCTGCGCCGTTTGAAGAAATACCCCTGGGACAAGGATGCCGAATCCGTCAGAAAGAATTGTGAGCGGTTTTTCCGCTCCGGCTGGTTTCAGACGCTTACTTCTCTGGACGGTGAGGTGCTGATCGAAAAACTCCACCGGGAGGTGTACGGCGTATGACGGCAAAGGAATATCTCAGTCAGGCATACCGCCTCGACCAGCGTATCGATTCCAACATTGCGGAGATACCCGCCTGCGGGAAATGGCCTGCGGTATCTCCTCGCCGTCCTGGGAGGAAAAAGTGCAGACCTCTCGCAACACGGATGCGCCCTTCGTGCGGTGCCTGGAAAAGATCATGGACCTTGAAAAAGTGGTCAACAGTGAGATTGACACCCTCGTTGACTTGAAACGGCAGATCCGCACGACTGTGGACACCGTTGCCAATGTCAACGAGCGCATGGTTCTCCGCTACCGCTACATCCACAACATGACCTGGGAGCAGATCGGCGGAGAGTTGAACGCAGATGAAAGCACCATTCGCAGATGGCATAAGGCAGCTCTTTCGGCAGTGGTTTTACCCACCGACCCGATTCGGATCTGAAAGACGCCGGAAATACCCGCCTTTGTCGGTAGATGCCCACCTCGACATTATGATATGATATAATCAGCGAAAAAGAATCGAGGACAGCCTCATGGGAGCAATCCCGTGGGGCCTTTCTCATGCCCAAGGGAGGTGAAACGATGCCGAAGAAACCGCTGCGTCCGTGCTCCCATCCCGGCTGCCGCAACCTCTGGGACGGACAGTTCTGCGAGCAGCACCGCACGGAGAAACGCCGCAAATATGACAAGTTCGAGCGCAGTTCCGATGTCAACCGCAAGTACGGCAGAGCATGGAAACGCATCCGCGACCGCTATGCGACAGAGCATCCCCTCTGTGAGATGTGTCTCAGGGAAGGTCGGCTGACTCCGGTACAGGAAGTTCACCACATTCTGCCCGTTTCCAAAGGCGGCACTCACGCAAGGGACAACCTCATGAGCCTTTGTCAGTCCTGCCATACGAAAATACACCACGACCTCGGCGACCGGTAGGGGGATGAAAATCTCCGGGACCTTTTCGGTCGGGCAACGGCCCGGGGTCACGTGTGCGAAAAAGGCGAAATCAAAAGGGTAATTAAAAACCGCCACATTTCTGTGACGGCTTTTGGTGGGTCAATCATCGTTTGGCAAATACCAACCATGTTCTCTGTGATAGTTGGGAGCGTGTGGCTCTTCATCGCCCCAAGCTCTCTTGCTCATTTCAGAGTCGAAAGCTCGCAGTTTGTTTTGGCAGCTGATGCGGTAATCGTCATCAAGGTCAGGATTGCAATAATCGAGACGAACTTTTTCTCGTTCAGCATCTAATTCATCATCAGTAGCATTTTCCAAAAAATCAGAAAACTCATCTTTATTGGTAAAAGCAGCTAAAATCGATGCCGCAACTGTTAACACACCGACACCTATGCCTAAAACTTTTTTAATATCTATCTTCATAAGCTATACCTCGTTTCCGTTATTTTACATAATTATACATCTGTTTTATGAGTTTTTCAATCAAAAAAGGAAGGAGGACGAAAATGCCCACAAAATCGAATAACACAGGCGGGCGTGGCGGTGCAAGACCCGGTGCGGGAAGAAAGAAGTCCGCAGTCAAGGACAAAGCCGAAAACGGTAATCCCGGCGGCAGAAAACTTGAAGTGCTGGATATTCCCGAAGTCGAGGGTGTTGCTATGCCGAAGCCCCATGATTTCCTGTCTGCCGAGCAGCGTGACGGCAGCGTCCTGCAGGCGCAGGAAATCTACACGGAAACCTGGCAATGGCTCAAAGGCATCGGCTGCGCCGCAAAGGTATCGCCGCAGCTCTTGGAGCGCTACGCCATGTGTTCTGCTCGTTGGGTGCAGTGCGAGGAAATGACCAACCGTATGGGCTTCCTCTCCAAGCACCCCACCACGGGAAAGCCGATCCCGTCCCCGTTTATCAATATCGGTATCAACTACATGAACCAGGCGATTCGGCTCTGGAATGAGATATTCCAGATCGTGAAAGAAAACTGCAGCACGGAATACGGCGAGTCTACGCCGCAGGACAACCTTATGGAACGCCTGCTCCGTGCGAGAAAGGGGTAACACCATGTTTGAAAAAGTAAATCCGTGCCACCCGGATAAGGTGGCTGACAGAATTGCTGGTGTGCTCGTTGACCTGGCATACAAGAAAGCAGAAAATCCCCTCATCGCTATTGAAGTCCTCATCGGCCACGGCGTGTGCCACATCATAGTGGAAACCTCCGTCATGCTGGACAAGGCAGATGTCACCGCCGCCGTCCACCGCATTGCCGGAAATCTCGCCGTGGACTATGTAGAAGTGCCGCAGGACGGTCACCTCGCCGACAACCAGGCAGACGGCGTCCGCTGCGGCGATAACGGCATCTTCAAAGGAATGCCCGTGACCGAGGAGCAGAAAGAGCTGTCGCAGATCGCACGGGACATTTTCTCTGTGTATCCCTTTGACGGCAAATACATTCTGGACGGTGACCGGCTCATTCTCTGTCAGAGCAATGCGCCTTCGGATGCACTCCGAAAGCTGTATCCCGATGCGGAGATCAACCCGCTCGGCGACTGGACCGGTGGTACCGATGTGGACACCGGCGCTGCCAACCGCAAGCTCGGCTCCGACATGGCCGACTCGGTGACAGGCGGCGGTCTGCACGGCAAGGATCTCTCCAAGGCGGATGTGTCCGTGAATATCTACGCTTTTCTCAAAGCCCAGGAAACCGGCAAGCCCGTGACACTCTGCTGCGCTATTGGGGACGATGCCGTGGACGGCAGACCCTACGCCGAAATCGTGGAGATCGCTCGAAACTACATCCGCTCGGTATGCGGCTTCGAAAAGTTTGCGGAATGGGGACTGGTCTGATGAAAACAACGACCGAAATGAGGCTTATCCCAATCACGAAGTTGGTGCCGTATATCAATAACGCCCGAACCCACTCGCCAGAGCAGATCAACAAGCTCCGCTCCTCGCTGCGTGAGTTCGGCTTCATCAATCCCGTTATCATCGACCGTGACTATGACGTTATTGCCGGTCACGGTCGTATTCTTGCCGCAAAGGAGGAAGGTATCACCGAGGTGCCGTGTGTCTTTGCCGACCACCTCACCGAAGCGCAGAAGAAAGCCTATATCATTGCCGACAACCGCATGGCGATGGATGCCGGATGGGACGAAGAGCTTCTGCGTGTGGAGATCGAGTCCTTGCAGGCGGCGGACTTTGACCCGCTTCTCACCGGCTTTGATGAAAAAGAATTATCAAAACTTTTTGACGATGGCATTGAAGCTGAAGAGGATGACTTTGATGTGGATGCCGAACTGCAAAAACCGACCTTTTCAAAACCAGGCGATGTATGGACACTTGGCAGACACAGACTCATCTGCGGCGACAGTACAAAAGAGGAAACCTACACCGTACTCATGGACGGCCGCAAGGCGAACCTCGTTATTACCGACCCGCCCTACAATGTGAACTACGAGGGCAGCGCCGGGAAAATCAAAAATGACAACATGGCATCGGAGAAGTTTTTCGACTTCCTCTTCGATGCCTTTTCCAATATGGAGAAGGTTATGGCGGACGATGCCTCCATCTATGTGTTCCACGCCGACACCGAGGGGCTGAACTTCCGAAAGGCGTTTGACGTCGCAGGGTTCTACCTCTCCGGCTGCTGTATCTGGAAAAAACAGTCCCTGGTGCTGGGGCGCTCTCCCTACCAGTGGCAGCACGAGCCGTGCCTTTACGGCTGGAAAAAGAAAGGCAAGCACCAGTGGTACACTGGGCGCAAAGAGTCCACCATCTGGGAGTTCGACAAGCCCAAGAAAAACGGCAACCATCCTACCATGAAGCCCATCCCGCTTTTGGCTTATCCCATTCAGAACAGCTCTATGGCAAACTCCGTGGTGCTTGATCCCTTCGGCGGCTCCGGCTCTGCGCTCATTGCCTGTGAGCAGATCGACCGCATCTGCTATACCATCGAACTGGACGAAAAATTCTGCGATGTCATTGTCCGCAGATACATCGAGCAGGTCGGCTCGGATGAAAAGGTCAGCGTTCTGCGTGACGGAAAGGAATACAAGTTTAGCGAGGTAGCACCCCATGATGAATAAGCCTTTGACCCTCGGAAGCCTGTTTGACGGCTCCGGGGGGGCCCGTTGGGCGGACTGTTTGCCGGTATCACTCCCGTGTGGGCTTCGGAAATCGAGCCGTTTCCCATTCGGGTGACCACCAAGCGCCTGCCTTTTATGAAGCACTACGGGAACATCTCCGCTATGGACGGCGGCAAGATTGGACCCGTGGACATCATCACCTTCGGCAGCCCGTGCCAGGACATGAGCGTGGCAGGCCAAAGAGATGGCTTGGACGGTTCCCGTTCCAGCCTTTTCTACGAAGCCGTCCGAATTATTAAAGAAATGAGGTGTGCCACAGGTGGCAGATATCCAAGATACATCGTATGGGAGAATGTCCCCGGAGCCTTCTCCTCGAACAAGGGCGGGGACTTCAAAGCCGTCCTCGAAGCGGTCATCGGCATCGTCGAGCCGAATGCCCAGGTGCCTATGCCTGAAAAGGCACGATGGCCCTACGCCGACCTTTACATGGGAGACGGATGGAGCGTTGCGTACAGAACTCTTGACGCGCAATACTGGGGAGTTCCCCAGCGAAGACGCCGCATCTACCTTGTCGCAGATTTTGCAGGCAGAGGTGCCGGAAAAATACTATTTGAGTCAGAGGGCTTGTCTGGGTATTCTGCGGAGGGCTTCCGCTCGTGGCAAAGAACTGCCGGAAGTTTTACGCCTTGCACTGGAGCGGCAGGCTTCGACGGCTACAACGGCAGTCTGACGGATGACACTTCCGCTGCCCTCGGCGTGAACTGCGGTATGAGTACAGGCCGTAACGGTATTGTTTTGAATGACCAGGGCGGCAACCGCATGGACATCACTGAGGAGGTTACCTCCACACTCCGAGCAGAAGCACACCATCCGCCCTGTGTGATGGAATCGGCAGGATTTTGCACCGAGCATTCTGCCAAGAGCCGCACCATCGGCTATGAGGAAGAGTGTTCGCCGACACTTCGGGCAGGTGTTGTTCCCGCGGCGGTGGCTCTGGAAAACCATCCGACCGACAGCAGGGTCAAACTTTCCGAGGACGGCAATGTGCAGACGCTGACCTCACGCATGGGTACGGGCGGCAACAATGTACCGCTTGTGATGAAGATCCGCTCCGGCTGTGAAGGCGGCGGCAAGGGATCTCTCATCCAGGAGAACAAATCCGCCACCTTGTCCTGCAACAACGATCAGACGCTGTTCGAGCCTTGCGGCTGGGACGGCGGGCAGATTTCTCCCACACTCACCAAGCAGAACGCAGGCGGAAATTAGCGGATGCCGGACAAGGACAATTTCACCTGCGTCCTTCAGCCCTTCGGGATCTCCTCCAAGGACTCCAATGCCATGAAGTCGGATAATCCTCACAGCGGCATCTATGAAGCGGAAACCGCACGGACGCTCGACGGCAACGGCGGCAATCCCTCCTGCAACCATGGAGGCATCGCCGTTGTTGCTTTCACGCAGAACCAGTGGGATGAGGTGCGTGACCTCGGAGACCGCTCCGCCGTGGTGTGCGCCAACGCAGGGACGAAACAGCAGACCTTTGTGCTGCAAGGCTCCATGATCGGCCGTGAGGACAAAAACGGTCCCCAGGGTGACGGCATCAACGAGGATATTTCTTTCACCCTCAATACCGTTGACCGCCATGCCGTGTACAGCATGACAACGGGCAGTTTCACCCAGGTTTCTAAAGAAAAAGCTCCGACTGTCCTCGCGCGGGACTACAAAGACCCGACCGCCGTCTGCTACGGCATTGGCAGGGACACCTTCAACCAGGGACAGAACGCCAAGTTCGCTCCAACCTTTGAGAAGGAGCTTCAGCCGACACTGGTAGCCAAAGGTCCGGGCGCTATCCAAAGCGGATACACCGCCCGGCGTCTGACACCCACCGAGTGCGCCAGACTTCAAGGCTTCCCGGACAACTGGTGCGCCGACCTCGGTACGGAAAAACCGACCGATGAAGAAATGTACTTTTGGCACAAGGTGTTCAAGACCTACTCCGAAGTGACCGGCTGCAAGATGAAATCCGACAAGCAGGTCGCAAAGTGGCTGAAAGACCCATATTCCGACAGTGCGGAATACAAGATGTGGGGCAACGGCGTGGCACTGCCGTGCGTATGGTTCGTGCTCTGCGGAATTGTGTGGTATGCACAGTCCGGCGGCGATAATGCGCCGACATAATCTACACCGGAAATGTGCAGATATAACTGGATATATGCCGAACCTGACGGTAATATGTGACTACCAAAAATCAAGGAGGTCACGAAAATGACGATTACAATCAATGCCCGGGGTGCGGAGCGCAAGCGGCTGGTTAAGACCATCTCCGACTGGCTCGGCGTTCCCGCAAAGTACTGCGGCGCGCTCACATTCAACTATGAGGTAGATTACTTTACCATTGACCGAAACGGCAGCCTTTCCTTTGATGACCGTGCCGACAGCGAGGTCATCGAGCGGCTTCTTCAGCACATCTACGATGAGGGCTTTGACATCGACCAGAGCAATGCCGATGACGAGGACGAGCCTTGCGCCGTCTGCATTTCCATGCCGAGGAGCCTGTTCACCGACAGCGACCTGGAAAACCTCAAAGCTCTCATTGCCGCCAAGGGCAGCCTTATCAAGAAAGCCCTCGGAGTCGCTGACCTGCCACTGGAAATCACGGACACGAAGGTTTCCTTCCCATGGTTCCCGGCAACTCCCACCCCGGATGAGATGAACGCCTACGACACCTTCATCTGCAAGTTGTGTGAAATGGCACGAAATCAAAGCCGTGTCAATTCATCCGAGAAACCGATTGAAAACGAGAAGTACGCATTCCGCTGTTTCCTGCTTCGGCTGGGTTTCATCGGCACGGAATACAAGACCGCTCGAAAAATACTGCTGAAGAATCTGTCCGGCTCATCGGCTTTCAAGAACGGAGGTACAGAAGATGAGATTTCCGAGTAAAGAGACGGTCGAACGTATCCGCAAGGAATACCCGGTCGGCACCCGTGTAGAGCTTGTTCGGATGGACGATCCCCAGGCACCGCCTGTCGGCACGAAAGGCACCGTGCGAGGCGTGGACGATATCGGCAGCATCATGGTTGCCTGGGATAACGGCTGCGGTCTGAGCGTGGCATACGGCGAGGATTTCTGCCGGAGGTGCGACAATGAATGAGAAAATCCGAGAGCAGATTCTCGCCGTTCGAGCAACCGGGCGCACGAATATGTTTGATGTGCCGACGGTACAGTACATTGCCAATGAGATGCGATTATACGAACTGGTGATCTTTCTCGAAGAACACCGCAAAGAGTATGTACATTTCATTCTTATAGGCGAATGCAAACCGCTGTAATATACATAATTTTCCCCACAAATGATTGTGTAGTATATATCTCCGAAATGACTGGATATATTCCGAACATGACGGTAATATACACTCACAACAAAACAAACGAAGGTACACGATTATGTGGAAAGAAGGCAGCGTCAAAGTAAACGGAGACATTTTTCACTACTGGATAAAGCAGTATGAGGAAGGCTCCGAGTGGGGTATCGAGGGCGGACGCATTTCAAAGCTGATGCTCAAGCGCGGCGGCAAGATCGTCTGCAACTACGACAGAGGTTGGGACATCGATCCCGCCGATGAAAACACACAGCTTGCGCTGGAGCTTCTGCTTCACAGTGAAAACTGGTAAAAAGTCAAAATTTCAAAGCATCGGCTCCGAAAGGGGCTGATGCTCGTTATACGGAAGGTCGCACCGATTTCGGTGGCGGCTATTTTTATTTATGGGGACTCCCGGAAAGTCACGGACTTTTTGGGGAGAGGACGAGCAATGTAATGAGCGTACTTTTCGCACTTGTGCGAAAACGAGGGATACGGAACTTACGAAGACGAGGAGGTGAGCATAACGAGAAAACCAAAAAACTACAAGCCGACAAGGTTCAAGGAGAGCATATCTCACCGTTTCTGTCTCCGCATTTTGTCGGAGACCGTCGCAATACTAATTGAGAAATTTTCCTTGATGAGTCTATATTTTTTGACCGTTTTTCGTTCAAGACGCTTTTTGTAGTCGGTGAAAAAAGGAGGTCCGGTAATATGACGAACGAACAGAGAATTTTAATTTCCCGCCTTATGAAAGACGGAATGGGATACAGAAAAATCGCAGCCGAACTGGATTTGCCCGTCAACTCGGTAAAAAGCTGGTGCAGAAGACATCCCTGTGAAGAAGAAAAAGCAGAATACTGCCCGGTGTGCGGAAAGGAAATATTCTCTCTGCCGCATAAAAGAGTTCGCAAATTCTGTTCGGACGAATGCAGGTACGCCTGGTGGTCGGCACATCCTGAAAAAAGAAAAATCAGAACCGAATACAAACACATATGTTCTAATTGCGGCAGAGAGTTTACCAACAACCGTATCAACGCCGCTTACTGCAGTCGGAAATGTTTCGCCGAGGCAAGGCGAAAGGCAGTGTGACATGAACATCGGGCTTTACGGAAGAATCAAAGAATACAATACCGTCCTTGCCGTCATCAGAGGAATGGGCTCAGCCGGGATTATTACCGATAAGGACTTCGGCATAATCTGCTTAAGTTTAGCTGAAAAATACGGCCTAAGTTCGTGCAGCATATTTGCCGGAATGGACTTGATAACCGCCCAAACTGACGGTAATATCTGACCGATAGGAGGTATTATCTATGGATAGAATCATAGAAAAAGTGCGGTTTGACGTGCCGACGCAGCCCAAGGCAAAACGGGTAGCTGCCTATGCACGTGTGTCGTACGGCAAAGACACCATGCTGCATTCGCTGTAGGCACAGATCAGCTGTTACAGTGAAATGATACAGGGACATCCCGGCTGGCTTTACGCCGGGGTATATTCGGACGAGGCGCTGACGGGAACGAAGGATAACCGCAGCGGTTTCCAATCGCTTCTCGCCGACTGCCGCAAAGGTAAAATCGACATGGTAATCGTCAAGTCGATTTCCCGTCTTGCCCGCAACACTGTGACGCTGCTTGAAACCGTGAGAGAACTCAAGTCCCTCGGCGTGGAGTCTATTTTGAAGAGCAGAATATCCATACACTCAGCAGCGAAGGCGAACTGATGCTGACGATTCTCGCTTCCTACGCACAGGAGGAAAGCCTGTCGGTCAGTGAAAACCAGAAGTGGCGCATACAGAAAAGCTTCAAAGAAGGCAAGCCTTGGAACAGCACCATGCTCGGCTACAGGAATGTTAACGGAACACTTACGGTTGTGCCCGAAGAGGCGGAGATTGTAAAACGGATTTTTGATATGTACCTTTCGGGTATGGGCATCCAGTTGATTGCCAACACACTTAACCGGGAAGGTATCTCTACAAGGCTCGGTGCAAAGTTCAAGAGGTCCGCAATCTCCAAAATGCTTCGTAATGAGGCGTATGCCGGAAATCTGCTGCTTCAGAAAACCTTCAAAGACAATCACATTACAAAACGCACCATAATCAACAGGGGCGAACTGCCGATGTACTATGTGGAGAATGCGCATGAGGCGATCATACCGTCCGAAATATTCCAAAAGGTGCAGGAGATGATTACACAGCGGGCGGAAAAATATGCGCCGCCATCTCTTGAAAAGCCCGCCGTTTATCCCTTCACTTCGCTGATTACCTGCACCAAATGCGGAAAGCATTTCAGGAGAAAAATCGTGAGAGGCAAACCAATATGGATTTGTCCTGTATTCAACAACGAAGGTAAAGATGCCTGCGCCGCAAAACAGATTCCCGAAGAAATCCTTGAAGAAATCACTGCTGATATGGAGCGGATTGCCGGAATCACAGCGGATGACGGGAACCGGCTCCTATTTCATTTTACCGACGGAACCGTCACGGAAAGAACATGGTGCAACCGCTCACGCTCCGAATCGTGGACAGATGAAATGCGGCAGAAAGCGAGAGACCGGACAAAAGCGAGGAATCAGAAAAAATGACGGATAGAAATGTGACCGTGATACCGGCAACGAAAGCACCGATTCACAGGCTTGCCGGTTCGTCTGCGAAAAAACGCCGGGTCGCGGGATACGCAAGGGTATCCACGGAAAAAGACGAGCAGTACACTTCTTACGAGGCGCAGGTGGATTATTACACGCAGTTCATCCAAAGCCATGCAGGATGGGAGTTCGTCAAGGTCTACACGGACGAGGAAATCAGCGGTCTTGGAACAAGAAAGCGCGACGGTTTTAACGAAATGATAGACGATGCAATGTCCGGCGTCATCGACCTGATCATAACGAAGTCGGTCAGCCGTTTCGCCCGGAACACCGTCGACAGTCTGGTGACGATACGGAAGCTGAAAGAAAAAGGCGTCGAGGTATATTTTGAAAAGGAAAACATCTACAGCCTGGACGGCAAGGGCGAACTGCTGCTGACCATTATGTCGAGCCTTGCGCAGGAAGAGTCCCGTTCCATTTCGGAAAACGTCATATGGGGACAGCGCAAGCGGTTCTCGGACGGGAAGGTCAGTCTGCCGTATAAACAGTTTCTCGGCTATGAGCGAGGCGAGAACAAAAACGACCCGCCCGTGGTCAATCCCAAACAGGCTGTAATTGTCAGACGAATATACAGAACCTTTATGGAAGGAAAAACCGCCGGAGCCATTGCGAAGGAATTAACGGCGGAAGGCATACCCACTCCTGCGGGCAAAACAAAATGGCGGGCGTCCACGATAAACAGCATCCTGCAAAATGAAAAATACCGCGGCTCGGCGCTTCTACAAAAGTGCTTTACCACAGATTTCCTGACAAAAAAGCAGAAGGTCAACGAGGGCGAGGTTCCTCAGTATTATATCGAACACAGCCACGAAGCCATTATCGACCCGCTCGAATGGGACGCGGTTCAGGATGAAATCAGGCGCAGAAAGGAAATCGGCAGAGCTTACAGCGGCACAAGCGTATTCAGCGCAAAGCTGATCTGCGGAGATTGCGGCGGCTGGTACGGACACAAAACATGGCACTCGACTGACAAATACCGCTCCACAATCTGGCGCTGCAATCAAAAGTACTCTGACGGGAAGTGCAAGTGCGGTACTCCAGCAGTCACCGATGAGGAAATCAAAGACAGCTTTATTTCGGTGTTTAACCGTATCAATTTCTTCAAAAAAGCCCTATATCAAAGCCTGCAAAACAGCAAAACAGGCACTCACGGATACGACCTCTATTGACGCCGAGATGGCGGATTTATTCCGGGAGATTGAAGTCATTTCGGAACTTACGAGAAAATGCATCGAAAAGAATTCAGCCGTTGCTCAAGATCAGAAAGAATTCAATTTGCGGTACAACGGCTATGTCGAGAAATATGAAGCGCTTAAAGAACGGTACGACAGGCTTGCAGCCGAACGGGAAAGAAAAGCCGAAAAAGCTAAAGCTATCGACAGGTTCATCCACACCGTGGAATCAAGAGACGGTCTGCTCACGGAGTTCGACCCGCATTTGTGGCTGACGGCCGTTGAAAAAGTGACAATCACAGCTGATGGAAAAATGCTGTTTCATTTCTTTGATGGGACGGAAATATATGGATGAAGAACACCGCAAAACGGCAGGATTTCGGGTTATCCGATTTTCTGCCGTTTTAATTTTACATTGTAATCGTGTGCAATGCACCCCACCTTGCAAAAATGCACCCCACGACAAAAACGGGGTGCATTTTACTGCAAAAGAATAAGAACGCCTATCGTATCCCAATAAGCGTTCTTATATGGTCGGAGTGACGGGATTCGAACCCATGGCCTCTTGGTCCCGAACCAAGCGCGATACCAAACTTCGCCACACCCCGAAGTGCTTTAAGAATTATATACTATTGTCGCGAAAATTGCAAGAGCTTTTTTAAATAAATTCGTGTGTTGCGCAAATTTATTCTGCGCCTGCGAAGCAGGGGAGCCGGATTGCCGGCTCCCTTTGGCTATTATTATCAGTCTCTGTGTTTTTCTTCGAGCGCTCTTTTGGTTTCGTCCCATTTCTCTCCGGCGAGGGGATAGAACTTCAAGCTTATCGCGCAGATTATGAGCAGCGCGGCGGGTACAGCCATCCATGCGACGAGCACGCCCTGCTTTGCCCATTCGCTCTGCATTCCGGAGGCGAGGGTCGTGTCGTAGCCGAATGCCTTGGCTATGAGCAGAAACGCGGAGTTCGCGAAGCTTATTGCAGGCTTTGTTATCAGGCTGTTGACTCCCGCGTACATGCCCTCGTGGCGCAGCCCGGTGATGCTTTCATCGTAGTCGATAACGTCGCCGTTCATCAGCGGAACAAGGTACATTCCGCCCGCAAATCCCATGCCTGCGGTGAAGAATCCGAGGACGGCAATGACGCTTATCTTGCCGAATATCGCCATCGCCGCAGAGCCGCAGGCGAATATCACACACATGATGAATACGCATTTCTTGACGCCCCATGTCCTGACTTTAGTCGCCCATAGTATAACCCCGAGCACCGCGCCGAGCCCCAATGCTCCGTAGGCTACCGGCATCGGCAGGTCGAATTCGTCAAAGTAGTATATGACGCCCTGCATGAGTATCGTCTGAATGAATACTACAGTAAACGAGAGCACCTCGAAAACGACGAACGAGCGGTTCTTGAAGCAGTCTATGACTGCCTTGAAAATGTTTTCGTTCTTGTCGCTCTCGGTCGTGACTTTCTCTTTGTAGAAGAAAGTAGATGTGAATATGATAACGAACGCGAGGATTCCTATGCCCGCCATTATCAGCTGAAACTTTGTCGGGTCGCTTCCGACCTCCGGCTTTATCAGCGGGAAAACAACGAGCGGAACCGCCATCGCGATGAGCGTGAAGAATATCTTCCACAGGAAGATGCCGCTGCGCGCCTTGTTCGATACCGCCATGGTGTAGGGCATGACGTAGATGGATGTCGCGATTGCCGTGTAGAGCGTGTCAAACAGGAACAGCGTTGCGAGCATCTGAATGAACAGAGCCGTCTGCGAGCTGCCGAGCGGCCATCTGACCCATGTCAGCACGAAAATTAGCGAATAGAAGAACGCGCCGTATCTTATATACGGTATTCTGCGCCCGAGCTTCGACTTCGTGTGGTCGGAGATATAGCCAAACAGCGGGTCGTTCAATGCGTTCCATATGGCGAATATCATCCATACCGTGCTCGCGCGTCCCTCGGAAAGACCGAGGAATTTCGTGAAGAAATATGTCATTCCTCCGCCTGTCAGCAGGCTGTTTATCGTTGTGCAAAGGCAGTCCGCCGAGCAAAGCCAGAATTTGCTTGACGCGGAGACTCTTTCTTCGGTACCTGCGGTGTTTTTATTTTTCATATTTTTACCCTCATTTCCTGAACACTCTGTCCGTGCGGTAGATTATTCCGTCCGGTCTGTTCGGATATTGTGTTATCTTCGGCAGCTTTGAGTTGCCGCGGCTTTTTGCCATGATTTCCTTGCCCCAGGTTATGACCTGAGCTATATATTCGCGCTCCAGCTGCGGAACTCTGTGACCCCAGAATATCCTGTAGTCGGCGCTCATGTCATATAGCCACTGCGCGCTCGGGAGCCACTCCTCAATGCTCGTGACTCCGGGCAGCTGCATCCACAGCGCGTCGCAGACATTGTCGCCGCTGAATATGATTTTGTCCTGCTCGTCGATAAATGCAACGCTGCCGTGAGAATGTCCGGGCGTGTGCCTGACGCGAACAGTCTTTCCGCCGAGGTCAAAGATATGCCCGTCGTCCATGGGGATTATCTTTGTTTTGTATTTGCCGGGCTTTACGTCGCCCATTTTGAACCCATGCGATTTTACGGGCGCGTTTGACGCGAGAAATGCCTTGCGAAACAGCAGCGACATCTGCGCTTTGTTGAGCATTTCGCAGTCCGCGCGGTGAATGTAAATTTCTTCAAACTGTCCCGCGCCGCCGATGTGGTCGCCGTGTCCGTGCGTCGCCGCGAGGATTATCGGCAGATCTGTGAGCTTTTCCGCCGCGCCTCTTATGTCGCAAAAGCCGGTGCCGCAGTCTATCAGCAGAGCCTTTTCGCTGCCGACAACAAGATAACAGTTCGTGCCGTCAAACTCGTTGAGCAGATAAACATTTTCGGCGAGCTTTGTTACCGGAAGATCGCTTCTCATTCTTTGCCCTCCGCTGTCTTTTCGCTTATGCGCTTGTCGTGGTATTTCTTCGCGGGGATGAGCGGGATTATCGTCAGCAGCACGAGAGCCGCGCCGACGAGCAGAAGCGTGTAGGTCGGCAGATATGCCGTCAGCCCGTTTTCGTCAACGAACTCGCCGCTCTTTTTGATTATCGGGTTTGCAATCAGCGGAGCTACGACCATCGGGATGAGCACGAAGAAGAGAATACGGATTCCCTCAAACTGACCTCTCGCGTCCTCGGGATAGAGCTGCTTGCCCCAGACCGTGCTGCTCTGCAGGAACAGCACATAGCCCATGCCGAGCAGGAGAACGCCGATGAGAAGCATCGGGTTCCAAATCGAGTTTGTGTTGACATTCTCGGGTCTTACAAACAGTCCGAGCAGACCGACTCCGATGCTGTTGAGAACAGTTGAAATAAAGCAGAGCAGGGGAGCCTTGTTATTGTTGAGCAGCTTCGTGCAGGGGATAGTGAACAGCATCGCGAGCACGAGCGCAACGCCCTCGATATATCCCATCATGTCGGCGGAGAAGCCGAGATAATATATCATGTAGTTGCCGATATGGGCGAAATACATATTGAACGCTATGAAATAGACGGAGAGCGAGAGATTGACCCAGGCGAGCTCCTTGTTCTTTATGTAGTTCTTGAAGTTGAGTATGCTGAAGAACTGCTGGGCGAATGTGCCGCGCTTGCTGGGCTTTAATTCCGGGCTGTCCTTCATCGCGAACAGGCAGTATATGCCGAAGAGTATAACCGCAACGCCCATGACTAAGAAAAGGCGCATGTAGTTGTCGTTGCTGCCGACGAGCATTCCGCCCGCTACAGTGCCGACTATCGTGCCTATGACTGGCTGAGTGGCAAGAGCCGCGCCTATCTGCCCCTTGTTGCTGTCTTTCATGTGGTCGTTGACCCATGCATTGAAGCCAATATCATTTCCCATCGAGCCGAAGAAACTCATTATCGCGTCCGCCGCGACGACTGCAACGCCGACTGCCATGAGCACGGACGAAGTCTCCGTGCTGCCGCGCACGAGATACTGCGTCAGCCCGAATACAATGGTGAATATGCCCCAGAGAATGTAGCCGACCGAAGCCATCACCTTGCGCTTGCCTATTCTGTCGGAGATACAGCCAAAGAGGAAAGTTGAGATAGTCGTCGCCGTTGCCGAAACGCCGACCATCCAAGAGATTATTGTCGGATCTTTTGCGATTTTTGCGTAGACAAAGGTGTTGAACCACTGATTTTCCATGTTCCAGCATATCTGTCCGGCAATTCCGAGACCCCATACGAGAATCCAGAACCTTGCGTTTGAAAGTCCGTTTTTGCTTTTCATTATCTTTCACCGCCTCAAAAGATTTCTGTTAGTTTTATATTAAACTTGCACCGCCCAAAAGTCAATAAAACTATATGCAGAATTGCTGAAAAGTTTATAAATATATTTATTATTTTGTACATGATATAAAAACACGGCCTGAAAATATCAGACCGTGCTTTTATTTAAAATATTTTATTTTTTCGCTTTGAATCGGCGGCCCTTGGCGTTGAGCGATTTCATCGCTTCGATGAAGCCCTCGCGGGTCACGCCTGCGGGCATGTGCGCCCATTCGGTTGTCTGAACGAATTTGTCCGCCATCTTTTCGAATTCGCTCTCGTCTATCTCAACATCGTCGAAGCAGACGGGGAGACCTATCGAGCTGTTGAACTCCATTATGCGCTCGACCTCGCTGTCGTCCTTCTCGAACTCGAGCAGGCAGAGCACGCCGAGCGAAACGACTTCGCCATGCAGGTGGTGATGTCCGTGCTCGGTTACAGTCGAGCCGTAGTAGACGCAGTGGGCGAGGGTGGAGTTGTAATAGTAGCTGTCAATTGTGCTCATCATGTTCGAGACGATGCCGGTCGATATAATAATGTCGAGCGTCACCTGATCGAGCGCAAACGACGCTTTCTTTTCTCTTATGGATTCCAGAGCCTCCGCGCCGTATTCTATCAGCGGATCGGTGCATATCCTGCTTATCTGCTTGCCCATGAGCGGCGTGTGCGAGAGCGTGTCATCCTTTGAGGAGAACACAGCTTCGTATTCCTTGCTCAGCGCGTCGCCGATGCCCGCCCACAGTAGCTGCTCCGGCGAATCCGCGATAACGGCGGAGTTTATAAAGCAGTGGTTTGCAAGCTTCGGATAATAGTATTCCCTGAACGAGCCGTCGGGGTTGTATATGACCGAGATGGCAGTCACCGACGCGCAGTTTGAAGCGACGGTCGGGAATGTGAACAGCGGCTTGTCGAGCTTGTCTGCAACATATTTGCCCGTGTCGCATGCGCGCCCGCCGCCGACTGCGAATATCATGTCGGCGTCTCTGACAGTCGGATTCGCTATCAGCGCGTCGCCGTTTTCGTATGTCGAATCGCCGCCGTATTCAATAAAATCGAGCAGCTTTACATCGCTCCCGGCAACGCCGTCAATCATGGCTTTTTTAGCTTTTGCCATTGCGGTCTTTCCGCCGATGACTGCGGCGGTCTTGCCGAAGAACCGCGTGACATGCGGTATCTCTTTGTAGCAGTCGGGACCTATCGAATAGCTCGGCAGGTATAGGCTGTAGTTGATGTTGTAGTCAGACATTTTTATCACTATCCTTTTTCAGTTTTCCGCGTTATATTTTTCAAGCTCTGTTATGGCGTCAACAATCATGTCCTCAGTTACTTCATAGGGATATTTGCGAACATCGATGCCCTTGAGCGCTTTCTCGGCAACGGTTCTGACATCGTCGGGAGTTGCGTGAATGTCGCTGAGCTTTGTCGGCAGACCCATGGAGCGGTTGAAATTGAATACTTTTTCTCGCTCTTCGTACTGCTTGTCAACCGTCAGCAGAACAAGTATTCCGTAGGAGACGACCTCGCCGTGCAGATGATGGTTCTCTTCGGTGCTCTTGAGAACGGTGAAGCCGTTGTAGACCGCGTGAGCAAGACCGGTCGTGTAATCGACCTGAACAAAGTTCGAGACAAGTCCTGTTGAGACGATTATTCCGAGGATAACTTCGGTCAGCTCGTCCGTTACTTTGTGAGCGCGGCAGTCAGCAAGAGCCTTTTCGCCCCAGCGGAGCATCGGCACTGCGCACATTGAACTCAGCGCAATACCCATGGCGTCCGAGTGAGCCGGTGTGTCGCCGCGCGAAGATACCGTGCATTCATAGTGCTTCGCCATCGTGTCGCCGATGCCTGCCCAGAGATATTTGTCCGGCGCGTCGGCGATTATCTGAGTGTCTATAAAGATGTGCTTGGGCGGGATCTTCGAGAACGAATATTCGCGCAGGCTTCCGTCGGGATGATAGAGTATGCCGAGGCTCGTGCAGGATGCGCAGGTCGAGGCAATGGTCGGGAAGGTGAAAAACGGTCTGTCGGTCGAGTGGGAGAGCACCTTGCAGGTGTCTATGGCCTTGCCTCCTCCGACAGCGAAAATCATGTCCGCGTCCTCAACTTTGGGCTTGAGCATCTCAATATTCTCGACCGATGCTTCGCCGCCGTACCAGAACGGACCGATGATTTCGATTCCGGCTTCTTTAGCCGCTGCGATTATTTTATCCTGCGCCGCGGCGAGTGCGTGCTTGCCGCCGATTATCGCCGCCTTTTTGCCGTATGCCGGGCAGATTCCTTTTATATCCTCATATGCGTCCGTGCCTACCGAATATCCGGGAAAAAGTGTTCTCTTCATATTATATCATCCTTTCCGAAAAAGTGAAGTCCTGTTATTTGCACTCGGGGTGCTCTTTGATGTATTTTCTGTTCTTGTATACACCGACCGTCAGGAACGGTACAACAACTATGGCGATGGCGAGATATCCGCAGTAGCCGTAGCCGTATTTGATAATATTTGTAAGACCGACGAGCGAAATGGTCATCGACAGTATAATAATGAACGCCGAAACAACTGCGCTGCGCACTCTCTGCGACTTGATCTTCTTGAATACTTTGTGGTTCTCAAAGCGGGCGACGAAGCCGAAAGTTGTTGTGACGCCTGTCGAAATGAGGCACAGGAGCAGGCAGATACCGTAGATAACCGTCAGCCACTTCATGCCCATCTCGGTGCATACGGTCAGCGTCGGGATTGTCGAGCCGCCTTCAACCGAGCTGTAGTAGCCTTTCCACGACATCAGCATGAATACCGAGAGAACGAGCGCAACGGAGTTCATGACGAATGAGATCCACATCGACTTCGAGCAGTTCTTTTTGCCCTTGAGCGGAGTGCCGCAGGCTATCATCGTCGGCAGGGTGACGCACTGGAATCCGGCATATGTGAAAGCATTGAGAATGGCTTTGGGGATATTCTTGAATCCGACCGCGCTGAAATCTGCGCTCATGACCGTGAACAGTGTCTTGCTCTTGAAAATGCCGATGGTGTAAATAGTTATCGCAGTCACAAGAATAGCTATGCCCATATAGGTTGAAACTTTTCTGACAAGGTCTGCGCCGAATATCGTCAGCAGCAGAACGAGCGCGCCGACAATAACAATGCCGATATAGTAGTTGAGCCCGAAATACTGATTAAGTGCGGATGCCGCGCCGGATATAGCGGCGGCGACTGCCATGAGCACCATTATATAAAAGAAAACTTCAAACAGAACGTAGCATTTGTCGAGCGGGTGATAGAGCGTTTCGAAAAGCTCTTTGTGGCTCTTGAGTCCGCGCGAGTTGTACATGATCATCGCCTCGCGCATTGTGAGCGTCAGCAGAAGCATTGCTATCACTGCCGATATCGGACCGAGCCAGCCGAGCCCGACATAGTATGTGTTTGCCTGGTTACCGGTTGCGAAGCCACCGCCGGCGTGCGCCGAAAACAGAACCGAACCGGCGGAGAATGCAAGGGCGAACGAGCCCTTCGCTGCGATGTTCTTTGCGGATGTTTTTTCTTTCATTTTTTGCATCACCTTTCGTGAGTGAGATTTTCAGGCAAGCAAAAAGCCCTTTCGTCTCCTATGCTTGCCACATAAGAGACGAAAGGGTAAAACCTTCCGCGGTACCACTCTTATTCATTCCTCCGGGGAATGCACTTAGGGGATACTGACATATCCCTGCTTTTTAACGGCAGCATCCCGTCCGCACCTATTTTCCGAAAGGCTTTTCAGCGCAGCCGCTCAACGGTGAGTTCGTCGCTGAATCTCCTTGATGCCTCGCAGCTCCCGGCACTTCTCTGAAAGGGTATCAACGCTTACTATTCCGTGTCATCGCGTTTATGCTTCGTATTTTAGTCCCGAAATCACGGATTGTCAAGTAGAAAAACGCAGGACGAAAACAGTATATTTTTGTGCATTTTTGAACCACAGTTTATCAAAAAACTGTTGCGCTTCGAGCCACATATTTGCTTGACATTGATATGTAAAAGTATTATACTGAAATCAGATGTTATGTAACTTATGTTATATAACATATTGAAGCAAAAAGGGGATACTGTTATGCCGCCAAAGCCGAAATTTTCAAGAGAAGATATAATAAACGCCGCGTTTGATATAGTGCAGAAGAGCGGTACCGATGCCATGACCGCGCGCGAGGTCGGAAAATATCTCGGCACTTCGTCAACGCCGATTTTTACCGCGTTCAATGATATGAGCGAACTGCGCGCAGCTGTGTGCGACAAGGCGAGAAAGGTGTTCGACGAATACATGGCTGTGGCGGAGGACTTCTCGCCCGCATATAAAAAGCGCGGAATGCAGTGGGTGAAATTCGCCCGCGAAAACCCGATGCTTTTTCAGCTGCTATTCATGAGCGGCAGCGAGACCGAGACTGATTTTACCTCCGCCGTTGAGATAATGCCGTTCGGCAAGGAGAATGATATTGCCATTATAACCCGCGACTATAACGCAACACCCGAGCAGGCGGAGCATCTTTTCAGCCAGATGTGGACATATACCTACGGACTCTGCGTGCTCTGCGCACGCAAGGTGTGCAACTTCACCGAGGACGAGATAACTAAAAGACTCGGCGAGATTTTTGCCGGCATGATCTATGTTCTCAAAAGCAATCTCGGAAAAACTACTGCCGTCAACCCCGCTCAAAAGGACTCGCAGAGCGGAATTGAAAATAAGAGCAAAAATCCCGATCTCTCCGAAAGCGAGATGGACGAAATATATCGCGGCGACCGATGAGGTGAATTTATGCAGAAAACTTTGACCCGCAGCGGACTCGATTCAAATATGCTCAAGCTTATCGCGATAGCCGCCATGACGGCGGATCATATCGCGTGGCTTCTGTTCCCGGGCTATCCGACAGACCCTCTGCCGATAATTTTGCATATCATAGGCAGGCTTACCTGCCCGATAATGTGCTTTTTCATCGCCGAGGGCTATCACTATACGCGCGATATTAAGAAATATACGGCGCGCCTGTTTGTGTTTGCGGTGATATCGCATTTTGCTTATATATTCGCTTCAAACGATTTTGCAGACTGGCACTCGTTTATTCCGTTTTATTATGGGAACATCCTCAATCAGACGAGCGTTATATGGTCGCTCGCGTGGGGACTCGTCCTGCTGCGTATAGCGGACAACAACAGAATCAAAATGCCGGCAAAGGTGATTTTGACTCTGCTTATCTGCGCCGTCGCGCTGCCCGCCGATTGGAGCTGTATAGCGTCGCTGAGCGTGCTGTCCATAGGCACAAACAGGGGAGAGCCGAAAAAGCAGATAGCCTGGTCTATGCTCTGGGCTGCGGTATATGCCGTTGTATATTTCTTCGCTATCGACAAAATATACGGGCTGATACAGCTCTGTGTTGCGCTCGCGATACCGCTGCTGTTTTTATATAACGGAAAGCGCGGACGAAACCCCAAAATCAACAGATTCATGAAATGGCTGTTCTATGCATATTATCCTCTTCACCTTTTGGTAATAGGTCTTATCAGAGAATTTGTGCGCTGACAGCCGGGAAGAAGATCTTTTATAATGAAAAATAAGAAGGTCGCGCCACATTCGAGATTCAACACGGCGCGGAAGATATCAATATTCTGGACGCTCTTTATCGGCATCGGCGCCGTCGGCGGAGCTGTCACGATGCTCATTGACCCGAGCGGCGGGCTTATGGGAATGGACGCAATGCTGCCCTATTTCAAGAAGCTGCCGTTTGCGGATGTGCTTTTCACCGATTTTGTATTCTCGGGAATAGCTTTGCTCATAGTCAACGGCATCACCAATCTTATAGCCGCGACTCTGCTGTTCGCGAAGAAAAAATCCGGCGCAGCTTGTTCAATGATATTCGGAATAACTCTGATGCTTTGGATATGTATTCAGTTTTATATGTTCCCGTTCAATTTCATGTCCACCTCGTTTTTTATCTTTGGTTTCCTGCAGGCGGCAACGGGATATGCCGCAGTAATATTCTATAAGCAGGAGCATTTTGAAATAAACGAAGAAAGCTATAAAAATATCGGCTCCGACCCGACCCGTCTCGTCGTGTTCTTCTCCCGCATGGGCTATGTCAGAAAAAAGGCGCTTGAAGAAGCCAATCGCACGGGAGCCGCAGTCTATGAAATAAAATCGACCGAGCTGACCGAGGGTACTCTCGGCTTCTGGTGGTGCGGCAGATTCGGAATGCACCGCTGGGAGATGCCGATAAAGCCCGTTGATGTTGACCTATCGGCGTTTGACCATGTGACCGTCTGCTCGCCGATATGGGTGTTCAATCTCGCCGCTCCCGTCCGGGCGTTCTGCCATGCGGCAAGCGGAAAGATAAAAGAAGTAGATTACATATTGGTTCACCACACCAACGGAAGATACGAAAACGCCGCCGATGAGATGGACAGCCTGCTCGGCATAAAAAGAACAAGCCTGCGCAGCTTCTCATGCAAGACGGGCAAATATAAGGAGATAAAATGAAAACGCAAAAATTCATGCTCGACGATATTCCGTCTATACTTTGGGGCGAGGATTCAAATAAAGTATATGTCCATGTCCACGGCAAGATGAGCCGCAAGGAATATGCCGAAAGCTTCGCCGCAATAGCCGAAACAAAGGGTTATCAGACGCTGAGCTTTGACCTGCCCGAGCACGGCGAGCGCACGGATTCGGAGAGATGCGATGTATGGAGCGGCGTATCCGATCTCAAGGCCATATCCGATTACGCATTCGCAAATTGGGAGCGGGTCAGCCTATATGCGTGCAGTATCGGCGCATATTTTTCGCTCAACGCTTATAACGCAATGCCGTTTGAAAAGGCGCTGTTTCAGTCGCCGATAGTAGATATGAAGCGGCTCGTTAAAAATATGATGCTCTGGTCGGGCGTTACGGAAGCCGAACTCGAAAGCAAAAAGGAGATTTCCTCGCCCGTTGATACTCTGCGCTGGGACTACTATCAATATATAATCTCCCATCCGATAACGCAGTGGAACATCCCGACCGCCATACTCTACGGCGGAAAGGACAATCTTCAGCCCGAAGAATCCGTCCGCGCCTTTGCGGAAAAGTTCGGCTGTTCGCTGACAGTTTCCGAAAACAGCGAGCATCCGTTTATGGCTCAGTCCGATGCCCTGATAGTTGAAAACTGGCTTTGCCGGAATATATAAATAAAAGGAAAAGAGGAAAACAAAATGCAAAATTTGATGAAAGTTCAGAAAGCCTGCCGCGTGTTCAAAGTGCTTGTCACGATCGCTATGGTGGTTTGCTTTATCGCGGCTGCCGCAACAATCTCAGCCTTCGTTTCAATGTACGCATTCAACAGCAATGCTATATTCCAAATGGTAGCCGAAGAGCTGCCGGATGTGTCAAGAGAAGAGACGCTTGCGGGCATTCTCTCGATGTTCTTTGAAGCTTTGGCAGATGCGATTCTTCTCGTCATAGCCCGCAGTTATCTGGTCTTTGAACTCCGCGAGAAAACTCCGTTTACCGCCAAGGGTGCCGATAAAATGAGAAGTCTCGGCATAATCTGCATTGTTATGCCCGTAGTTGCGTCCATACTTTCCGCCGCGGTTTATACATATTACGGATTTGAATCGTCTTCGTATGAGACGGAAAACACGGGTATAATTATCGGCATTGTGCTGATAGTCCTGTCGTTTGTCCTGCGTTACGGCGCGGATCTTGAGCAGTATGTCAGAAGCATAAGCGCTCCTGCGGCATCTCAGCCCGCCGCTCCCAAGCATGCAGAGCCCGAGCCCGAAGAACAGGAGCCTAATACATGGAATGCAGAATAAGAGAGTGTGAGTGACGCAGATGATCTCGCCGCCGCGCTCTCAAACAAAAATGTGCTCGTCAGCATACTCAGTGCTGATAAAATGATAAATTCGGAGGTAATCTAATGTCTAAAGCCAAAAACGAAAGATTCGAAAATGTCTATTCGCAGGGCGGATTATCAACGATGGAAATCTGAGCCGATAAAGAGACCGGAGTGAATTATCTGTTCCGTGCCGACGGCTATGCAGGCGGCATGATGCCTCTGCTTGACAGAGACGGAAAGCCTGTAATTTCTCCGATCGAGAGATAACTATTGTATAAATAACACGGTACGGAAATCCGTACCGTGTTATTTTATATCTTCGCCGAAACTTTTATATAAATAAATCTGACTGTCACAAACGCCGTGTATCCGATTATCGCGGCGGCTGCCACGTCCGTGAGATAATGCGCTCCGGCGGCAAGCCTTGTATAACCCATCGCCACCGCATATATTGCGCTGACACAGAGAGCGGGCTTAAAAACAGAGTATAGGAAGAGGGTGTTAATATTGACACCCTCCCTATTTTATTTATCAGCAAGAAATGTTTCTTTTCTTAACAACAAGATAAATGCTGCAATAGTAATTATCATAGTCAATAATCCCAAATAGACACCTATCGCTGAGTTATTAAATCTTCCGTATGATTCAAATTTGGAAAATTCAAGTGCAAACAACATACTAAGAGAGCACAAGCCGCTTATAAAACATATTGTCTTTAACTTTTTGTAAAGCAATAAACTCAAAAAGAAAATACATAAAATAACACCTGATAAAACAATATTACCGGAAAGAACAAGTACGCCATCGCGTGAAGTTATTCCCTCAATTGTCTGCCAATCCAACAGCAGCGTTGATAAATTTACTAATAATAAAGCAGCTAATAATACTCTCTTTAATATACTCTTCATTTTAATCCCTCATTTGTTATTTTCTGACTCGAGCATATTTACCTCCGTCACCGCCGATATTATCCCAACCGTTTTTACTGCTACTTGCCCACTCATTGTAATTGCTTGTATGCTGAGCCACCATAGACTAATGTATTAGACCACGCTTTTAGTCTAATGCATCAGACAGGCGCTTGTCAATATTTTTAAATTAAAAATTTTCTCCTATTACTATGATTTTTTTAATGATTTTCTAAACTGTTTCATAAGTTTAGCCTTTCGACGACGAGCCTCGGTAATTCCGGGCTCTTTTTATACTTTTTTTGACTGTTTGCTTATGATAAATACGTGTTAAACCTCATTTGAATTAGGCTGTTCAAGAAAAATATCGGCGAGCCGGCTGTGGCAATCATGCGAATTTGTAAATTATTTTTAAATAATATGAATAAGCGGAGCATTGCATACCAAAAAAGTGTATAATATATCCGCAGGCGGGAGTCGGAGACTCCGGCTATCTTGAAACAAAGGAGCTGTGTAAAAATGAAACTTGTGTTGCTTCGCCACGGAGAAAGCGAATGGAATCTCGAAAACCGCTTCACGGGCTGGACGGATGTCGACCTCTCCGACAACGGCAGAAAAGAGGCGCTGTCTGCGGGAAAGGCTCTGCTCGACGGCGGATACGATTTCGACATTTGCTATACGTCTTATCTCAAACGCGCTATTCATACCCTTGACGCTGTGCTTGATGTCATGGACAGGGCATGGCTTCCCGTTATAAAATCATATAAACTGAACGAACGCCATTACGGCGCGCTTCAGGGGCTGAACAAATCCGAGACCGCCGAGAAGTTCGGTGAGGAGCAGGTGCTCATCTGGCGCCGTTCGTTCGATGTGCGCCCGCCCGTGCTCGAACCTACCGATGAGCGTAATCCCGCCAATCAGGCGCAGTACAGAGACGAAGATAAGTCAGAACTTCCGCTCGGCGAGAGCCTCAAGGACACGATTGCAAGAACCGTTCCGTATTTTGAAAACGAGATCGCGCCGAAAATGCGTGAGGGCAAGCGCGTTATTATCGCGGCGCACGGCAATTCGCTGCGTGCGCTCGTCATGCATTTCGAAAAGCTGACCCCGGACGAGATAATGAAAGTCAATCTCCCGACCGGCGTTCCGCTTGTCTATGAGTTCGACGACAACTTTAATGTAATATCCAAGCAGTATCTCGGCGATCCCGAAGTTATAGCCGCAAAAATAAACAAAGTCGCGGCACAGGGTAAAAAGCACTGAGAGTGTGTCACAAATAACCGTACCTCCCGGGCTTTGAACCGGGAGGTATTGCTATGCCGTGGTTTTGCATAAAAATCTGTGCTTGTGCGAATCATTTTTAACCGTTTCACAGATAGTAAAAATTTTTGAAAAAAAGTGTTGACTTTAGCGTAGTAACGTGATATCATACAATCACACTAAACAACACGGAGGAACACACCATGAAAAAAAGAATTGTTGCACTTGTACTCGCAGTCCTGACCCTCGTGCTTGCACTCGGTTTTGCAGGCTGCAAGAAGAACGATAAGACCGATTGGGACTACATCGCAGATAAGGGCGAGCTGGTCATCGGAATTACTTACTTCAGACCCATGAACTACATGGAGAACGGCGAGCTTGTCGGCTTCGAGACCGAGTTTGCCAAGGCTGTTTGCGAGAAGCTCGGCGTGACCGCAAAGTTCCAGGAGATCGACTGGGATTCGAAAGTCACCGAACTCAACTCCAAGACTATCGACTGCATCTGGAACGGCATGACCGCAACGGACGAGCTCAAGAATCAGATCAACTTCTCCAGCGCTTACATGAACAACTCCCAGGTCGCCGTTATCCGCAAGGCTGACGCCGCAAAATATAAGGATCTCGCTTCGATGAGCGGCGCTAAGGTTGTCGCAGAAGCAGGCTCCGCAGGCGAGATAGCCGTCAAGGCGGACGCAGGACTCAGCAAGAGCTACCTTCCCGTCAAGGATCAGGGCACCTCGCTTATGGAAGTTAAGAGCAAGACCGCCGATATCGCGATAATCGATGCTGTTACCGCAGCGGGCAGCATCGGCGAGGGAACCGACTATGACGATCTTATGATAGTCGATGTCATCTCGAGCGCAGATTCCGAAGTTTATGCGGTTGGTATCCGCAAGAGCGACACCGAGCTCACCGCGAAGATCAACGCCGCTATCAAGGAGCTCTACGATGACGGTACTCTTGCAAAGCTTGCCGAAAAGTATAACCTCTCCGGCAGAGTCATCGCTCAGTAAAGCAACAAACTAAATATCACGCAGGTCCTGCCGACTTTCTGCGGCGGGGCTTGCGCTGTGCTCAAAAATGGTTTAATATATATCGAAGTCAGATAACCTCAAAGGAAGAAGGATACATAAATGGATTTTCTCGGCGTCAACGCTCAGCTGCTCGGGGGCTTTAAATATACGCTGTTGATATTTTTTATAACCCTCGTTGCGGCCATACCGCTCGGCCTGCCGATAGCTCTCGGTTCGATGAGCCGTTTCAAGCCCCTGCGCTGGATCAGCCGCGCTTTTGTGTGGGTAATCCGCGGAACGCCGCTGATGCTCCAGATTATGGTCGTCTTTTATGTTCCCGGTCTTGTGTTCGGCACGCCGTTCAGATCGCGCATAATCGCTGTTATCATAGCGTTCATAATCAACTATGCGGCGTATTTTTCGGAGATATACCGCGGCGGCATAGAGAGTATCCCGGTCGGTCAGTATGAGGCGGGTCAGGTGCTCGGACTCACGAAGACCCAGACTTTCTTCAAAGTAGTGCTGTTCCAGGTCGTCAAGCGTATCATGGCACCGATGAGCAACGAGGTAATTACGCTCGTCAAGGATACTTCACTCGCGAATGTTATCGCAGTCGGCGAGCTTATTATGTCGGCTCAGAATATCGTTAAAGTCTACGCCATAATCTGGCCGCTGTTCTATACCGCGATATTCTACCTCATCTTCTGCGGAGTTCTCACTCTGCTGTTCAATGCGCTCGAAAAGAAACTTAACTATTACAGAGGTTGATCATGGCTATACTTGAAGTTAAAGATCTCAAAAAATCCTTCGGCGATGCCGAGGTTCTCAAAGGCATAAGCTTTTCTCTTGAGGAGAAGAATGTCCTCGCTATAATCGGCTCGTCGGGCAGCGGAAAAACAACTCTGCTGCGCTGCATCAATATGCTCGAAACTGCGGACAGCGGCTCGATAACCGTTGACGGCGGCGTTGTTTTTGACGGCAGTAATACCGATAAGCTCTCCGCTCAGCAGCAGCGCGAGAATCAGCTCAAGATAGGACTCGTGTTCCAGTCCTTCAATCTGTTCCCGCAGTATACGGCGCTTGAGAATGTCACTCTCGCCGCAAAAATCCATGCAAAGAGCCGCCCGGATTTCAAGAAGAACCGCAAGGCTATCTTCGCCGAGATAGATGAAAACGGTAAAGCTCTGCTGCGCAAAGTCGGACTCGGCGAGAAGATGAACAACTATCCCTGCGAGCTTTCCGGCGGCCAGCAGCAGCGCGTGTCGATAGCCCGCGCAATGGCTCTCAAACCGAAGATTCTGTTCTTCGACGAGCCGACGAGCGCTCTCGACCCCGAACTCACCGGAGAGATTCTCAAGGTCATAAAAGACCTTGCCGCCGAAAAGATGACGATGGTTATCGTCACGCATGAAATGAGCTTTGCACGCGAGGCGGCGGACAGGATAATCTTCATGGATAACGGAGTTATCGAAGAAGAGGGAACTCCCGAAGAGGTGTTCGACAATCCCAAATCCGAGCGTACCCGCGAATTCATCGCCGGCTATTCGGACTGATAATTGATAAATCAAAGACCCGTTTCGGCGGGTCTTTAATTATTCGAATGTTTACAGATTGTCTATATACATTTTTGCGTTCCTGTGTTAAAATACATATCGTTGTGATATCCCGCCGATGAAGGGATATAATATATGACAAGGCGCAAAAGGAGAAAAATCATGCTTGAATTCAGATACGATACCCAGCTTCTTATCGACGGCCACAATCTTGACGAAGATGTTATAAACGATTATTTCACCGAGCATTTCAAAGGCGACTGCCTGCTTGCCGTCGGCGATGAAGAGCTGATAAAGATTCATTTCCATACCAACGAGCCGTGGAAGGTGCTTGAATACTGCGCGTCTCTCGGCGAGATATACGATATCGTCGTTGAGGATATGGACAGACAGGAACGCGGTCTCAAGGGCTGAGAAAATTCGATATTCCGGGCTGCTGCATTTGAATGCGGCGGCCTCTTTTCATATTATCCGACCTGTCCGCATAGATTTAAATGATATCTATTTTGGAGGCGGATGTATGGACTCGGAAAACGGACGCATGACGCGCGAAGAATACCGCGCGCAGATGGGGCTCGATGCTGAGCCGAATGCAAAACGCGAAAAGGGCGGCGATGCCGGAGCGCGTCTTATATTGCTCCAGCTCATTATCTGCGCTGCCGCCGTCGGTCTGATTTTCGGTATACGCAAGCTGTCTCCCGCAAGCTTTGAGACAATTAAGAATACATATAGATCCGCCATGCAGTACAGCATAAACGCGCGTGAAGCATGGGTAAAAATAAAGAGCGCCGCGGGCTTTGTGTTTGAACCCGCGGGCGCGCTCGCCGACAGTGATAAAGATTCCGAAACGAGCACCGAAAGTCTTGGTAAAGGCTCGTCGGAGCTCGATGTAAAGGCGTATAGAATGAGCTTTTCGCCTTATTACACAACGATGAGCGCGTATATACCCGTCAGCGGCAGGGTCAGCTCGCCGTTCGGCAGGCGTGACGATCCGTTTACGGGCGAAGCGTCGCTACATTCGGGACTCGATATCGCGGCGGCGCAGGGGAGTCCGATTTCCGCCGCATTTTACGGCACCGTCACCAAGGTTGGAGAGGATGAAATTGCCGGCAAGTATATCCGCCTGACCCACGCGGACGGGCTTGAAACATTTTATTGCCACTGTTCCGAGATATTGGCGCCCATAAATGCGGTTATTCGCCAGGGCGAGACGATAGCTCTCGTCGGCTCAACGGGCATGGCAACCGGACCGCATCTTCATTTTGAAGTGCGGATAAACGGGCTCAAATATGATCCCGCGCGTCTGCTTTTCGGCGAAAATATCTGATGCATTTTTATATAAAAACGACCCGCATTGATTTAGGTTTCCCGTTCGCCGTATCCGCCGCCGTTATTCTTATGCTCGACAAAAGCGAAACGGTGCTGCTTATTTTTCTTTGCTGTGCTCTGCATGAAGCGGGGCATATTTTGCTCTTGACCCTCTGCTCCGCGCCGCCCGATGCGATAATTCTCGGCGTGTTCGGCATGAGGATAGAGAGGGGAGAAGTGTGCCTCGATTACCGCCGTGAGGCTGTCTGCGCCCTCGCGGGACCTGCGGCGAATTTTATTGTTTCGCTTGCTGTTTTGCCGTTTGCGCGAGTGTATCCCAATGCCTTGAAGTTTGCGGCTTTAAGCGCGGGGATAGGTGTTTTCAATCTCCTGCCCGTCGAGCCGATGGACGGCGCGGCGGCACTCAAAAGCTTGTTATTGCTCAAACATGAGGAGCACACGGCCGATAAGGTTGTTGATATCTTTGCCGCCGTGTTGCTGATTCCTCTGACCGTGTGCGGGATAATTTTGCTCATAGAAACAGGAAACAACTTCACTCTGCTCTGCGTGTGTATTTATATCTCTGTCTATCTTATAGCAAAAAAACGCACCGCCTGATTCTTTCAGACGGTGCGCCGTTAATTTTATCTGTCAGATCGTGATGATGCCGAAGGCGGAAAGAACCTGCGCGACGAGGATAACAACGAGAAGAATCGGGGCTACCCATTTTATCATCACGCGGTGCAGCTTCTCGCCAGTAAATTTGGCGGAAAGTCCGACTTCGTCCGCGATGACCTTTGTGCCGACAACATGACCGATAAGAATACAGGTCAGGAAAGCGACGATTGGCATGAGCACGGAGTTCGAGATGAAGTCGAAGAAGTCGAGCATCTGCATGCCGAAAATCTTGAAGTTTGCAAGCGGGCCGTAGCCGAGGACGGAGAGCGAGCCGATGGCTACAGTACACAATGTAACAACGACAGTCGCGACTACGCGGTTCCAGTGGAACTTGTCTCTGACCATCGAAACGACCGTCTCCATGAGGGAGATGGAAGAAGTGATTGCCGCGAAGAAAACGAGCAGGAAGAACAGCGTGCCGACCACACCGCCTATTGATCCCATGGCGTTGAAGACCTGGGGCAGGGTAATGAACATAAGACCGGGGCCCGCGTTGATTCCGTCAGCCGAACCGCCGTTGAATGCGACGACCGAGGGAATGATGATAAGACCCGCGAGAAGAGCTATACCGGTGTCGAATATCTCGATCTGGCGCACGCTCTTTTCGATGTTGTCCTCTTTCTTCATATATGAGCCGTAGGTTATCATGATACCCATTGCCAGCGACATCGAATAGAACAGCTGACCGAGCGCACCGAGAACGGTTGCGGAGGAGAACTTTGAAAAATCGGGCAGCAGGTAATATTTGAGACCCGCGAGCGCGCCGTCAATTGTCAGCGCGAAAACTGCGATAACCACGCAGAGTATAACGAGTATCGGCATCATTACTTTGCTGACCTTTTCGATGCCCTTCTCAACGCCGAATATAACGACGGCAGAGGTGAGCGCGACGAAAATGATGAACCAGAGCATTGGGTTGTCAACTATGCCGCCCTTCATTCCGATGAAGTTCGAAAAGAAATCGGCGGAGCTTGTGGCAAGATCCTTGCCGTGACCCGAAACGAACTCGGCGAAATATCTGATGACCCAGCCGCCGATAACGCAGTAGTATGGGGTTATAATAACAGGCACGAGTGCCGACAGCCAGCCCATGAAGCCGAAACGCTTGTCAAGCTTCTTATATGCGCTGATGCAGGAAAGCCCAGTCTTTCTGCCGATGGCAATTTCAGTCACCATCAGCGTAAAGCCGAATGTTATAGCGAGAATAATGTAGACGAGCAGGAAGATACCGCCGCCATATTTTGCCGCAAGATAGGGGAAACGCCAAAGGTTTCCGAGTCCGACTGCAGAGCCTGCCGCCGCCAGAACGAAACCGACGCGCCCTGTAAAGCTGCTTCGTTTTTTCTCCATTAAAGATCCCTCATTCTGATAAAAATTTTTGCCAAAAAAGTTGCACCAGTATATTAAAGCACAAAATCGCCGGTATTGCAACAGCCTTTTTATATTTGTTTGTATTTGTGAACAAACACCGTGCTTTATTGACAACAGAGAACAGAAATGCTATATTAGCAGTGACAAATCAGAGATTACGGAGACAGAGAAAATGAAAAATATATGGCTCGTTGTTCCGTGCTATAACGAAGAAGAGGTTCTGCCGGAGACATCAAGGCAGCTGAAAGCCGTCATGCAGTCCATGATAGACAGCGGCAAAATATCGCCCGAGAGCAAAATAGCTTTCGTCAACGACGGCTCAAAGGACAACACATGGAATATAATAAGCGCCCTTTGCACCGATGACGGCATTTTTGCCGGAATAAATCTTTCCCGCAACAAGGGGCATCAGAACGCTCTGCTCGCGGGACTTATGACCGCGAAAAAATACGCTGACGCCGTGATAAGCCTCGACGCCGACCTCCAGGACGATGTCAACGCCATTGAAAAGATGGTGGACAACTTTATTGCGGGTGACGATATAGTTTACGGTGTGCGCTCTTCGCGTAAAAAAGATACATTCTTCAAACGCTTTACAGCAGAGGGATTCTATAAATTCATGGCGGCAATGGGCGTTGAGATAGTTTTCAATCACGCCGATTACAGGCTCATGAGCCGCCGCGCTCTCGACGCTCTGAGCGAGTTTGACGAAGTGAATTTGTTCCTGCGCGGAATAGTGCCGCAGATAGGCTTCAGGACTTCTACTGTCGAGTATGAGCGTAAGGAGCGCCTTGCGGGCGAGTCGAAATATCCGCTGAAAAAGATGCTCTCGTTCGCCTTTGAGGGAATAACTTCGTTCAGCGTCAGACCGCTCAAAATTGCCACAACGCTCGGTATATTCTCTCTGCTCGTGTGCCTTGCAATGCTTATCTACTGCATCGTCAGCAAGGCGACAGGTCATGCCGTCGCGGGATGGGCGAGTATAGGCGCATCCGTGTGGGCGCTCGGCGGACTTCAGCTGTTCATGCTCGGCATTATCGGCGAGTATGTCGGCAAGATATACACCGAGACCAAACGTCGCCCGAGGTATATAATAGAATCCGTTATCATCGACCGCGAAAAGCTTGAAAAATAATTGATATGCCGCCAAAACTGTGGTAAAATGAAAGTATAAACAGGAAAGGAAGTTGTATTATGACCGAAATTACAAAAGATATGCTTATCGGAGATATACTTGACGCCGATAGAGGTACCGCAAAGTACTTCCTTGAGATGGGTATGCATTGCCTCGGATGCCCCGCTTCCAGAGGCGAGAGCGTTGAGCAGGCGTGCATGGTTCACGGCGTTGATGTCGATTCACTTGTTGCCGAGATCAACGAGTATCTCGCTTCCAAGTAAATGATCGTGCTTTCACCCCGCCTGAAAACGGCGGCTGATATGGTTCGCAAGGGCGTGGTCGCTGCCGATATCGGTACCGACCACGCCTATCTTCCGTCATACCTTGTCCTGAGCGGTATCTGCCCGCGCGCGCTCGCCTGCGACTTACGGAAAGGTCCGCTTGAAAACGCGGCGGAGACGCTCGAACGCCGGAACATTGCGGATAAAATAACCCTGCGTCTCTCCGACGGACTCGATGAGCTTTCGCCTGGCGAGGCGGATGATATAATAATGGCGGGAATGGGCGGAATACTTATCGCCAAACTTCTCGAGCGCACCGAGTGGGTAAAAAACAAAAACATAAGGCTGATACTTCAGCCGATGTCCCATGCCGAAGAGGTAAGATTGTTTCTCTGCAATAACGGCTTTGATATAATTGAAGAGCGCACCTGCCGCGATGACGGGCGCATATATTCAGTCATATGTGCCGAATATTCGGGGAAAATAGAAGCTTTCCCTCAGGGTTATGAGTTCTACGGAAAGCTTGATCCAAACGATGATATCGCGCGAAAACTCGTTGAGAGACAGCATAAGCGGCTTAAAATACGCGCGTCGTCTCTGCGCGAAGCGAACTTCAAACTCGACGAGGCGGAGTACTGCGAAAAGGCCTGTCTCGGTATGGAAAGTTTTTTGAACGGAGGAGAAAAGTGATGGCTGTTGTCGGTGATATTTATAACGCTCTTGATGCGTTCTGTCCGTTTGATGTCCATGAGCAGTGGGACAATGTCGGCCTGCTCGTCGGCGAAAGCTCGGCGCAGGTCACAAGGGCTGCCGTTGTGCTCGATATAACGCCAGATGCCGTTGAAAGAGCGCACGAAGCCGGGGCACAGCTTATAATAAGCCATCACCCGGTCATATTCCATCCGATAAAAAATCTCGGCGCGCACGATCCTGTATATTTGTTGGCAAAATACGGCATGAACGCTATCTGCGCCCATACAAATCTCGATTGTGCGGACGGCGGCGTCAACGATGTTCTGGCGCAGTGCTTAGGGCTTGAAAATGTTCGCAAGATTCCATCCCCGAATGCCGGAACAATGATTCTCAGAGCGGGCGAGCTCAGAGAAGAGCTTTCGCCAAAACGCTTTGCGGAGCTTGTCTCGCAGAGACTCTGCTGCCATGTGCGCTATTGCGACGGCGGCAGAAGCATAAAACGAGTCGCCCTGTGCGGCGGCGCGGGCGGCGAATTTTTCTCCGATGCGCTCGCGTTCGGCTGCGAGGCGCTTGTCTCCGGCGACGTTGCCCACCATGAATTCTTGGGTGCGTCCGCCTGCGGAGTCACTCTTGTTGCCGCCGGGCATTTCGAGACCGAAAATCCTGTAGTCAAAACAATTTTTGATTATCTTGAAAAGACTGTCACGGATGTCGACTTCTTTGTTATATCACAGCAGTCTCCGACCCATTTTATCTGATATATTAGTCTGGAGTTTTACTTATGCCGCTTGACGGATTTACATTGCATTTCTTAACAGAAGAGCTTCGCCGCGATATCGTCGGATGCCGTGTCGAAAAGGTGCATCAGCCCTCAAAAGATGAGCTTGTCATGCATCTGCGCGACAGAAACGGCGCAAAGAAGCTCTTTCTCTCAGCGTCCGCAAACAGCCCGCGCGTCCATCTGACTTCACGCGCGCCGGAGAATCCGGCAGTGCCGCCGATGTTCTGCATGCTCATGCGAAAGCATCTGACGAGCGCACAGATAACCGATGTGCGCCAGAACGGGCTTGACCGCGTGCTCGCGATAGATTTTTCTGCCACAAACGAGCTCGGCGACAAAGTCGCGCTCACGCTCTACGCCGAAATTATGGCGAAGCACAGCAACCTGATTCTCGTCTCGGAGTCGGGGAGAATAGTCGATGCCGTCAAGCGTATCGACTGCACTCAGTCCTCCGTAAGGCAGATACTGCCAGGCGGCGAATACCATGACCCGCCCGCGCAGAATAAACTGAGCCTGCTCGAGGAGACTGCTGAAAAGACAACCGAAACCGTGTTCTCTTTCTCTTCAAAGATGCTCTCGTCCTCGCTGCTCGGCTGCGTCGAGGGCGCGTCGCCACTCATATGCCGCGAGATAGCGGAGACGAGCGGGGGAGATGTTCAAACCGGCTGCGCCGACGAAGCACAGCGTGAGCGAGTATGCGTCGCACTTGAGAGCATAAAAAACAGGCTTGATTCGAATTTTGGCAAGCCGACTATGCTCAAGGACGAATCCGGCAAGCCGTTCGATTTCTCTTTTGAAGAGATACACCAGTACGGCACGGCGTATACCTCCGAGAGCTATGACAGCTTCTCACAACTTCTCGATGAATTCTACAGCGAGCGCGACAGAATAGACCGCACGCGCCAACGCTCGTCCGATTTGCAGAAGCTTCTGAGCAACGCAACTTCGCGAATAAGCCGCAGACTCAACAATCAGCGCGCCGAGCTTGCCGCCTGCGCCGATAAAGAGGAACTGAGGATAAATGCCGAGCTGATAACCGCATATCAGCATACGCTCGGCAAGGGCGTGCCGTTCTACGAAGTGGCGGACTATTATAACGAAAACAAGCCTCGCCGTATAAACGCCGATCCTGCGCTCTCTCCGAGCGCAAACGCGCAGAAGTATTATAAAGAATACCGCAAAGCAAAGACGGCGGAGCAGATGCTCGCAACGCTCATCGAACAGGGCGAGGCGGAGCTCCAGTATATAGATACTGTCTCCGACGCGCTTAGCCGCGCTTCGGGCTTCGGCGAGATAAACGAGATCCGCGCCGAGCTTGCGGCGTCCGGATATATAAAGAGAAAGAGCGTCCAAAATAAAAAAGGTCTGCAGAAGCCGAGCGCTCCGATGGAGTACCGGTCCACAGACGGATTTAAAATTTTGGTCGGCAGAAACAACGTACAGAACGACAAGCTTTCGCTGAAAACCGCCGCAAAGGGCGATATGTGGCTCCATACGCAGAAGATACCCGGCTCTCATGTCATAATCTGCGCCGAGGGTATGGATATACCCGACTCGACGCTCGAAGAGGCGGCGCGCCTCGCGGCTTATCACAGCAGAGCGAGGGAATCGTCAAATGTGCCTGTTGATTATACGCGGGTGAAGAACCTCAAGAAGCCCGTCGGCGCGAAGCCCGGCAAGGTTATCTATCATGTGTATAACACCGCTTTCGTGACTCCCGACAGCGCCGAGGCGGAGAAACTTGCCGTCAAGGTATGAGCTCGATGAGCCAGAAAATACCGCTCAGCGGAGCGGGCAGAAAATATAAATAATCCCTGTACTTTTCCGGCAGTGACAGATTGAATGTCACTGCCGTCTTTTCGTTTATATTGAGTTCGAGCTTTTTTTCGTTATGGGCGAGTGCCACCGTGCTGCCGCTCTCTCCCATAGCCATGTGCCGCGAGTTGCCGCCCGCATATGATATCCCCGCCGCGAGCCCGGTCATGCTCAGAATGAGTATGCAGCTTATCATAAATCGCTTCGCGGTGACTGTGAATGTTTCTGCCTTTTTATTTTTGCGCCTTTTCATGGAATACCTCCGTTCTGCGGGAAGTATTCCCTTTTTTATGCGGAATATTCGTCGAGCAGCTTTGCGATGGCTGTGCCGACAAGCCTGCCGGAATATGCGGCCTCTTCGAGCGTGTTTGCGTCGCTGCCCATTTCGAGCAGAAGATTGCAGTGCGACAGATTCATGTTGTATTTGCGCTGCGAGAACAGAATAGGTCTCATCAGTCCGGGATACATCGTCTCGCAGGTCTGCTGCAATCTTACCGCAAAGCGCAGATTCTGCTCCCAGTCGGGGAAGTCTTTGACCTTGCCCTCCTGCGCTCCGGTGATTATCATGATTTGCGCCGCCTTTTTGCCGTTTATCTCTGCGGTAGGCTTTATCTTGTTGCCGTTGCTCAGATGTATCGCGTCGCGGTGGATATCGAGCACGACTTGAATCGACGGATATTTCTTGAGATAAGCCTCGACATTGACTTTTGAGTGGTCGTATGCGCCGGTGTATTTTCTGTCGTGTATTTCTGTGTCGTGGATTACTTTGTATCCGGATTTTTCGAGCATTTTTGTAATTTCATCGCCGACGCGCACCATGTTTCGACTTTTGTCCTCTCCGCGCCCGGTGTAGCTGTTAGTGTAGAATCCGCGGTCGAGCATCTCATAGCCCTCGGTCGTGTGCGTGTGGAAAATGAGCACGGCGGGCTGCGATTTGTCAACGGCTTTCAAATCAATCGGCTCGTTCAGAACTTTTTCTATGTTTATTGATTTTGTCTGCGTCGTGTTTTTGACGCAGATGTTTTTGTATGTGTTGGTCGCGTTGGCTTTTCCGTATTTTGTTTCAACTATCTTGCCGTCGCCTTTTTCGGAACTGTGCTTCGATTCAAATTCCGCCATCGCCGCTAAAATATCCGAGGGTGTCGCCGCGATGTCGAAGCTCTTTTCCGTTTCGCTCGCTTTCTCTTCCGATTCCGGCGCGTTTCTGCTCTGTACTGTGGCGCTCGCCTGAGCTTCGCTCTCTGTGGTCTCTGTTTTGTCTTTGACGGAAGGGGAGTTCTCTTTTATGTATTCTATCCCGCCTTCGGGCATGGCAAGTCCCGCGCTTATCAGCGCAAGCTTCGTTCCGCCGACCCCGAACAGCAGAAGCGACGCCGTGAGAATGACCGTTATTGCGAGGGCAGGCAGCCCGCCGGCAAACGACGGTAGACGGAATGTGCGGTATATTTTTGTCTTTCTTCCTTTTTTCATTTTGATTATCGCGCCTTTCATCATGCTGTGAAAATTATATGATGAAATTTCCGCGGTTATGTTAGTTTGACTTCAAACAGGGTGAATATTCACTGAATGGTATATTGTAATTGTGAATAAACAGTTAACAAGCAGCGCTACGAATTACAAAGATATATTTATATCAGAATTAAAATGACGAGTTTTCAACAGTTTCCACACAGTTATCCACATTGTCAAGTGATTTGCTTTACAGTTTTGTTATATTCATCGGGGCTGAATAATATTCGCAATATTCATTTATTCCGCCCATTCCTGTTTGATAAAAGAATATTTCCGATAGGGTGTTCATGCGCCGCGAAGCTATAAAAAGAAATATAAGCGCCACCGTCAGCACGGCTGCGGCAGTCCACATTCTGATTATTTTTTCGTTCGGATTTTGCCGCATATTTCTCCCGCCCTTTCTCTTTTGCTATTCTCTGCACGGTATTCGGCAAAATTCAATGTAAAATATTACTCTTGACGAAAGCATAAAAAAGATATATAATATGTTTGAACAAATGTTCGAATTGAGGAGGGCGAACACCGATGGGCGACAGGGTTATTCTGCACTGCGATCTCGATAACTTTTTTGCCTCGGTGGAGTGTACCTTCAGACCCGAACTGCGCGATGTGCCGATGGCAGTCTGCGGCAGTGAGAGCGACAGGCACGGAATAGTGCTCGCGAAAAATCAGCTCGCCAAAAAGGCGGGCGTGAAAACCGCGCAGACCGTCTGGCAGGCGCGCTCGATTTGCCCTCAGCTCGTCTGCGTGCCGCCGCATATGGATAAATACCGCGAGTTTTCTGTCCTCGCGAGACAGATATATTTAAGATACACCGACCTCGTCGAGCCGTTCAGTATTGACGAGTGCTGGCTCGATGTGACCGGCAGCTCTCTGCTCTTCGGCTCGGGGGAGGAGATAGCGCAAAGAATCTCCGCCGATATGCAAAACGAACTCGGGATAACCGTCTCGATCGGCGTCAGCTTCTGCAAATTTTTCTCAAAGCTTTCAAGCGATATCAATAAGCCGAACGGCATATTCTCTGCAAAGCGCAGCGACTATAAAGAAAAGCTCTATCCGCGCCCGGTGACGGAACTCATGGGCGTCGGCGGCTCAACGCGCGACAAGCTCTTTTCGGTCGGCATATTCACTATCGGCGACCTCGCCGCCGCATCAAATGAACTTGTCAAGCAACTGCTCGGCAAGCCCGGAGATTATCTTTTGAAGGCCGTCCGTGGGCTTGACTGCGATCCTGTCCGCCGTTACGGCGACAAGCCTGCGCCAAAAAGCATCGGGCGCAGCGTGACTCTGCCTGAAGATGTTACAGACGCTCTGCGCGTGCGCGGAATTTTCGCCGAGCTTGCCGATGATATATCCTCGAAGCTGCGCCGCGAGGGGATGCTCGCCGGTGCGGTTCAGGTGCAGATAAAAGACAATACTTTCAAAACTTCGCAGTATCAGAAAAAGCTTTCAAACCCGACCCGCATCGCCGATGAGCTTCTTTCGGCGGCGATAGGGCTTGTTCGCTCGAATAACGCCCTGCGCGTGCCCGCGCGCCTTGTCGGCATGACCGCTTGCGACCTTGTCGGCGAGGATGAGGGCTTTCAGCTCTCATTTGACTTCGACCAGACTCACGCCGACAGCATGGAACAACTCGGCAGCCGCGTAGACGGTCTGAGGGACAAGTACGGCAAGCAGATAATCAGGCGTGCGTCTCAGCTCAATAGTGAGCAAAAAGAATCAAAAGATAAAAAATAGTTATATTTTCATAAAATCCACGCCAAAAAATGATGAAATTGCACGAAAAAATGTTGACAAAATTTTTAAATTTGTTATTATAAACCTAATGATGCTTATCAAAGGAGTGGAATATGGATCGCGATCTCGGCAAATTCAGCGATGAACAGCTCTGCTCTATGGCTGCCTCGGGCGATGATTCCGCAATGGCGGAGCTCATCAGCCGCATAACGCCGCTCGCCGGCGCAAAGGCCGCAATGTACAACAACGGCGATATCCACAGGGACGATCTTTTTCAGGAAGGCATGATAGCCTTCATAACGGCGGTCAATACCTATGACCCGAAGAAAAATGCGTCATTCAGAACATATGCCGCCGCGTGCATCAATAACCGTATTATCTCCGTGCTCAGAAGCAGAAACGCACAGAAAAATATCCCGCAGGACATGATGCAGAACATCGACGACGGGGAAGAGGTTCAGGACTTCTCCGCCGACCCGCAAAATATATATTCCGCGCAGGAGGACGACGCAAGGTTTGAAGATCTGCTCAGCGAAAAGTTGACCGATTTCGAACGCAGCGTTCTGACTCTCAGAGCGGAAAAGCTGAGCTATGAAGAAATAGCCGAGCGCCTCGGCACCAACCCGAAAGCTGTTGACAATGCTCTTCAGCGCATAAGGCGCAAACTCGCTTCCGACAGCCGTCGGTAATCGCAAATACATCCGACAGGCGCTGTTCAGATAAATGCCCGCGTAGCTTAAAAGCAGAGCGTTGAAGTTCAAAGGCGGCGGTGCGATTCCGTCCAGGGGCGACTATACTATCAAGTGAGGTTAGACAAATGTACGAAGACAAGACTCTCATCTGCAAAGACTGCCATAAGGAATTCGTTTTCACGGCCGGCGAGCAGGAGTTCTATGCTGAGAAAGGCTTTGTAAACGAGCCGCAGCGCTGCAAGGCTTGCCGCCAGGCGAAGAAGGCAAGCACGATGTATGAGGCAGTTTGCGATGATTGCGGCGGAGTCGCAAGAGTTCCTTTCAAGCCCAGCGAGGACAAGCCTGTTTATTGCAGCGCTTGCTTTGAGAAGAGAAAGAACAACGCATAAGGATGTTTTAATATAGTTCTATGCAAACGGAGCAGGGCGGTTTATACCGTCCTGCTCCGTTTTTGTGCTTTATTTGTGCGCAGAGGTTATTTGCTTCGGTGCTTTTTTATTTCAGCCTTTCTTCAAAATCAACTATGTGGCAGTTTGAATATCTCTTGAGACATTCGTCAAATCCGCAGCTGAGAAAATCCGAATCGTGGCAGTCGGAGGAAAGAATGAACTCGCCGCCGCGCTCGGTGATGTATTCGGCAATGTCCAAAGCAGGGTATGGAGTCACGCGGCAGTTTCTTGCGGTAGCTCCGGTGTTTATCTCGAACGGCACTTTGAGTTTCAGCAGCTCGTCTGCGGCTGCCTGCCATGCCTCAATATATCGCGGGTCTTTCGTCGAAAACAGGCAGTCGTTCTCGTTGAACTTGGTCACAAGATCAAAATGCCCGATGAACGACGGATTTATTTTCTCTCCGAGCTTTGCGACATTTTCATAATATGCCTGCGAAAAGCTTATAAACGAGCCGCCGAAATATTTGTTGACGTAGTCGATTTGGTGCTGCGCCGGCGACTTGTCAACGGGAACATAAACATCTCCCGCCTTCACATAGTGAACCGAACCGATTGTGTAGTCAAATTCAGACAGGTCAGTTTCGTCAGTGTAAAGATCGGATTCAAGACCGATGTATATCCTGATCTTGTCCGCGTATTTTTCGCGCAGGGCTTTGAGCTCGTCTATATATCTGCGCGTCTCGTCCGTCGTCATGCAATATGACGGGTCAATCGATGTGTGAGAATGGCCGGAGAACCCGAGCGCCGTGAAGCCCTGATTTATTGCGGCAAGAATCATTTCCTCTGCGGTGTTCTTCCCGTCGCAGTATGTTGTGTGAGTGTGAAAATTTTTCAGTTCCATGTCTTTGCCATTACTTTCTGAGTGATCTGTTTATTGCGCAGAGTATGCCGCGTATCGAAGCGTAGTTGATGTTGTGCGAGATGCCGACGCCGAACAGCTGCTTGCCGGCAGGCGAGGTGAGGTGAATGTAGGAGACAGCCTTTGCGTCCGAGCCTATCGATATGGCGTGCTCTGAGTAGTCGACGAAGCTGTATCCCGTCACGCCGACTGTCGCGAGCGCGTTGAAGAATGCGTCGATAGGACCGTTACCTTTGCCGACGATTTTTCTGTCTCCGTCTCCGTCGTGACGGAGCACGCCCTCAAACCTGACCTTCGGCGAGGTGTCATTGACCTCGTTCTCTTCGTAAAATTTGTGGCTGATGAGTGAATAGGGACCGTGAATGTCGATATATTCGCGCCTGAACAGCTCCATGACCTCGTCCGCGCTTATCTCCCTGCCGACCTCGTCGCAGTAGTGCTTAACGGCGCGCCCGAATTCGGGATGCATGGCCTTGGGCAGATTGTAGCCGAAGCTGTTCGCCATGACGAACGCCGCGCCGCCCTTGCCGGACTGGCTGTTTATGCGGATTATCGGCTCGTATTCGCGCCCGAGGTCTGACGGGTCTATCGGGAGATAGGGCACTTCCCAGTAGTCGCCGCCGTGGTCTTTCATATACTGCTCGCCCTTGTTTATCGCGTCCTGATGCGAACCCGAGAACGCGGTGAAAACAAGCTCGCCGGAGTACGGATGCCGCGGCTCAACGTGCATATGTGTCGTGCGTTCGTATATGTCTTTTATCGCGTTTATGTCGTGCAGGTCAAGCTCAGGGTCGATGCCCTGAGTATAAAGATTGAGCGCAAGGGTTATGAGATCGACATTTCCAGTCCGCTCGCCGTTTCCGAAGAGCGTACCCTCGATCCTTTCGGCTCCCGCGAGCATACCGAGCTCCGCCGCGGCGACTGCCGTTCCGCGGTCGTTGTGCGGGTGCAGGCTGATTATTGCATTTTCGCGGTGGGGGAGACAGCGGCAGAAATATTCTATCTGATCCGCGAAAAGATTCGGCGTGCTGCTCTCGACCGTCGAGGGCAGATTCAGTATCACTTTGTTATCATCATCTGCGCCGAGCGCGTCCATGACCGCCGCGCAGATGTCTGCGGCAAAGTCCGTCTCCGTGCCCATGAAGCTCTCGGGCGAATATTCATATATAATGTTTGTGCCGTCGGCTTTTGCTTCGTCGCCGAGCTGCTTTATGAGCTTTGCTGCGTTGACGGCAATATTAGTAACGCCTCGCTTGTCTGTGTGAAACACGACTTTTCTCTGCAAAGCGGAGGTGGAGTTATAGAAATGGAAGATGACATTTTTGGCGCCCTTTATCGCCTCGAAAGTCTTTCTTATAAGATGCTCGCGCGACTGTACAAGCACCTGAATCTTCACATCGTCCGGGATATATCCGCCGTCTATCAGCGCGCGGAGTATCTCGTATTCTGTCTCGCTCGCCGACGGGAACCCGACTTCTATTTCCTTTATGCCAATGGCGCAGAGCGTCTTGAACATCTCAAGCTTCTCCGGCAGGTTCATCGGATCGATGAGCGCCTGATTGCCGTCCCTCAGGTCGACACTGCACCATGTCGGCGCGCGCTCGATTTTATTGCACGGCCATGTGCGCGATTCAAGCTCAACAGGCTTGAACGGTATGTATTTTTTGCAGCCCTCTTTCATTTTGAAAACCTCCAAAAATAAAACACCCCTACGCAAAAGCATAGGGGTGTGAAGCTTCACACGGTACCACCCTAATTCGGCGAAAACGCCCTCAGAGGTCTCTGATAAGACCCGGCATATAACGCTGCCAGACGGATCGCCCTATACATCCGCAGACTTTGAGGCGGTCGACTCCGGAATGAGCTATACATCTGCATCGCGGCACCGCTCTCAGCAAACGCGGCTCTCTTGGGCTCGCAGGTGCAGATCTTGTTTCCTTCACAGTCTTTGCATTTGAATTATATCAAATCTTGGTATTTTGTCAAGGGCGGGTGAACAGACAGTTGCTATTAATGTATATATAATAACGCCCAACATCACTGAACGCCCGGATAAGTGTAAAAGAAGTTGGGAAAAAGACCAAAAAAGTTGGAAAAA
>ERZ827488.392-NODE-392-length-68085-cov-8.791621_pt1 | contig 68085 bp, 63 predicted proteins | sample MGYA00519771_ERZ827488 | MGnify/ENA primary metagenome ERZ827488 (study PRJEB31778, sample SAMEA3449323) | human gut metagenome | biome: human gut; feature: human-associated habitat; material: faeces | place: United Kingdom | collected 2010/2012 ... | reverse complement strand
AAGAGCAAACCCCGAGTCGTTCATGATGAACGGTTCGGGGTTTGTTGCATTTGGCTGGCTTTTGTGTCTGATAGTTTGGGGATGAATTGTCTCTGCGCGCAGAATGGTCTGCATTGTCTACCTGCACAGAAAAACAGGTTTTTCTTGTATTGTCTGACGAGTCAAGCAAGAGGACGTGCCGCAAATTCTTTTCGCGGCACGTCCTTATTAAAAATATAAGAAAATCCAGAACGTAAAATCCACCTAACGCATTAAAAACGAGAAAGTTTTCGACAACATTTCCCACAAAATATGATATAATTCATATATTACTATGGATGCGAGGGACAACTGTTTTGAAAGAAATAGATACGAAACAGAAGCTTATTCTTCAAAAATGTGATGACTATGTTCAGAGCGCAAATACTCTGTTTCATTTCATGCAGCGGCACGAATATCTTTCTGCGCTTTTGAAGCGGCGTGCGTTAGTTCCCCGTTACTGTCAGGAGAACATTGTATATCTCAATTTAGAAATAGGCGGCCATCCATTTGACGAGATTTATGTGCTCCAGAAATGCTTTTGTGATATTCCATTTCACAAACTCACGGAGGCTTTCGAGATAAACAGCGACGAAGACGCTCTGCAAACTTTTGACACGGCCGATCGTCTTGCCTTTGAACGTTCGAATACGCATCCAGCATACTATGGCGGTTATGCCATCGCCCTGTCCAAGCAGTGGGGCGAATCACATGGCTTGCAGCCCGTCCAGTACGCGAACGGGATGTCCGATTTTATAAATTCACTTTCCGAGGTCATCAATTCAGCATACGAAGCAGATGACCTGCCAGACCTATATGTAAACGACATTTTACGGCGTTTGTCGTTTATAAAACCTCTCCGCGGACTCATGCGCAGGCGTTTTCGGGACACTTGGATCAATGTACAGAAGAATTTCCACGATGAACGCGAGTGGCGGTTTGTTCCGCAGCAGAGCGCATTAGACGCGCTTCAGTTTGACAGTGTGATTGCAAACCCGACAAAGCTGTGCATGATGGAGGGTTTGGCTGGGCTCAACAGATATCTTGAACGTGAGGTGGCTCGTCCTGCGTGGCTGGAGTTCTCATTCGACGATATTCGATATTTGATCGTCCCCACGATTCAGGCTCGAATCGAACTGATTAAAGAGATTTTGTCACTTCCTTCGGATGGCTTTTCCTCCAGCGAATCAGAGAACATTGGCAAAAGCGTGCTGATCAGCAAAATACTTGTACTGGACGAAATCAGAAAGGACTGGTAGCTATGGGGCGAAATAGACTGAAAGATGTTTTCTCCACCAATCCCCCTCTTCCCGAAATCAAGCTGCTCTTTCAGAATACAGAAGCGGAGGCGCAGTTTGAGAAAGCAATACATCTTGCTTTGGATGAAGGGCATCCCGTAAACGTAGAAGGGGTAAACGGAATTGTTGCCTATGATTCCAGTACTTCTCGAAAGATGCCGTTTCTATTTGAAGATAATCTCGAGGGCTTCATGGTTGGGCCAAGCAGTGAAACGCGGGCTTTCGATATTACCACGCCAAAAGGCATGAAGAACGTCTCGTTAGAATGCTTCACATTCTCAAAGGGAACAATTCTTCGGACGAATAAAGAATCCATTATTTCTCAGGAATTTACATTCAGCAACACAGGCGAACGTACTTACAACGCAAAAATTCAGAAAGAACGTGCTCAGTCAGTCTCGCAACTAGCCGATAGCTACTGCATAGCGATTGGCCTTTTGGAGCATTTTATGCCAGACAAAGATGTCGAAAGCGCTGCGGATGCAGAACATCTGCAAGGCATAAAAAAAGCCTTGCGCTTCACATATCGTTTTTATATGCAGCTGTGTGCATTAGAAAAAGTCCTGCAAAGGGTCATTAAGCCAACTGACATTGAAGCAAGCATTGACGAGATGGCAAAAGTCAATGAACTGTATCTCCTTTTGGTACAAAAAATTCCGCTCCACTTCGATGGACAGATTAACGTCACAGAAAATAACAGCGTGAACCTTATCAGCAACCCCGGCGCAACGCTCGAAGTTGGGAAGGAAATTCTCATCACGTTCTACCGTGAGCAAGACGTTTCTTTCTGCGGCATATCTGTTCACTTATATTTCGTGAATATTCTAAAACACGCGATAATTAAAAAAATCATTGATGAGGGTGAACAGAAGCGATTGATATACGGGGAAACGGACAGCAACCCCATGCAGTTGTTTTTTACCGCATTCCTTTCAGAGCAGGAAGCTGCCGAAGAACACGCAAATGCGAAGGATAAGGAGGCGGAATATACAAAAGCCCGTACGGCAGCGGATTACTTTCATGTGATAGATGACTCGTTCAATCCATAATCGCATGGAACGAACCTTGAGTATATCAATTTTCGGCCGACACAAGATAAAGCAGAAATAATTTTCCGTCGAGTGTTGCATTTGGTCGGATAAATGGTCTTAGTATATGAATCCATTTTAAATCTTTCTTAAAGTGGCCACTTTATAAAGATAGGTAGTAGCTAATCATTTATGGACGAATAGAAAGGAGCAACGAATGAAATTCCGGAAACTTTTGTGCTGTGCCATTGCGGTTATTCTCATTTTGACCATCATGATCCCCACGGTTTTCGCTGCAACGAAATGTACAGTAACCCAAAACGTCATGTTCCGTCAGGGGCCCGGAACAAACTACCCTGCCTATGGGACGCTTGTCACTGGTGAACTTTTTTATAAGGAAACCAGCCGCAATCTTTGGGCATACGGCTATCCGGGCGAAAATACTGCCGTTTATCGGGAGTTTGGCCATCTCAACGGTTACGTTGCCGAAACATATCTTTCCTGGTAAATACTATTCCTAATTCCTTTCGCCATCTCAGCTGCTCCTTGCTGCTGAGATGGCAGTTTATAAGGAGGTCATCGGTGAAAAAAAGGCTCATTATCACTTCGCTGCTTGTGTCACTTTTTATTGCTTCGCTTTCCGGGTGTCATACAGAAAAAGCGAAAAACACGCAACCCAAATATGGTTCTCATTCTGTGACAGCCCAAGCTGAAACCGACACACCGGAAGCATCCGCGTCATCGGCACCGGCATCTACAGCATGGGCAGGCATAGGCCAACAGTATAAACTTTCGGCTGTACAGATTCCAGAAGATACAGAGCAGGTTCTTCTCGTGGACGGCAGTGTATTCCCTATCACAGCCCATCTTGACGATGCACAGCATATGCAGTACGAAATCGTGCAAGATGCGCAAAGCATCTACTCCGCAACCGGTGTCGTGATGGATTATACCAGCGCGGAAAATGGGATATGGGTAGCGGAATGGTATGCCGATCCGGATGCTACAACGCTGCGTCTGATTGCCCCGGATGGAACAAATCTCAACACCATTGATGTTGCTTCCAGTAGTTCCTCAGAATGGCAGGTCTATACGGTCGACTATCTGGATGGCTTGCTTTACCTCCTGCGTCGGTATGCGGGCGGCAGTCCAACCATGGATCTGCTGAAGCCAGACGGGTCAGATTGCGGCCAGATTTCGCTTCCCGCCGCATATGGCTATGCCGTCCCTGGCAGCGATGACGTGATGTACTATGTTCAGAAAACTGACAGCGGAAATCTTGTATATCAGTTGGATGCAGAAAATGAAACTGCGAATCCGCTGTTCTCGGTCGGAAACGGTTCTGTTTTTTCCGGAACAGATGAATACCCGCTGCTGCTGAACACCAAAGAGGGAATTTACGGACTCTCATCGGATGGCGAGCAAGCACCGATCCTCATCTTTTCTGAATGCAAAATATTTCTGGGTATAGCAAAATCTCTGCTGGTGCTTCCAAACGGCGGGTTCTATTATTTGACCGAGACCGGTGCAAATCTGCTCCTGCCTTGTGATGATAGTTCCAATGCAGCCAAGCAGGAGCTGACAATCGCCGCGATCGGTTCAACACCAGATTTGAGCGTAATGGCCGAGCGATTTAATGCCCAAAGCGAAGAATATACTGTCAGAATCATTGACTATACCAATGATGGCGACTTCTCTGACCGCGAAGCTAAAACGCGGTTGACAACGGAGCTCATCAGCGGGAGGCTTCCGGATATGCTTTGCTTCTCTGCGCTTTCCCCCTTCCCTTATATCAGCAAAGGCCTGCTCATGGATCTGACACCATTATTTGCAGAAGATCCAGAGCTTGCTTTGGACGATTTGGTGATCGCCAATGCTTTGACCGCGCAGGGCAGTATGTATGTTGCCAGTGGTGAATTCTTCTTTGAAACGCTGGTTGGACTGCCATCGAGATTTGGAAATCAATATGGCTGGACATTACAGGACTATTTGCAAATAGAGTCAGCCGTCTCAGATGATATTCAAACGATCTACAACATGACCAAAGAGGGCTTTCTGAAAGAGATAGCGGCACGCTACATACGGACGGCTGTGGATTGGGAGAATGGACGCTGCTATTTCGACTGCGACGACTTTATCGAAATTCTGCAAGCAAGTGCCCGAATTCGCGAAAACCCCGAAAGCGCCAGCGGCATCAGCTTTGCCTACGGCCCATCAGAAGTTGGAAAAGGAAAATGGGTCGCTGCGCTAAGCTGGGTAAATACAGTCTGGAAGTTGGCCTATGAAGAAAAAATGGCTGGATGCGCATTGAGCTTTATCGGTTGGCCAACAATTGATGGCAGCTGCGGCTCTGATATCATCTTAACCGACCCGGTTGGAATTGTCGCACAGAGCGAACACACGGACGGAAGCTGGACATTTATCAAATACATGATTCAGAACACAGAAGAATCCGATCAGAACGGTCTGCCTGTCTACAGGCCGCTGCTGGAAACCATGTGCGAAGCCGCAAAGGAAGATTCGGCGCTGCCCGTCAAGTTCCGGGATACAGATCAGGAAACCTTGTTTAAGCTGCTTGATGCAGCAGAAAATATTGCAATGTATGACGAGCAAGTTCTCTCTATTATCATGGACGAGAGCAGCGCATTCCTAAATGGCGGCAAAGGTGCAACGGAAACGGCAAAAGCCATTCAGTCCCGCGTGAGTTTATATTTAGCGGAGCAGCAATAACGCATACTTACAACCAATTTGATACTCCAACAGATTCAATAAAAGCGGGATGTATTTATTGATGGGAACGCTTGCAATTTCGCAAAAATCCGTAATTTCATCAAAGCACTTGAAAAGCTTAGTGCATTCTATTATGCTTCAATTATGATTCATTGGGTAGTACAAGATCATATATTGCATAATATGCCATTATTGAAATATATTAGTATTGGCACTGATAATCTTCGCGGAGTAAGCTGCTTTAGATGGCTAAACAAATGTAAGAGGTAATGCAAATATGGACTTTATTCAACCCAATAAGCGTATGATTAACTGGGGCGCTATCTTGAGCGGAATATGTTTAATTGCTATTTGCTTTAGTATAGCACTTTGCTCTTTAAATGATTCATCGCAAACAGAGGGGCAAATAACCGCTATGCGGTATCAAGAGAACGCTGTTGCTGCAAATGAACTCTTGACGCAAGCGTTTGAACGAGACTCAAATGGCGCAATTATTTTTCCTGAAGACTACGCTGGCGCTTATATTGATGGTGAGAATTTGGTTTTGCTTCTCACAAATACCGATAGTAAAACGGTTGAGAAATATCGGACATGGACCGACGAATATGCACCGTTTCTTGTTTTCAAAAAAGCCGAATATTCTTATAATCAACTCAGGGCACAGCTCCAGCCAATTGTTCAGCACTTAACTCTGAGTGGTTATACAGTGACATCATACTCTGTGTCCGAAACGGTAAACGCAGTTTTGATTGGACTATCAGAATGTACCGATGCTGAATCCATCAAGCTGGAAGATAATTTGTGCAAGATATTTGGCGTCCGAGTAGTTATTTCCGAACAAGCCCATACCATTGAACTTACAGAAGAATGCACATCAACAGAATTTCACTAATTCGTTTTTTATTTACGACACAGGAGGTTCATATGAAATACAACAACGTAAAAAAAACAATCATCCATCTTCTGTCTATTATCATGGCAATTTCGGCGGTCGTGGCATCGTCATTATTAGTATCTGCACAAAGCGCCGCTACGATTGAAAACAACTATGCAAGGTTGATGCAACTGCAGGCAAATGCTGTTGCTGCGAATGAATGTCTAAACGAGTCTTTTGGACACGATGCTATTGGCAACATTACTTTCCCAGATGATTTTGCTGGTGCCCGAATTGAGGAGGACAAACTTGTGCTCTCCCTTACTGATACCACTGCTGAAAACAAGGCAAAATACATCAGATGGGCAGGTGATTATGCGGACTACCTCTTGTTTGAAAACGTAGAGTACTCATATAACCAGTTAATGAATGCTGCTATTGATGTGACAAATACACTTAAGGAAAGTGGATACCAAATTACGCAATACTATGTATCCGAAATAAACAACGAGGTTGTTCTTGGCATGGATCTTAATAGCGAACTTTGCCAAAACGGTGTCTCGCAAATTAATCGACCAGAAGCATTGGCGGCATCTTTATCTAAAGAATATAACGTTCCCATCAGAATGGAAAATATTGCTCCTTCCAATACAGCTGCGTCAAATTCTATTGCAACACTTCGCGGTGGTGCAAAAATTGTAAATATAACTTCCAATAGTGAGATAACACTAAGTTGCTGTGGTTATTATGCTGGTTCAGATGCTATTCTCACTTGCGGTCATGGGGGACACTATAATGACACAATTAATTATGCCGCAAGTGCTGGGAGCACAATAGGGACTGTCAATTACCATAACTACTATAGCGGTTGTACTGGCGATTTTGAAATTATTAAAGTAACGAATACGGATACGTTTAGTACCAGCAATAGTATCGCCAATACATATTCCATTAATGGAACTCTTTCATCTCCGCCTGTTAACACCATCCTGAAGTATTATAGCCGTAATTCATCCAGCTTTGGCTACGGTACTGTTAGCAACAGAGATATAACAGTCTCAGCAGGAACGGATAAAATTGAAGTTAATGGATTGACATCTCTTGAAGTCAGTTATGGCAGCTGCATTCCTGGGGATAGTGGCGGTCCGTTCTTCCAGGAAACATCTTCCGATGTAAATTATTGTGGCGTTCTTCATGGATATGGAACAGATAATCCAGGGTATCTACGTGTATATTTCACACCGTACACATATATTTCTGGCACAGGTTTTTCGGTTAGAACGCGTTAAGTATAGAATTGATAGAAAACAGTTTACATGGATATTCGCGCGCATCTCAATGGCATCCTGTGGCTTGCGCGCAGCGGCGCGCGCTGGAGCGATCTTCCGGCGAGATTCGGCCCACATCAGACTGTGTACAGCTGCTTCTGCCGTTGGCGGGATGATGGAACCTTGAAAAAGATCTTCGAGCTCTGCGCGGCCCCGGGCACTGACGCGGAGCTGAGCATGGATTCAACGTCGATCAAAGCATCCGTGCAGGCAGGTCGTGGAATAAGAAAGAGAGCAAAAGTCAGACATCAAGCAGCATCGGCAAAACGCGCGGAGGGTTGAACACGAAAATCCATGCCATCGGCGGAAAAGACCTGCGGCCTGTGGCTTTTTTGCTGTCTGCCGGAAATGTTGACAATTGCACGGAGGCGGTTCCTCTGCTGAAGCTGCTTTCGGATCTGAAGGACTGCGATATTCTTGCCGATAAAGCCTATGGCACAAAAGAGATCCGAACCTATCTGCATGAACAGTCCGCCCGCTATACGATCCCGCCGAAAGTGAACACAAAGCGGCCATGGCCATTTGATAAAGAGACGTATAAACGGCGGAATGTAATAGAGCGTTTCTTCAATCGCCTCAAGGAATTTCGCCGTGCTGAGACACGCTATGACAAGCGTGACGACTCCTTCCTCGCTTTTGTTATGGTCGCCGCGATCTGTGTCGCTTTCAGCATTTTGCACATCTAAGCGCTGTTTTCAGATACACCCTAGGATAGCGGCCAAGTCGATATCTTCGACTTCGTTCAAATTACAATATTATAAATCTGGTGCAATTAAACAGCCCCGGCTCGGGATACCGAGTCGGGGCCGCCGTATGTCCATCAAAAATCCATGTCAAGCCGCTTTTCGAAATCGCAGACCGTTTGCCCGCACGGACAGCTCCTGCGACAGAAGGCGCAGCGTTTCAAATTCGTCGTCGAGACCGTCAAGCTCCCTGCGGAGAATTTCTTCGTAGTGCTGCTTCTTCTGCTCCAGCGTGGCAATTTTGTTGACCCACCGCTCCATGACAGCGGGGCTGCGGCTGCCGCTCTGGATGAGATAGTCGGCCTTTTCCTGATACAGCGCGATCTCCTTCTTGACGGCAGAATAAAATTCCTCCGTCATTTTGTCGCGCTGCTTGGCATCATCAATGATGTAAAAGCTGTTGACGCTCAGTGTGTTGTCATTCTGATTCATTGCGCTGAGCTGCTCAATGAACGTTTCAAACGTGTCCACTTTGTCCATGTGCTGTCGAGGGATGAAATACAGATGCCCGGTCGAGCTGACCTTGGTGGCCTCCAGCATCCGCAGATAGCTCAGGCAGATCGTCTCGATCTGCCGGCGGTTTGCGCAAACCTGATAAAGCTCAAACAGTTCCTCCGCCCGGTGGCAATAGCTGATGGGGTCAACGTCGGCGTCGAAGCCAAGGTTGTCATACCCGAACCGATTGTCGCGCCGGTCGTAAAAGATGTTTGCCAGCTTTTCATACTGATTCGTCCGCTGATTGAGCGTTTCCTTGACCAGTTCACGGGAATAGACGTCCTCGGTGTGCGCGTTGTCGCGGCAGTAGACCGCGTAAATATGATGCTCGCCGGGATTCTTTACCGTGATCCGGTCTTTGATATCGCCCGTTGCGGAGCGGAACGCATCCGACACAGAAATTCGCTTGCTGCCGGAGTACGGGATGCTCAGATCCTCACAGAGCTGCGCCAGCGCCTCCTTCTCCACCAGAATGTTGGCAAGTGAGAAATAGAGAAACTTGCCTAGCACGGAGGTCTTGTCGCCGTTGGCTGCGCCAATAATGTCCTGAAAATTCGTAACGTTTGTCATAAAATATCCTTTCTTTAAGCCGTCTTTCGTTTCGTCCAGTCCAGCAGATAATCGTCCACACCCTTGAAGCGTGGGTTCCAAGTACATTGATAGTACCGGATGCCCGGAATCGACTGCACCTCGCGGCGCAGGGTGAGCACAGCCTGCCGAACCTGCGGATTTGTAAACTGATCCATGTCCATGGCCTCCATGACCTCCGTAACGCCGAGCGAAAGAAGCGTTTCCCGCAGTCCCTTGTGGGCGTTCACGCCGCCGAGACACACAAAAAGTGCGTTATTTGCAAAATAGCTTGCAATGTCGCCCTTGAGCGGCCCCTCGGTGAGATAGGCGCATTTCTGTGTCGTGTCGCCGGTGACGTGAATCCACGAATAGCTGCGGGTCCCGTTTTCCATACGGCTTGACCGGCTGGACAGCCAGCGGTATTTTCGTGCCGCATCGTCGTCCAGCCGGATCTTCATGCCCTGGATCAAGCCGTTGTTGTTCCGTACCGGAATGAGAAAGCCGTTCGCACCTGCCAGCGTCCATGCCCCGTCTTTTGTATAAAAGCCGGGCAGCCCGTGCAATTCGTGATTGCAGCGAAGAAGCGACGCCAGCAAGCGCCGTTCGGATTCCGTTTCCGGCGTGGATTTATAACCGTTCCGCTCGATGATTGCATCAGGGAGTCCTCGTTCATGGAGATTGTCTCTGTGCCGGTCGGAGAGCGTCAGAAGCGACAGCATCTCCGAATACGCCGCATGGCGCTGCTCCAGCGCATACGGTTCCCGGCTCGTTGTGTTTGGGGAGCTGGGCTGCAAGGGCAGCTTGTACACGTTGCTCTTTGCAGCCAGCTCCAGATAGGCTTCTTTGTTGGATAGACCGTTCAGCCGCGCATACAGCGTCACGCTGTTGCCGCTCGCGCCGCAGAGGTTGCAGCGGTATTGATCTGTCCTTGTGTTCAAACTCAGATGATATTTGCCGGTGCCGTGGTCGCCGCAGAAGGGGCAGTTTGCCTCAACTTCCTCGCTGTGAAGCGTTCGGTCGCTGAGGACAAGCCCGCACCGTCTGGCGGCTTCCAGGATCGGCAGCTTCTGATAAGCCAGACGGCGCGCCCCCTTTCCCTTTCTGAAGAGTAAGGTTACGCCGCCTTCGGCATTGTCTGGCCGCCGGCCCGCACGGAAAGCTCCGCGTTATGGACGCACTTTGCCAAGATCATCTGACTGGTCGGACGGATGTTGCTGAGATCATCCACAGATTCCATGTTGTCGAAGAACACCGGATAATTGCGGCCAGTGAGCCGCTTCACCAGCTCGGATACCTCCGCGCCTGCCCGGATCTTCTCGGAGAGCGAGAGCCGGTCATAGCGGCGGCCGTTGTAGGTAAAACGGAACACATCCTTCAATTCTCCGGTCGTCTTGACCACATCATAGAGCGAGATCTTCACGCGGTTCAGCGCGAGTTTGGAGAATGTCATCTCCGCGCGCTTGCTCATGTAGAGGATCACGTCTTTCATAACGATTTTCTTTTCCGTGATCTCCTCCTCAATGGCTTTGATGCGCGTATCAAAGTCCTCCGGTGCAGCGCTCAGAACCTGCTGCGCGGCAGCAAGCTGCACCCGGCAGTCTTCCAGTGACGCTTTGCATTCCGCAAGGCGTTCACTGTCCGCAGGACTCAGCGTGCCGCATTCAATGCTTGCAGTCAGGTTCTGGATGCGTGCGCGAAGCTGCTCCAAGGTCTGCTGGCGCCGCGTATTCTGCTGTGTGGCAGCGGCTTGAAGCTGTTCTCGCTTCCGGTTCAGCGCGTCGATCTCAGACTGGTATCTGACCAGATCATCCGCTTTGAACCGCTCGAACGTGCTTTGACTTTTCTGCTCCAGCTCCTGAAGCTCCGCGATCTGACCTTTCAGCTGTGTGCCGTCGGCAGCGATTTTCTCCGTTTCCGCCTGTAAAGCCTGACGGAACGCCGGATATTCCTGCTGCGAGAGGACACGGCGGCAGACCGGGCAGCTTGTACCCGGCTGAAACCGCTTCAAAAGCGCGGCGTTCTGCTGATACTTCTTCCCCAGCGCCTGCACCTTTGCCGTAGCCTCTGCCAGCGGGCCTGTGTATTTTGGCTGGTAGACCTCGGACGACCGAGCGCCCAGCTTCGTATGAAATTCTTGCAGCTTCGCGTCCAGTTCTGCGGTATCCGGCGTTTCCGGCGCTTCACCGGAAAGCTCCTCGTACTGCTCGCTGGCCTGCACGAGCTGCTCCTGCAACTCCTCTAAATTGACGTTCTCGAACCGCCGTGCTTCCAACGATGCAATTTCACTCTGCAATTCCTGAATCCGCACAGTCAGTCCGCTGGACAGGTCTTTGCTGCTCTGCCGCTGCTTCTGCGCCAGATCCAGCTTGCCGCTCAGATAAACCGCGTTTTGTTCCAGTTCCCGGATCTCCTCCCGGCGATTCTTGAGAAACGTCTCAGGAGACGGAAGCTGTAAGCTGGACAGCCGCTGCTGCGCCTGCTCATTGAGCTGTGCCAGCACGTCGCCCTGCGGAATGGGCGGCAGATACCGCTCCAGCAGCTTTTTTCCATCCTCGCCGAGTTCTTCAATGAAGTACAGGGGATTGAAAATGGAGAGAAACACATCCCGTTCGCCGAACATCTCGTTGAGATCCGTCTGCCGGATGGCATAGCCGTCGTAGGTGATGCTCATGCGATCCTTCTGCCGGCTGCGGGTCAGTTCATGTGCTTTTCCGGTTTCATCCGTAAAGCGCATCGTGATCTGCAGGTCCGGGTTCGTCTCGTTGCGCAGCCGGTCAATGCCGCGCTCCCCGAAAAAGGGAAGTCCTGTGACGGCAAACGCAATGGCGTCCGCCAGACTGGATTTGCCGCGGCCGTTGCCGCCGGTGACGATGGTAGGATTGCCGAACGTGATCTCCATAGGCGCTTCATAGCATTTGAAGCCGGAGACGGTCATGCTGCTGATCTGAAAGCCTTTGACCTTTTCCATTTTGCTTACTGACACCTCCTATTACGCTGCCTGCTGCACGACCTGATAGCCGTCCAGCGTATAAAATGCGACGTTTCCCTGTTTCCGCATCGTGATCTGAGCGTCATAGAGCTGCGCGCCGGGCATGAGCATGGGATGATTGCCCTGCGCATAGACCTTCGCCTGCTTGCCTTCTGCGTTTTGCAGCACGGCGCAGACCAACGGCTGACCGGACATATCCTGCTGATTGCTCACCGACAGCACAACGTACTGGCAGACCTGCCGCGTCGTAAACGGAAGTGGCTGCTGAGACTGCTGTGTTGGCCGCGATGATTGCTGCGGTGCTTGCTGCTGCGTCTGCGGCATGGCCGTCGGCACTGTATTCTGCGCCTGCTGTCCGGCCTGTCCGTCGCGCTTATAGCTGAGCTGTGCCTGTGCTGCGCCCGGAGATGTGGGAAGCTGATGCAGCTTATCCAGCAGTTCCAGATACGCGGCATTCAGCTTCGGCCGCTCGGTGTCACAGATCACATAGGAGTTGCCCTTCTGCTCGATCTTGACCCAGAGCGGCTTCGTCATCTTATAGAGGACACGCCCAATGCCCCATTGCACGGCGGCGCGCTTCATCGAGTCGGACAAACCGCCCTTAATGGGCTCAATGTCGGAATCCTCCGCGCCGTCCCACTTTGTAATAAAGCCTTTGCCCTCAAAGTAGATGGAAATGCCGCAGATCTGCGCGTCCTTCTTTCCGTTGCCGTGCCACGGCTTGTAGTCGTTGTACCAGTTCTCCGGCCCCACGACTTCATCCAAGCGGTCCTGAATGGCGCGGTTTGTGACATACGGAATGGCAAGGCCGCTGGTCTTGTCTTTCGACGTCACCTGAATCCGCCATTCCAAGTCCTCCGGCGCAAATGGCCGCGCCAGTTCTTCCCGGATGGTTTTTGCGTCTTTTGCCATACGTTACCCTCCAATAAAGTCTTTCAAGGTCTTTCCGTTGGGGATCAGCACATCGGAATAGTAATACGACGGGTCTTTGTCCTTGAGATGCTCCAAAAGATCGCGGTATTGCAGCCCTAGTTTGTTGTTCAGTACGCTGAAGCTGTGATCTCCATTTGGGATGGACAGCAGGAATGTTGGCAAGCTGGCAAGTGCGTGCGGCGTCTTGTACTTTGGGAGTGCGTTTGCACCAATGCAGATGTCTCCCCGTGCACCGCTGACGTTGGAAAACGGGTAACGGTACATCACAGTGTCCAGCGTTGGCTTTTCGTCCGCAATAACGCCCATCCTGCATCCGCTGATCTTGCCCTCTGTGTCAGCGTGGAACGCAAAGACCAGTCTTGGCAGCGGAAAGTTCGGATATGCCGTCTCATGGTAGCTGATGTCTGCGTATAAGCGCGGGTACCAGAGACAATATTCCTTGTTCCCGTTCGGATGGATTTTGACATGGATACAGTCTGACGGCAGCAGTCCGCTGTTGACATAATTCCATCTGGTACTGTTTTTAATGCAGTCCAGAAGCGCATCTTCCTGCACCGCTTTGCATTTTACAATGCCATCTGTGTACGTCTCGATGAGAATTTCTCCGTCCTCCGGAATGATCCGAATCCGCAGTTCGTCTTTGTTCATGCCGCCTCCAATTCCGGAACGCAGCGCTTCGCAAGCGCACGTTCCTTTCTAAGCAGGTTTTCCAGCTTCTGCACTTCTTCCGTGTACCATGCGTCAATGGAAAGCAGCGCTTCCAGCAGGTCAATTTCATAGTGAAAAGAACCGTCTGTTTCTACAATGAGACCGCTCGACCACTCTGAGCTGATCTTTTTCTGATAGCTCCAGCCCATACCGCCGTTCAGACAGCAGGGATAAAGCGCGGCAGAAAGCATTTCTTCGGCTTTTTTAACGTACGGGTTTTCCGAGAGCTTCATGCTGTGAAGGCTCCCGTATTCCCGAATCAGCCGGTAATACTGCATCATGCTGCGAAAGCTGAAATACCAGTGGTCGTATTCATAGGACTCGTTGTATTTTTGATCCATATAATCCGTGGCGGCGATCAGAAGCTCATAATAGACCTCATACAGGTCATCGCTCGATGCCGTGATACCACGCTCCAGCAGCCTGTTCAGCTTTCCGTATTCGTAGAACATACGAGCCGCTCTGACTGTTTGAAGTGAACCGCATATAGATTCATAGTCCATAACTGCGCCTCCTTAACAAAACGTCCGCTGCGCAGCGGCTTTCGGTTCAGAATTACAAAACGTGCTGCATAGGTGATTTAAGCGCTGCTCCTTGTCCTCTGTCTCAGCCAATGCGCGGTACAGATTTTCAAGATCTTCTTCGGTAAAAGACTCGAAATCAAGCTCCATAAAGCTGACGGCATGGTTCGTTTTCAGCGGTTCCAGAATATGTGTCAGCACATACGGCGGAACATTTTCAGGTTCCGGTGCCGGCGTATGCGGCAGAGACTCCAGCCCCTTTAAGAGCTTGGAAAGATCAATCTTCATGCGGCTTCTCCCATACAAGCTTCACCACGCAGATGGCATAGTCCTTCATATTGCAGAGAATTTTCTTATGCTCCGCTTCATTCAGATACGACCGACCTTCACGCAGAAAATAGATCCCGCAGTCTGGCATCAGCTCTCCAAACATGCTGGCGATGTGCCACTCCATGTGGGAACGCGCTTCGGCGGTATCTCCCTTGAGATAGGCCGTACACATCTTGGTATCTCCGACGGTCTGCTCGTTCCCGATCTCCAGATGCTCCATGAAGCCGTCCAGATGTGCCCTTGCGCGCTCATCCAGCTGATGCTTTGCGGATGCGTAGAAATACAGGAACAGCGCCGGTTCGTTTCTGCCCAGAATGACGCTGTATGGGCTGGACACTTTCTGACCCCATGCGCCGCCGGACGGCTCGAACCGTGTGCAGAGCTTTCCCATCTGCGGGAGTATCCGCTCGGTGACCTGCTGCCAGACGGCTTCGCGCGCCGTCTGGTCATCTTCTTCTGTGACAGGTACGATCATTGCAAGATTTGTAGTTGACATAACTCCTCCTAACTCAACGCTAAAAATCCATTCGGCGTCAGGACATTGAAGATCATCTTGTTGCTGACGACCTCGTGCACTTCTGCGCCGGTATGGTTTCCGCGCTGGTCAAACTGTTCTTCACGTTCTGCGTTTTTGACCTTCGCGATACGTCCTTTGATGATGTGCGGGGTATCACATTCGATCAGCCCGTTGATCATCCCGGAGCCGCCGATGAGACCGATCTGCCCAATGGAAAGGGGCAGAAGCGGCCTTTTTTCTGCGCTGTCCAATGCGCTTTTTGCGTTCAGCAGCCTTGTAAAGCTGCCGGAGCGCGTCAGCTGGCGTTCCAGTTCCTTCTCATTGAATCGTTCGCCGCGAAAGACCTCGACGGTCTTTGTCACAGCAGGCAGCGAGTAGCGGTTTTCCTCCAGCTCCGTAACACACGGGATTTTTTCTGGTGTCAGCGTCTGCGCACCAAGCCGATCAGCCGTTTCGTCGTCCTCCGTGGGTTTTCTGCGAAGCCCCAGTACAACCGCCTGATGGAATCTGGCAAACTCGCTGTCGGTAAATTTCCAAACGGAAAGGTCTGAAAAGTTCTCCGCGAGAATGTTACAGATGTCCGGCGTCAGCCGATAATACGGCACGATGTAGACGAGCAGGCCACCCAGCATGAGCATCCGGATGCTCTGCACCAGAAACTGCTTTTCGCTGCGCACCCGACTGCCGCCCTCGGTTAGAACGGACAGATACGGCGGATTCAGAAACAGCACATGGAACGCCTCACGGCTGATCTGGCTGTGAAAGAAGCTGCCGAAGCCAACGCGGTGGAGCCTGGTTTGTGCCTCCTCCGCGCGGTGTTCGTCCAGCTCCATGCCGTAAGTGTAGCAGTTGTTGCCGTCGGCAAGCTGTCGAAGCGCCTTGCCGCAGCCGCAGCATGGATCGAGCAGATTGGTCGTCACTCCCTCCGGAAACTGGATACCGCGCAGGATGTGCGTAATATTCTCCGGGTCTGTCGGGTAATAGCCCATGCGGACATGGTTCATCAGCCGCCCAATGACCGCCGCGTTGACGGTGTCCGTTTGTGGAAGAGACTTTGCAAAGCCGGTCAATACTTCGTAGACAGGCTTGTACGCTCTGGACATAAGATCAAAGCGGCGCAGTCCTGCTTGAAGCTGCCCGGCTTTTTGGGCAAGCGCGGATTCCTCCAATTCCAGAAGACTGCGTCTGGCTTCACCGAGCGCCACAAGAAGCGCGTCCCGCGTTTTCTGCAATTCCAGATAGTACGCATACGCACGCTGCGGCTGCGCTGTGCGGTATTTCTCCACACCGGCGCGGCATTTAAGAAGGCGCTGGCTGCCGCGCAGAATGGCTTCCGCCGTCTGCCGAAGCTGTTCCAATGCGTAAAAGGAGCATTTCTGCTCCTTCTGCAATTCCTGTTCCATCTCGGTTGACCTCACGCCGCAGGCTGAATGCTCTCAGCCGCAAAGTCAAAGACCGGCGCGTTTTCCTCCGGCGTACCGGGGAGAATGCGCATGGTGTAGCCTTTGTCCCGCAGCAGCTTGAACGTGCCGATCATGCGCTGAAGCTCGAAATCGTCCGCGTCATTTGCATCATCCGCGCAGGCGGCCTTTTCCGCCGCCTGCTGTGCAAGCACCTCCTGCACAATTTTTGCGATGTTTGCCTTTGTTTCAGCATCTTCCGGTGTGTCAGAGGGTTCTTCCACCGGCGCTTCCGTGCGCGGCTTCTCAAACATGCCCTGCGGCCGGCTTGCCGTCAGGCGCAGCCAGAAGGTGCGCAGCATGGAAAGAAGCAGCGTCAGGAGCATGCCGCGCGGCTTCGGCGTCAGATGCACGATCTCATCCGCGTCCGCTTCGCCGATCTCACTGACCGCCACGGTCAGGCTGGGAGCCTTGACATAGTTAGCGGAGAAAAAACGGGAGACAGCGGCGCTTTCCGAGACCAGCGCCTCATTGACGCTGACGCGCTGCGCCAGCAGCCTCCGGCAGATGACCGTGCCGCATTCCAGTTCGGTCACGTCCACGATATCCGCGGAAACCTCACCGGCGGTAATAAACCCTCTGCCGGAAATATGCTTCGCTTTCAGACCGTTCGTGACGTGCAGATGCCCGTGGATGATCACATCGTCCGTGACAAGCGTTTCATAGTTGTACGTCGCACCGGCGGGGATATAGACTGTTTTCATGTTCAAAATCCTTTCTTTTTTACGCTGCCTTTTTTCTTGATTTTTGTAGTGTCGCACGCATATTGACAGAACCCGTCGCAAACGTGATCTGCCGCACGCGCGTTTCTCCGACGGTCAGGATGTTGTAGATCATGTCCACGACGGCGGTAGCCGCCGTAATATTGGCGGCGATGCTCTGCGGCGCGGAAACAGACGCCTCGGCGCAGCTCAGCTCCGTCGGGAATTTGTCTGTATCCTGCAAAACCTCCGGGAATGCCGCGCCGACGGGACGATAGAACGTGCGCCCGCCGCTGCGGATGCCGCAGACGATCTGCCCGGTGTGCATCCCGTTGCCGCTGTCGATGTAGATAAGATCATCCAGCTTGTAAAAGACTTCGTGGCAGAGCTTTCGGCTCTTGTTGTTGTCCACCGCGCCGATGAGGATCACCAGCTCTTTGACGGTTGGAGAATGCCAGTACGGCCCGGTCGGGAACGTCCGTGCCCGCAGCATGGAAAGAAGCCGCTCGCCGGACTCGATAAACTCCGGTACATACTCCGTTTCCATCCCGAACACGGAGGAATACCGCTCGGCCAGCACCTTTGCCTTGTTTTCCCCAAGGTCAGCCGGTGTGAAGTTCTGGCGAACGAGATTCTTTTCCTCCACGATATCCCCGTCACAGATGATAAAGCGGACAGGCCGTTCCAGCGCGTACAAAAGCCGATACAGATGCGGCGCGATATGTCCGCCGGTGCCTCCAGCTCCCAGCATGACGATCTTTACGGGGCGGTTCTCTGCAAACTTCATCCCGCACCTCCAAGCAATCCGCCCAGGAACGAGCGCACGCCCGCGAAATGTGCGGACGGCGCTTCCGGAAGTTCTGGAAGCTGATGGACGACCCTGCTGTCCCATTCCGCGGGAAAGCCGCTGTCCAGCCCTTCAAGCACCAAGGCGGGCTCGATGGGGACGAAGCTGCCGCCGCAGGAAATGCGGGCGGAGATCTCCGGAAAGAAGCGATCCAGACGGCCGATCACGAGATACAGCCGCGTGCCGCGTTCATCCTGATCGTCGATGGCAGAAAAGACTGCTTTCATGCTGTTGTGCGAGTGAATATCCGCGTAGTACAGATACCGCGTATCGTCCGGAAGGTCTTCATCCGTCAGCCGAACCGTCACACTGTCTTTGGTGACGCGCTGTTTTGGTACGAACGGAACGAATTTCTGTTCCTCGCGATCCCAGTAGATGCGGACAAGGGCTTCAAACTCCGCGCCCGATTCCATCTGGCTTCTGAAAAAGCCGATGATGGAGCGCAGCAGCTCCTGCGGAATGCGAGGAAGAGCCGGGCGAAAGCCGGCTCTTACCTCTGAAAACTCCGTGATCTTGTGCTTGGGCGCGATAAACTCGCCGAGCTCGCTCCGGCGCATCTCATACGTCTGCCCATCCCGCGCGGGGATGAGGCAGATGACCTTGTTGGATGCGCGCGCAGCTTCCAGCGTCGGGAATACGCCCTTGTAGTCCGCGATGCCTTTCTTTTGCATCCGTACCTGCGGCTTCACGACGCACTCCGGATCCTTGACTTTGCCTTTTTTCAGGCTGTCCAGGAATGCCTTAGATTTCTCAATCTCCGCTTTCATGGCCGCGATGGTGTCTGTCTTTGGCGTAGGAACGGTCTTCGTAACATCTCCGTACCGTACCTGCCATGTGACAGCCGACGCATCCTCCAATTCAGGGAAATCATCCGCTTTCTGGATACGCAGAGCCTCGAAGGTCATATCTGCATCCGTGATCTGCTCTCTGGCGCCGCCGTACTGAAAAACGGGCGGCTTGTCAAAGAGCGACAGTTGTGTTTGGGGTCTTGGCGCAATGCTTTTGACCGGGGCTGCCTCTGGGATGGGGGCGCTTTCCACGCCTGTAAACGCTGAAAAGAGTTCCAGAGGCTGTTTTTCTTCTGCAGGTACTTCCTGCGTCTTTGCAGGGAGCGTCTGTTCCGGCTCGGGCTGTGATTCTGCTGTCTCCGTCTGAGCCTGTTCCGGATCAAACTGGGGCTTGACTTCTTCTGCCAATGTTGGTGCGGGAGGAGGCGGTGCGGGTTCATCCGAACCGCTGCCGAAGATCTTATCTACGTCAAACTCCTCATCATCGCCCAGTAAGGCAAAGCCGTCAAATACGTTTTCTGTGTCTGTCATGCTGTGTCTCCTTTCTTTTTATGTCCGGACGCAAAAAGACCGTAACTGCCAAACGGCAATTACGGTCTTATGAGTCCAATATTTCATTCCATGTCCTGCGCGCGGAACCGGGGGCATACCTGTCCCCAAGTTTTCACCTCTGCCCTGAAATAGCTCCGCCCTGATACTGCTCTGACCTGGAATACATAATAAGTTTATCATTTGGATTGGAATCAGTAAACTTGTAGACGACACAAGGAAGCAAGAAACTTCGTTGGGAATGCCATTGTATCAAAAGAAGATCAGAAAGTGAATAGAGTAAACTGACCTTGTAATGTTGCATAATTTCTTAAAAAATTTTTGGCAGTAATTTACCGTTGACAATATATTTGCTTTCGGAGTATAGTTTAAATATAGAATGTAACCGGTTTCAATGGAGAGCAATATGAAAGCTACAATTCGAGATGTTGCCAAATATGCAGGGGTATCTGTTGCCACTGTATCCCGATATTTAAACCATAGCCCGCTAATCGCTCCGCAGTCTATAGAAAAAGTCCAAGCAGCTATAGAGGCGTTAAACTATCAGCCAAGTATGATGGCGCGTGGCTTATTGCATGGAAACAGCTGCACGATTGCGCTGGCTGTTGATGACAGCAATGTGGAGACTTATGGGAATGACTACTTCCTGAGGATTCAGTATGGCCTTGAGCATGCGTTGGCGCGAGAAGGATACTATCTGATGATTTGCCATATTGGCAGCAAAAATGTTTCCACGTTGGAATCTATTATCAATGAAAACCGCATTGACGGACTAGTATTGTTAAGCGAACTAGCAAGCCCACAGATCCTAACCGTTTTAAGAGAAAGCAAGATTCCTTTTGTGATTGCAGGAAGATGCGTGGAGCCTCATTCAATGTGGGTCGATATTGACAATATCGGCGCGGGCTGGAGCGCAACAGAATGTTTACTAAAAACTGGAGCATTGAAAATTGGATTTTTAACAAATAGCTTTCAAAAAGTTTTTGTCAGTGAGCGTTATGAGGGATATCGAAATTGTTTGAAACAAGCCAATGTGTCTGTGCCAGAAAATGCAGTTATTGACGGCTTAACAACATCAAACGAGATCTTATCATATATTACATCGCACGAAGGACAGTTATGCGATGCGTACGTTGCGACTGACAGCACAATCGCATTTTACTTTTTGCGTGAGCTTCAAAAACGTGGGATTCTCGTTCCAAAAGACATTCAGGTAATTGCATTTGACGACGGCATCCTCGCAGAGGTTTCAGAGCCTTCCATGACTGTCGTGAAGATTGATGTGATGAACTTGGGCATGGCTGCAGCTAAAATGCTCATTCAACAACTTCGGTTAGAAGCTCAGAGTCCGGACCATCTGCTGCTTTCAACCAGCATTATTGAAAGGGGGTCCACAAGGAAATAGCTAAGATAAGAGATAATTGTTTTACGCAAAATTGTAACCAGTTACATTTTGAAAAGGAGTGAAACAAAATGAAGAAAACGCACCTTCGCAGATCTGTTTCAGCACTTCTTATTTGCGCCATGCTGCTGTCACTTTGCGGCTACACTGGCACGAGCATTGCTGCAGCAGACGCAGATACGCCTGCCTCAGTTCAGCGGACATACACTCGTTATTATGAGCAGGTTTATGAAGCCGAAAATGCAGTGGGGAATGGTACGTCTGTAAACACCGATCATACCGGGTATTCAGGAACCGGGTTCGTAGACAATTTTAATGCTACAGGGAAGTATATTGATTTTCAGATTAACATCCCTGTTACGGGAGACTATTCTTTTATTTTACGCTATGCTAATGCGACTGGGCATAAAGCGCATGCCCATGTGTATTTGGACGGTGAAATCCAAGAAACAATTCCCTTGCACGCGCTAAGCGATTGGAACACATGGGGATCTTCAGAACTTGGCGCTACGATGGTCTCAGCCGGAACACACACACTTCGAATTTCTTTTGTAGATTACGCTGTCAATATTGACGCTTTGACCGTTGAAGATAAGCACGAAAGCATTCGGAGCTTATATTTGTCAAACTGGAAAAACATGATGGCTATTTGGAACGATACAAAATTATGTTCTGAAGATACGCCTGAAGCTGGGCCGTCTATTCGAGAGATTCGATTCGCATCAAATTGGAATCAAAACCAAATCAAAGATTACTCTGGATTCTTTTATGATAACACCGCGAATAAGAAGTACACATCAGCCACTGAGTTCAATGGTGAAGGATATTTCACAGAAGATGGTACGCTCAGAACAAACTACTTGAAATATGGTGACGAATATCCTGATGGCCTGAATTTTTCTCGGGATTATTTCATGATCCCGAACAAAAACGTGCTTGTTTCCAATTATTTGATTGAAAATGTCAGCAATGAAACACACACGGTAAGCGTACTTGACATGATTCATCCAAATAATACGTCGACCAATAGCATCACGGCAAACTACAATGAAGAATTAAATGCAATCTTGATTGATATGTCTGGTGCAGGGCAGTTTTATATGGCTCTCGGCGGATTTGCTACACCTTCCGCATATCAAGTTGCGAATGACGCAGAAACGAGTCTTACATCCGCGACATGTAGTCCGTGGGCTACATTTAACTCCAATGCGACACTTAAAAATAATGCATCCGCATCGGCAACCGATCTTTCAGCGGCACTTATGAACACAGTAACAATCGGTGCCGGTGAAACAGCTGAGCTTTTCTATTATGTTGCTATTGCAGATTCGGCTGCAGAGTTGACAGAAATATGTAACAGCTTACGGACGAAGAATGGCTCTGTATGGCAGCAGGAAACTGCAGCAGCCTATACGACATGGTTCAACAATGCAAATACAATTCCAGCTCTCGGGGACGAGGATCTTGTCTCCATGTATAAGCGAAATCTCGTTTTAATAAAGAACTGCATTCGTCCCGGCACAACAACGTCGGATGGTGCAATGCCGGCAACAACAAACTACTATGACTATTCTTACAAAGTTTGGACGCGCGATGCTGCAACGACAGTTGTTGCGCTTGATGCGGCAGGATTCTATGCAGAGGCAGAACGGTATTGGAAATGGATGGCGGCAAGGCAGCTGACTGGTGATGCCGCAGGCACATATAATACCTGCATTAACCTTTGGGATAATACACGAGCTGAGTTTATTGAACCCGAACATGACTCAATTGGCTGGTTCTTGTATGGTGTATATCGCCATTGTACAGAAACAGGAGATTGGTCATTAGCAGATGATATTTGGACTCAGGTCAAGGCATCTGCTGATTTCATCATGAACAGTATTGATGAGACGGGATTTGGCCCCAAAGACTTCTCTATATGGGAGGATATGGAGCATTTTGGCGATTACGCATATACGCAGGCACTCTATGTTGCCGGTCTGCGTGCTGCAGCTAAAATGGCCGAGCACAAACAGCTGTTTTCATTGGCTGATTCGTACAATGGCGCTGCCTCCACAATCTTGACGGCAATCAATCGTGATGATACCGACATGGCTGGTGCGGGTTTGTGGTATGCAGATGGCGGTTATTATGATAAGCTTGTATTGTGGAATGGAACACCAGACAGATTAGTTGATGCATCAGCTATGCTTTTATTTGCATTGGGTGTTGTAGATATACACTCGAGTCGGGCAACTTCTACCATCGCGAAGTTTGAAGATGTCCTTCTTTCTGATGAATACGGCATGGCGCGCTACGCATATGACGTATACTATTCTGATGAATCACCTTGGTCGCCGTCTGGCGATGAATCACTCGAAGTAAGCCCAAGTTGGCCGCAGATTTCCTTCTGGAATGCGATTTGTTACGCATATAAGGGAAATACAGCAACATCTCTGCAAATTCTGGATTGGGCAAAACATCGTACCGGCGTTGGATATATGATTACAGGTGAATGTGTCAGTGATATTTCGGAGAAACCGGTTGTTTCTACGGCAAGTGAACCAGTGACTGCAGCAGCATATATTCTCGCTTACCTTACGACCAGCGGGAACCTGGATCTTCGGATTTATCCAGACAGTGCGAATGCAGGAGCCTATAAGCAGGTGGATCTAACTGTCTCTGACAATTCTCAATACGACTATATTCCGTACTATTGTGATTTAATTGATGATTCGGCTACCCTTGATCTGGACATTGATCGACTGTATATTTCAAATGATGCCAGCAAGCTTTACATTCGAGTCGACAACGATGGCAGCATTGCAAACACAGGGGTCCAATGTACAGTTTATTGTTCAGATCCTAGTCAAACCTCAGCAACCTTGGGATATACGCTTAGTCAAAGTACACTGCGGCATCCGGCTGCATATGCATTCCGCTATGATAATAGCACTGGTACGATTACAAAGTACACAGCATCAACAAACGGATGGCAAATGGCCGGTGTTCTTACCAGCGCAGACTCTCGTATTGATACGAGCAAAGGCACGATTGAGTTAGCTGTTCCACTGTCCGAAATTGGAGTTCACTCTATTTCTACGCAAAGCTGGTTTTATGCAAGCACATTCTTGGGTTCAGCAAGCACAGGCGATTCTGATAATATTATTATTAATTACCGTACAACAAGTGAATCCGATACATGGCTTTATGGGAATTTTTATGTCACCAATAATACAGAGTATGAATTTGGTGGAAATGAAGTTGTGTATATGGTTTTAACAGATCGCTTTAGCGATGGTGATACGAGTAACAATGGAACAGAAGGCGTCGAGTATCGTCCAGGTGAACTGAAATACCGGCAAGGCGGTGACTGGCAGGGAATTATTGATAATATGGATTATATCAAAAACCTTGGCGTAACCGCTATCTGGATTAGCCCACCGCAAGCGAATGAACCCCTAAGCCGAACAGGAGATGAGGCTGGTTATCACGGTTACTATACGAAGGACTATTACTCTACGGATACCCATTTTGGTTCTTTAGCGAAGCTGAAGGAACTTATCAACCTTGCGCACAGCAATGGAATCAAAATGATAATCGATGCTGTTCCAAACCATACCGCAGACTATCTTGAGCCGTTTGCAACGGCATATTCTTCGGAAAGTTATATGCCAGCGGCTCCATTTAATAATGCTGCATGGTATCATCACAATGGTGACATTCTCAACTATGATAACTATACACAGTTGGTCAACAACGACATGGGCGGGTTGGATGACTTAGCACAGGAGAATCCCGAAGTGAGCAACGCACTTATCCAGGCATACCTGTTCTGGATAAAGGATGTTGGGTTTGATGCGGTTCGTGTAGATGCAGCAAGTTCAATCTACAAGAATTTCTTGTCCGATTTTGAAAAAGCGCTTGGGGTAGCAACCTTCGGTGAAGTATTTAACGGAAACGTCGATTTCGTTAGCGATTTCCAGAAGTACGAATGGGGTGTTTTAGATTTCCCGCTATTCTTCGCTGCACGTGATGTATTTGCAAAAGATGTAGGGTTTACGAGAATTAAAGAAATTCTGGATCAGGACAACAAGTATGTTAACCCGCAAAATCTGATTACATTTATTGACAACCATGACCGCGATAGATTTTTGTGTGTTGCTGATGACAGCTATGAAAAACTTCGAATGGCGCTAGCTTTTATCTTTACTGTTCGCGGAATTCCAGATGTATACTATGGTACAGAACAGAACTTGTATGGAAATGGTGAGATTCTGGAAACCGCAGGTATTGCAAACACTTACAATCGCGAAATGATGTCATCGTTCGATCAGAACACAACAACGTACAAGTATGTTCAGAGACTATCAGAAATTCGCAAGATTTGCGGAGCATTCAACAATGGAACGCAACGGGAGATGTGGTGCAGTGATACTGTCTATGCATTCTCACGCCGCGATGATGGTTCCGGTGAAGAGGCATTTGTTGTAATGAACAATGGCTATTCCGATGCAACTGTCACCATTCCGGTGCGTGCAGAAAGCTCTTATACAGTTGGCACAGAAATGGTCAATCTACTGAACACTAGCCAAACCGTTCAGATTGCCTCCGGTGATACTACTGGACGCCAAATCACTATTACCATTCCCGCAAAAACCACCGCAATTTTAGCGCATGGCTCCTATGAACCGTACACAGAAATGACATATACAAAAACAATTATCCGTGTACACTATGATGCTGGACTTGGCAATAGTATCTCGTTGAGAGGAAGTGAATATCCTCTGACTTGGACTGCCGGTGTAGAAATGCGTAATGTTTCGTCTGACCTCTGGGAATATACGATTGAGCGCTATTCGGATGGAACCCAAGTAGAATTCAAGCCATTGCTGAACGACGAAACATGGGCCACAGGTAATAACTATACCGTAACAGCAGGGACCACCGTTGATATTTACCCAACATTTTAATTTGATGGAGGAATTATCATGAAAAAACGAGTCATTGCAGTAGTTTTGTCATTGCTGCTCATTTTGTCGCTTGCCGCCTGCGCGCAGAAAACGCAGTCATCGCCGGATCATGCGACAGACGCGGTTCCGTCGAATACAACGGCTGACAACACCGCGGATTCGGCTACGCCGCAGTCGGAGGAGCCCGTCGAAATTACATTCTGGCACTCCTACAGTGAAGGCGAGGAACGAATCTTCACAGATACGGTCCTGACTGCTTTCGAAAAAGCATATCCGAACATCAAGGTAAATGCAATTCGGATGCCGTATGAGGGTCTGGATGAGCAGCTTATTACCGCAGTTACGGGCGACGCAGCACCGGATGTGATTCGTCTGGATCTCACATGGGTCTCTCAGATGGCAAAGCTCGGCGCATTGGAGTGCCTGAATAACTATGAAGGCTTTGACACGCTTGCCAGTTCTATCATGTCCGGCTCCATGAATACAACGCTTTACAACGGGCAGAATTACGGCCTTCCGCTTAACGCCAATACGACAGTTGCTGTATATAACAACGAAATGCTGCAGGAATATGGGTTTGATACTGCACCTGAAACTTTGGATGAACTGATGGGTGCACTCGATAAAACAGATCCTTCAAATGAAAAGTGGTTGTTTGCCGTTTCTGGCTCATACAACTGGGCGATGCTGCCGTTCCTGTGGACGCTTGGCGGTACAGTAACGGATGATGCGTACAAAACAGCAAGCGGATACCTCAACAGTCAGGCAACGGTCAACGCGCTGGACACGATTGTTGGATGGTATCGAGATGGCGTTATCGGTCCGGCTATTATGGGTGAACAGCCGGACGGCTGGGGCGGCATCGAGGCTGGCAATTATGCAATGATTGTGGAAGGCCCGTGGTTCTTCAGTTCTGAAGATAAGCTTGATACCTATACCCCAGCACTGATTCCTTCTGTAGATGGTCGCAGTATTTCAATTGTCGGCGGCGAGGACATTGTCATGACCTCCACGAGCAGCAAGAAAGATGCCGCGTGGACGTTTATCCAGTTTCTTCTGCAGGATGAACAGCAGGTCGCTATGGCTGGAGCTGGCATGATCCCGGTTACGGCTTCCGCTATGGAAAAGGTCGATACTAGCAACGCACCGTATGTTGATGTGTATATGCAGCAACTCAAAACGGCGCAGGCGAGGATCCCCTGCTCAAGCTGGCCTACGATTGAAACTGTGCTGAATACTGCTTTTGAGTCCGTCCTGCGCGGTGACGCAACATCTCAGGAGGCGCTTGACGCAGCTGCTGCACAGATTGATGAATTACTGGCAAAAGAATAACTGACTGCACTGGCGTGGGGTCACCATGACCTCACGCCAGGCCCTTTATGGAGGAGGATAATCTCGTATGCAGATACGAAAAAGCCGCTTTATGCTCGGTCTGCGGCAATGGGCTCGGGCAATCCCCTTTTTACTGACGGGTTTTATTCTTATGGCGCTTTTTGTGTTATACCCGTTGATTCGAAACGTCTGGATCAGCTTTACTGATTTTAACGTAATACAAAACAAAGCAAACGCGTTCGTCGGCGGGCAAAACTATCTCGCGTTGCTGACCGACAAAAGTTATTTGTCTGCATGCAGGAATACGCTCCTCTATACGCTTGTTACGGTTCCGGGGCAAATGGCACTTGGCTTGATTTTGGCCTGTCTGGTCAATGCGACCCGCCGCGGGCAATCTGTATTTAAAGTAATATGCTACCTTCCGGTTATCACGTCATGGGTTGTCGTATCAATGGTTTTCAAGTACCTGTTTATGTCCGGTAAGGGTGGAATGGTCAATTATATTTTGATGGAACTTCATGTGATTCGATCGCCTATTTCGTGGCTGCAAAACACATGGACGGCCAACATTGTGCTGTGGTTATTCGGCATCTGGAAAGGCTCCGGGTGGGTTATGGCCATTTATATGGCAGCACTACAGGGAATTTCACAGGAAATATATGAAGCAGCCTCACTTGATGGTGCTGGTGCGATTCGGCGTTTCTTCTCCATTACGCTGCCGATGGTTCGCAATACAACAAATTATCTGCTGACGGTTTTAACAATCGGTGCTTTTGGAGCGTATATCCACGTCATGATGATTACTGATGGGGCCCCACTTGGAACAACAAATCAAATGATGAACTATATGTACAACACCGCATTCTCAACATTTGACCTTGGTTCTGCTGCTGCGCAGGCTGTTTTAATGGGTGTGATTGTCCTGTTGCTGACACTGATCCAGCGCAGGGTCTCGCATGACCAGACCGCATAAAGGAGAAAAACATGAAACGAATCTTTTCTGCTCTGCCAAGATACCTCGCTCTAGTTTGCTTTTCCTTGTTTGCACTTGTCCCCTTTCAATATATGTTCGCTACGGCAATGACCCCACAAAGTTATTCTATGCCGTATCCACCGATTTTGTTTTCAAAAAGTTGGTACTGGGGAAATTTTGTGGAAGCATGGAATGCGAATCATTTCAGTCAGTATTTTGTCAACAGTCTCCTGATTGCGGCAATTGCGACTGTGATTATCATGTTTGTTTCATCAGCTGGGGCTTACGCATTTGCGCGAATGCAATTTCCAGGAAGGGATATACTCTTCTATCTGTATTTGTTTTCAATGATGGTACCAACCGTCACAAACCTGATCCCGCAGTTTTTATTGATGAAAGATCTTCACCTTGTTGACAGTTATCTGGGATTACTTCTTATTTACATCGGAATTGGTGTTCCAAGCAACACCTTTTTTCTCAGGAATTTCTTCCTGAGTCTTCCTAAAGAGTTGGAGGAGGCTGTCATTATTGACGGGGGAAACAGGTGGCAAATTTATTGGAAAATGGTTCTCCCACTTTCAAAACCAGCGCTGGGGACCTTCGCAATTCTGGCATATTCCAACGTGTGGGACGAGTTCCTGATTGCGCTGACAATGATTAAAACGCCAGGAAAAAGAACACTTCCTATTGCACTCAGACTATTTCAGGGACAGAACCTGAATAACTGGGGACTGATTTTTGCCGCATCCTTGATTGCAGTGCTTCCAATCCTTCTGGTTTATATTGTGATGCAGAAAAAGCTGATCCATGGCGGTGCAATGGATGGGATGCTAAAGGGGTAGAATATGCAGATTTTAAACCTTGCCGTCATACATAAGCCCTCCTATCCATGGCAATATGTGGAGGGAAATTACTGCTACCTTCGAGTTAAAACGTGCCTGCCGGTTCAGGCGATAACAGTCTGGTATGGCGATCCTTTTTGGTTTTCTGGCCCGGAAAAAAAGCCGCAGCTTTCCTGTTGTGAGATGCAGCCGACGCAGCGCATGCCAGATAGCCAGCTTTATGCAGTAAGCATACGAATGCAGACGCACAAACTGCATTATTACTTTGTAATCAAACTGCAAACCGGAATGTGCGCCTGGCTTTCAGAATGCGGCGTAACATTGCCAATTAAAGAACCGGGAGCTCTTCGATATTTCAATGTTCCCTATGTTTTTCCACAGGCGCATAGTCTCGCACCTGCATGGGCAAGCAGTTTTACATGGTATCAGATTTTTCCGGATCGGTTTTGCAATGAGAAAAATAATCATGACGCAAAGATCTTTGTCCCAACCCGTGATAATTTTTATGGTGGTACGCTGAACGGCATTTTGCAGAAGATTCCCTATTTACAGGCACTAGGGATACAGGGAATTTATCTGAACCCAATTTTTGGAAGCTGTTCAAATCATCGCTATGATACCACTTCTTATGATTATATTGAGCCTGCCCTCGGTAACGAAACAGTTTTTGGTACACTTGTCGAAACGCTACATAAAGCCGGGATGAAAATCATGCTTGATGGCGTATTTAACCACTGTGGTTGGAATAACGTAATTTGGCAGGACGTAAAGCGATATGGAAATGCATCGATATATCGGGATTGGTTTATCGTTTATGACGCTGATGCGCTTACAACACTACAGCCCGAGGCGTTATCGTCGGAGCGTATGCAGAACAAGCCACCGTACGAATGCTTTGCCTTTGCAGCAAATATGCCAAAATGGAACACGGAAAATCCGGAAGTAATTGACTATCTGATTTCCCGTGCAGAACGCTGGACGAATGAATATCAGATTGACGCATGGAGGCTGGATGTTCCAGATGAAACCAGTCTACGGTTTTTACATAGCTTTGCGAACCGCCTTCGCAAACTAAATCCCAATGTGTACATTATTGGTGAAATATGGCAAGATCCGGCTGAGTGGCTCGATCAACGCGTTTTTGATGGTACAATGGATTACCCGCTTTATTTTGCAATTCGAGATTTTGCACTCCTGCACACAGACTCGCTAGAAGTATTCTCTATGCGGATTCAGCGCTGGTTTGAGTCTATGCCGGATCTCATACACAAGCGTCAATGGGCATTCTGCTCAAACCACGATATTCCTCGTGCATGGCATCTTTGTGGCGGCAGAACGTCTGATTTTCAACTGGCGTATTTATTAGCGGCGCTTTTGGGTGGCGGTTTAAGTGTTTATTATGGAGATGAAATTGCATTAGATGGCGGCACCGACCCTGACAACCGCCGTGCAATGCAATGGACTGCGCAATGGACAGATATTGGTATGTTTATCAGGAAGCTGCTTTCGCTGAAACAAACTGCATTTGCAGAAAGCAGATTGGCAGAAATCGTGCTAGACACATATCTGTATCTTCGGCTTGAAACACAAAGCACAGAAGTAATTGCCATAATAACAGAGCCGGGGCAGACTGTGATGATTCCAGAGATCAGAACGCTAAACATACTGATAGAGTGCGTTGATGGTCAGGCTCTGCAAGGTCAGGTAACTGGCTTCGCAGTATTTCAAAAGGCGAAAGGGCTGGTGATTGGGCATGCATAAATATGAGAAATGTTGGTGGAAAGAACGCACTTTCTACCAGATTTATCCCAGAAGCTTTCAAGATTCCAACGCGGATGGGATTGGCGATATTCAGGGAATTATATCAAGACTGGACTATTTGAAGTGGCTGGGAATAGGCGCTATATGGCTTTGCCCTGTCTACGATTCTCCGAATGCAGATATGGGATATGATATCCGTGATTACGAAAAAATCATGTCCGAATTTGGAACAATGGAGGATTTTGACACGCTTCTTCTGGAAATGCACAAGCGGGATATCAAGCTGGTCATGGATCTTGTTGTGAATCACTCTTCCGACGAACACACATGGTTCATTGAATCACGAAAATCAAGGGGAAACCCATACCGCGATTACTATATCTGGCGGGATGGAAATGGAAAAAAAGAGCCCAATAATTGGGCATCTTTCTTTACGCCATCTGCGTGGAGCTATGACGAGCAAACCAGTCAGTGGTATCTGCACCTTTTTGGAGAAAAACAACCGGATCTGAACTGGGAAAATCCAATGCTGCGAGAAGAAATTTACAGCATGATCAACCGGTGGTTTGACAAAGGCGTAGATGGTTTTCGGATGGACGTAATCAGCTTAATTGCAAAAGCGCCAGGGCTTCCGAATGGCCAGGGGACTGGGTATGTGTTTTCACCGGAATACTTTGCTTTTCAACCAAAGCTGCATTCGTATCTGCGGGAAATGCGCCGCAGATGCTTTGACGGCCGAACCTGTATGTGTGTGGGTGAAACGACATTTGTTACAGTTGAAAATGCAAACACAGTTGTAGGAGATGGACGTGAACTGGATTTGCTGTTCCAATTTGACCTAATGGATATGGACAGCGGTGCAAGCAAATGGGATGTATTGCCGTTTTCTGTTTCTGCTTTTAAACAAATCATTGCTCGCTGGCAGACAGCAATCGATTGGAATACGCTGTTCCTTGGAAACCATGATCAGCCAAGGGTTGTGTCGAGATTTGGCTGCACCAGAACAGAAGATTTGCGTGTTCGGAGTGCGAAGTGTCTTGCGGCGGCAATGTATCTGCTGCGTGGTACGCCTTTCCTATACCAAGGAGAGGAAATCGGTATGACGAACTTTCCGTTTACAAATCCATCCCAACTACGAGATATTGAGAGCATTAAGCTTTTAGAGGAAGCAAAAAAGAGCGGAGCAGAAACGTGGGCATGGAACGGCATCCTGCACAAGGGCCGCGATAATGCTAGAACTCCTATGCAGTGGGATCGTACCTCAAACGCTGGATTTACAACTGGTGATTCGTGGATTGCAGTTAACCCCAATTATCCCAGTATCAATGTTGAAGATGCTATATCGGATGATACATCGATTCTTCATTTTTATAGAAAACTTATTGCCTTGCGAAATGATAACGATGTATTAAAATGGGGGACATTTCAGATGCTCTTGCCGGAACATCAACAGTTGATGGCGTATGAGCGTCGGCTTGAAAATGAGGCCATATATGTATTTTGCAATATCAGCGATCAAAGTGTGAAGATACCAGTGTCCGCCTATGCAGATATTCTGTTGTCTGAATCATACGTAGAAAAAATGCTTATGCCGTATGGCTTACTTGTTTATGCTGTGTCATGCAGGGCGGCATAGAAAAAATTTTTGTGTCAGACAAGGCACATTTTTTGAATTCTTCGCAATATTTTTCTTTCTCCTGTATATTTACTATGTAAAAACCAGCAGCAGGTCAATATGATCTGCTGCTGGTTTTGGATTTCATGTGATGCAAGTATCTTTATTCATACCCTTTGAGAAACCATACTCCGCACGATCTCATCACCGGCCAGCTCGCTTGTCCGATAGATCTTCTGGCAAAACGGCGTCAGGCTGAAATCCATGCCGGGGCTGCCAGCGTCGAGCAGAATGCCGGTCACGGTGAATTTTCGGGCAGCCTGTTCCTTATGGAGCTTTTCCAGATAGCCCTCCGGCAGCTCACACAGGCCGTCGGTCAGAAAGACAATGTCGGCATTCTCAAAGCCGGCGTCCATGAGCTGGATCGCTTCACCCAAGGGACGCTCGAAATCCGTACCGCCGTTCAAAAATGATTCGGCGGCATTCATCTTATCCTGCATGGAATACTGGCCGGGCAGAAAAACGTCCACCTTGCACTCAGAAGAACCGGCAAAATGAATGAGCGCGAACTTGCGCCGATTTTCTTCTGCAATATCCAGGAGCGTCAGCGCCACAGCCTTGCCCCAAGCGTCAGCGTCGCCGCGCGTGGAGCCGGATTCATCGAGGCAGCAGATGATGTCGCCCATGCCCTTGTGGATAGGTTCACGCCTGCGGTACTGCTTGAGCCGCCGCTGCTGATACTTCTTCACAAACAGCGGCAGCGTCTGCGGCGAAACAAGCATGGCAAACTCCGAACCGATAGCGCGGGAAAGATTATTGCCCAGCTCCAGCGCGTAGGTTTCTCCGCGTCCATAGGCGTAGCAATTGCGCTTACCTTGCGCGAAGATCTCCCGGAGGCGTCCGAGATGCTTTGAAATCTCCAACAGCGTGGGATATTGCCGAACCTTTTGAAGAAGCTCGGTGTTTACCGCGTTTTTCTCCATTGTACCGGCATCATCGCTCCATGCGCCGAGGATTGTCTGGACTTCCTTTGCCTTTTCTGCGGCTGCGCTGACAGCGGCAGAAACGCTCTGATGAATGACGGCTTTGTTCTGCGTTGCAGTGACATCCACCATTTTTGCAACGGCCTCGGCCTGCTGCGTTTTGCTTTCAGCCTGATTCGCCGCGGCGATCACCGCCTGTTCCAGCGTAGGATTCTGCACAGAATCCCGCATCTGCTCCAAAAGCTCCGTGAGCTTCTGCTGCGACTGATTTCGTGCCGCTTGCAGTTTTTCAAGCGTTTTCAGCGTACCGTCCTCGCCGCCAAGCTCTGGCAGCAGATCATCCAGCTGCGCGCTGATCCTCGACGTAAACTCGGACGCAGCCTCATAAGCGGGCAGTTCCCGACCTTCGCAGATCGACTTGATCGTGGGATAGTCCGCATCCTCAGTCACATGGTCAAGCAGCTTTGCGTTGAACTTCTGTGCCTCTGCTGTAAGCCTGTCTGCGTCGGTTCGCTTTGGAAACAACGAATAGAACGACTGAAAAATATCTCTGGACAATGCAGAAAAGCTGTGCAGCTTAGGCGCGGCCTCCTGCTGGATAGCCTCCAGATTCTCATCATCTTTGCTCAGATCGCGGTAAATGCAGTCCTCCAGCTTGGAGCTTTGCAGCACACGATCCGTTTTCTGTGCCGCGGGCGTTCCGGCATACTGGAAATTGCCCCAGCGGGAATCCATGACGTTTTGTATCGTGCGAAAATATTTCTTCATCATGCACCTCCATAGAAAAGGCAGGGTGGGAAGATTCCACCCTGCACTGTCAGTTTAATAGTTCCCGCCGAAGTTCGGCACAAAGCTGCCGGGCTGTGCGCTGCCGAAGTTGGGCGTAAAGCCGCCCGACTGTGCAGGCGCACCAAAGCCCTGCGTGGATGCGGGAGCAGAACCGCCGTCGTCCTCCTTCTTGCTATCACCAAAATAGATGTTTTCGGCAAGAATCTCTGCCGTGCGGCGTTTGTTGCCTTCTTTATCTTCCCAGTTCCGGATCTGCAAACGGCCGGAAATGACAGCCGTGCGGCCTTTTGCGAAATACTTTGCCGCAAACTCAGCGGTATTGCGCCACGCAACGACATCAAGAAAATCCGTTTCTTTTTGCCCATCCTGCGAGAAGTCGCGGTCTACCGCCACGGAAAATGACGTGACGGAAACGCCGGAAGCTGTTTTGCGAAGCTCCGGATCGCGCGTGAGTCTGCCCATAACTACAATATGATTCAGCATAATTATTCCTCCATATTTTTATGATGTTTGTCTTTTACTGCAAGGCTGCCAACTGCTCCAACGGTGTATAAGTAAAGCCAATCGCCTCATGCACCGCCTTGCTGATACGCTCCAGTTCGGAAAGCAGTCCGTCCGTAAGCGTCTTTTCGCTGTCAGAGCCGACGCTTGCTGCCATCTCGGTCTGCATCTGGTAGAGCCGCACCAGCTCGCCGCGGAATTTGCGGAGCGCGGCCTGCTTTGTGCGTACATTTTCCGCTGCACCGCAGGCGCTGTCAAAGCCGTCCTTCGCGTCCTGTGCCATGGCAAGGAGGTCGCTGACCTTTTCCTGCATGGGGTTGACGCACAGGCGCTCCAACGTGCCGGTTACAAATTCACGGTCGCTCGGCTGCTGCCAGAAGTAATTCCGCAGCACCAGAAGATCCGTCGATGTGACCTCCGTATGTCCCTCCAGCCACGCCTTTGCCTGCGCAATAGAGAAGTAGCTGAGGAATTTACGGTCGGACACGGGAATTTGTGCACGCAGCGCACAGAGCACATCGTCCATCAGGTCATGGATGCTGTCCGGCACCTTGATGGCCGCGACCTCCTGCTGCATGGTTCGCAGCTCCTCCAGCGAGATCGCCGCATGGACTGCGCCGAATGAGCCGCCGAGCTTGTCTTTCAGGATCGCCAGCCGGTGCGCCTTCTCCGAAATATTCTCCGTAACGCTCTTCAATTCCAGCCGGTCATAGAGCGCCGAGAGGATCTTTTCCTCCGGGTCATTGAAATTCGGAATTTCGTTGGACGCGGCGAAAAAAGAGATCGTCGGGATGGGATAGGTCCGACCTTCATTGGTGTATTTCCGCTCATTGAGCGCTGTCAGGAGCGCGTTCAGAACGCCGTCGTTGCATTTGAAGATCTCATCCAGAAACACGATGTCGGCCTCCGGAATTTTGCCCGCAGTCTGTACGACCGGCTCGCACGGATGCAGCGCGGCGACAGCCTTGCGATAGGCGTCCAGCTTGCCGCTGATCTCTGCCAATTTGTCAAACGTCGCCGTCTCGTTTTTCATCTGCGGCAGACCGCTCAGGAAGCTCTGCAAATCAAAGTGCAGATTCTGGTAAATCCCATCTCCATCGAACGCGGATTCCGGCACGGAGCCGGGGAGCAGGCTGGAGAGATCGAGCCGCCCGAATAGCTGTTCTTCGTCCGTCTGCTTGGAAAGGAGCCGTTCGAATTGCTTCGCACCCGTGATGCGGCTGCGGAAAGTATTGATCGCATAGCTCTTGGCCTGACCGGGATCGCCCAGAATAAACAGGTTCTTCCGCGTCAGGAGCGCAATGGCAATGAGTTCAACCAATTCTTCACGCTCGGAAACGGCGCTATTTACGTCGGCCATGACAGCCAGCATTTTATCTCGTAAACTCATGCGGCAGCCCTCATGCGGTAGGCGTCCAGCGAGATCACATTGCTGTGCGCTGTTTCCTGCAGCTCCATGCGGAGCTGCGCGAAGATATGCTGCTCCAGATCGCCTTTCTCCGGATCAAATGACATGACTGCCCGGATGAGCCGCAGCGCAAGCTGCTGATACACGTCGTCCGTGTCCAGCTTCGCCGCGCGGATGAGCGAACGGTTCTGCTTCATGACAGCCTTGATGCACCACAGATGGTTTTCCACGATGGCGTTTCTCTGAGAAATGGTGAAATTGTTTTTCATGGTCTTTCTCCTTCGTATTTGGGGAGGCAGACGCCTCCATTTGTGTTTTGTCAGGCGGTAGCCTTTTTCTGCTCTCTGCGGTTCTGTCTGGCGCGTTCGGCGTCAAACGACGGGGCGGGGATGTAACCATCCAGCGTTTTATAGAGGATGACGGACTGTACGCCGTCAAAGACCTCCACGACCTGATGCAGCCCCAGATGCACATTCAAAAGCTCCTCCACAGGTGTGGTACGAATCTGCTTTTGGAACGCATATGCGTCCAGATCAAGCTGCCGCACCTCGGAGAGTGTATATCTGGATGCCGTGGGGCCGATCTCACGCCCGAGAGATTTGCAGAGATTTTCGTGCATGAGCCAGCTCTCCGTGCTGGCAAAATCATAGATGCGCACCAAGCTCGGCCGGATGCGCTTTTTGCACCAGTCCGGAACGCGGAGCATGTTGTGCCAGCGCTTTAAAAGGCGCGGCTTTTTCTTCTTGGTACAGTAGGCTTCTCCAAACTGCACCACCACGCCGCCGAGCTGACCAGGGTTTCGTCCTCTGTACTCGAAAACATGATCGCAGTCTGTGCATACGGGAACCTTGGGCCGGATTTTCATATCGCGTCCTCCTTATTTTGCTTTGTCCATCTTTGCCCGGCAGAGGTCGATCACGCGCTGGCAGGTATCAATTTCAAACCCGCCGATGTGCGTATCCTCCTCCGGGAGCTTCAATTCTCGTGCCAGCCATTGATAGGCTTTCGTCCGGCTGATGTGCTGCTTCTGCCAGTAAGCGTCGAGCACCTGATGGGCTTCGATGCGCTTGAGCCGCAGAATCTCATTTGCCACATCACCGAGCGGCCGCGTAGTACCCTTGTGGCAGCCAACGCGGGCATTGCAGTTCTGGCACTGATACAGATATTCGTTCTGCATCCCAAGCCGCTCCGTGGAGCTGCCGTAGACATCTGCAGCCGGAACGAGCCGGATGATCCCGCCGCAGTAGCGGCAGATGGTCGGTTTCTTCAAATAGGCGTGTCCTCCTTTTTTATGCCGCCTCCTTGCGCGGCTTTTTTGTCTTTTGTGGCCTTGTTTCAATGGCTTTCGGTTCACGCACCGCCATCTGGAAGCAGACAAGCTCGTCTGTTTTGAGAAGCAGCGCACTGTGCTGCACGACCTCCAGCATGAGCGTTCCGTTCAGCGCTTTCAGGCACTCCATAAGCTGCGCCGGATTGTACCAGTACACGCCCGCAGGCTCGCCGCTCAACGCGACCACATCCATCGCCGTCTCCGAAATGCCATATTCGCTCTCACAGCGAACAGTCAGCCGGCTTCCTGCAAAGGACAGGGAAAACCGATTCTGTGTGCCGGTGACACTCAGGGTCTGCGAAATAGCATCGCGGAGCAGAGCGCTGTCGGTCAGGACAGTAAACTGCTGCTTCAGATTGGACAGCACCTGCGACACGGCAAGATATGGCCCTTCCATAATTCGCGCGGCGAACAGGAAATTCTCCTTCCGAAAGACAATGGCTTTCCCGGTCGTACCGACCTGCAGCTTCTCGCGGTCGCTTACCAGACCTGCCAGCTTTTCCAGCGAAGCTGCCGGAACAAGGAAACTGATGTTCCCGCGGCTCTCGCGGTCACCCTTGGCAGACGCGATGCGGAAGCTGTCTGTGCTGACCGCCTGCAGGCCATCCGCGCCGAAGATCAGGTTCACGCATTTGAGCATGGGCCTTGTTGTATCCTCGGAAACGGCAAACGCCGTTCGTTTGGTCAGCGACGGAATGCCGCTCACAGGCACGGTTGCCGCCGGGCACGGGATCTCCATGCGCGGGTATTGTGCCGCGTCCATGACGGGAATGGCATATTCCGCGTTTCCGGAGGAAACAACGAGCTTTCCGTTTTTCATCTGGAAAGTCACGCGCTCGCCATCCAGCAGGTGCAGCATTCCGGAGAGAAGCGGGGCCTTTACGACAACGCTGCCCTCATTCTCAATCTGTGCGGGGATCTGCTGCTCCAACGCGATCTCCAGATTGCTGGACGCGACGGTGAGCGTGTCCTGCTCAGCCTGCAAATACGCGCATTGCAGAATTTCGATCGTGGAGACTCTGGGCGCAATGCGCTCGGCGTTCTGCGCCGCAGCAAGCAGCTCTGTTCGGTTGACGGTGAATTTCATAGCATCCTCCTTTTTACGCAACGGAATCGAATAGACTCAGCTGGTTTTCCAACTGCTGTGTTTTCTTCGTCCGTTTGGCTTTCTGCTGCTCCAGCTGCACCATAGCCGCTTGCAGCTTTTCCTCCTGTTCTGCGGTAAACACGCGCTTTGGCTGCTCAATTCTTGCCGGTACGGTTTCCGGCGGCAAAGACGTTTCTTCGGCAGGGACGTCCGGTACTTCTCTGTCCGGATTCTCGAACGCCATCTTTTTAAACGCTGACGCAATATCCTCCACATTGTCGCGGATGCCGAGCATCAGCTCCTTCGCCATCTGCGAGGTCATGTCCTGCACGTCGCTCATTGCGGCAAGTCCTTCCTCGGAGAAGTTTCCTTCAATGAGTCCGGCGACCGCCAGCTTCGAGGCCATGAGCTTCAGGCATTTCTGCTGCATGGTGTCCTCGTAGTAGAGCATATAGACCTTGACCGAGGGCGCTTTCTGGTTGATACGCCAGCTTCGGCGCGACGCCTGCCGCAGCGTAAAGAGTTTGTAGCCCATGCTGTAGAACACCAGCGTCGTAAAGGCGTTGAGATCCAAGCCGGTTTCCACCAGAGATGGATTTACGATCAGCACCTGCATTCCGGCGGCGAGCTTTTTCTGCACCCAGTCCTCCCGGTCAGTGGTCTTGATCTTGTCAGTCAAGATTTCCGTGCGATAGCCTTCGTCCGCCAGCAGCTTTTTGAGCTTCTGCTGCGAATCTGTGCGCACCCAGCTTGTGTAGATGAGCGCGCGCTCGCCGTTCTGAATAGCGGCTTTTACGATTTCCAGCGTCCGCAGCTCCTTTTCTCCGAGCGTATCCGCATCCCCGATGTTCTCAGGTTCGACAATGGGTACATCGCTGTCGGGGTAGAGAATGGGCTTCTGGTCATACGGCTGATCCGGATAGGCAGTCAACAGATTCAGATACACGGAAAGAATCTTCTGTGCCGCGCGGCGGTCCGACCGCAATACCCGTACAAGCGCATTCTCAATGCGTTTGTATTCCGATTGCACGGCCTCATCCATACGGCAGGCGATGGGAATTTCCTCATAGCTGGGAAGCGCCTTGCCCATATCACTCAAAGACAGAAACGCCGTCTTTTCCAGCAGAAAACGGGAAAACACCAGCGGCGAAACGCCCGGAAGCTGACGCGTCCGAACGCCGCTTTTCTGTGATCTGCGCTTAGCCGCGTAGCGTTCATCGGCTTCGGTGTAGGTCGTTTCCACAACGCCATACTCCGTATTGAACAGCGCGGGCTTTTCATGCGGCTTTCCGTCCGCCAGCATCAGCTGCGCCGACGTGCGGTAGAGCAGATGAAAAATGCCGGAGCTGTAGCCGTTGATGAGCGTGGCCGTCATGCCGATGACCTTTTTCGCCGTGCCGAACAGCTCTGCCATCGCGTCGCCCTGGCCGCTGTCGTTGTTGTACTCGTGCAGCTCATCCACGATAAGCCCGTCAAGCCTGCCGCGGTACCGCTTCTTGATGTAAGAGCTGAGCGGATACCGCCGGCACGCGCCGCGCGTCGGAAAGTACCCGTCCGGGTTCTCGCGAAGCGTCTGCAAAGCGTCCAGCGCGGCGGGGTTCTTCGTCTTCTGCATGGCATGGACTGCCAGCTTCCGATGCACCCAGCCATATTCCGGGATCTTGACCCATGGAGAAGGCACACTTGGATTCACCGCCGTCCATAAGGGACTTTCGCAATTCATACATTGATGATTGCGCCGGTTTTCCATGCGGAACGCCTCCGGTTTCGCGGTCACCCAGTCGTATGTATCGTCGCTGCTTGGCAATTCTATGACGGAACCACAGCCGGGGCAGCGGAACGCGCCTTTTCGCGCGTCAAACAGAACCGCCGGGCGGCGCATATAGCCGTCTCTGGCCTTTTCCTTGCTGATGACGGCGTAGATGCTTTTGTCGCCCTGCTGGTACTTCGCGTACAGGCTGTCCAATTCCGTAATGCTGCGGACGATGACTCCTGCGGTGTCCGGCAGCGTTTCGGCAATTTCGCGCACCCACTTCTTTGCGACGTGCGACGGGCAGAGGATGATATTGAACGTCTTTTTCCGTTTCTGCGCCTGATACGCCGCCAGCGCGGTCGCGCCGATCTTCGTCTTGCCGCTGCCGCACTCAGCCACAATGAACGCGGATTTTCCCTCCGAGAGCTTGCGCTTGACCGATTCCGCGACAGCAAGCTGCGCCGGGTAAAGGCTGTAGCCTGCGTGTGCGCGGATATAGTCGTTGATGCGCAGAACCTCCGGGGAAAGCTGCTCCGCGGCAGGGTCAAACAACGGTTGGAATTGCTCTCGGATACGCTCTGCGACGGTCACGCCGAACGCGCTTAGATAGCTGGTGACGGAATGGACGTCGTCAAAGCCGTGTGGGGCTTGAACCGTTCCGGGGATATGAATTGCGCCGGTTTTCAAGCCCTCCTCCAGCACCTTGACGATGTTGGCATCGTCCTTTTTGCACAGCAGCAGCCACGCCTCCAGCCGTTCCCGGATGGAGATGACGCGCAGCGGCTTGAGAAATCTGCGCCGCTGCAATTCGTCCAGAACATAGGCCTGAAACTCCGGGATAAGCGGCACAGCCGTTTTCCGGTCCAGCGCTTCAAACAGCGCCCGCCGGTCTCCGGCCGGACAAAAAAGAACGCACTTTCTCGGTGGCAGCTCTACATTCGTTTGCCCGCCCATTTCTTCCTCGTTGGTTGATCTTGTCTCATCTGCATCGTCCAGCGAAAAGATCGTTGCCTCGGCATAAATTCCGTCGTGGCTCAGATGGCATTCGTACTTCTTCGGTTCGCAGGTGAGCATGGCTGTTTCACCGGCAAATTCCGTTTCCAGCGTCGCGCCGGCATAGATCGCATCCGACATGGCGCGCACCATCTCCGGATACCCGCCGAAACGGATCGCCCGAAGACGCTGCTCACGCCCATCCGGTTCAAGGACGATCGTGTCCGCATACGCGCTGAGACGGATCTCCTGCTTGGGATTGTAATAGCTGATTGGCATGAGTCTGCTTTTCTCTGGCATTCATAGTTTCACTCCTTTCATCGTTTTTGGACACAAAAAGACCGTAACTGCCAAGCGGCAATTACGGTCTTACTGGTCCTGTTGTATTTTGGTATTCACTGGCCTGCGCACGGAACCGGGGCATACTTCACCCCGAGTAATCACCTCCGCCCTCAAACTGCTCCGCCCTGATACTGCTCTGACCTGAATACAGGGATATTGTATAAAATCAGACAGGAAAGGAAAACTTGCGGATTGCGCAAGAACGGATTAGCAGCAAACAGGTAAATGCGTACTGTTTATGATGAGATACTATTTCATCGCCTCTTTTGTGAGGAGGCGGTTTTTATACAAAGGAAATAGCATATCAACTGGTTCTTAAACGTATATGGTGCCGTTGGAAAGACTGCCGTTCCAAACACTTACACAAGCGCATTGATAAGTTCTCTTATTCCCACGGCCATTTGCCAAAGAGTTTTTTGTAGCAATCAGCACAATACAATTTTCCATCAGGTCCTTTGAAGCCCTGACACGGGGTACCACAACAGGCGCAGCGAGTATCACCATTCATTTTAAAATTCTCCCATCTATTATTTGTTGAAAACGCCCATAAACGTTCTCTGAATATAAGACGCATATTTCGATATAATGCAACATATGACAGATTGAAATTTGGATTTTTTTGAAATTATTTGTTGCATTTTAAGGAAACCTGTGTCTGTATAGTTAGAAGTATTTTTGCCTGTTTGATCGCGACCAGCGACGGCTGTTCTGCCACCATATATGGCACAAAACGTTTATCCGTTTTCACATCAGGCACAATCTGCTCCCCGCATTTATAATTCGTTTTATCAGGAGGAATCTAAATGAAACTCAAAGCACTCAGTCATTATGACAATGATATGGACACACGCTTCGGCGACTGCATTCTGCTCTACGACGAAACATCTCTGGTCGTGTACGACTGCGGGCACTCGCGGCACGCGCAGGAGGTTGAAGCATTTCTGGAAAAGCATAGCGTAATCAAGGCAGTCGATGTTGTGGTATCGCACAACGACTCTGACCACACCGGTGGTGTCTGCGAGCTGCTGAACTGGTTGAAAGACAGTGGAAAATATACCGTCCGGGTGTTTACGCACCAATATTTAAAGTACGTCGACAAAATTCTTGATACTGTAGACGACGGACGCAGGGACCGGGAGTCCCTGAAAAAATCGCTGCTGGAGAAGTTTGACCATATCAAGGAAATCATCGAGACGGCAACGGATTGCGGGTTTGACTGCGTGAACGCGGTTCCAGATACCGCAGTCGGCACATGCACGATCGTCGGTCCGACGGAGGATGAGTTTATTGAAGTTGCAGCCAAGGCGATCGACTCACGGGAAAGCGACAATATCGGCGAGGGTGATGCGCAGGAAACGGTCATGAACGCGGCCAGCGTTCAGCTGAAGTGTACGCTGAGTGATGAAAATACGATTCTGCTTTGCGGTGACGCATCGCCGGATTACCTGCATGAGCTGGACAGCTATGTGTACATTCAGCTTCCGCATCATGGGCAACTGGATGATGCCACAGCCATTTTTGATGAGCTGGGCGGAGACGCTTATAAAAAGCAGTACCTTGTGTCCGACAATAGCGGTTCTGGAAAAACGAGCGGCGGTTCTGATAAGCTGGTTGATTTCATGAAAAAAGGAAAATACGATGCTGCACACAATACAAAGAATGGTGTTGTAGAGTTGCCATTGTTTTCGGCTTCGTCAACACTGAAAGGTGCTGAAAAAGAAAGGGTGTGCCTGTGTGATCTGGATTGTGTCTAGTAGCGTTGCCGGGACGGACGAAAATCTAAGTGCCAGACATGAGTATATTGAATTGGTGTCGCAGCCGCACGTTTCTCCGTGGCAAAAGCATGTTGCTGAGGCAGATAGAGATGGCTATATAAAACCAATCGTGGAGTACTACCAATGTCGGTCGGAAAACGGCGAATATGGGATTGTACTTACGGCGCACATTGATGAATCGATTACGATTCTAAACGCAATTCGGAATGATAAAAAGACGATTTATGCGTTGAATACGTGCATAGTCTCTGATAATTTCAAGCTCGAACTGCTACATACCATCAAGCATTATAACCTGCAATCTGAGTTATATCTGGCTCGACAGAAGAAGGGGGCAGAAGGGAAATATTTCAACTATGCCGAAAATTTAGGAACCTTTGGCTTTTCTACGACAAGATCCGAACGCGAAGTATTCATGCATCGTGAAAAGGGACTCACGCAGGCAATTCGTCTGGCCTTTGAAAAGATAACTGCGACATGAAAGATCACTATGTCAAAGACTACAAAGAAAAAGAACTGCGGCAGTATATTCTTGCGTACCTGCTTATAACAGTCGCATTCATTGCGCTGCATACGGATTTCTCTGCTGATAACGAAAATCTTCTGGATACCTTGCTCAAAATGGCAGCTATCGACATTTGGGTCAGTGGGCTCAGCGTTCTGGTTGTAATCCTGAATGAGATATGGCCAGATGCAATGAAGACAGAGATTGTGTATGGCAGTATGCCGAGTGATACCATTTTCTCCGAGATTGCAGCCGGGGAAAATGAGCGTTGCTTTGACATTGATGTGGCAAAGCAGAAGTATAAACACTTTTCTGCGCTTCCTCCAGACAAACAGAGATCTGAGTGGTACAAATTGCTGCACGCCAGCAAAGAGGCCGACTGTGGGAATGTCATAGAGGGACAGCGGATGCAGTTGATGACGCGCGATATCTGCATATCCACGCTGTCCCTGCTCATCTTGACACTGCTAACTGTGGCGATTTTTACTGCGCTGAAGCCTGACGGTCAGGAGTGCTGGCAGATGTTTGCCGTGCCGGTGCTTTACTTGTCGGTCATGTTCTTCGTCACAAAGGTAGCAGCAAAGAACAGAGCGAGAAGATTTGTAGAGTTGGTGATAAAGGAGGATCTGATAAAAACACGCAAGCAGCATTGCCGGTTAAATCCAGAAAGAAAGCAGAAACAATATAAAGAGAGGGGCAGAAAAAGATGAATTTATCTCCAGAAAAGAAGGAGCGCGTTCGATGGTTTCACAGGGTCGGACTTTCAGTATTTACTCCCGTGCTTTCCTTCGTTTTTGCCTTTGCGTCATTGATTCTATCGATCTGTGGCAACGAAAATATATTGATAGGTGGAGTCTCTCTTCGCCAGTTTGCTTTCCGAGCTGCATTTGTTGCAGCTGCATGTCAATTTGCCGTTTCCATATTCGAGCGTGTGACAAAGCGGAAATACCTGATTATGTGCCGACAGGAAGCCCTGTCAAAGGCCACCCTGCTTGCGCAGCAAAAGAGCAATGAAGCAAAAACAAGGAACATTTTGCAGCTAACTTATGGACGCGTTCCAGAGTGGAGGCCGTTCAACTTCCGGAAGAATGTCCTTGTCTATGATATTCACGAGCAGCTTCGCACGCTTCTGGTGGAAATTCGGGACTCCGTGTTGGCGCTCTCTGATGAAACGGATTCGGACAAGGTCACTGTCGATCTGGTTTATTGTTACCCTGACGATACTTATTCCGGCCGGCTCCCAGAGCCTTCCCCTCACTATGGTAATGAGCAACCAGAAAACGCATGGAGACTCATCACCAGCGGAGATGCATCCTGCATCAACTATACGCTGCATGATTTCCTGAGAAGCAACGAGTCCTTCTTTTTTCGGCTGGATCAGGAAAACTTTGTGTTTATCAATGACAAAAAGACGGTGAGCCGTTACTATATTCCATCAGGAAAGGATCAGGAATACGACGGCGTTGGCTCTATCGTTGGAATGACCATCAATATAAAAAATGATGCCCCAGAGTCTGTCTTGGTAAAAGCAATGCTGACGATTACGACTTATGGTTGGAATCTGCTCGATAAAAAGAGCCTGATCAAAGAAGAGGAGTATCGGGAGATCTTTAAGCAAAATGTTTTGGACGGGCATAAGTCTCTCCTGGAGAGTGAGCTTGCGCAAATGTATATTCGGCATGCCATCAAGGATGGCAATATGTGTCCATACACCGGTGCGCAGTGTAAAACTTCCCGTCCGATTGAAAAGGACGAAGACGGCAACGCTATAGGTGCGACCGATACAAAAAAAGACAACGCTGCTTTCCAAAGTGCATATGGGGTTCGCACGGCACAGGAATGTTTCCAATGTCCAATTATGCAGAAATCTTGTGCTATCCAGAGCAGTTGCCCCCTGCAATAATACATCAAATATGTCGGGAGGATATGTCAATGAGCGGACAGGCATCTAATATGACCTTTTCGGATAGCGCTATTCAAAGAGCCGTGATCGAGCGCGTTTTTGACGAAAGGAAGAAATACCTCATCATTGCATTGACAGGCAAAATAGGCGCTGGGAGTTCTTACGTTTCATCCTTTATTCAGAAGGCCAGCAACGGCGAGGAAATCCCCTGTTCATCATCGGAATGCAACAACTATTCATCCGATGAAGAGCGGGCAGACAACATTCTGCTTCGATATTTCGAATGTAACCGTATCCCGTTTCACGTTATCCGCGTGCGGGATGTGATTACAAGCTTTATCGTAGAAAATGACGCGTGGACTCGGCTTGCGGTCAGGCAGCAGAATATTAAAAAAGCCGAGTCTGATATTATGAGATTGCTTCACGGAAAACTCGACCGACTTTTATCCAATATCGTGCTGCAGCCCGGAGGTGGAAGCGCCTTCATAGACGGAAAGAAAGTCAGCAGGAATGAAGCGGCAACACTGAACAGCAGCGTTAGAAGAATGCTGGCGGGTTGGGATAAGAAGAGAAGCCCTAAATTATTAACAGAGTACAATAGGGATCTCAAAAAGAGTAATTTGGAAAGAAGGAAAGAAATAGAGGTTCGAAATTATATTCTTTACATTTTGCCGCTTCTTTCCGACAGCATTCGGGAGTACCTGGCAGAAAAGTACACCGTTTTATTCCAGGAATTCGGAAATGACCTTCGCTTTTATGGCACACTGAAAACCGATAAAGGAGCAAGAGCCAAGTCGGCAGTTTATGAGGATAATAAAGACAGGCTTTACGCCATCGCCGAGCGGATCAACCGAATGATCAAGCATATCCGAGCCGGCGCAGGGGACAACGCACGAACGGCGATTGTGATCGATTCGATGAAAAACAAATATGAAAGCAACTATTTGCGTGACCGCTATTCTGCTTACTATCTGTTTGCCGTATCGAGAGATGAAACGATCCGAATCCGCCATTTGCTGCAGGATCAGAAAAAGGGGCTCTCGCAGGATGAAATTGATATCATTGACCTGAATGAACGCCCGGAGGCCGCGGCAGGCCGGTTCATCAGCTTTGTGAATGCCTTGAAAGACGTCGGCGTGAAGGACATGAAGCTTGCCTCCGGTGCTGGACAAGCTGATACTTTCAGCAAGGAATTTGAAAAGTATCTTGCTGCGTTGTGCCAGCGCTCCAGCAATACATTTTACTATACATATTGCATCCCATTTCGGTCGAATCCTACGGATGCGAAGCAGAAAATGCTGGAGGATCTTCAGAAGGATCATGTAGCCGCCGCAATCCGCAGCATCGTTTTTGAATCAGGGGAACAGGTTTCTTCGAGATTTCGGGAGCAGGGTATTTCTCCCGCACTCTGCAATTACTACCTGAGCGTATTGGCAGATCCGCTGCGCGCATTTCTGTATAAAACGAAGCTATATCCCTTTTTCCTTCAGGATGTGGAATACTGCATCCAGAATGCGGATGTCTTTCTTACGAACAATGAAGACGATTCCGGCCCCAAGCGTCGGCTAAAACTGAACGTTATCCGCTATATTTCGCTGATGATGCATCCGGGGCTGGTTCCGCCGACGCCTGTTGAGCGCTGTATGCAGCTCGCATACACAGCAAAGGTCAACTCCGGCTGCATTTCAAGACAGACCGGCGCCGTTGTCACGGATAGTGAATACAATATCATTTCCCTCGGCTGGAATGATGTGCCGTACGGTCAAACCCCATGTGTCTATCGCAGCTTTGCGGCTTTGCAGAAGCAGGGGGATCTGGGTGCGTTCAGCGATTATGAGTGGCAAAGCGATTCCCCGTTCTATATCAAGCTGCGGCAATACTGTTTTCCGGATCCGGATATTCTTCATGGCTTGCCGTCCAGCTTCTGCTTTAAGACGCTGAATGAAAAAGTGACCGGGGAAAAGAACCCCATGAGCGCACGCGCAATGCACGGTGAGGAAAAAGCGCTCCTGCAGGGGCGAACCCCGAAGAGCAAAGGCGGCTGCCTGTTTACTACGTCGAGCCCATGTGAAATGTGTGCGAAAAATGCGAAGGAGCACCAGATCAGCAAAATCTATTATATCGAACCGTATCCGGGCATATCGCAGCGGCATGTATGCAACTCGGGAGATCCAAACAACCGTGCACAGTACATCCTGTTTGAGGGCGCGATTGGAAGGGCTTATACGCAGCTTTATACGCCGATCCTGCCGTACAAAGATGAGTTGAGCCTGCGCGGCTTTCCCTGCAGATGTGATACGCTTTCAAAGCCCGATGCAAGAACAGGCAGAAAAGGAAAGAACAGAAACAGACGAAAGAAAGGGATTATATAATGAAACCGCTTTGGGAAAATGTCAATGATGTTTCAAGGCTCCTCCGTACAATCGACAAGCCTGTGCCGTGCGGAGCACTCGCAGACACCGATATCTGGGATGCAATTTATCGCGGTGAAATCTATATTTCGCCTTTCCACTCAGAAAATCTGACGGCAGCAGGCTATAATTTGCAGGTCTCCGATATCATTATCTCCACCAGATCCGGACTTCCGCTAAAAATATACACCAGCGGGCAGTATCGGTATGTGGACGTTCCGGCAAATGATACGGTGCTTATCACAACCGTGGAAAGCATATTTGTGGGGCCGCAGATTATGGGAACCTTCCACTCACGGGTTTCCATCGTGTCACAAGGCTTTGGGCATATCTCTACGACACTCGACCCTACGTGGTGCGGCCCGCTTCTTATTGCGGTCAATAACCCATCAAACAGGAAAAAACGATTTGTGATCTCTGATTCAAGCGGAACGCACTCCTTTGCCACGCTTGTGTTTTACCGTCTCATCCATCCAGCAGAAGCGATAAACAGCAAACCGCCAATCCGTACCGACGTTCTCGGTACATATCTGCAAGAACCCAAGGGGCTTAAAAAATTTCTGATTGGGAGAGCCTACTCACAGTACGAGCGGCTCGTTGATAAGCTGAAGTGTGCTGGAACATATAATGATGGCGGACTCAAAGACCCGCGGACAAACATCGAGCAGATTGTGCAGCTTTTAATTGAAATAAGAGCCCAATATAAAGCAGCGGGCTGCCTGACAAACATCAGAGAATTGTCGCGGCTTGACGCTATTCTTGTTCAGCAGAAAACTGCTGCGGATCTTCCGCCGCTTTGCCTGGATATGCTGAAGATATTGCAGGCTGCCCTTGCTCAAAGAAAAGAGCTCTCAAGAAAATCTGACCGCTTTGGGCAAGAAATTGTGTGCTACATCGATATCTGCCTTATGCAGCTGCGCAGAGAACAGCAGGCATATCATTGGACACAGAGCTATATGGAATGCAGCGCGATTGCGCAGAAGGAAGCCTTCTCCAACAACTGGATGCGCTTCATTATGGGCCTCCAGCCGAGACGAGTCCTAAAGTATCTTCTCTGGGTCGTTGCGATAGCCGTTGCGCTTATTCTTCTGGTTTTCCGTAAAGAGCGTCTTTTGGTTCTCATTCAGAGTCACTATAAAGACCCCGATATGGCTAAGGCGACAGTGGAATCAATCTGGACTGTGGCATGGGGCGTATTGAGCGCTACAATTATCTTGATTGTAAACGATTTGTTCAAAGGAGATCAAAAGTAATTGTTTATCGTAAAAATTAAGAAACTGACGGAGGATTGTACCATCCCCCAAAAAGCACATATTGATGATGCAGCGTTTGATATTTATGCCGCCGAAAACATCATCGTAGAACCGCAGAAACCGACGCCGGTTTCTACCGGCTTTTGCATGGAGCTTCCGCCGCAGGCAGAAGCACAGATCCGCCCCAGAAGCGGGCTCGCTTTGAAGCACAGCATTACCGTGCTGAATACCCCCGGTACCGTTGACGCGGGCTATCGCGGCGAAGTGAAGGTGCTTTTGATGAACCTCGGAAAAGAAGAATTTAAGGTTACAAAAGGAATGCGAATCGCACAAATGGTGATTGCACCGGTTTATCCCGCTGAGTTTGTGGAAGCCGACGAGCTTTCCGAGAGCGATAGGGGTAGCAATGGATTTGGATCATCCGGAGTATATAAAATTACGCCTTGAAGATACTGGTTCTAAGCTTTGCTTTCGTGAACCTTAGCCCACAAACAACGCAAAGTGTAATGCAACGCCAGATGTCTTCTATGGCCGTTCTTGTTTGAGGGCGGGCATAGAAGGCATTGATTTACGAATCAAGGGTGATGGTTTTATAACCTTTTCCTCTGGAAAAGCACATTTTATCCGAAACAAGCAAAAAATCACAAAGCAACTAGCAGTTGCCTCGATGTAAAGCGCGTGTGGTTTACATTCGGGTGGTTAGAAAATACAATTGGGAGCGTAAAGGGTGACACTTAGAGATAAAATGATTGTGTTGCGGGACAAAGCTGGAATCTCGCAAATGGCGTTAGCTGAGCAGCTTGGTGTATCTAGGCAAGCGGTTACCCGCTGGGAGAGTGGGGATACAACGCCGTCCATGGACAAGCTGAAGGCATTGGCAAAGATATACGATGTATCACTGGATTGGCTGTGTAGTGATACGGCCGATGGTAAATCATTTGAAGAAGTAGTGGAACCAGTAGAAGACAATGGAACAAACAATGCCACTACAAGCGCAGAAAATAAGAAAAAGATTCGATATGCTGTAATTGCATTAGTAGCTGGCGTAATAATTTTAGCTTGTATATGGCTTGCAACGAGACCTAAGAACAATGAGATGCACGGCACACAATTTGAAGATATGGAAAATGAAAGTGTTGACATACCGGATCAAGTTGTAAATGGGTTTGATTTTGAATGGGAGGACTAAGGAAAAGAATGAAAAAGACGTTGTGCTCGTTGCTAACAGTGGTTTTGCTTATTAGCTGCTTCGCTGGAACGGTTAATGCCGCAGGGCGTGCATCAGGGAAATTTGATATAACGGTTACGGCTGGAGAGTTAAAGCCTGCAAAGACTGGTTTTCCGATGGCGGCAGGGGAGACAGTTACGATTAATGCAACATATTCTCCAAGCTCAGCAGATATCGATTTTGGGCTGATAGATAAGAATGGGACATTTCATTATCTGAAGGGTGAAAATGGGGCGTTTAACAAGAAAATTGAAATTCCTGAAAATGGAACATATACGTTTGCGGTAAGAAACAATTCGGATGTAAGTGTAAACGTTACAGGGTTCGTAAAGTATTAAAACGGTCAATAGTGAGGATGTTGTTCTTAAAAGGCGGCCGCTTTTAAGATATAAAGAAAGTACGAATGAAACAGCTTGAAATGGAGGAATTTTTATGAAAAGCGTAAAAAGACATCTATCCCTGATCTGCGTTGTTGCACTCGTTCTCGCAATCATGGTTCCTACAGTATTTGCAGCAACAACGGGCTATAACTACACTTATGATTTCAACCTGGGTTCTGGCGGCTCGAAAACCTATAACGGAAAGACCGAGAACGCCCTATGGTACCCCGGAGATGGATCGGGAACGTGGAGCATCTATGTAAATGGGAATTCAAATACAAGTGTGTCGTCTGCAAAATTGTACTATATCCGATCGTTTAATACCGATGTTGCAGTTAAAACAATGTCGAGCATTGACAGAGGTTCGAGCGATAGCGAATCCTTTGTTGGGATTGATGGGAAGACATATTATGCAGTCATCACTGCGAAAACAAACGAGGGTGTTTACGGAACGACAAATCTGTCGCAGTAAGCAGTAGAATGTTAAGATGTAGCGTATAGAATCTCTAGTGAGAAGTGGTCCAGCTCCGCATCTGTGGAGCTGGACCATGGAGGATTGGAAATGTCAAAATTCAAATTTAATATGAAAGTCATTCTACGGTCTCCCATTTTTCTATTTTACTTAGCATTCCTCCTGCTGTCCTTTTTGTTATTTGTGATTGCGGCGATTCTTGATCCACTAGTCAACTATATAAACTACGCAATCGGCTTGCGAGATATGGAGTATTATGGGGTTGGTATGCTGACAGCATCTTTTTGCGTTGCGGCATATTTTGCACAAAGAAATACGATTCTTGAAGATACCTGTTTGATTCCACCTGTACATACACATCTTGCGCGATTTTTTGCGTTAGCTTTTTCGTCGCACTTTATTTTGATCATTTTAATCATATATGTTGCAATTATGTCCGTAATACAGAAAACGGACATACTGTTTTCTATATCTACTTTTGCTGCGACCGGATTCAGATGGAGCATAACGATTTTTCTGGGAGAGAGCATAGGGTATCTAGCAGGACTCCTTTGTAATCGCTTTTATATATATCTTTTGGCGGCTCCGTGTGCGTGCGTATTTGGAATGCCAAATAGGTATTTGTTTTCGCTACTGTTCAGGGACTCAGACCGACTGCAATCAATCCTTTCCGGTATTTTGTCAACGCAGTCTCCGTTTCCAAGCGGAATGGCCTTGGACTACGTTGGATCACAGCTTGATACATTTTTTGCAGCTGGCGTTCTATTTAAGTATCTGTTGTCTGCACTGGTACTGTTTCTGATTTGCCTTGGAGCATGGTGCCTACGCGGGAAGAGATCCGTACATTTTCTTAGGGTGTATCTGAAAACTCCCAACGCACCCGGACAGCGGGCCTTTTTGCGGTGCGCCGCGTCATTTTTCCTTGAAATACGTCAGTATTCCTGCGAAAAAATGTCTTGCGCAACGCAAAAATCCCTCGCTGCCGGTCACATCATGAGTTTTCAGATACACCCTAGGAAATGGTGCGCTGGAGCGGTCGGTGTGTGTATATGCCTTGCTGCCAGCGCGTTTCTGTATGTAGAAAAATTTCCGTTACGGTATAGCGCAACGGAAAAACTATATATGCCAATAGAAGAGAAGTCCTGGGGAACTATCAGCACAATTTCCGGAGAGATTGATTTGGGGCAGATCTGCAAGGTAACGTGCAACGTTCTATTAGACAATGTTACATCATCCGTAGTGACAGTTCGGTTGGACGATTCGTTTAAAGATTTGCAAATTCTTCATGACGGCGAACCTGTTCGGTATACTCGAAACGGAGATACAATTACAATCTATGTGGATAATGTATCGCAAGAAAAACAGATACCTTTGGACTTTGTGTATAAAGGGTATGTGTATTATTTGAGCGATACAAATAACATAGATATTTTTGCATCAAAAATGGCTGCGGCGCTACCACCCGGATTTGCATTTTTGCCGCAAGCAGATGATGGGAATCCTATTTGCTATGACTTAGATGTTTCAAGCGGGAATACTGTGATATCCAATCTGAACATCGAGAATGTTGAGCAGAGCCATTGCTATAAAATCCATGGAACCAGCTCATCAATTTGCATTTTCTCAGGTTTTTTAAGTGAGCAGCGAATTGGTGAAAGCATTTGCTATCGTGCAAAATATAATGTCCGGACAGACTATGCTGCATTATACGAGAAAATGTTTACATTGGGAGCTTTTATAGATGCACGCAATGGTATTGTAGAGATGAAGAATCAAGATATGGACTTTCGGAATCCCCAGAAAGTATTTTTAATATTCTATTTTTATGATACAGGTGGTTTTCCGATTTGTTATGATGATTATGTTCTCATGAATTATGGCTATGTTACGTAGGAGGATATGTATGCTGTCAGTGCGCAATCTATCTTTCCAGTATCGCAAAGGAGAGAACGCGATAAGAAATATATCGTTTGACCTACCAACTGGATTTACACTCTTAATTGGGGAAAATGGTAGTGGAAAAACAACGTTAATTAGAAACATTGTAGGTGGTCTTAAAGCGCAGACAGGAGCTGTTTCTATTGATGGGGCTCAACAAAACGACTCTGTATTTTATCGGAAGTTATCTTATTTGCCGCAGGAATTTTCAATTTATCCTAGCCTAAAAAATAGGGAAATCCTTCAATTCATAGCTACACAAAAAGGCGTTGCAAAGGATGCACTAGTTGAATCTGTTTCTCTTGCTGCTAAACAGGCCAACATCACACAATTCTTGGATCGAAAATTTAAGCAGTGTTCGCTTGGGATGCAAAAACGGATTGGCATAGCAGCTGCACTGCTGGGAGATCCCGCAGTTGTTATTTTGGACGAACCGACGGCTGGGATCGATCCAAAAGAGCGATTGTCTTTTTATCATGTTGTTCGAGAATGCTTTAAAGAAAAAAGTGTGCTTTTATCTACGCATATCCTGGATGATATGAATCATCTTGCGGACAATGTTTTAATGTTAAAATCGGGAGAAGTCGTATATCAGGGTACATATATAGATTTTTGTCATGCTTTGGATGGCAGACTATTTGAAAGTATTTCCCCGAATAGAGACAGCCCGAATTTGCCAAGTGATGCTGTTGTCATAACGGAAGAATCCACACAAGGTGGAACTGCATATAGATTTCTTAGCAAAGAGACAGGAAACAGTGCAGACCTTAAGTATAAGAATGTAGATCCGACAACGGAGGATATATGGAATTATTACAGCCAAAATCATGGAGCCGACTAAAAGCATTACTAAAAGTCGATTTCTATGTAGTTAGGTATCCGCTATTGGTACTTATTATACTTTCGATTATTGCTTGTATTTACCCAGAAGCATCCAGATGCAGCGCAAAATGGGAGGGTAATGAACCAGCCGTATATACGAAGTGTTATCGATACATTCAATTCTATCCAGCTATTCTTATAGCCTTTATGACGGGAGAAATATTTGAAGAGACATTTCGCCCTGCGCCAAAAGAGTATATACGCACATTAGGACTCTCTCCGGTAACGTTGCTGTTGAAAAGAACAATCTTCTGGTGGAGCGTTTTCTTAACAATAGAAATGTTACCAATCATAGTTCTTTTCTCGAAAATAAATGCAAGTGTCGTCGGTCGAGTTCCTATAATTCCGCTGTATATTCCCATTTTTCATTGTGCTATTGCATATGCTTCATATATTGCTATCATACAGTTTCTTTTAGCGCTAGCAAAAGAAAAGGCTATTCCAATTACACTCTTTATGGCCTACTGTGCCATGGAGAGCGGTTCATTTCATATCATTTTTGGCTCATATTCAGTTTTTCGGGGAGCGTTTAATGCGCAAGATTACTATCATATATTCCCACAAAATATAATGTGTATGGTAATTGCTATGCCAGTGTTATATACTGTGGTGTATTTTCTTAACAAAAAAAGATAGACGTAGTGTAATCTCAAATGCAAATACTCCTCAGTCTCATACGTGCCGGCTCTACATTGACTGAAGCAATTTTATAAAAGACCGCACTTTAGATTATACGTCCAAAAAACGACCCTTCCTGCGCAATCTATACCACTCTCGCCCTGCCCTCTTATCTATCGTCCCACAATCTTTCCGAAAATCTGCTTTTTCCCCTCGTCATATCGCTGGATCACGACCATGACGGTATCGCCGGTTTTGAAGTCCGAGTCCTCGTAATGGAACGAGTACCGGCACATAACGACCGCGCCGTCTGGAAGATTGCAGAACACGCCGCCGGCGTATTTGCCTGCGATGCTTGCCCTGCGGCGGCAGCCGACGGGGTGGCGCAGGCTGGCTTCGTCGAAGGGGTTCGGAACGGTCTCCTTGACGGAGATCTCCAAGGTACCGGCCCTGCGGTCGAACTGCTTGACCACGCAGGTCAGCTCATCGCCCGGATGGTACTGTTCCCGCAGGTCGGGGATGGCGGCGTAGCTCATGTCGCGCTGTGAAAGATTTACATCGTAGCCGTAACACTCGACCAAACACCGGCGCGGCCCAACGGCCAACACATGACACGGAAGGCGGCTGCCCGGCTGGTGGAGCGGCTGCGTGGAGAAGAAATAGCGTCGAGAGGCCAGCGCCAGACGGCGGGAGCCGATAGCGAAGCCTGCTTCGCGATCCACATGGGTAATAACAAAATCGATCTGAGCGCCCGGCATATTTCGTAAAACGAACGCCGGGCGTTCGTCATTTTCCGCCCACATTTCCGCTTCCGGGATCAAAATGCGGGCACGGAACGGCACGATGACCGCGCAGTACATCCGCTTGGTCTCGACCTGCCCAGTCTGCGCACTGCGGACGGTCATGGAATGCGGATCGACGCCAATGATCGTGCCGCGCATAACGCTTCGGCTGCGGAAGGAGGCGTAGATCGTGTTCCACTCCTGCCGCTGCTCCGGCGAGAGATCCTGGTCGAGTGTACGGAAGTCCAGATCGTAGAAGGATTTCTTCTCCGGTTCGGAAGACTCTGGTTTTTCTTCCGCTGCGGATGGTTCTTCCTCGCCATAGGGTTGTACGGGTTCTTCGACCTGCGGTTCCAATGTGGGCTGTTCTTCGACGGCCTTTTCTGCGGTTTCGATGATTTCCGGCTGCACGGTTTCTTCCTGCAGCACTTCGGGTTCGGCTTTCTTTCTGGGCATATGTAGTTCCTCCTATAAAAATTATTTTCTGGCAAAGAATCGGTGCGTGCCGTTTTCTTGCCGGATCGCAAAAATGACGGGACTGGCGTATGAGAATGTCTCCGGCCTAGCGCCATCAGGCAGCAGGACAATGATCTTTTCGTCCTGTCGGATTTCGCGCTCCGGCGGCGGATCGCTGCCGGACACGATGACAAATTGCTTGAAGCTGGGTTCTCCAAGCGAGAAGCAGAGCAGAATATGTCTGTCCACGGCATAAAAATCCTGCGGCTGCGCCGCGGACAGCTCCAGCATCACGTCAATGGCTTCTATCCGCTGCGAAAACGCCTGTTTTCCGCATGGGCTGACAAGGCCATCCGAGATTTGCAGCAGTCCGCCCATCTGCATCTGCCGCGCACAGGCATTGGTTACGCGCACTGCATCGTCAAGCGAAGAAAAGGCAAACATCTTTTGCAGCAGCGTGGCAAGCTGCCGCTGTTCCGCGCAGCCGAGCTTTTCCAACGCGGCCAGCAGATATTTTTGCTGTTTTGTCAGCAGCATCAGTTTCGCCCCTTTCCCGGCGGTGAACGCAGCGAATTGAGGTACGGATCGACCAGCAGATCGCTCTCTGTTTCCGTGATGCAGTTGTAGATCGTGGACATGACATACTTCGTAGAATCGCGGACAGGCACGTCCCGGTTCGCGTGCAGCTTGATCTCCGCTTCCTGCAAAACGAAATAGTTCAGCAGATGCAGCCGCGACCGCACCCGGCTTTGCGGCAGAACAGCCTGCCCGATGCGCAGATTGTCCGAGTAGAAAAGCCGCTCGATGGCGTTCTCAAAGACACGCGCCACCTCCGGCTCGAAATACGAAAGCTCACAAGCATCCAGAATGCCCGTGAGCTCTTTTTCATCGTTCGCCGGTCCGTCCTCCGAAGGTACGGATGGACTGACATCTGAGAAAGCTGTATCAGGTTGACTAAAATCAGTATTACTTGCGCCCGGATTCTGCGGTTCTGGAACATCAGAATCTGCGGTTCTAAAGGCGGGGATTTCGGGGTTCTGGGGCGGCAGATCCCGCGGTTCTTCCGCTTCAAGAAGCGCAGAATCCGCGGCTCTGGAACCGCAGGATTCATACGATTCAGAGCAGAACGGCGTACATTCGTAGCTGGGGTCGTCGATGGGCGTGACGCTGGCCAGATAGATCTGATTGGCATCGCCGCGCCCGCAGCGTTTCTCCCATATCAGTTGAAGCTCCGCCAGCTTGCGAAAAGCCGCCGTGACGCGCTGCTCACAGATGCGAAGCTCCTTCGCCAGCGCCTTGCGCGGAAAGATCACGAACACCTCGCCAGCGTCGTTCACCCAGCCGTTGCGCCGCGAGAGCTGAAAGCGGTTGAGAAGAAAGGTGTACGTCACCTTCGCGTCCAGACTCATATCCGCATATCGCGGGTCGGAAAATAACCATCGCGGCATCTGCATGTGCCAGACGTTTTGTACGTCCGTCTGCCGCATAAGGCGGAAACTTGGATGCTCGGTCAGCTTGGCTGCTTTCATGGGGATTCCTCCTGTTTCTATAAGTGAATAAGAAAAGGTGCAAATAACTCAGGAAATATTTGACGATGTGGTGCAAAAAACTACAGATAAAACTTGAAAAAAGGTGCAGGTTATATTATGATGAGTTCAAAAGCGTATGGAGGGATGAATCGTGGAACGAACCGCATTACAGAAGTTGGCGGATTGGGACAGCAATAAACGGAAAAAGCCATTGATCGTATGGGGTGCACGTCAGGTCGGAAAAACTTATTTGATACTGGAGCTTTTCGCGAAAAAATATTATCCAAACAGATACATTTACGTAGACTGTAAAAAAGAGGATGAAATCCGCGATTTTTGCTCAGGTACTGCAAACGCTGAAAAAATAATTGAATATATTTCCTTGCGAAAAGGGCAGCAACTCAACGAGCAGACGCTTCTGATTTTCGACGAGGTACAGGAATGCCCCAATATTCTTTCTTCCCTAAAATACTTCTGTCAGGATTATCGGGAGATTCCCGTTATTGCAACCGGCTCAATGGTGAGAATAAAGCTTCAGCGGGAAACCCATAAAAGAGGTGCAAGGGATAACGACAAATTCCTTTTCCCTGTCGGAAAGATCAATCAAATGACAGTTTACCCGATGACCTTTGATGAGTTTCTGATGAACAGCAATCAAATGCTTTTTGATGCCGTCCGGAACGCTTATGAACGCAGACAGCCGCTGGAACGACAGATCCATGAATTGGCCATGGAGCACGTGTATAAATATCTGCTTGTGGGCGGTATGCCTGAAGCGGTAGAGGCTTACATTGACGGCGGAAACTTACTTGAATCGAGAGAGATTCTGAAGGTGCTGTATGATAACTACCTTGCGGATATGGAACTGTATCAGGCGAGTCAGGAATCTGTCCTTCGTTCTCGTGCGCTGTTTCAGAACATTTACCGGGAATTGAACAGAGAATCCAAGAACTTTTCCCCGGGGCTTATTGAGGAAAAAAGCAAGACAAGGGACTATGCTACATCGATTCAATGGCTTACCATGGCTCATGTTGTAAACCAGTCCTTCCAACTCAAGGAGCACGTCACGATGCCGCTTATGCCAGACAGCGACAGCAGCTTCCGCTTGTTCCTGGGCGATATCGGTATGTTCTCGTACCAAAGCGGGATAAACGCGGCATCCTTTGTATCAAGTGAGCGCGAAAATACGTTGTCAGGCATCTTCTTTGAGAACTTTGTCGCAAACGAGCTGATAGCAAAAGAACACAAACTTTTCTATTGGCGGGGAAAATCGTCAGCGGAATTAGAGTTTATTGTCGAGTCTGATAATCGTCTCTACCCGATTGATGTAAAGAAAGGCAGAGGAACATTAAACTCACTTGAAAAGTTTTCAAACCATAACAAATTTGAATATGCAATCAAGGTCTCAAAGAATAATTATGGCTACGACCGGGAGCAAAAGCTGCTTACAATACCGCTTTACTTTATTCCTTTTGTGGCCAAGGATCTTGCCGATGGAAAAATGAGGGCTTAAGATCATTGCCGTTTGCAATTATGAATCCAAAATGGAATCCACCGTGCACTCCACCATTCCAATCTCATCACCCTCAGCCAGATCGTAGGCGGGCGGCTGCTCGCTGCGGTCTGGCTGCTTTTCTTTGTCGGGTGGTTTGGGGATGTTTGACGGTTCTTTTTGTGCTGGGGCTTGAGGCTGCTTTTGCGGCGCTGCCTCGGCTTCTTTTCTCCGCCATTCCGGGATATAGTCAATGACGCGGCAGGTAGTGAGACCGGCATAGTCCGGCAGTTCCTCCGGCGTCATTTTGTAGAGGATCGCGGGCTTATGGCCCTTAAACAGTGCCAGACACTTCCGGTTTTCCAAGCGCAAAACTTCATCCGGGTTCATCAGATCGCGCTGCGTGTTGCTTCGCGTCTGGGAGTACGGGCGCGTGGACGAATACACCGGCGAGAACAGCGGCATCATCGGCATCTGGTTGTTGAGGACGGAGATCGTCACCTTGCCGCATTTCTCCGAGATGTACTTTGCCGACGTCAGATCATTGCAGCCCATGTAGAGCGTCTGGTCGAACGTCGCCAGCTGATTTTCCCACTCCTTGCCCGGATACTTTTCCTGCCACTGAGAAAGGCTCTGCACGACGATCTGTGCGGACATATTGAACCCTCGGATACTGTTGAGGCTGTCCGCCACGCCGTCCAGATAGCCGATGTTGCAGTATTCGTCCAGACAGAAATTTGTCAGCACCGGCAGCCGTCCGCCCGCGCATTGCAGGCGCGCGAAGTTGGACAGCTGCGGCAGGGCCAGCGAGAAGAACAGCGACGATAAAAAGCGGTACGCGCTGTCCTGCGCGGAGATGATGACGAAATACACACACGGACGCTTGCCGGGGAGCAGGAGGTCTACATCGTGGTTGCGCGTGATCTTATCCACCAGCCGGCTCTGGAAGACCGCCAGCCGGTTGCCAAGGCCAATGACGATGTTGCCCCAGAGGTTTTCTTTCGCTTTGAGAAACAGGCCGTGCGGATACTTACGTCCTTTAGGTACATCCCGGAAGATATGGCGCTGTCCAGCTCCTCAAAGTCCTGCCGGGTGTCCGCAACGTCGCGCATCCGACTGCGGTTCATCATGGTCTGCTGCGAGATCTTTGCGAGGATCTTTTCCTTGGATTGCTTGTCAAAGTGGAACGAAATGCTGACGCCCTCGCCGGCCTCGACCAGCGGAGCCAGCCAGCTTGCGCCGACGGTCGTGGAGTAGCCATAACCCGTGATGTAAAGATAGGCATGAAAAATGCCGTCCACTACAATGTAGTCCCGGCTTTTCGTATCCACGCTCGTGGGCGAGAGGATATCCAAGATCGTTGTTGAGCCTGCCTCCAGCTCGCTCAGATCCGGCGTTTCCTCGCCAAACAGCAGACGCTTGAGAAACGGCTGCTTCTTCGGCTGTACCTCAATAATCTGCTCCTGCTCCGGCGGCAAGCCGGGCGGCGGGGCGGGTTTGTTCTTGCGGTGCTTTTTCAAGTGGATCACACTCCTTGAAATTATTTGGGTTTTGGATATAATAGAATCAGAAGCAAGAGAGGTGAGCGTTATGATTCTTTATCACGGCAGCAATATAGCAGTTACAGAGCCACAAATCATCGTTTCCAACCGTGCGTTGGATTTTGGTGCAGGGTTCTATACGACATCCAGTGAGGAGCAGGCCATTCGCTGGGCAAAGCTGCAAGCACTTCGCCGCGGCAAAGGTATCCCGACTGTGTCGGCCTATGAATTTGACGACGCAAAGGCATCAGTGCTCTCCGTTTTGCGTTTTCCGTCCGCAGAGGGAGAATGGCTCCGGTATGTGACAGATAATCGCAAAAGTGTTTACAGCGGTGAAAAATATGATATTGTGATCGGCCCGGTGGCAAATGATAACACGATGCCGGTCATCAGCGATTACATGGCCGGAATCATAAACGAGGAAACAGCCTTGATTCTTTTGAAGCCGCAGAAGCTGGCTGACCAGTATGCGTTTCTGACTTGGAAAGGCTTATCCATGCTTCATTATGTAAGGGGAAACACCTATGAATAACAGGACTTTGCCGCCAATCCTTCAGAACATTGATTCAGAAGTGGCGGAACTGATTTCAAAAAGCCGCAATATATCCGATATGGATGCGCTTCGGCTGTTTCTGTCTTCTAAAACACATGAAATGCTATCAGACAACGCTCTGCGGCTCTGGCATTTCAGCCCGCTTGCGATTTTTGACATGTGGGAATCGGAGCAGGCTACCGGTGATCCGCGAAATTCTCTGTATTTACGGGGTGATGAAATTGAGTAAGGAGTTTCGATTTTTCACATATTTGCTGGAAAGCTACGCCCAGCATAAGAACACGACAGCAGGCAACGTGCTGAAAACGTTGGACGAAAAAGGGCTTACCGATTTCGTTTATAAGATGTACGACCTGTATCATGTCGAAGCGATTGAAAATGCGTATATGGACTTGGACAGTCTGATCGCAACGGGTCAGCCTGCATGGTGATATTTTGAGGAGCGGATGCGTCCGCTCCTCCTTTTCCTTTCATTCTCCATACACCCCATGCACCTCCGTTGTCATATCAAACACGCCCTCTGGCAGCTTGACGCGCAGGCTGGTGCCTTTGTTGATCAGCTCATACAGGAGCTTCAGCACGAAATCGTCTGTGTAGCGTGGCTCTAAGACCTCCAGTTCGCAGATATCCAGATACCGCCGCGCGGTGTCCGCTTCTTCGTTCAGGCGCTGGATGATGCCCTTGACGGTATTGCGCTTGGCGCGCATTTTCGCTTCGTACTGAAACACGAGGAAGAACCGGTGGCGGATAGACTCGCTGGCGATACCGAGACCGATCTTTTCAATATTGTCCTCGATCTCTGCACGGCAGTTTTCGCTTTCCTCGGTTTTCTGGAACTGCCGCATCTGCTCCACATACTCGCTCGTGTCCGGCGGGAGTGTGCGCACCTCGCAGCTCATGCTGTCCGGCGCAATTTTCAGATATGCGGCGTAGGATGTAATGATATTCTGCTGATCGGACGGGGATTTTAGATAAAAATTGACCGGCAGCACCTCAAGGATTTTAATGAACCGATTGTCCTTCGTGATGACCACGCCGCCAATGATATTCTTGACCGGCAGCCATGCCTGGATGCTATCACGATAGCTCGCGCCGCCGTGACTGGATGGCGCGGCTGTACCGAAAATGACGTCCTTCATGCTCATAGACGCACCTCCCCGCGGTAAAAGATCATGCGCCGGTGCTTGCGCCAGTGCATCCACGCCTTGAGCCATCTGGTGAGACTGTCGCCGCCGATGCCAATGAGCGCGAAACCGCCCACGGGAACAAGGATCGCCATTGTGACGATGATCTTCGGCATAAGCGTCAGCGGCAGAAGCGCCAGACAGAGAAAGAGGATGGGAATGCACAGCAGCACGGTTTCGACCGCGTTGCGAATTTCAAACACACCGAACAGCTTGCCCGCGTCCGTAAAATTTACGGGGATATGATAGGTTTCATAGCTCATATTCGTACTCTCCCACGCGCTCCATCAGCGAATTTTTGCAGGAATCATAGTCCTGCCGCAGCAAGCCCAATTTCTCTCCGCGTTGGGCTATGATAGATTCAAAGCCGCTCTGGATTTTCTGTACAGTCTCCGCCGACGGCTTGTTTTCGCTCAGTTCCAGCTCGCTGATGCGCTGCGCGGATACGCCGCAGGCCCGGCCAAGCTCGACCATGCTGACATGGTGCCGCAGGCGGAGAATGCGGAATTTTCTGACCTTCATAGGCCCTCCTTTAGTCGTCATATTGTATGTATGGGATCTTGCACCAGCCCTGCCAGCCGCGTCCCTCTACCTTCGTGCGCACCACGCCGTACTGGGTTCCCATTGCTTCAATGGCATAGCCGTTTCCAACATAGACGCCCCAGTGTCCCTGCTTCCAAAGACCAAGTCCAACGATATCGGGCATCGTGTCCATGCCGCCGTACTCGGTGCCGTTTTCCTTGGCAGACGCATACATCCGGTCGGCATTGTAGTCCGGCATTCCGTTCGTATTGTAGTCAATGGTCAGCGTATCGGGGTTCAGCCAGCCGTAGCCTTTGAGAAGGCCCACGCAGTCCGTTGTGCGTCGGCCGAGCCAGTGCTCGCGGATAAATGCCTCCGATGCGCCGATGTCCGGATACTGCTCCAGCTTGTATTGGAGCATGGATTCTGTCAGGACGGTTCCAAACGTCCCCCACACATACCCCCAGCCGTGTTCCCACGCCTGTATCGCATAGGCGGCGAGATCATGGTTGTTTTTTGTGCGCGGATTTGTAAAGCCGGAGATATCAATGGTGTTGTCGGCGCTGCCGCCGCTCTCCGCGCCGCCTCCGCCACCACTGCCGTCAGGGGAGGCTTCTGCCGGACCAGTGTAGCCGGTATCGCCCGCGTAATTTGGCTTGTATGCTTCAAATTTATCTTTGTATTTACCCAGCGCGTCGCTCTCATAGATCGTCTCGAACAGCGCACCCGCCCACGTTTTGGTGTCCTCATCGAACCCCAGATCATCCATGAGCTTGTCTTTATCGAGCGGCTGGAAGATGATACGGAGGACAGTCTGGTTGCCGGAGGATTCCAGCCGTGTCGTGTGCTTGAGATTGGAGATCAGAAGTGACTGAACTTCCTCCGGCTTCATTTCTGACAAGTCCTGCTTGTGGGCAACGGAATTGATGGCGATGTACCAGCAGAGATCTTCTTCATCGAACTTGCTGGACACCCGGATCTCATCGATCGTGACGCCCTGATTCTCATACGCGGCTGCCTCGCCGGTGATGATGGCGTCCTGCTGCGTCTTTTCAAAGTCCTCCAACGATAGATATGCGCCGCCGATGGAAAGCGCCTGCTCCCGCATGGTGATCTGCGGGTCCTTTTCGGACGTTTCGTAGCCGAAAAACATATTTGGCATCGCGGAGATCACGAACATTGGGATCACGATGATGGCAATGAGAACGCCGACGGCAAACTTGATGATCGTTGGCAAGAGCTCCTTCGCAGCGGCGGCAGCCGCGCCGTGAAGCCCTCCTACGATCGCCGCCCGCACGATGTTGACAGCTGCCTTGACCACGCGCGCCGCATTCGCCATGACCTCCGCAGCGGAGCGGCGGTTCCGGTCATTCATCCGATGTCACCTCCGGCTTGCTCTCCTGCGGGCGCTTCGTCGTCTTCTGCGAGGCTTCATGCAGATCGAGATGTGACGGAATGGATTCCGGTGTTCTGCCGGTCAGCGGAACAAACGGCTTCTTGACCGCCTTTTCCGCAGCGGGCTTCTGCGCCGCCGATGCTGCTTCCGTGTTGATCCCAACTGCCGTGGGCACGATTCCTGCGGTACCGGGGCGATGGTAGAGCGTCTGCTCCTTCTTCTGCGGCTCCGGCTGTGCGCCGGCCTTGCGTTCCTGCGGTACCGGACGCTTGGCAGAGGATTCTGCTGCAGGGCTTCTTTGCGGCCCGCGCGATTCCTGCGATACCGGAGCCGACGCAGTCATGCTGCCCATAGCAGACGGGGTCGCCGGTTTCCTGCTCTGCCGTTCGGAAGAAGCGGGAGACGTATACGCAACAGTTTGCGGTGGCTTTTCTGCGCTGCCGCCTTGCGCGGGAATTGGGCGCAGCGAAGCGTGCTGTTCTGCCGGACGTGCCGCATCAGACCGCGCGGTCGAGCGTGGGGGCGTACCAGCTTCGCGGTTGGAAGACGGCGCTGCCGGAGATACCGGCGTTGTGGGTGCGGGATGCTCCCGATTTGTGGAGCGGCCATCCATACGGACTCCGCTGGACGGCTGCACCGTGCCGCCGGTCTGCTGCGCGGACACATGGTTCTGCTGTGTGATCTGGGTATTCCCATTTGCGGAAACGCGCGTCGTCTGCTGCACAGGCTGGGTATAGCGTCCGCCGATGGACGTGCGCTGCGTTCCTGCCGTACCGGGCACTGGCGTATTCTGCGGGCCGCCCGATTGCTGCGGCCGCGCACCAGTTCCTGCGGTATCGCGGGCCGGTACAGAATGAGGATCAGGCTGTTTTCCTGCCGCACCGTTTTGTGTGGGAATTGGCGGTGTGCTGCTATGCGGCACAGACGGATTTCCTGCCATACCGGATCTCGGAGAAGCAGGCGAAGCTGGATTATCTGCTGCTGGCTGCGCGCCTGCCATGTTCGGAGCCTGCACAAAGGTACTGCGCTGCTGCGTCGTTTCTGTATGCGCAGACTGCACCTGACCTTTTCCTGCGCTGCCGACAGGCTGTGCAGGATTGTTCGGCTTTGCATTGGGCACGACCGTAATCGGTGTGCCCCGCTGTGCGTCAGGCGGCTGCACAAAGGTGCTGCGCTGTTGTGCAGACTCGGCCTGTACCGTCTGCCCCTGTGCGTTGCTGCTGTGATACGACTTTCCTGCGCTGCCGGTTGGCTGATTGGTGCTGCGCGGCGGTTTTTGGCCTGCCGTTTTTCCTGCCGCACCGAACGAAACCGCGCCAGCATGATTCTGTGCCGATGCGCTGCTGCGCGGATGGGATTCTGATTGGGAATGTACGGATTGTTCCTGCTGCGCATTTTGCATGACCGCGCCGCCCATGACAGGCTGCGAAGTTCCTGCGGGATGATACGGCGCACCGGGCAAGGTTTTGGCTGCCGCGGGCGCTGCATGGTTCTTCGGCGCTGCCATGTGGCCCGGTGCACGTCTGGTACCGGGCGGTACGGCGGTTTTGCGCGTGGAGTTGGGCTGCTTGCCGGTGCCAGCAGGCGCGGCTTGAGGGGATGCGCCCGCCATCTTTTCGGCGGCTGATTGTACGGTATCCGTCTGTGCAGCAACCGTCTGAGCCGAAATAGATTCTTGATTGAATGCAGGATTCGCGCTGTTTTGCTGCGCAGACGTGCTATGATGATAGCCGTTTGCGTGCGAGGGCGCATTGACATTGGAAGCGCTGCCAGCGCCGCCAGAGCGCGGTCCGGTCGGTGCATTCGGCTTGGAATTTCCGCTGCCGCTGCGCGGCTGATTGCCGTTCCTGCCGATGGTATGCGCTGCATTGGACACCATTGAGCGAACGACCATCATCGTCATTGCACCGGGGAAGCCGCGGCCTAATGGATCGCCCGTCATAGCCGGATTCAGGCCGATGCGCGCAAGAATGCTGTCCGCTTTTTTCGCCACCTTGACGATGGTAATGACCAGCACCATCCACGGCAGCACGTCAAGGCCGCTCGGATAGTACGACAGCACAGAGAGGAGCATCTTGACGAACATCACATTCGTCGCCATGAGCAGACACATGGAGCCGAACATCCGGCACCAGCCATTAAAAATGTCCGACGTATTCCGGCTTCCGCCCATACCAAAGGCGAGGGGTGAGGTGATCGTCAGCACAGCGAGGATAAAATACCGCTCCGCCATTTCCATAATGAGCTTGAACGTCTGGAACATGACGATGATGCCGCAAATCACGACAAGCAGCCAAGAACCGGTCAGACCGCCGAAGGAGGCTTCATCCGCAAATGTAATATCCACGGCGTCCGGCATTTGCAAAAGCTCAATGACGGTCGATGTCATATTCAGCCCCAGCTCGCAGATCTGTGGGCTTGCCACCAGCAGAAACGAAAAGGCAAACGTCCGTGTAAAAAGCAGCTTCGGGTCCTCCGCGTCGAAGCCGAGCCCCGCTGCCATGCCGCGCGTGGCCTGAAAGACAAGGTTTCCGATGAGCAGCGCCCAGCCCACGCCCAGCATGATCTGCCGGATGGTGTCGATGATGGGAATGTGCTCGCGCAGATAATTTACGCGAACCATGCTCGGCTGCGCATTATCAAAGTGTTCTATGCTTTGTAAAAAATAATGATCTCCTATCATGTGAAAAAATGCGTATTAAAGTTTAATCATGACAGAACAGAATATTAGGACTCAGAGGAAGTGTCATACAAAACACTTCCTCTGGCGGAAGCGTACAAGGTACGCAAAAAACATAGATAGGAGATTGTAACATGGATAATCAAATAAAAACATCAGAGGCAATTACAATTAGATATATAACAGAAGATGCTCAGCGGCTTCGTGCTGAAGCAAAGGCTGCCGGTTGTTCTCTGAGCGAATTGATTCGTGAACGCTCCCTTCGGGCAGATATGGAGGCTGAATTATTGAAGATACGCATTCAGGAAATCTCCGGTCAGCTTTGTCGTCACAATCTTATTGTGCATGAGATTCATGACAAAGATGCTCGTAACGCTTTTTTGAATTGGGAGGCAGAAGCATGGCAGTGTTTAAAGTGATTTCTGTTCCGCAGAAGTATGCTGACGAAGACGCTTATGCAGATTTGATCCATTACTGTATCAGGCCCATGAAGACACCGGGCAACTTTATTGATGGGTTCGGCGTTCTTCCGCAGCTTGCGGCAGAGCAGATGCAGATCGTATCGCATGCCTACCGGCAGGATCATGGCATTCGCCTGCGGCACTGGATCATCAGCTTTGAAAAGGGTGAGATTCGGGACGCTTGGCATGCCAATCAGTTTGCACAGCAGGCATGCTGGTTTTACGCCGAACGCTATCAGATCCTCTACAGCGTCCATGAGGATGCCCAAAACATTCATATTCATTTTGTTATGAACATGATCTCGTTTCAGGACGGAACCCGCTATACCGGAAAAAAGAAGGATTACTATGATTTCCTCCGGTATCTGAATGACATTGCTGCTTTATTCGGCACCTATGTCTATCCGGTAAAGGATATCCCGGAATAGAGATCATGGTTATTGCGCAGACGCCTCCCATATTGAATTGAAGCTGCGAGGGTTGGCCTATGCCGCTCCCGCAGCCTGTTAATTGGAGCTGTCATATCCCAACAGCGCCAGCGCTAACAACACGCCTTTTGAAAAGGCAGCAATCGCTTTTGCGACTGCTGCCCATGTAATCATTTTACAGCATAGTCCATGCCGCCGATCAG
>ERZ827488.391-NODE-391-length-68220-cov-7.398342_pt1 | contig 68220 bp, 69 predicted proteins | sample MGYA00519771_ERZ827488 | MGnify/ENA primary metagenome ERZ827488 (study PRJEB31778, sample SAMEA3449323) | human gut metagenome | biome: human gut; feature: human-associated habitat; material: faeces | place: United Kingdom | collected 2010/2012 ... | reverse complement strand
ACGTTCTGAACCCAGCTCGCGTGCCACTTTAATGGGCGAACAGCCCAACCCTTGGAAGCGACTACACCTCCAGGATGTGACGAGCCGACATCGAGGTGCCAAACACCACCGTCTATGTGAACTATTGGGTGGTATCAGCCTGTTATCCCCGGGGTAACTTTTATCCGTTAAGCGACGACCATTCCATTCTGAATCGCCTGATCACTAAGTCCTGCTTTCGCACCTGCTTGACTTGTTGGTCTCGCAGTTAAGCTCCCTTATACCTTTACACTCTTCGAATGATTTCCAACCATTCTGAGGGAACCTTTGAGCGCCTCCGTTACTCTTTAGGAGGCGACCGCCCCAGTCAAACTACCCACCAGACACTGTCCCTATACCGGATTCACGGTACCAGGTTAGAAAACCAGCTTATTAAGGGTGGTATTCCAAAGGTGACTCCTCTAAGACTGGCGTCCTAGTCTCATAGTCTCCCACCTATTCTCTACATAATAAACCAATTTTCAATATCAAGCTGTAGTAAAGCTCCACGGGGTCTTTCCGTCCTGTCGCGGGTAACCTGCATTTTCACAGGTATTAAAATTTCACCGAGTCTATGGTCGAGACAGTGCCCAGATCGTTACACCTTTCGTGCGGGTCGGAACTTACCCGACAAGGAATTTCGCTACCTTAGGACCGTTATAGTTACGGCCGCCGTTCACTGGGGCTTCAATTCGCACCTTCGCAATATCGACTTACGTCACAGCTAAGCACTCCTCTTAACCTTCCAGCACTGGGCAGGCGTCAGCCCCTATACATCGACTTACGTCTTAGCAGAGACCTGTGTTTTTGGTAAACAGTCGCCTGGGCCTATTCACTGCGGATCAATCGCTTGATCACTCCTTCTCCCGAAGTTACGGAGTCATTTTGCCGAGTTCCTTAACCATAGTTCTCTCGCTCACCTTAGGATACTCTCCTTGCCCACCTGTGTCGGTTCTCGGTACAGGTACCTATATAATTAACCCTAGAAACTTTTCTTGGAAGCATAGCGTCAGAAGACTTCAATGTCATCACTGACATCTTCGTACTCGCACTTCAGCTTGTTCGTATACGGATTTTCCTATATACAAGCCTTTGTGTTTAAACCAAAATCCAATAATTGGCTCTTCCTAGCTTTCTCCGTCATTCCATCAGTTATATAGGTAGTACAGGAATATAAACCTGTTGTCCATCGACTACGCCTCTCGGCCTCGCCTTAGGTCCTGACTTACCCTGGGAGGACGAACCTTCCCCAGGAACCCTTAGGCAAACGGTGTGGAGGATTCTCACCCCCATTGCGCTACTCATACCGGCATTCTCACTTCTAAGTGCTCCAACAGTCCTCACAATCTATCTTCACAGCGCTTAGAACGCTCCCCTACCACTCATACATAAGTATGAATTCGCAGCTTCGGTATTATGCTTAGCCCCGGTACATCTTCGGCGCAGTGTCACTCGACTAGTGAGCTATTACGCACTCTTTAAAGGATGGCTGCTTCTAAGCCAACCTTCTAGCTGTTTTGACAACTCCACATCCTTTCCCACTTAGCATAAATTTTGGGACCTTAGCTGGCGATCTGGATTCTTTTCCTTTTGCGTACGGACGTTATCACCCATACACTGACTGCTGAATATACGATCCTTGGCATTCGGAGTTTGATTACACTCAGTACAGCTAGGTGCCGCCATCATGTATTCAGTGCTCTACCTCCAAGGTGCTAAATTCAACGCTAGGCCTAAACCTATTTCGGGGAGAACCAGCTATATCCGAGTTCGATTGGAATTTCACCGCTAGCCACAAGTCATCCGCTCACGTTTCCTAGTAAGTCGGTTCGGTCCTCCATTTGGTTTTACCCAAACTTCAACCTGCTCATGGCTAGATCACTCGGTTTCGGGTCTATTGCATCATACTATGTCGCCCTATTCAGACTCGCTTTCGCTTCGGCTCCGTCTCTTCAACTTAACCTTGCATAATACAATAACTCGCCGGTTCATTCTGCAAAAGGCACGCCATCACCCATTAACGGGCTTTGACTTTTTGTAAGCACATGGTTTCAGTATTCTATTTCACTCCCCTCCCGGGGTTCTTTTCACCTTTCCCTCACGGTACTTGTTCACTATCGGTCACTAGAGAGTATTTAGCCTTACGGGATGGACCCCGCAGATTCCGACAAAATTACACGTGTTTCGTCGTACTCAGGATACCAAACAGAGTTCTTTATATTTCACTTACAGGATTATCACCTTCTGCGATATAGCTTTCCATCTATTTCAGTTATACAAAGAATTTCTTACTCTTAATGTCTGGTCCTACAACCCCAGATAAATCTGGTTTGGGCTATTCCCTCTTCGCTCGCCACTACTAGGGGAATCGATTTTTCTTTCTTTTCCTCCGGTTACTAAGATGTTTCAGTTCACCGGGTTGCTTCTATATACCTATGTATTCAGTATACAGTACCTACGCATTACCATAGGTGAGTTTCCTCATTCGGAGATCTCCGGATCAAAGCTTACTTACAGCTCCCCGAAGCATTTCGTAGTTTGTCACGTCCTTCTTCAGCTTCTAGTGCCAAGGCATCCACCATGCGCCCTTAGCAATTTAATCACCATTTTCGTTATATTTCCTAATTTGATTGAGATAATTTTAATGTAATACATCCGACAGTTTTCCAATTTTAAATTGGGGCTCTTTTGATGTATTACTACCACATTATCAAGTTTTCAAAGAACTATTCTTGAGAGAAATGATCTCTCAAAACTAAGCAAACATTGTCTTCATAAGTTAGATACGTTTTTTTCTTTCTCCATAGAAAGGAGGTGATCCATCCCCACCTTCCGGTAGGGATACCTTGTTACGACTTCACTCCAGTCACCTATCCTACCTTCGTCGGCCCCCTCCATAAAGGTTAGGCTACCAACTTCGGGCATTATAGACTCCCATAGCGTGACGGGCGGTGTGTACAACACCCGGGAACGTATTCACCCTGACATTCTGATTCAGGATTACTAGCGATTCCAACTTCATGGAGTCGAGTTGCAGACTCCAATCCGAACTGAGACCGGTTTTAGAGATTGGCTCCATCTCACGATATTGCTTCTTTTTGTACCGGCCATTGTAGCACGCCTGTAGCCCTAGACGTAAGGGGCATGATGATTTGACGTCATCCCCACCTTCCTCCGGTTTGTCACCGGCAGTCTCACTAGAGTTCTCAACTTAATGTTAGCAACTAGTAATAAGGGTTGCGCTCGTTATCGGACTTAACCGAACATCTCACGACACGAGCTGACGACAACCATGCACCACCTGTCACCTGGATAACCTCTACTATATTTCTATAGCTTTGCCAGGGATGTCAAGTCTAGGTAAGGTTCTTCGCGTATCTTCGAATTAAACAGCATGCTCCACCGCTTGTGCGGGTGCCCGTCAATTCCTTTGAGTTTCAGCCTTGCGACCGTACTACTCAGGCGGAGTACTTAATGTGTTAACTTCAGCACCGGTTTCCCGACACTTAGTACTCATCGTTTACAGCGTGGACTACTAGGGTATCTAATCCTATTTGCTCCCCACGCTTTCGTGTCTCAGCGTCAGTAATGGCCCAGCAAGCCGCCTTCGCCACTGGTGTTCCTTCTAATATCTACGCATTTAACCGCTACACTAGAAATTCCACTTGCCTCTACCACACTCAAGTCTACCAGTTTCTAAGACGAACCGAAGTTAAGCTTCGGGCTTTGATCTTAGACTTAATAAACCGCCTACACACGCTTTACGCCCAATAAATCCGGATAACGCTCGCCCCCTACGTATTACCGCGGCTGCTGGCACGTAGTTAGCCGGGGCTTTCTGGTAAAGTACCGTCAGCTTATCATCATTTCCTATGATAAGGTTTCTTCCTTCACAACAGAGTTTTACAATCAATAAGACCGTCATCACTCACGCGGCATTGCTCGTTCAGGGTTTCCCCCATTGACGAATATTCCTAACTGCTGTCTCCCGTAGGAGTCTGGGCCGTGTCTCAGTCCCAATGTGTCCGATCAGCCTCTCAGCTCGGATATGCATCGTTGCCTTGGTAGGCCATTACCCCACCAACTAGCTAATACACCGCAAGCTCATCTCAAGGTGAGGCCGAAGCCCCTTTTAGCATATTTACTTTTGTAAATATGAATCATCCGGTATTAGCAGTCGTTTCCAACTGTTGTCCCAGTCCCTGAGGTAGATTACCCACGTGTTACTCACCCGTCTGCCACTAAGTGGTAATCTTTGTCCGATTTTGTGCAAGCACTCCATCTTCTAAAGGCCACTCCGTTCGACTTGCATGTCTTAGGCATGCCGCCAGCGTTCATCCTGAGCCAGGATCAAACTCTCATTAAAATATAAATCAACAATTTTTCATTGTTGTCTTAAGTTCTGATTTGTTTTTTCCTAACTTATGAAATTGACATTTTTGCTCAGTTTTCAAAGATCATTCATGCTTCCTCGTTGAAAGCACTACTAATATATCATTTACTTTCCTTTGAGTCAACCCTTTATTTTAATTTTTTTTATTTTTTTTAAAATAAACTGCCAACCACAAGCAAAGTAATTAAAATATACTACTTTTTGTACATGAAAGTCAATAGTTATTTTATTTTTTTACTAATTACTTTCACTAACTAATTATATGTTCCTCTTAAAACAATATTCATATTTTAATGAACAAGTTTTAAATATTGTTTATAATATTCTAAATTTGGTTCTGTTTTAAAAATATCACTACCACTTATATAAAGTTGAATTAAATCATCTAACCCCTTTTTTATTACAAAATCTAGTTCGTCGGAATATCCCATTAATTTTTTATGATATTTGTATTCCATTCGATCTAATATTTTATATTCACCACTTGGGAATATTCTCAAATCCAAGTCATAATCTATATATTTAATTGTATTATCTTCTATAATATAAGGTGTTGCTATATTACAATAATAGGATATTCCATCTTTTTTTAATTGTGCTATTACATTAAACCAAGAATTTTTAAAAAAATACATAACAGCAGGTTCGCGAGTTTTTCTAGTACTACCATCTGATTCAATCACTAAAGTTCTGTTGTTGGAACAAATAATATAATCTTTTTTTATATCAATAATTACAGCTTCATTCCAGTGACGGTGAATCTTTCCATTATGTTTATAACATTGAATTTTTAATTGATCTCCAATCTTTATCATATTATCACCTATACTCTTCCACTAAATCATTATATCTTTTTTATTAAAAAAAAGAAAGTTTAATTTTAACTTTCTTTTAACAAGTAATCTATCGCTGCCTGCAATTGATTGTCATTTTCTTCTACAGGATTTTCTTGATACTTCTCGCTCAAGTTGACCTCAATATCAGGGGCTATTCCTTTTTTATGAATCCAATTTCCTTTTGGTGTCAACCATTTTTTAGTTGTGAATTTATATGTATCTCCATTGCTTAAAGAAACAACCTCTTGAACTGTTCCCTTTCCAAAACTTGTTTTTCCTACAATAGTAGCTCCATACTCTTCTTTTAATGCTGCACTTAATAGTTCTGATGCTGACGCACTATTTTCATTTTGTAATACCACAATAGGGTATTTTTTTTGAACTTTTCCTTTTGAATAATATTTCGTTGTTTTATTATCTTTTTCTATTTGATAAATTACGTGTTTAGAATCTAAAAAATTAGAAAGTAAGGACACAGCTGTCGTTAAATGTCCACCCGTATTTTCTCTAACATCGATAATTAATGAATCTATGTTTTGTTTTTCTAATGTTTTCAAGGCTGTTTCGAATTGTTCTACAGTTGAATTAGAAAATATAGATATATAAATGTATCCAATTTTTTTATTTTCCTTTTCAATCACTTTAGAAGCAATTGATTTTATAGTGATTTTATTTTTTTTCAATTGAAAATTCATTTGATTTCCATCACGAATAATTGTTAATTCATAACTGTCTTTTTTATTTTCTTTAATATATTTTGTTAATGCTGAAATATTAGAATTTTCTAACGATTTGTCATCAATTTGCGAAATAATATCTCCGGCTTTTAGTCCTGCTTGTTGTGCAGGAGAATTTTCTAAAACACCTAAAACTACAATGTTACTCTTATCATCATTATAAATTTCAATACCAATTCCATCATAGCTTCCTTCTAAACTAATATAAAAAGTTGAATTGCTATCCTCCTCTAAAAGTTGAGAATAATCATCCCCTAAAGAGTCAATCATTCCATTAACTGCTCCACTAACCAATTTTTCTTTGTCTATTTTATCATAGTAATTATCAATAATATAATGATAATTATTGATAATTTCATTTAAATTCTTATCTATCGATGATTTCTTTGTATTAGAAGAGTTTATGATATAACCAATAATAAAACTTATTATTGCTGTTACAACAATTAAAAATAGTACTTCTGTTGTTTTAAATTCATTTTTATTAAATTCTTGAAATTTCTTTTTTATAATTTCTTTATTGTTTTCTTTGTCTTTTTTCATATGGTCACCTATTTTTGTTGCTATTGACTAATAACATTTAATAATGTATCAATATCTGTATCTTGGTAGTTTTCTGTTATAACGCCATTTTCTATTTTCAATAATGTTGTTTTATTAAAAACAGGTATATTTTGTGTTAAATCAGTTTCATTTGCTATAAATTTCTTATTAAAGGCACTACTTAGATCAATTTGATAAACGTGAATCGCATTTTCTTTTTGTCCATATTTTTCTAATGAAGATTCATAGTTAGAAGTTTTTTCATCACCAGGGTATTTTACCAATACATAATATGAAGATTCTGACTGTTTATAAATATCACTTACCAGAATCGTATCATAATCAATAACAGATTCATTTGTTACTTCATCTGTCGTTTTATTACTTTTATTATTTGTAATCAAGAAGGTAATAAAATAGAATCCTACTAAAATAGCAATTATAATCACAAAAATTATTATCAAATTTTTAATACTGTATTTATCTTCCATAATCTCACCAAATTTATTATATCATATTTTAAAAAAATAGAGTACAAAATACTCTATTTTCCTACAGTAATAGCATTTACCGAATTCACCATTTGTAATAATTCTGATTTTTCCAAATTATTAGATACCGCATAGTATTCAATTCCATTACTATTCCAACTAACTGACTGATCTGTTATATTTCCAATACTGTCATTTACGAAATCCAAGTCACCATAAACAGGAATTGTCATATAATCACCATTTGTATTAGCTGTCTCTTCTATTAGTGTAAATGGACTTTCTCCAGCAAATGTTAATATAATTCTCTCCCCAGATTCTGTTTTTATTGTTTCTTGCGTTTTCAAATAAGTTTTTTCAGGCAAATATAATGGATAAATTACATCTTCTATTTCAGCATTTGTTGTTTTTGTTTCTTCTGATTTTTTACTTATATTAATGTTGTTAGATAAATCAAAATAATTTTTACCAAACTTCGCATCAAGGTTTGTTTTTGTATAATTCATTCTTATTTTAACAATTCCATTATTATTTAAAACTTCTACTTTTGTAATATTAGCCTTTTTATCAACATATATTTTTTGATTAGTTAATTCTTTATTATTAGAATAATTTACCGTAGTTTTAATAATATATCCATCATCTTTTGTTTCGACAGTCTTTTTATCATCATTTTTAATGTCTTCTAATATTGTTTGATACAAATAACTTTGGGAATTATTATATGGCCATTCACTTTGAAATTTAAAACTTTTATTCAGTGATGGTGTTAAAACATAAACACCTTCTGTATTTTTTAATATAATTTGCTCATGACTATTTGTTTTATTTTTTAAACTAACTTTATACTTTTCTTCTTTTTCGTAGTCAGCACGAATATCATATTGATAAGTTGTTTCATTATTAGTTACTTCCAAAGTTCCTTCAATTTGATAACTATCTAATTTTTGAATTTTTTTAGTTAACTTAGCGACAATATCTTCATTTTTACTTCCACATCCAGTAAAAATAAAAAGACATAATGTTAATAAACTACAAATTATTTTCTTTCTCATTTTTCCACCTCTTATTTAATTTCAATTAATTATACGGTAATAATTTTAGAATTATGAATAATTTTATATTTTTAGGAAAAGATAGTAAATAAGAAAGGAGTTTTTATGGAAACAATTCAAAAAACAGCTTTAGTATTTAGTATTATAGGAGCTATTGTATGGTTATTAATTGGCTTATTTAATTTTAATTTAGTTGATTATATTTTTGTAGATTTACTAGGAATTGATTTTTTAGCTCGTATTATATATATCATTGTTGGTATTTGTGGATTAGTTAATATTGGCCTTTTATTTAATCATATTGAAGAAAAATAAAAAAACGAAACTCGTTTTTTTATTTTTTTGATATTTTAATTTTTACTTTCTTAGTCATTGAAGTATATTGAACTTTACTGTCTGTTCCTTCTATTTTTACTTCCACCTCATAATTTCCAGGTTCATAACCCGCTAGGTCTACATATGGTGTAACATCATCAGCAGTAATTCCATTAATTACGGATTGAACACCTTTTAAGTTTACTGTTACTTCAGCATCTGATTCTGTTACTGGTGTCGCCTTATATTCATCTGATAAGTTTTTAACGCTTATCTTAACTCCATCTATTTTCTTATTTGAAACATTACCTATACCTACAGTTACTGTAATATTATTAATAGATAGTGATTTGACACCAACTGGTTTTTCTAATTGTAATTTATATGTTTTTCCTTCTTTTAGACCACTAACGTCAACATTTACAGGAATGCTTTTTAAATTATTTAAAGTTTCTGAATCACCATATACAGTTACTTTTGTTTCACTAGATGTCATAGAGCTTATGGCATAACCACTCGCTACATCTCCAACAGGAACTAATTTAATAGGTAACTCTTTGCTAGGAGAAGCAATTTGTACTTCTACATCTATTGTTTCAGGTACAATTTCAACATCCACAACTTCACCATCTTTATTATACGCCTTTAATGGTACATCTTTGATTGTATAAGTACCTGCTGTATTAGCTGTTAAATTGTTTAGATCTACCAAAGCTTTTACTTCTACAACTTCTTTTAATTGATGCTCTGCTCCTTTTATAACAACTTTGTCTGTATCATAATTAATTTTTTCCACAACTAATTTAGAATCTAGGCTATCTTTATTTAGTAAATCAATGGACATTGTCCTAGTTTCTGAAACTTTTTCATAAATAATAACTGTAGCAACAGATGGATTTACCATATAATCAATAGAACCATTATTTTGGTTATATTCAATATTTACTTTATGGGTTCCAGGTTTCAATCCACTTAAATCGATTGTAACATAGTGGGAAGTAGATTGTTTGGCAATATATAAGTCTGTCTTACTACCAATTAAAGTAATGTCAACAGTTTCTGGTAGTCCCTCTACTACATATTTTTCTTCATTATAAATTACTTTTACCTCTTGATCTTTTAATACTTCTGCTGTGTTATCTGTAAACAATAAAATTTTACGGTCTATCATTACAAATATAGCAAAGGCTAAAAACAAGGATATAAACAATAAGGTATTACTTTTTGAAAGCCATCTTTCTAATCGCTTGCCAGATTTATCAAATTTTGATGTAATTACTAACACTAGCTTAGTAATAGGAGTGATAATACGATGGTCAATAAATTTACCAACATTTTGAAAAAGATTATTGATCATTTTCTTCATTATTTTCTCCCTCCTCATCATATTCTAATAAAATAGATTGTTTTGGACGCAATTCTTCTAGTAGAATCATTTTTACTTCATCTAATGTCAAATTATAATTTAATTCACCATTCATTGCCACTGATAATCTTCCTGTTTCTTCTGATACAACCAAAGCGATACAATCCCCAGTTTCAGAAATGCCTAAAGCAGCTCTATGACGAGTTCCTAAACGTTTGCTTATTTTTAAGTTATCGCTAGTAGGGAAAACTGCTCCTGCAGATGTTATTTTATCTCCTTGAATAATAACACCACCATCATGAAGAGGATTATTTGGGAAGAATATAGAAATTAACAAATCACTAGATATATCTGCATATATTTTCTTCGACTTTTGGATATATTCTGTCAAACTATTATCTCTTTCAATAACCATTAGGGCTCCAATACGCTCTTTTTTTAGTGTTTCCATGGCATTCACAATTTCGTAAACAACTTTTTCTCTTTCGTCAACAGTCAACATTTTATGCCTTCCTAATAATTGACTTCGTCCCAAATGCTCCAAAACATTACGGATTTCTGGTTGAAAGATAACAATTAAAGCCAAAGGTCCCCATGTAATAACATAGTCTAATAAATAACCAATTGTTACTAAATCTAAGAGATCGCTTAACACTTTTAAGGCAATTAATATTAATATTCCTTTAAATATCAATACCATTTTTACGTTTCTACGTAAATTTTTTAAAATATAATAAAGTACTAACCATACAAGTAGTACGTCGATTAACTTTGTAAATAAACTAATTATACTATCAAAAGTCATTTTATTCCTCCTATCATCTTTAAAATTATATCATAAGATTTGTATTTTTGAAATAAATTATGCAACGAAAAAAAGAAATATAATATTTCTTTTAAAATTTCCAAACATCCTCTTCTTCTTCAACATCAGCTATTTCTTGGTTTAATTTATCAATACTTGGTAATTTAAAATCCAAGTTTTCTGTTTCTGAATTATCCACATTTTGATTTTCTAATGTTTGGTTTTCTACTGGTATTGACTGAGTTGTATTTTCTTCTGTTGATTCTTCAGTAGCTTGTGGCATTTCAAATTCCATCGCTGGTTCTATATTCTGTTCTGCTGGAGTTTCCATATTTTGTGCTACCATTGGTTCTGAAGCTGGAAATTCCACCGTCGTTGGTTCTGAAACAGAAGATTCCGAAGATTCCACTGTATCGTTCGATGATACTGATGAATTATCAAAAGAATTAATTTCTAAATTTTCATCTTTCTCTGTTGGTTCTTCTTGATAATTTTCTACAGGAACTGGTGAAACTTGTTCTTCCATCATTGGTTCTTCTTGATTTTCAACCATAAAATCATCCATCGGTTTATCTTCTTCAGGAATCAATGATTCTTTTTTATTTTCTTTTTTCTCCTTTGGTTTTTTATCTCCAAATTTTGTTTTATCTGCTATATATCCAATTACTGTCATAACAACGACAACAGCAATTACAATAATCCAAATGTAATTATCTGATAAGAATGTTGAATCCATACCTACCCCTCCTATTCTCTAATATTATAATATCATTTTTTATATTTTTTGACAACACTTTATTATTCTTCTAAAAAGTTTTCTCCCTTAAATGGCTCTGTAAAGGATAAATTAGGATAATTTTGTTGCCTTAACACTTCATAAACCATAATTGCAACAGTATTAGATAAATTCAAGGCCCTAATATTATCATTCATTGGGATTCTAAGACAATGTTGTAAATCATGCTTTAGTATTTCTTTAGGTATACCCGTACTTTCTTTTCCAAAAACAAGATAAATATTTTCTTTTGAATTACTAAAATCAAAATCTGTATGTGGCTTTTTTCCATATCTAGTTAAATAATAAAAAGTTCCTTTGTTTTGCTTTAAAAATTCATCATAATTAGAATAAACTTTATAATCACACTTATCAATATAATTTACACCACTACGTTTAATACTCTTTTCATCCAATTTAAATCCTAGTGGTTCTATCAAATGTAATTTAACACCTGTCCCTGCACAAGTTCTCATAATATTTCCTGTATTTCCAGGGATTTCTGGTTCATATAATACAACATTAATCATTTTACACCATAAAAGTTTGTATCAATAAATGTACGCATATTTTTAACATTATCATCATTAATTTCAAATACTGCTACAATCTTTCCTTCTTTTATTATTAATATACTATTTGTCATATACTTAGAATTTTGATTTGGATTAGAATATTTTTCCTTTAGTAGATTAAAAATAGATTCTGAATCAGAACTTGTATTTAACACAACCATATCTTTATTGTAATTATAATTCAAAATAATCTTTTTAACTTTATTTTGTAATTTTGTAGAGTTATTGCTATCTACTAAATAAATCATCACATCGTGATTTTCTGTTAAAAAGTTATCTAGTTCCTCTATTTTTATTTCTGATAAATAAGATGTAATATTGGTTTGATTTTGATACTCTATTTTCTTTCTAAAATAATTAGAAATACTCAATGCCAATAATATTGTCACTAATATAATTACTATAACAATTAAATAATTTCTTGTAGGAATTTTTCTATTTTTCACGTTATCACCTCTATGTTCATTTTAACATATTCCTTTTTTATTATCAATTTAAAAAAAAGAAGTTTTTGTGACTATACCTCTTTTTCTAATTCATCAATACTAACAATTGGTAATGTAATATTTTCTTCCATGCATAATTTAATAAATTTTTCTCTGAATTTTGTTAATTCTTTTATTATACTATCAGGATAAATTCTTTTACTATTTTTGATAGCATTATAAACATCTAACACATTTACTTCTTTTCTATTCTGAAATAAAGCTTCGGAAAAGGCAGCAGTTAACACCGAAAAAGCAATATCTGGATACATTGCTGATAGACCATAGACTCTTTTAAACTCAGATGTTGCACTAACGATAGATTCTAGTAACAATCCTGTAACGTAATCATTATATTTAAATTTACATCCTGTTTGTTTTTCTATCTTAGGTAATGAACCCTTTAATATTTGCACGGTTACTTCTTCTGTTGGTTCTTCTACATCAATTCTTTCAAAACGTCTTAAGAAAGCTCTATCGCGAATGATATAAGTATCATATTCATTTGTTGTAGTTGCACCAATTGCTTTAATATCCCCACGATCTAATCCTGGTTTTAGTATATTAGCAAGATCCATAGGTCCATCTTCTCTTCCACCAATTAAGGTATGAATTTCATCAATAAAAATGATTGTTTTTGTTGCCTTTTTTAATTCATCAACCAGTAATTGAATTACTAGATCTTCACGACCATCCAATTCAATTTTTCCCGTCAAAGAAATAGAACTTAGTTTATATATTTTATATCCTTTTAACGCATCAGGTACTTCATTTCTTTGAATTAAATAAGATAATCCTTCCACTATTGCTGTTTTACCAATTCCAGGTTTACCTATCAAAAGGGCAGATTTTTCAGGAGTCAGTAAAGTCATTATCAACTTTTTAATCTCTGTTTCTCTTGCAATTGCTGGATTTGTAATATAGGTTTTACTAGTTAATTCTTCTCCATACTTTTGTAAAACACTAAATAAAGGAGAATCAAAATTTAAAACTTCAATATCATCCATTATTTTTCCTCCAAGTAGCCACATTCTACTAAAAAGTCAATAAGTTCTTGTTCATCTTTGTCTCCTACCATTTTTGTACTATATTTTCCATCTTTGATATAAACCATTGTTGGAGTCCCCGTTACAAATGTTTTATTTTCTACAATAGAAGATTCCTTTTCTGATAAATCAGCTAAATTTAATCCATAGATATTTAGATTATAATGTGAGATAACTTCTTTTAATTTAGGTTCAAATGTCTCACAGTGAGAACAACCCGTTCTCCATAATAGAAGAATAAAAGAATCATTATTCTTAATTTTTTCACTATATTCATCATACGTAAGAGAATTGTATGTTGTATAAGTTTTATTTTCTATTTTTTGTTCTTTTGTAACATTGTATTTACTATAAAGACTATTATCATTACATCCTGTAAATAACATAAAACATGTTAATACTACAGCTAAAGTTACTTTTTTCATATCCACCATCCTCATTGTTATTATACAATAAAATTAATTATAAATAAAGCAGTCATTAAAAAAAACTCTTTCTCAGAGTTTCATTTATATATAATCATTTGGTCATCTTCTAAATATAAAGTTTCATTTTGATTTAATAAATCCAATACATTTACATTTAATTTTTCTGCTACTGATGTAATTGTATCCCCATTTTCTGTAATATAAAATTTATAATTTTTGGTAGGAATTAGTATTTCTTGATTAGGATAAATATAACTGCTTGCTTCAAGTCCATTTAATTTTGCTATCATATCTACAGTTGTATTATATCGTTTCGCTATTTCATACAAGCTATCTCCTGGTTGAATTACATATTTTGTGAAACGATCATCCACCATTGGAACAATTAAAAAGCTTCCTGGTCTTAATGATACACTGCCTTTAATACCATTAATTTTTTTTAATGTCTCTACATCTGTATTCAATTTATTTGCAATAGACTCTAATGTTTCAGAGTTTTCTACTTGATAAATTTTATACATCTAATCACCTCAATATAATATATGAGATAGATTAAAATAGGTGTTTATGGAATTTTATAGCCATAAAATTTTAAGGAATCATTAAATTTCAATTCATTAGATTTTATCAACTTTTGGGTTCCTATTAAATCTTGATAAATTTTAATGTAATTTTCTTCTTTATATATAATATAGTCCTCTATATATTGAATCTCTTCTATATTAGAAGTTTCAAAAAGATAAGTTAATTCTTTTGTATTTTCAATATTAGCTCGATATACTTTATAATTTTCTTTCACTTTCTCATATAAATAATAATATCCTGTAGTCTTTGTACGGTAACAGTCTACTCTTTCATATTCTTTTCCATTTAAATTAGAAGAAACAGTATAGTAATTAAATTTCATTTTAGGAGAATAGTTTTGCTCTTTCCAAGTACCGTTGTCATAATATTGTAATCCATGATCTGTATTACCAACTTCAACAACATTTTTGGTTTGGATGTTAATTTCGTATTGTTTTTTACTAGCAGTATCTACTAAATAAATAGAGTTATCTACAACTCCATTAATATAAGAATACATAGAAATAGCTTTATTGGAAATAATTTTTTGTTGTTTTCCATTTTTGATATTGATTAAATAAAATTCGTGAAATTCATAATTTTCATTATAATCAGCAACAATGTAATAATTTTTTACATAAGTACTGATTGTTTTTGTATAAATATCCTTTTCAAATAATTCTTTGGTTTTTATCTTTGATTTAGAATTCAAATAAGATATTCCTTTATATGATTCTATGCCAAACAACATTTTTTTAGGAAAATTGGCATATACCGTCATATGATTATCCTGTGATAGAACTTTGTCATTTTCTAAATATGAATTCATAGAATATAATGAAATCGATTTCGCAAATTGATCTAAATTACTATCCTTTCCTTGTATTATATGATATGGATAATCTATGTCATTTGATTTACAAACTATATCGGAAAATAACTTATTTTTTTTGGCAATAGGTAAAAGACAGGTATATTGATCATCTTGATAATATTTAATATCTTGAATTGTTTTTGTACCCTGTTGTAATTTTTGATAGGTTTTAAAAGTAAAAGTAAGATTGTTAACTTTTATTTCAAAGTAATAATAATTGGGTTGTTTTTTTATATTCTGCTTTTTTATTTCTTTAACACTAAATTCATAGTCATTTTTTATTATATATTTTGTTTCATAACCCTTAGAAAAATTCAAAAAAGAAATTTGTAATGCTATATATATTATAGATAAAAAAATTAAAAATTTTGTTAATTGATTCATAAATTTTCTCCTAATATTATCTTTAAATATATCGCACATTCATATTCTTGAGAAAATATTTTTATCAAATTCTTTGTTTTACTTTGATCTTTATCTAAAAGGTAATAAATATATTGGACAATTGCTTTAGAAGAAATAAATTCTTTTAAATTTTTTTCTGTTAATATTTTTTCAATTTCCAAATTATCTTTAAATTCTAAAAATCTTTTTTTCAAAATTTTATTGAAATGATACATTGTATAAATAGGTTCTTCATTCATTTCAAAAATAGTACCTAGTTTTTCTATTGTTTTAAGTAGTGATTTTTCTGTTATTTTTTTATTTTCATATTGTTTCCATTTTTCTTTAAGTTGAAGATAAAAATTTGTTATTTGTCCTTTTTGAAAAGTATATAAATTACCATCTAATTTTCCAAAAGTTTTCATCGTATCGTTAAAACCAAGTTGAATTGCTCTATTTGCTTCTTTTGAATCAAATACAAGAAAGGATCCAATATTATTACGTGGACTAATTGTTGTTATTTTAATGTTTTGATTTTTTACTCTTCTTTTAATACCAACTTCTTTTAAATCTACAGCAATAATTTCTTCTGCTCCCATAGAAATTGCCAAATTAATTGGTAAATTGTCAAATACGCCACCATCTATATATTCAATATCATCGATATTTTTCTTTTTAAAAGCAGGATAACAAGAAGCAGAAGCTATTAAATAATCTTTCATATCTAAAGGATCTATTTCTTTTTTTGTCAACAATATTGGTTTTAAATTACTTGCCTTTACAGTAACAATCCCCATATCTATATTAGAACGATATATTTTTTTTAAATTTAAAGCTTCTTCTACAGTATTTTCCAGTTTATTAATTTTCATTCCACCGTTACGAATTCCTTTTGCATATGCTTTTAAAACATTGCCTTTTTTTGAAGTATCAATCGTTTCATCTAATACATCTTCAAACTCTAAGTTTTGCCATAAATTCAAAGCGCTATGAAAAGTTTTTTGTGTCATTAAAGCAGCGTTTAAAGCGCCAACACTAGTACCTGTTACAATATCATATTTCACATTTAGTTTTCTAAGTGCTTTCCAAACTCCAATTTCATAAGCACCTTTGGAACCACCGCCAGATAAAACTACACCTAATTTCATAACATCACCATTTTTATTATACTATTTTTTATAGAAATTCAACATACTTAGGTGTTTAATTCACACCATTTTTATTATTTTTCATATTTTATATTGAAAACAAAAGAAGGGGTGGATTATATGTGTAATAATAACAATGACTCTTGCTGCATCGCTGAAGTGTTAAAAGTAATTTGTGTATTACAACAAAATGCTAACTGTGGTGATGCTTGCTTAGACACTTGTGATAGAGGTTTTCTAGGATGCTCTGTATCTAGCTTAAATTGTAATACTCGTCCAATTTCATTATATACAACAGGTAGTAATGGAACACCATTAGCAATGCCTATTAGTAAAGATCCTGCAATTACTACTACATCAACTGTATTTAGAGTAGAAAAAATTGATGATGGTTGTGCAACATTTAGAGTTTTAGCAACAAATACTGATCAAACAGAAGTTGAAACAATACCTTATATTGGTACAAATTCTTTCTTCACTATGAATTTAAATTGCTGTTGTATACTTAGATGTTTAAACGATACATACGTTGAATGTCTATAATTTTTTAACACAAAAGGGTTTTAAATAACCCTTTTTATTTTTAAGACTATTTTAGACTACCATAAATATTTCAATCTTTTCCAAAATATAATGAAAAAATAGAGGTGATTATATGGCCTATAGAAGATTAAAGGATCTACGAGAGGATCATGATCTAACGCAAGCTGAATTAGCTGGAATACTAAACATTTCTCAAAGAGGATATTCACACTATGAAACAGGAAACAATGACATTCCAACTGAAATTTTAATTAAGCTTGCTAATTACTATAATGTCAGTATAGATTATATATTGGAGCGTACTAATCAAAAAGAACATAAAAAAGAGACTATTTTGTCCCATTAATTAACAAATTTAATATCTAATATATCTGAAATTTTAATCAATTCATTATCTAATGTTATTAAGTTGCCATTGCTTTGACCAATTATTTTTTTTATTATTTTTTTATCTGCAAATGTAATTTCAACTTCAGCTTTATAAACATATCTTGGAGAAGCAAATATCTCTTTGATTTTTTGTTCTACACTTTTTTTATTTTTTTCTTGTTCAATTTCTGGTTTATAGTCTTCACTGGATGTTTTGAAATAGGTTGTGTTATTTTCTAATTTTTTGTCTATTTTATTTGCAAAAACTTTAGGAATTTGTTTCATTCTATCACCTCATACTTCATTTTATGATTTTGCTCTTGTTTCCATACTATTTATTTAAAAAATAAGAAGATATAAGTCCAATTATAAATAAAATAATACCTACTACTAGATTATATATATTAAAAGATATAGACAAAGTTTGTTTTGTTAATAAGTATAAAGAGCCTATTGTCAATGATACTATGATTAAGTATAATTGTTGATGATATTTTTTAAATAATAAATTTAAAATAAAAGATACAAGGTAAACTCCTATTATTAAACCGAATAAATAAAAAGGAAGATAAATTGTGAAAGGGTTTGAAAATAATTCTAAAATAAAATAATAATAACCAAGAATCATAAATGTAGCTGTTCCACTAATACCGGGAACAATTGTTGTAATTGCTTCTAATATTCCAATCCAGACAATAGTTAAAAAAGAAGAAAGCTCGTTGGTCGGCATAAACTGAGAAGTAGATTCTTTTGATTCTAATATAAAAATTAGAAATATTGGAATCAAAAATAGAAAAATATCTTTTATACTTTTAACTTTAGTTTGTTTATAAATACCTGGTATTACACCCAAAATTAACCCAATAATAAGAAGCATTGTATAAAAGTAATAATGATTTAAAAAATAGACCAATAATCTGCTTCCTAATAGAAAGGCAACAAAAATTCCTAATGAAAGTTTTCCTAAAAAAAAGACATTATCTTTAAAATGATGAAATATATGACTAATTCTTTCTAGGCAATCTTCATATACATTAAAAATAATAGCTAATAAACTTCCACTTACTCCTGGAATAATTTTTCCAATTCCAATCATAAAACCTTTTAAAATTAAAATTAAAGTATTTTTCACAAAATCACCTAATTCAGTATATTAATTCACAAAATAATAATGACTTGTTTCTGTTTTCTTGGTATAATATATATAACTTTAGGAGGAATTAGAATGAATATTAAAAATTTAGATAAAAGTTTAATGAAAAAACTTGGTATCATTTTAGGAATTATTATTGGTGCATTTTTAGTAATTATTATTTTTAAATTAATTTTTGGAGGACGTATTAGTTATTCACAAATTGAAAATAAAATGATTCAAAGTGCTAAAAAATATTATAATGATAATCCTGAAAAATTACCTTCTGTTGATAAAAGTATCGTTACAATTAATGCTTCTCAATTAACAGAAGAAAAATATTTAAAAGAATTAAATAAATTGACAAAAGACCGTTCTGCTACCTGTACAGGACAAGTTGATGTCATTAATAACAATGGGTATTATTTATATTCTCCCACTTTAAATTGTGGAGAGACTTATCAAACAAAAAAACTAAAAGATGCGCTAATGAAGGATGTAGTTACCTCAAGCAATGGACTATATAACTATGGCGATTATTATATTTACCGCGGTGAGTATGTAAATAATCATGTTCGTTTTGCCGGAAAAGATTGGGTAATTTTACGTGTCAACAATGATGGTACTATTCGTTTGCTTGAATTAACAAAACGTAATAGTGTTGTGTGGGATGATCGATATAATTCAGACCGTGAATCTACTGTCGGTATTAATGATTATAATGTTAGTAGAATTAAAGATACTATGAATGAAATTTATAATGATAAAGAGGAATTTTCTGATACTGATAAAGCATATATCTCTACTCAAAATCTATGTATTGGAAGAAGAAGTAGCGAAAATGCTACAGGACTTGATGGAACTTTAGAATGCTCTAATACAATGTCTGGGCAACCATTAGGATTAATACAAGCTAATGAATTTTCAATTATTAGTTTAGATCCTAAATGTTCTAACATTGATGATATGGAATGTACAAATTACAATTATTTATCAAATTTAAATACTTATTGGACTATAACAGCAGATGCTGATAATACTTACAAGGTGTTTAAAAATTCTGGTAGTACTTTTTCTACTACTGCTTCCTCAACAGCAATTCCTAGAGTTGTTGTTCAAATTGACTCACATGCAAATTACTTATCAGGAACTGGTACAGAGGATGATCCATACATAATTCAATAAAAAAGGGAACGTAGGATAGTACTACCTGTCAAGTACTCACTAAATAAAAATATTTAATTATGAATATTTAAGTCTGTATTCAACAGGTGATAAATATCCAAGTTTCTTTTGAATGCGTTCGTTGTTATACCAATGAACGTATTTTTTTATTTCTTCTTCGACCTCTTTTCTAGTTAGTTTATCAAATTGACAAAGCCATTCATGCTTTAATTGCATAAACCAAGTTTCTATGGGACAGTTTTCCCAGCAATGCCCACGATGGGACATACTTCTAGTAAATCCCATATTATTTGCTAATTCTACGTATTCGTAAGAAAAATATACTGCCCCTTGATCTATATTAACTATTGCATCTTTGTTTGGATTTAAATCTTTATAACTATCTTTTATTAAATTAATATTATTGTAATTTGATGTTGAAAATGATACAATTTCAGTATTGAAGTAATCTTTAATAGCTGATAAGTAAAGAGTTCCATCTTTACATTTAATATAGCTTACATTGGATGAATATTTTTGGTTAGGTATATCTGAATCAAAGTTACATTCAATTATGTATTGAGCCTTGTTTACAAGGTTCTTTTCTTTTGCTCTTGAAACCGATAATCCTTTTTTAGTTCTTTTAATAGTTATAATATTTAATACATGTTTATATCTTCTTATTAATTTATGGTTTAAAATTAAACCAAGTTTCTTTTGAATTGAATATTTTAATCTTATTGTTCCACAGCCAGATATATCATATTTATTATTTAAATATGATATAGTCGATCCTGTTTTAAATTCTTTTACTATTTTGACTTTATCATCTAAAGTCCATTTCTTATGTTTACCCATGAAAAAACACCTCCAAAGTTCTTCCTAAATAAATTTTAACACATTTACATGTTTCTTTTTATTTAGTGTGAACTTTAAAGGTATTATAATCAACAATTCTTTTTTATTCTATTTTTTTAGCTTTAACAATAAATCTTTTATTATCATTGGTACAAGTAATCAAAATTAAGTTTGTCTGATCAATAACATCAGTCTGTTCTGGATTTACAATATCTATTCTTTCTACTTGATAAGTATGAGTATTATCAAAACTATGAATTTTGATAATATCTCCTATTTTAATTTTACGTAGATTTCCAAAAATATTTTTTATTCCATGTCCAGCTAAAATAATTTGTTTTTCATCTAAATTTTTACTTCTAGAAGACATTGCTACATGATTTAATAAATTTTTATCTGTAATTCCCATTACTATTTCTCTTTTTATATGAAGTCTTTCAATTTCAACATAACCAATATAATCATGCTCATTTTTAGAGATATCATTAACAAATATATTTTCAATATCCACAGTATGATTTTGATAATCAATCTTTTCATATATAAAAATAGTTGATAAACTCAAAATTGCAACAATAATGATTTTTTTAGTCATGTTTGGGAATCTGTAAAATAACTATATTTGCGATTAAAACTATAACTAATATTAACTTAACAAAGCCAATATAGTTATAAGTGTTTGGCAATACTTTTTCTATATCTTGATCTGTATTGTTTTTCTGTATAGTATTTTCTTTCGTATTGTTACTTACATCCTCCATCTTATTATCCTTATTATCTTCATTTTTTGGTTTTTCTTTGATATTTTGACTTTTATCCTCATCATTCTTTTCATTTGGATGATTATTTTTTTCATCTACCTGATCATCTTTTTTGTTATCTTCTTTTTCATCTACTTGATCTTCTTTCTTGTCATCTTCTTTTTCGTCTACTTGTTCATCTTTTTTATCTTCTTCTTTTTCGTCTACTTGTTCATCTTTTTTATTTTCTTCTTTTTCATCTACTTGATCTTCCTTTTCTGAATTTATCTCTAAATAATAGTCAACAAAAGGAGTGTATTGATCTTTATAATAAATTTCAAATTCATATTTTTTTCCATCTATTGGATCTAAAATATAATATTTTCCAAACAGTAATGCCATAATATAACCACCTGGATTAGATAATTCTATCGTTGTAAATTCCTTATCTTTAGAAATTAGTATATCACCATAAAGATTATAGATGTTATCTGCTGCATAAACAGTATATCCTGAATTATCTTTATAATTAGTGATATTAATCCTTCCCATTGCATTATCTAGAGGAAATCTTATATAGTAATCTTGACTATAATTATCATGTTCTATTTCAAATATATAAGGATTATCAATATAAAATTCTCTTGGTACATTTATTAAAATAATTTCATAATGACCCTTCTGTAAAGTAAAATCAGAATTATAAATTCCATTTGAAGTTGTTAATTCATCACTATATTCATCGGTGTCTATATTATGAATTTTAAATTTAATCTCACCATTGACAGGAATATTATATCCTCTATCATAAAATTCAATTTTTAAGTTTACTGCTTCATAATGATTTGTTTTAATTTTAATAGATGATTCAACTTGTAAATTTCCTGATAAATATGCTAAACTTTGATGATTGGAACTATAATAATAAATAGAATTACTACCATTTTTCTTTCTTACCAATTTAATTTCTTCTGTATCAGGGGATACTACAGAAATATACAGACCATTGTTAACTATTTTAGCATTACCACCAACTACTTCATAACTATTCAAAATTTTATTAGTATCTTCTAATATTATTTCTTTAGAATAATCACCATAAATTATAGAATCATGAAATGATGGTTTTTGATAAAAATTATGAATATAATCTTCGATTTCTTCTTTATAATCAGTGATATCAATTTCTGTTGAGCCATTTTTTTCCGTAGTCCAATATACTCTATCACCAATTATTTTTTCCCAAATTAATTCTTGAGCTGCCATATAATAATACACATTTCTATTATTTACTTTATTCTCCACATAACTAGAAACTAATTCAAAATATTGTTTGTTTTCTTCTGATAATGAATTATTATTTGTGACGGAATAATCTGTTCCTACAATAAGATATGGATCTAAGCAATATAATATTTTTCCATCCATTACTATAAATCCTAATTGCCCAGAATAAGTTTTACTATCACTTACACGATTACTATAAACATTGTCAATATACTCAACAGTTGGAGTCATCGCGCTAACATGATTAATTCCTAAAAAAATAAATAAAATCAACAACCATAATTTTTTATTACTCATAAATTCTCCTTCCTAATGAACCCCTTCGGCCATTAATATAGAAGAATAATAATAAAAAAACAAATGACTATTTTTCTTTTTTTGCTTTCTTTTCTTGTCTATTTTTTCATTTTCAACAACCAATTTTTTGATTTGGGAGAAAAAATTTTAATCAGAATCAAAATTCAACATTTTAAAATTTCATTGACGATATTTTTTTCTTATACTATAATTGCTGTAAATGGTGGTGGATATATGGACTATAATTTAAAAGGATACCAAACAAAAACTGAGATTAGTAAAAAAGAAAAGAAACAAAAATTATTAGAGTCTGCCTATCAACTTTTTACTACAAAAGAAATTCATAATACTTCTATTCAAGATATTGTAGATAAAGCTGGTGTAGCAAAAGGAACATTTTATTTATATTTTCCGGATAAATATTCCTTACAAAAAGAACTTATTATTAAAAAGTCAAAAGAATTATTTCAAAATGCTTTAAATCATCTTGATAAAAATATAAATAATTTTGATTCTCAATTTATTTTTATAATTAATTACATCATTGATGAAATGAAACAAAAAAAAGATTTAGTAAAATTTATCGCAAAGGATTTGTCGAACGGTTTTTATAGTGATAAGTTTTCTACTTTAATCGACGAAAAAGAAATTGGTATTTATCATACATTTGAAGAAGCTTTAAAAAAACATCATATTCAATTAAAAAATCCTAATGTTACTCTTTATATGATTATTGAGTTAGTAGGATCTACTTGTTTTAGTTCTATTCTTTATGAAAAACCTTTACCAATTGAAGAATATAAACCTTATTTGTATCAAACAATTCAATTAATATTAAACGTAGAAACCAAGTCAAATTGACTTGGTTTTAGCTAATTCTATAATGACCTACTATTTTATATAAGGAAATTGCATCTTCTTCATATAATGGCCTTTTACTATGATGAATAATATATGGAATTCCTTTTTTAGTTCTTTTATCTGAAACAATCGCAATGTGATTTTCAAAAACTACAATATCACCTGCTTGCCACTCATTGATTTTATTTAAATTCACTGTTAATGGTATTGCATATTTATCTAAATATATTTTAATATTCTTTACTCTTCTAAAATCAATATTCTTATCTATAGTTTCTGTATGATAATCATTTTTATTTTGAATCATATCTTGATTTATTAATTCCATTAAATCATAGCCTGAATTTTTAAGTGCATAGGCTATTACGTCTGTACAAACGCCATACTCATCATTCGGATAACCAGATTCATAATATTTACTTTTGTATTTTGGTTTAGAATTTACATATTTTTTAGCATTTTTCAAAATATCTGTCTGATCATCTATTCCATCTTGATCTTTATCTATTTTACTTACATAGTCTTCTATATTAAAATATTCATTATTATAAGTTCTTTTTGGAAATAAATTAAAATAATTTAGAATCAAAACAATTAAAATTATAATCAAAATAAATAATTTTTTCATAATTTAATTAAAAATATTCCTATTATAATAACAATACCAGCAACTATTTTTTGTACCATTTTATCTTTCTCTTTCAAAAAGACATAGCCAAAAATTGCATTTAAAATAACAGAGATACTACAAAGAGTTGCTACTAAGACTACACTTTCTAATTGATAGGCTCTTAACTGAGAAATAATCATTGTTCCCCAGGCAAATGATGTTAAGATGATTGCTTTTTTATTTCCTCGTTTCCATTCATTTTTAATTTCTTTTAATTTAATTTTTTCAAATAAAAGAATTAATATAGATGGTGTTGCTAAACTAATAAAAACATAAAAAGGAAGACAAAATTCATTAGAATTATTTACATCAATGAATAATGCAATCGCATAACTTAAGTTGGCAAGGATTCCTAACCATACATATTTATTTAATTTTAATTTTCCCTTTTCATAGAATACTAAAATATTACTCAATATAATTAAAGTAACACCTATTAATTTTAAAATAGAAATTGGTTCTTTAAAAAAAGTAATTCCCATAACGATCATAAATACTGTGGATAACTGTTTTAGAATGCTATAGGAAGAAGCATCTACCCCACTTCTTACAGTAGTGCCCAATCGATCATTTACTGTATAAAATAAAATTGCTAGAAATAAAAAGAAGTATACATGAATATCGTTTGGCAATTTCCACTGAAAAAAAGGAATTAGAAGAAGACAAAAAAGACAACCAATCCATTCTAAAAGAATTGTTAATGCTCCTGCTTTTTCCATTTTAAATGTTGCCTTTTTATACATTTGCGTAAACATGATATCTAATATTAAATACAAGATTATAAACTTCATTTTATCACCTGTTTCATTATAACAAAAAAAGATGAAAAATTCATCTTAATCTTTGGAAATCAAATCACAAATTAATCCACTGATTTCTGTTGGATTTTCTAACGACAATCCTTCAATTAATCTTGCCTCTGCATAAAGAATTTTTGTATACTTTTCTAATTCTTCTTTATCGCTTTCAAACAATTTTTTAATTTTTTGTGCGATTGGATGGTTTTCATTAATTTCTAGAATTGTATGCGCTTTTATTTTTTCATCTGTAGGCATTGCATTAATTACTTTTTCCATTTCTACAGACACAGCTCCTTCTGTTGTCAAACATACTGGATGATTTTTAAGTCTATGAGTAAATCGAACAGATTCTACATGTTCTGTTAATTTTTCTTTCATAAAATCAAACATTTCTTTATTTTCTTGATTAATTTTATCTAATTCTTCTTTTTCTTCTTTACTCTCTAAATCTAAGTTACCATCTGATACATTGGCAAATGGATGTTTCTCATATTCCATTAAAGCTTGAATTGTAAACTCATCTACATAATCTGTTAAGTATAAAATATCATATTTCTTTTCCTTTACAGATTCTACTTGTGGTAATAAATCAATTTTGTCTATTGTTTCTCCACAGGCATAATAAATTTTGTCTTGATCTTTTTCTAAGTTTTCCACATAATCTTTTAATGTAATATAATCTTTTTTATTTGCAGAATAGAATATTAATAAATCTTTTAATTTATCTTTATCCATTCCATAATTATTATAGACTCCAAATTTTATTTGTGCTCCAAATGTTTTGAAGAATTTTTTATAGTCTTCAAAATGATCTTTCATCATTTTTTCTAATTCAGATTTAATTTTATTTTCAATATTTTTAGCAATAATTTGGACATTACGATCTTTTTGTAACATTTCCCTAGAAATATTTAAAGATAGGTCTTCACTATCGACTACACCTCTTACAAAACTGAAGTAGTCAGGTAATAAATCTCCACACTTATCCATAATTAATACACCATTTGAATATAATTGTAATCCTTTTTCATATTCTTTTGTATAAAAATCATATGGAGCATGACTTGGAATATAAAGCAATGCTTTAAAACTACATTGACCTTCTACAGAGTAATGAATAACGTGCATTGGTTTTTCATAATCATAGAACTTATCACTATAGAAATTGTTATATTCTTCTTCTGTGATATCTTTTTTATTTTTCTTCCAAATTGGGATCATGCTATTTAAAGTTGTAATTTCTTTTACTGTTTCATATTCAGAGTCAGACCCCTCTTTTAATTTACGATTTTCTACTTCCATTTTAATTGGATATTTAATATAATCAGAATATTTTGTTACTAAACTTCTAAGTTTATATTCTGTTAAATAATCACTATATTTTTCATCTTCTGTATCTTCTTTTAAATGAAGAGTAATTGTAGTACCGACATTTTCTTTATCTTTTTTCTCAATTGTATAACCATCAAGTCCTGTAGATGTCCACAAATATCCTTCTCCATTTAATTTTTTTGTATGAACAGTTACTTTATCACTAACCATAAATGAAGCATAAAATCCAACCCCGAATTGTCCTATAATATCAACATCATTTTGATTTGGATTTTCTTCTTTGAATGCTAAAGAACCACTTTTTGCAATTGTCCCTAAATTATTTTCTAGTTCTTCTTCGTCCATTCCAATTCCTTTATCAGAAATCGTTAAAGTTCTTTTCTTTTCATCAAATGATAAGAAGATGTCAAAGTTATCCTTATCAATTTTTATATTGTTATCAGTAAGAGATTGGTAATACAATTTATCCATTGCATCACTAGCATTTGATATTAATTCTCTTAAGAATATTTCTTTGTTTGTATAAATAGAGTTAATCATTAAATCTAACAATCTTTTTGATTCTGATTTAAATTCTCTTTTTTTCATATATTTGCCTCCTTAGATTGATCTTCAATCTAAGATTCATTATAGTACTGTTTCTAGCACTTGTCAAGTGTGAGTGCTAAATGTCGATTGTTTTTCCATTTTCACAATGTTTATAAAATTCTGCTACTGTAAGATGATATTTCGGTAATTGATATTCAAATAACATTAAATTATCTGAATTATAGTTTTCTTCTAATTCATCATGTACAAATTTATTTTTTACATCCAATAATAGTTCTTTTTTAGAAGAGTACTCATGAATTCCTCTAAACTTTTCATAGGAATGTTCAAACCAATAATAGTGATCATTTTTATGAAAGATTAGGAATGTATGAGTTGGACATTTATCTCCATCATAATAGACTATAAAATATGTTTCAAATAAAAAATTTGTTTTTTGAAAGTAATATCGTTCCAATTCAACTTGATCCCAACATACTCCTAATTTATTTTTTATCAATTCTGCTGGAGATTGTAAGCGATATTTTTCACTAAAAGTGTTATCCACAATTTGATGTGACTTTTTATTAGAATCTATCCAACCATAATGGATTTTTTCCATAAGATTCATAATTTCAAATTCATTATAATAATTCCATATTCCAAGATGACCTTTTGTTGAAATTTTATCAATAATTACTTGTACATCTTCTAAGATCCAAGCATATCTTCCAACTGAATATTCCCCACAAATATATTCTTGATAATGATTTTTTTTCATATCATTTACAAATTCTTCTGTCATACAAATACAATCTACTAAATTGCATTTACATATGATATATCCTTGATTAAGAGGTACATTTTTTATTAAGAACATTAACTCTTGATCTTCTAAATCACTTTTTGCCGGTTTTGTCATACTAGCATGAATATATAATTCTCCACGATAATTGGTTTGCCAACTACGAGTTTCTATTTTCTTTTTTCCTTCTTTTATTAAAGTTGCGAATGGTTCTGTTAAACTTAATACTTTCATAACTACCTCCATTAATTGAAATCGAATACTAATTTATTATCTTCTAATTTTAATTTTGCTGAAAATTCTTTATTATTTTTAGAAATAAAACCTTCTATTTTGGAAGATTCTCCTTCTTTTAGTATCTTGATAGCATTATTTTTAGAAATTACTCTTTTACATATTACTCCATTAATTTTAAATGTACAACCATTTTTATATCCTAAGCAACCATATCCATAACGATTTCTAATAACATCTTCTCCACAAATTGGGCATGTACCAATTTTATCTCCATAAAATCCAGTATCTATTTCTTTTTCAATAGGAATATTTTCCTTTTGAAATACTTCACTAATCTCTTGTTTTGTTAAGTTGACAACATCAGATATTTTCCATTCATTGTGGAAAACTTTTTTTAATCCTTGTCCTAATGTACTTGTTTTATACTTATCCATGCTTATTTTCATTTGAAGTAATGATTCTATTAAATAAATTCCTCCTGGTAATATTGTATATACATCCTTTTTTAAATCAATATATTTACTTTTTAAAGCATTGTTTATAATTCCTGTTCTTGTAGCTTCTGTTCCTAGTTCTAATCCTTCAAAAATTGCTTTGTAATCGTCGGTATCATCTTCTATTTCTTCGTCTTTTTTTGCCTTTTCTTCTTTAAAAGGATTTTTTAAATAATTATTTAATGTTTCAATTGTATAATGCTTTGGTGCTGTTGTTTTTTTCTCTTTTGGCTCAAATTTAATATTTACAGCATCTCCAACAGTAAGATTTGGTAATATTTTATCATTTTTGCTATAATCATCGTATTTTGTCCAACCCGGTTCTTGAATAACAGTTCCTTTTAATGTAAATACTTCAAGATTTCCAACAGATATTGTAATTTCTGTTTTTTCAATTTTACAATCTTGATTACAAAATACAGCAACAAATCGTTTTAAAACTGTTTTATACACAAGTAATTCATCTTCGGATAAATCTGCCTTTTTTGGTATTTTATAGGTTGGAGTCAAAGCAGAGTGGGATTCTATTTTGGAATCATCAAAAATTGTTTTTTTATCTTTAAATTTAACAGGATATCCCATTTGTTCTATATTAGAGATAATTTTTTTTATTTTATCTTTTTCTGCTGTTGCTAAATATTCGGAGTTAGTACGAGGATAAGTTAAATAGCCTTCTTCATATAGTTTTTGAGTAATTGCTAAAGACTTATCCATAGGCATTTTATATTTTTTTCCAAGATAATTTTGTAATTTTGTTAGGGAATAAAGTTTTCCTGGTTGTAATGTGTCTTTTTTTACTTTTTTATTGGTTACAATTGCTTTTTCTTGATTATATTTTTGACAAAGTTCTTGTGCTTTTTTTAACTGATTTTTATCAAATTTTTCTTTAGAATTTAATTCTACGAATTCATTATTAGTCTGTTCATTAGAAGAAATTCCGTAATAAATATCGGGTATAAAGTTTTGAATTGCCATATCTCGATCGTAAATAGCCTTTACAATAGGAACAATTACTCTTCCAACACGAAGTAATGTTCCTGTTTTTAAGGTCGCATATCTTGTTAAATTAACACCATACAACCAATCTACGTACGTTCTAGCAAATCCTTCATTTGCTAAATTATCATATTCTGTTTCTTCTTTCATTTCTTTTAACCCTTGACTTACAGTTTCAGGAGTTTGATCAGGAAGCCATAATCGAAGTTGTTTTTTAGGATTTTGAATGGCATTTTGGACACATAATCTTACTATGATTTCTCCTTCTCTATCGGAGTCTCCGGCATTTACAATGGTATTCACATCTTCTCGATTGATTAATGTTTTCATTAAGTTGAATTGTTTGATAATACCTTTATCTGGTTGCTTATTTTGGTCAGTTTTTAAATGAAAATGAAATTTTGATGGAAAGCAAGGAAGGTTATCCATAGTCCATCTAGTAGTTGTCGCATTACTATAATCTTCTATATCATCTAAAGTAAACAAATGTCCAAATGCCCAAGTTACTAAGTAATCGTTATTTTCAAAATAACCATCTTTTCTAGTCATGTTACCAATTCCTGCAACAATATTTCTAGCAAGGCTTGGTTTTTCTGCGATAATTAAGATCATAGTACCTCTCCTTTTTTATTTTATTATAACATATTGTTTTATCTTTCACATAATAAAAGAAGGAAATAAATAGTTGGAATATGTACTAGAAATGTTACTAATATCATAAGTTATTTGTCTTTCGGCATGAACTCCCATACCTTTTAGAAATGTTTTTTTAGAGTTATTCACAAGTAAACTAATAGTTCCGCTTTCAGGATTTTTGGTATTTTGAAATTTTATAGTACTTTGAAAATAAGAAAATTCAGACAAGTCTAGAAAAATTCTTATTACTATTAAACTGACGATTTTTTAGTATCCTTCTTCATATCAATCTTCTTATATTAAGTGTCATTTTATTATAACTTAAAGTGATATTTATATTCTATTTATTGAGATAATTTACATATTATAGGTATAAAATTGTGGTGGATATAGGTGAATTCTTACACCACAAAAAAGTTCTAAAAATTTAGAACTTTATATAAAAAATCGCATAACAACTAACAACAAAACTTCTATATGTTATAATTTCAAAGGAAATTACCATTTTTTGTTTTTGTAACTTTCTTATTTATTTTATATCATTTTCATATTTCTTTTTCAATACTTTAATTAAATTATTTGTAACTAGTTCATAATCTCCTAATTGTCTATATTGATAGTTTATATGTTTAAAATTATTTAAATTAACTGGTTTTAATACGATTTTAGGTAAATCTTTATAAGTTAGGCCTTTAAATGGCATGGTTTTGAAATGATTTAAGCATATTAATTTATAATCTTTGTGATAATCATCATCTAATATAACATAATTTGTTATTTCATTTTTTTCAGGTAATCAACTATACCTAGTAAACGTGATGGTAACTTTATATCACCCAAACTTCCTCGAAAATTTGGGTCTATAAAATCAATATTATATATACTTAATTTCTCAAATTGATATTTTAAATATTTTCTTCTAGTCTCTATTCCATTCATTTGCCGAGAACTTATCATAACCACTTTGGCATTATATATTTGAACGAATAGTTTTAGAACTTCAACACTTTCTGATAAAAATTCTGAACAATTATCATTAAGAACGCCATCTATATCTAAAAATATTATATTTTTCATAAATTACCCTAAAAAATAAAACTTGATATTTTTATACCAAGTTTCATATTAACGAACACTCTGGTTCGACTAAATCTAAATGGCAGGGGTGGCAGGAGTTGAACCCACATGAACGGTTTTGGAGACCGTCATTCTACCATTGAATTACACCCCTAACTGAACGTATTCACATTATAGCATATATTTTTGTAATTATCAATATATTTATTTTTTTGCATATAATTTTATAGGTGATGTTATGGCAATTTTAAAATATACGACAAAGGAAAGGGATTTATTAGCGCGTTTAATGAGAGCAGAAGCAGTCGGTGAAGGAGATTTAGGGATGTTAATGGTTGGCAATGTTGGAATTAATAGAACGATTGCTGATTGCTTAACTTTTAAGGATATAAGATCTATTACTGATATGATTTATCAGAGTCCAGGTGGTTTTGCTGGTAAAGATAGTCCGCTATTTTTTAGTAATCCAACAACTGCTCAAAGGAATTTAGCAGATCGTGTTATTAATGGAGAATATTATTATCCAGCAACAAATGCTTTATGGTTTTATGCACCAAAAACAGGAGAAAATTGTTCTAGTACTTGGTGGGGACAAGAATTATCAGGAAGATATAAGAATCATTGTTTTTACAAACCTGCTTCTGGTGTTTGTACGCAAATTCATTAAAAAAACTTACTTTTCAGTAAGTATTTTTTATATAATTAGCTTTTGACCTATTGATAGTAAATTGGATGTTAAGTTATTTTTTCTCCTGATAGAATCTACTGTTGTATTATATTTTTGTGCGATGGAGTATAGGCTATCTCCTTTTTGAACTATATATGTAGTTTGTTGTGATGTTGAATCTTTTGATACTGGAATTTTTAAAATTTGACCTATCGATAATAGATTGGATGTTAGGTTATTATAATCCATTAATTCAGATTGTGTTAATCCATAATTTCTGGATATTGAATATAAATTATCTCCTTTTTTTACAGTATATTCTATATAATTATTTTCACTTTTTGTCGGTATTTTTAAAGATTGGCCAATAGATAACAGATTAGATGTCAAGTTATTTAATTTTTTCAATTCATCTACTGTTGTATTATATTTTTGTGCGATAGAGTACAAGCTATCTCCAGATTTTACTATATATGTATCCGATGTTGTTGTTTCTTGTTCTTGCGTAGGTATTTTTAATAATTGACCTATGCTTAGGATGTTAGATGATAAATTATTAGCATCTTTTAATTCATTTACAGTAACTCCAAATTTTTTAGCAATGCTCCAAAGACTATCTCCTCTTTGAACAGTGTAGTAGTTTCCTGAAATTGGAACATATTTTGCTCCTACATATTCAGCTATTCCTTTTACTACTGCTTCTGTTAATTCTTCGTAATGATTTTTTAATAAATCGACATCGTCACCTGTACTATCTAAAAAGCCATATTCTACAATAATTGGTTGTGTTTTTCCAGTATTTCTATGGATAAAGTAATAATCTTTCGATGTGTCGCTTGGTAATCTTCTTTGGTAAGCCTTTCTAACATTTTGTCCAGTTGCCTCAATATTCTTTAAAATATCATTAGCAAGAGTACTGCTATTTCTTAGGGCATAGATTACTTCAGCACCATCGCCACCTCCTGCATTTATGTGATTAGACACAACAATTACATTTGAATTATTTCCATATGCATCTAAAATTCTATTGACTCTATCAGTAGGGTTTAATGTTTCGTCGGTAGTTCTAGTCATTGTAACCGGAATACCTAATTCTTTTAATCTATCATACATATACTGTGAAATTTTTAAGGTCAATTCTTTTTCTATAATTCCATTTCCGCTTGATCCCGGATCATCGCCTCCATGTGCTTGATACCATTATACCAAACTAGGAACTACAAATATTCCAAACGATATTTATAGTTCTTTCGTTTGTTTCTTTATTTATTTTTCCAATTATTATTTTTGAAATAAAAGTTTCAATAACAAGTCTATCAAGTTTATCAATATGTCTATATTGTTTAAATATATTTTGTTCATTAATTTGTTGTACTTTTTTCTTCTGTAAATCAATTATAGAATTATCAATTTCCTGTACACGATTATTAAACTTTTCTATTTCTTCATTATATTTTGTTTTTAATAACATAAATTCTTGTGTTGTTATAATTTCGTTTGCTCTATCATCATAAAGTAAAGTAAAACGATTGGTGTTATCTTTTATCTTTCTTTCTAGAGTATTTTTTTCTTCTTCTAATATCTTTATATCATTTTCATAATTGGTATTAACCTTCTTCTCATAATAACTTTTTTCAAATTTAGATTGATTATAATATTTATCTATTTGTTTATTAATTTCGTCTAAAACTATTTGTTCTAATACTTCAATACGAATTGATGAATTATTATCACAAGCAGTTCCACAAGTTCTTTTCTTTGTTCTACATAACAAATAAGCCTTTTTAGTAGGATTCTTGCGGGGTCCACTTTTAGCATTTGTTTTTTGAAAAACTTTGCCACATTCGGCACAATATACCTTTTGACTAAATATATGAACTTCGCCATTTTTACAAGGCTTAGGTCTTGAATGAGTTGTTTCTTCATTATCGTTTATTTTTTTAGCCCTAGCCTCAAATTTTTCTCTTACTATTCTTGATATAATTGGGTCAACAATTCTTTCATGAGCACAGGCAACAATGGTCTGTTCACTTTTTGGAAGTTTACGAGATTTTTTAATATTATGAGATATTGTTTCTGTCCTATTTTGAATTAATAATCCATCATAAGTTTCGTCTTTTAAAATCTTTCTAACCGTATCTATATTCCAATATTCACTCCCATTTGGAGCAACAGGGCATACAAAGTTTGAACCTTGTATTTTTTTATATTTACTAGGTGTTGGTATATTATGTTCATTTAAATACTTACATATTTTAAAATAGCCTGTTCCCTCAGCATACATTTTATATATTTGTTGTACTATTTTTGCTGCTGGTGGGTCAATGACTAAATGATACATATCATTTGGGTCTTCTATATAACCATAACAAGCGAATGAACCAGTCCATTGACCTGCTTTATTCTTTCCTCTTAATACTGCTTTTGTATTAATTGATTGTTCAGCAATTTTATTTTCATCTACAATAGCTGTTATTTGTCTTTGTAATTTATTTCCCTTTTGTGATGTGTCACTATGGTCAACAATACTTAAAAAACGAATATTCCATTCTATAAATCTTTTATGTAAATACCTTTCAATCATTTCAACATCTCTTGCGAATCTTGACTGTGTTTTACAAATATAAGTATCTGCGTGTCCCTTTTCACAAAAAGTTAAGGATTTGTTCCATTCAGGTCTGCTCTCGTCCCCACCACTTATGTCCTCTTCATAAAATATTCCAACTACTTCTAGTTCATGGTCTTTACAATATTGTAGTAATAATAACAACTGATTAAGTATACTCTTACTAACTGTGGTATCTTTTCTTTGTATATCTTCAACCGACAACCTAACATACAACAAAGTTCTTTTTCCATAAACCAATTTGTATGTTGGCTTATTTACTTCTCCATAAATAAAACAAGTAGTATCATTAGATTTTTTTATATCTAATAATTTTCTTATAAACTCTGTACAATAAATTAAATTATCTTCTAGTAAGAGTTCTTTAATTGCCTTATATTCTACTGAATTTGTGTAATCTTCTAACGAAACATTTTCAATATTATAATTATGTTTTGTATTATTATAAGAATGAGTTTCACCACCTTTTAGTTCGCTCAACATATAATAACATTCCTTTCTTTAATTATATGTTAAGACTAAAATAATACAAGTTTATTATACACCATAACCTGTATTATTTCAGTCATTTATTAACATTTAACTTACTTTTTGTTCATAATAAAGAAATAAAGTCGCTAATTTATCATTGAAAAATGTTAGAAAATCATCATTATTTGTATCCACTAAAAATTCACTTGACACAACTATTTTATATTTATTCATATTTCAGCCCCTTTACACAATAGTATGATAGGCAACTTGTTAATATGAAATGTTTTTGATATACTATTGCTACCAATACGCATGAAATATTGGGAAATTGTACGAGGGCAAGTCGTACTTTTTTAGTATATGAAATCATATTTATCTCCTGTATATTTTTTTAATTCTTTAGCAGAATCAAACCAATAACCTCTAAATAAATTGCTATTGTTTGTAACAAACATTCCACATTCTTCCTTACCAATAAGTATATCTGCGTCATAATTTCCTTTACCTAAAACAATTTCAGACAAACCTCTATCTGCTGTTCTACCACATATACGAACATCTAGATTTGACCTTATTTGCCCTTTTAATAAATCACAATCAGGTCTTTGAGTACCTAATATTAAATGGATACCAAAGGCACGACCTCTTGTTGCTATTTCCATTAAAATATTTTCTATTTCACTTATTAATTTTTTGTCTTGTGATACCATTAATTCATTTACTTCATCAAATACAAATATGATTCTGCTTAAAGGCTTATATTTTTCACTATGATATAAACTCCATTCCTTTGATTTTAACTTATTATAAGCGTTTATATTTTTACACTTATTAGCATGAAATTGTATTTTTCTAGTTTTTAATTCTGTTTTTATATCTTTCAAATCTTCCAATATATCTTTTAGTTCAGTTGATACTTTACATTGATTATCAAAATTCATGGTAAAATAACACCTGTTTTCATTTATAGTTATGTTATTCCACTCCGTAAAATCAACACCTTTCGGGTCTGCGATTCTTACAATAAACCCTTTCCTAATTGATTGATATATTAAATTTTCTATTAATGCTGATTTACCACTATTTGTTACACCACCAACAAGAAAATGTGGTGTTTTATTAATATCGGCATACACCTTTCCTTTAAGATTTTCGCCTAATATATATGTATGGTCGTCATACTTTAAATATTTATCATTCCAATTTATAATATCTGGTATTTTATATCTAGGACTTGCGGTTAATATTTCTACTTTATCTTTAGAATTTTCAACAGTCTTTCTATCTATAATAACCTTATTAAATGCTGATTCAAAATCGGTTTTAAAATCATCACTTAAAAATTTATCTATTCCAATTCCATTCATATTTAACTTCAATTTAGTAATTCTAAAATTATAAAACAATCTATTTATTGAAGTTAAATACGGAGTTTCGCCAAGTCCATTTTTCAAATTTCTAATTTTTCTAAATTTATTTTGTTTATAATCTTTTAATCTAAAATATTTTATTAAACTTGCTAATAATAAAACTAATATTATTGTTTCTATTACATATAAAGGCAAATACATATTTTTATGAAATTGATAAAATGTTATACCTTTAATAAAATCATTATTAAAAAAATTAAATAATAAATCTTTATGATTATTTATATGTTTTAAAAGAAACAATACCAATATAAAAATTACAAATTTCCATTTATAGCATAATTGAATAATTATATATATAATAATTCTAATTAATTTTTTTAACATAGATAATAATTTATTGTTTTCAAATTTTATAGATATTTTTGATAATAAACCACTAAAAAAACTTTTATTCATTTTTATCTTCCTCCTTTTTAGTTTCTTTATGAACTACAATTTTTGGATTTCCGTCAACATCTTTAACTATTTCGTATATATTATGAACCCTCCTACACCATGCTTGATATACTGAAATTTTCTTCAAATCTAACCTATATTCGGCATATTGATTTTCAAATGGTACATTAGATGTAATAAAAACTCTTGTAAAACAAGCAACTTTATTATTATAACGAGCAGGTAATCTTAAAGGATAAACATCTAAATAGTTCAACATATTTTCTATACTAATTTGACTATGAAACTCTTCAAATGTTAAAACATTTTGTGAATTATCATAATTATCAAATATCACTCCACCTTGGCTTGAAGAGTAACTTGTTATACGACATATATTTTCAGCACCATATTTCTTAAAGATACTATAAGTTTTTCCTACTCCTGTTGCTCCATACAAATATGTAACTATCAAATCACGATTTTCTTTTGAATATTTTTCGTTTAAATATGTTTGCCTTATAGACTCAATATCTTTGATTCTAAAAGCAAATTTTGGATTTTCTTCTATAATTTCTACTATTGATTTTCCGTCTTTAATGTCTTCAAGTAATTTTCCCATTACTGCGTCTTTTTCTATCAATTCAGTTGGTACTACACCATATTCAAAAAAACTTCCCTCTACTATAGTTTCTTCTTTTGTTGTATCCTTCCATTTGCCACTTTTTTGTATATAATCAATATTATCTTTAATGCTTCCATAAGCTTTTTCAATATGAGCCATAGGAAACCTGTTTTTAAAAGTTGTAAATCTCATAGGAGATTTTGAATATACAAATACATGTATATGTTCCGTCTTTGTTATATTTCCTATTTCTGTACACATACAATAATAATCAGGTACAAACCTTAATAATTGTTGATTTATAAAATCATATGTAATTCCATATTCACTTGGATTATTTATTGTTAATTGCCATTTTCTGCTTTGGCTATTATCAGCCATAGAAAAACACCTCCTAAAAATAATAGCAATATTAAATATGATTAATTTCAAAGAACTAATGTTATAACACATACTAGTTAATACATGTACATTGCGAGAACAATGTGGCAGAGCCACTATTGTTTTCGCACCAACAATAAGTGCTAGTATTACCACTTATTGTGTAGCATATAGCATGTAGCATGTAATAATAAAATTTTAATAATATAATTTATTTGCTATTTTGTTTATTTTCTACAAGATGTACATTATTAGCTTTTCCATAAGGTTGAATCTTTCCTAAACGGTCAATATACAAACCAATCATTAAATTGTCAAAATCAACTTCCACAACATTATCAATATTTGGTAATGGATTAGAAATATTATTAACTTTAATATTGAATTTAGCATATTTTAAATCAGGCAATATAATTTCAACTTTATGTCCAATTACATTATCTGTTCTATGATTGTTGTTATCATATTCATAAATTGGATCACAACCACACGCAAGATATGGTGGCTTTCCAATTGTTTTGATAACATCAATAACAATATCGCTTGTTTTCATACCATTTCTCCTTTCTGTTTTTTGTAATTTAAAATCGGCCTCTTGAAAATTACAACACCATTATAAACATAAATTACAACATAAATCATGGTAAAGCCATTACCTTGACAAAATAAAAAAGTCATAATTATTCAATTATGACTTTACAAAATAACACGATTCAATTATTTTATTTTTTTAGGAATTGGCAACAATTCATAATCTTTTAAACCAACACTTTTCAAAAATTTATTACACTCTTCTACACTCAAATCTATACAATCAGTTATCAAAAAAGCATAAGCACAATCCCTTTTTTTTCGATAATTAATTGTATATCCACCAGCTTTGAGTAAACTGTCAAAAGCATTTCTATCAAATTCAAAAGCATGACAAAAGGCAGTTATACTTCTTAAACTAGGGTCAGTTTTTCCCTTACAGTAGTTATCAAAAATTTCATCACTTAACCCAGTTTCTTCCATAAATTCATCAACTTCAATTTCTTTTTCCTTCAACAAAATTTTAAACTTCTCAGAAAAATTCTTTTCTAGTTTTCCGTCAATACCAAAGTTATCTTCAAATCTACACACATATTCTTCTAATTTTTCATCCATAAATATAGCACCTCATACATATTATATCATTAATTATAATGATTATTTTAACTAAATGAGTTTACTATATAATTTTCCCAATAAGTTGATTTCTTTTTCTAATTTTATATATATATTTGATATTTTTTTCTCATATTCATCAATTTTTTTATTATGTTTCTCTAACTTTCTCTTTTGAAAGAACAGAGGTTTATTATTATTTAAAAAATCTATTTCTGTTTGATAAAATTTTATTTGATTATGTAATATTCTTACATAACTATTAGATTCTTCTATTTGATGTATTAAGCTTAAATTAATTATTTTTCCAGTTACATTTTCTTTCAACATTTAACCACTCCTAAAAAAAGTAGTATTTAATCAGTTATAACCAATAAATACTACTCTTTATAAATTATTTAATTATAGATTGTTTTACTGTAATAACAGGTCTTACTCCATAGTGAGCTCTTGAAGTTACTTCATCATATCGTAACACACCACCTTGTCCAACAATCCATGCCATGTTTTTTGTATCATGTACAGGTGTATCAGTCCAATAACCACTAATTGAACAATCACGGAAATCCTCATCTTTTGTTCCATCATATTTAAAGCAAAGTGTTCCTGCGTCATTTAAACAACCATTACAATATGATGTATTATTATATAACCAAGAAAAACCCGTTCCCTTCTTCACAGATGTAAGTTCCGTTGATAAGGTGTCAAAGTAAAAATATTGTTCTTTAGGAGTCACAGAAGAATTAAAATCCTCTTTGCCAACAATTTTTGCTATTTCGTCTGCTTTAATTATTCTAACATTTAAATTACTATTCCAAGTTTTAGTATCTTCTTTCAATCGGTCTTTTAGTTCTTTGATATTTGAATTATCGCCCGTACTATTCCAATCAATCTTTGCTGATGTATTATGGTCTAATAATAAATATGCTGTATTATCGCTATTCTTAGCATATAAGTTCCATTTCATACACCCAGTTTTTATTCCAGTTGCTTTTCCTTTATAGTGATATTCATTTTCACTATTAATATTATTTTCATATTCTTCTTTAGTACATTTTTTTGAAGATTCGGGATTAAAATATATAGTTTCTACCCCAACATATTTTATTTTGATATTTTCTTGTTCTTCTTTACTAACAAGATTATTTCCACAACCTGTTAATGATGTTATACATAATAACAATATAATTACTAATATTTTATTTTTCATACTGATTCTCCTTAATAATATAAATTATATCATACTTTTAGAATTTTGTAATCAAATTTTGAACATATTATTAATATTATAAAAAGATTACAATAATAATTAAGAAAGTGGTGTGATTAAATGAAAACTTTTAAACCTACTAAGAGTGAAAAAATAGTTATAACTATAAGAATTGAAGATTATAGAGTAGAACAACTTGATAAAATAGCAAATAAAATTAACATTAGTAGAAATGAACTCATTAGTCAATGCCTAGATTTTGCTATTAAGAATATTGATTTTAAAGAAAATAAAAAGGAAAAAGAAAACAATTAGCAAAATACTAATTGCTTTTTAATATGTCCTGCCAAGTTCACCATTAATATTTGCCAACCCAATGAAACCTAACTCTGAATAATCTAATATATTTAAATTGTATGAATATACATATATATCATTATTTTCTGATACTCTTTGAATCTCCCAATCTGATTTATGCTGACCCACATAAAAAATATTCATTGCTTTCCATGTTTCTCCAGCACATTCCATTTCGTTAACACTATAATAATATACTAAGCCATTAAATTCTTTTTCAAATTCAGATATTAAATTATCATATAGATTTAACATTTTATCCGATACCTTTTCATCATTTGGTATAGTAAAGTCAACACCATAAACTTTTCCATTTTTAAATGATTCTAACATATTTGAATTAAGATTAAACTTTTTAGTTAATTCATTTATTCTTTCAAGTGCTTCTTTTCTTTGCTCATCTCTAAAATTTTCCATTTGTTCACTCCTTTTCAATAACATTATAACATCTTTTATTTTTTAAATCTTCATTTATAAACAAAATAAATTCATTTATCACGGTATTTGGATTATAATCTTCATTACCAATAAAAGTAGCCATATTCTTAGGTTGATAATAATTATCTAAATTAAGACACCAATTTTTTTTATTATCTATAACAAAGTATTGATTAGGTGTACTATTTTTTATATTTTTACAAAATTGTATCCTACCAATCTGTGTATGAAAATTACCAGTACTCTCATCTAATTCATTATAAAATAAAGAAAGCCAATACTCATATTCATCAACATAAACTTTAATCCAATAATAATCTCTTCTATCGTTTGAAGTTTTACTTAATATTCCGTGAACATTTTTTATAATCAAATTTTTTGTATCAATATCGTCCTTTTTATTTTCTAAGATTGATGATAACTCCTGTTGACTTATATACAAAGATTTTTCTAGTAAACTACGTATAAATTGTAAATTATTAATTTCAAATTTATCCATCTAATTTCTCCCTGTTTTTTCACTATCAACCTTATTTTTGGCTCTTTTATATGTACTATCAATATAATCTCTGTATTTGTAACTAGCATTTTCCAAATTATCTTTAACTCGCATCTCTTGGGCTTCAGTTTTCACTTTAACATCATACATTTGATTATCAAGTTCATTTAATTTATTATTCATTTCAGTTTCTAATTTTTTATTATTAGTTCTAATACTATCAATTTCATTTGCCATTTGTTCTTGCTTTAATTCTTGCTCGTATAGATTTATACATTCTTTAAAAGAATCACATCTTCCTTTTTCCAAATATCCTATAAATTTTTGGTAAGCATATATATTGTCATAATCTTCATGAATATCTCCCAAACTATTAATTCTAATTTCAGAAATTATATCAATATGTTTATCTTCTAGTTTGATTAATCTTTTTTTCAATCCTTCTATTTGTTTTTCATTTGAATTGGTACAGTCGCTTTTTTCCTCTCTTCTAATTCTGTCATCTCTCTTATGAAACACAAAATATTTAAAAACACCAAAAATATAAACAAAAACTTTTAATATTGGATAAAAAAGATATGTAAGAAAAGAAAAAATAGAAAACAGATAGTAAAAAACATAAAAAAATACTACAACTTCAACAACAAGAATTATAATGCCTAATAAAACGCCTATTTCATTATCGATGATAATTGAAATCAAACTAACAAGAAAAAATAGTCCAACTAAAATAAACGATAATATTGGTACTATTTTATCTTTATACCTTTTAAAATCATTTATATCGAAACTCTTTACATAATCTTTAATTTTAAGGGTATTATATACAATTTTATTATTACTTTCCAAACTTCTTATTTTTCTATTTACTTCTTCTATCTTTTGATTGTTCAATTCATCATCTTTTTTTAATTGAATAATCTTTTTAAAATAATCTAATAATTCCACTCTTGATAAATCACTTAAAGTTTTTTCTTCCATACATCTCACCTAGTAACATTATAACACAATTTTAAAAAAATGACACTAATAGTAGAACATTTATCTACAATGAATATATTAAAAAGTTATACCATAAATGAGAAAATATATATAGGTGGTGGTTTTATGAATTTTAACCCCAATGATGATAGATATATTTATGAGATTGTAAGCAAAAATATTAAATATTTTAGACTTCATAATAATAGCAAATACAGTTCTTATGGAAAAATGACACAAGAAAAACTGGCTGAAAAATGCGATTTAAGCCATAGTCTAATAAGTAATATAGAATCATCAAAGGTTCAACAATCATTTAGTATTGCAGTTTTATATAGAATATCTAGGGTATTGGAAATAGATATTAGAGAATTTTTTGTAAAAAGAGATTTTAGCGATAATAACTAATTTTTGGAAATCTTCCAATTTATTGTCATGCCGTTTTCCTTGTAATATTCATCGGCATACTTTAATTGATTTTCTGTTATTTTGTTAATATTTTTTCTAATAAAAAGGGCTAAATTTCTTTTATCCATATTATAAAGTTTATCAAATAACTCTTTAAAAGTAGTGTCATTTGTATTTAATAAATCTTTAGCAATTTTACTAAATTTAATTGATTCAACAACTAACAAATCAAGTCTTGATTCTTCTTCCATAAAATAATACCTCACTTCATTATTGATTTAAATTTTATTAAAACTATAATAAGTATACCATTCCATATCTTTTTTATCAAATTTTTTAGATATATTAATTTATGACATTTAAAGAAAGCAATTAGTAACAACTGATTGTTTTTATTTTATAATACTATATAAAAAATGATATTTAATGATATCATTTTTAACTGTATTATCTAGCCTTAACATACTTATATTTGTCTTGGCATAATAGTATCTGCCATGACCAGCATCAATTACCACTTTATAATCTTTCATACATATTCCTCCTAGAATAGTCTATGTAAATTGTCTATTTTAGCAACAAAAAAAGATTGAAAATCAATCTCAATTTTTTTATTAGAATAAAATTATAATCTATAATATTATTATTAGCTATTATTTTCTTTTATCCAATCCAATAGATTATTTAAAACATCCTCTCTATTTTTTGAAACATTCACAAATTTAATGTTATTTTTCATACAATCTTCTTTATAATTGTTACTATCTTTTATCCAAATATCAAAATATAATTCTAACTTTCTTACTGACTCTGTATATGTCCAATCATGTTTCTCATCATACTTTATAGTATTCTCAACTAATTCTTCTATAGTAGCATCTGGATAACCAAAAACTATAACTAAATAACCATTTTTCAAATATTTAATGATATCTTCTATTTTTAAACTATGATAATCCAATAAATAATTTAAATTTGGTTCAAATTCTATACTCTTGTTGAAAAAATCTAACACCATTTGATAGGCTTCTGACATATTTAATTCTATACATTCATTTTTAGTGTCCTTTCTTAGCCCACACATATTTACATAAGATGAGGTTATAACATCTCCTTGTATCAAACTATAATTTTTAAACTCATTTAATATTTTTTTTGAAATGGCTGTTTTACCTGATCTAGGTACTCCTGTTAATATTATATTTTTCATAAAATCTCCTCTCACCTAATTTATAACATAAAATTTATCTATAAAAAAATGAAAGAATTTCAAAAATATACTTAATATTTTAACCAAAACTATAATTTAATAAACCAATTTTAAAATTTAGAATAAATTTAATTGAAAATATTTAATATCTAGTCAACTAAAAAAATTAACAGAAAGTTAATTTTTTTAGTTTTTCTTAATGTTTTTCTTCCACTTAAATTTTATTACTTTTTCCTCTATTACATGTTTCACACAATGTTTGTAAATTTTTCATTCCCGTTTTACCACCTTTAGAAACCGGAATGATATGTTCTACTTCAAGTTTTACACCATCCTCTTTTCCAATTATGAATTGTCATCATTAAATAGTCATCAATATTAGAATTTTCTATTTCATTCTTTATTCTAACCGAATAAGAATCAATAAAATCTGGTAATACTTCTAAATTATATTTTGAATTGACATTTATGTTTTTTTATATAATTCTGATTTATTTTTTAATTTTTTTAAAATAAGTTTTAAATATAAATTCTTTATATTTTTTCGATAATAAAATAGACAAAAATAGAAATAAGCAAAATTATCATCATTAATATTATTTGTCAATATGATACTAAAAATTTTAAAATACAACTCAACATAAATAACATTAAAAGTTCAATCGCTTCTTCTTCATCTTGAGTATTTCTATAATATCTTCTTGCCTTACTACCAACTTCTAAAAAAATAAGGACTAGAAAAACTATTAAAGTCTTTACTGGCCCCTTTATATTTTCATTATATCATGTACAATACTTATATGAAACGCAATTCTACATAATTTACATATTTTTACCATTCGATAAATCTACTCCAATATTCATTTGTAGAATTAGAAACACAATTGAAATATTTTTCTAACTGGTTACTAATTACTTTAGCCTTTTCATTAATTGGATTTCCCAGACTATAATAATCTTTTTTTAAAGAGCGAGACATCATATCAGAAAATAATACAGCTCTATCTTCTTTATAATTTGATTTACTATAGGCTGACAAAAAATAGGCAGGATTAGAATAATAATATACATATTCATTTGTTTGATTACCGTATACAAATCCACTCGGATTATAATTATTCATACTATTTTCAAGTTCACTGGCTCCAATAATTGTAGCCAAATAGCAATCTATATAGTGCATAATTTCATGATGAAGTGTATTTTCAAATAAATAACCTTCTGTACTAATCAAAATAATTACTTTATTCACATTTCTGTTATCTGTTAGTCCTGACATAGAACTATTTATATTTTTAACTAAATAAATTGTTAATGATTTCCATCTATTACTTATTTCATAAAAAAAACTATTTGGATATTTTCCTAAAGCGACATCTATAGTATTTAATATTTTATTAATCTTTTGATCATCATATTGTTTCTCATAACTATTAATATAGTTATCATCTATTTCATCTTTATAACCAACACTTACCCCATACTTTGCTTTGATATTTTTTCTCAATCTATCATTTTCAGTAACAAAAGGACTTTCACTAGAATTCGTTCCGTTATTTTGATTACTAGTTATATCTTCCTTTTTATTTCCAACATTGCTATTTTCTTCTTTTTTAGGTTTTTCCTCTTTTTGTGAAGTATTTTCTTGACTTTTTCCATTTTCTTCTTTTTTTGAAGTATCACTTTCTATATTATTTTTTGTCTCCTTAGTACTGGATTTTCCAGTATTCTTTTTTACTTTCTTTTTATTATCACTCTTAGAATTTTCTTGTTTTATATTTTGAACTTTTTCTGAAGTGTCATCTTTAATACCTTCCTCATTAGAAATTTCTTGCTCTTTTTGTTTATCATATTCATCCAAAACTTTGTCATTATCTTTTAAATTATCTTTTGATTTTTTTTCATCTTGATCTTCACGAATAGGATTGTTTTGAATTCCTAGATTAGAACCATTTTTTACTTCCACAAAACTCAGGTAGCATTTGACACAAATTAATAATAAAACAATCACTATAAGTAGAATAATGAACACTTTTTTCACATTTTTATTCATTGTAATCCCTCATTTCTATATTACAAGTTCACCATTTTAATGACTCAGAACTATCTTCTATATCCTTCGTTATTCCTTTACCTGTATTGGGATGATAATAAGAATAAATAGAATCACAACTAAATAATAAAATCAAAATCACTATTATAATTATTTTTACCTTTTGATTGATTTTATTAAATAAATCATCTAGTAGTGGAGCAATAATATAGGTAAAAATACAACCACCTAGTCCAAATACTAACAACCCTTCTAAACAGATTCTTCCATCTAAATTTAAAAAGTAACCACTATAATCCCACCACTTCATACCTTTAAAAGTCTCTAAATACCATGCTGTTGAATATTCCACTATTCCACAGATTGAAAAAGATAAAAGAAATAAAAGCCATGGTTTATCTCTAAATTTCTTAAGCAAAATAATAATTAAAATACAGCCCCAACCATAAATTGGTAACCAAGGTCCAAACATTGTACCACGATTTACAAATGTACCAGAATTAAATAGATGCAAAGAGACTTCCCATAACCAACCAATAATAGATCCGGTAAAGAAAAACAAAATAAGATGCGATAAAGTATAGTCATGATGATAATTTATATTTAACCACTTACGTCTTTTTACTTCCGGAATAAAATATTTTTGACTTGGATATGTTTTTAAATTGGAATCTCCATCTAAATAAAGATCTTTTAAATATGCTTTATTATTTTTAACGTTTTGATTTCTAAGTTCCATATAAAATTCTGCATATATAGATTCTTTATAAGGATTAAAATAAAAAATATTGGATAATCCTATAGTCAATCCACCTAAAATATACCAAACAATTAAACTAATATCTAATTTGAATAACTCAAATTTATGACCTTTCATCATTTTCTTAGAAAGTTTAAAGCAATCTTTTGAAGTCAGTTCTGGATTTTCTGCTAATAAATATGGAATCATACTGTATTCATAATGCTTTATAAATCCGCCAATAATTGTAAGATCCCAAAGGAAAGAAAAAATGGCTTTTTTTAACATAATAATAGCGACATTTTTAGTTTGTTTTACACGATAAACAAATAAAATTTTATCCACTGAAGTTTCATCGTATTTCCTTTGTTCTAAAAAATATCGATTTTTACCAACAATCAAAATATTTTGAACAAATAGATAAATAAAAATATAAATGAATAATCCTATTGAAATGGTAATTAAAATAGGAATTGAATTATTAAAAATAAACTGATTAAAAGCATTCAAAATGCCAATTACAATAGATCCAGTTCCAGTAATTTGATTGAAAAAAACAGATAACACTCCTCTAGTTGGCTTATAACTAGAGATATTCTCTACTACATTTGAAATTTTCGTTTTATGTATTAAAGTTTCAACAACATTAAAATTATTCGTTCCTTTAAAATCATTTGTAATATTTACTACTTGTTCACTTTCTTTGATATTATCAATTGTATTATATTTATACCCACCACTTAGAACAGTAGTTACTATAAAACAAACAATAATACCTCTCCATAGATGGCCCTTCAAATTTTTTTCCGCTCTTTTTTTTAGTTCTATTAATTTCATATATCTTACACCTATTATCCATTATAACATAAAAGACTCTCCAATTAGAGAATCTTTTTCATTTAATTGTTTATCTTTTATATTGATATGAAATATTATCTTCCATTTCTTTTCCATTTTTTTGAAGTTGTTCTCTGATTACAGCTCTTGTATAATATACTGCTCCTGCCAAATCTATTTCTTGATCAATAAAATCATAATGTTTTTTTGTAGAATCCCATACAGTAGCATGCTTATGAACAAACTCCTCATTTAAATTTAAAGTCTTAATTTGAGAAAAGGAAATTTTACCTCTTAATTCAATCATTTTTTTAAAGTATTCCGTCAATTTATCAGGATTGTATCTTCCACCATGCAATTGATAAATATCATAAAAATCTTTTACTCTAGTATTCAATACATCTTCCTTATTGCTTTCTACTATAATGCAAAGTTTTTCTGCTAGATATTCTTCAAAAGAGGGAACATAAACTTCAAATAAATCATCACCATCAAATATTGCTGGCATTACACGATACTCTGGTTCAATCAATCGATTATAATGTTCTTGATAATCAATTCCTATATTTTGCTTTAATGTTTCATAATTGGCATTTAAAGAGATTTTGTGAATTCCTGTTTTTGTTGTTGTAACTTCTTTAGATAATTGAAATTTAAATTGATCAGGAAATTCATCCTCAAGTATGTTAGTAAGCAATTCAATATTACTTTCAAATGAAGTCAAAGATGCTAAATCTATATCTGTTATTGCTCTTACAACTCTTCCTAAATAGGCAATCTCTGCCGAACTACCTTTAATTAGAATATCCTCTAAATTATATTTGCTAATTCTTTTTAAAAGACATCTTGCCACAAATGTACTATAAACACTACTAACACTCATATTGAGTCTCTTTGCTTCTTTTTTCATATAACTTTTCATTTGATTAATACTAGTAAATTTTTGCATGTTAACCACCTTTTAAGTGGCTATTATAATATATTTTTTTCAGGAATGCAAATTAATTATTCACATGATGTCTAGATGGATATGTATCCTGAGTAATTGCTTTAAATATATAGCCGTGGCTTTTTCCATATTGAATAATATCCCGAATTGCATTTAATGTTTTATAATTACTTTCAAAATCATGCAATAATACTACATTATTCTTATATACTAAGTTATTTACTACATTGTTATATACTTGAGACGCTGTTCTCGCACCTCCAGCATCTTCACTAGATACATTCCAATCAAAATAAACAAACCCCTGATTCAATACCTTTGTTGTCAAAATACTCATAATTCCTGGAGAATATCTACGACTTACCGTATTTGAACTTCCTCCAGGAAAACGAATAATATTAGGCTTTGTTCCAATAATATTAGAAACTTTATTCTGGATAGATATCAAATCATTAAAATAGTTATCAACAGAACTATATACATAACTATATTCATGTGTATAACTATGTAAAGCTACTGTATGACCATCTTCATATTCTTGCTTAATTAAATAATTCAAACTATCGTCATGATTAATTACAAAAAAGGTTGCTTTCACATTTTCTTCTCTTAAAATTTGTAATAACTGTGGAGTAATTGTACTACTTGGTCCATCATCAAACGTCAAATATATTACTTTGCCAATACCACTAACAGAATCATAATTATAAGGAGAAACGACATTAACTGTACGTGTTATAGTAGAAGTATTATTAGCAGAATCTGTTGCTGAATAAGTAATTGTATATTGTCCAATTTGACTTGTATTGACTTCTCCACTCATAATTAATTTATTTGTTATATCACCGTCACAATTATCAATTACTGTAGCGCCTTGCTCTTCATAAGAGTTTCCTATATTAACAACAACTTGTTCATCTCCGTTAAGTGTAATTTTAGGAGTCTCTATATCATGAAATTGTATTTTTCTAGTTACATTGATAGTGTTTCCTGAAGAATCTTTTACTGTGTATAAAATTTCTCCCTTTTTATTTTGAATTGTTACATTACTACTAATATTTCCATCATAATTATCAATAGCTTCATAGCCTTCTTCAATATACTCTTTTCCTGGGCAAGCATTACTATTACCTTTTAATATAAGATTAGGTTTCTCTTTATCTACTACATTCACAATACGAAATTCTGTTGTTTTCAATAAACCTAAATTTAAATCATATTTTATTTTGTAAGACCCTAGTTTATTTTCATCTACTTGTCCCTTTATAGATACTTCTTTATCCTTATTTTGAAACAAATATGTGGCGTGATATCCTGGTTCTTTATACTTTTGTCCTACTTTTAATTCTATCACATTGTTTCCCTTTAATGAAATATTTGGCATCAGTATTAATATTGATAAACTAATACAGAAAATTATTCCAATCACTAAAATCGTAATTTTTATTTTTAAATTGTTACTCATTTTTCTTCAAATTAAACTCCTATACATTCTAAAAAATTAGAAATACTTTTTATTAAAGTATCTATAACTAAAGTACTTTTACCAAATAATCATTATAATTAACTTTCTTCATTATATTGGTAAATAAAACTTCTTAACTGATACTATTTTAACATAAATACTTCACAGTAGCAACGAACTAAACTATAAAAACAAGCTTTTTAGCTTGCTTTTATTTTGTTAATATAATTATTAATGCTAACATACCATGTTGGGTTTGCAGCATATTTGGAATTGATTGTTTCAGCTGTAGTTAAACCTACTGAATAATAATTTCGATACAAATTACTCATAAAACTTGATATTCCTTCTTCTAATGAAGAAAACTGTTGATAGGAACCTCCACCACATCCTGGAGCTCCTTTTTGTCCACCAACATTATAACATTGGTTAACAAGATCACTACAATTCCATGAACATCCTGTTTCATGTAATACAATAGCAACTGCTAAATAAGGATCTATTCCATATTCAATAGCGTAATTTGCAAATATTTCACCAGTTCCTGATAAAGTGGAATTCAAGTTACGATTTAGTTTATCTACTAATTCTTCCTTTGTCAAACCATCATATACAATTACGGGTTCTACTGTTTGTTCTTCTATGTTTTCATCAACTTGATTGGTAGATTCTTCTGCCTCTTCTTCTGGAGCAACTTCTTCTACTACTACTTGAGTAGTTTCTTCTTTTGCTTCCACTTCTGTATTTAAATTTGTTGTATCTTTTAGAAGAATATTATTGGAAAGTAAAACTTCGTTACTGTTTTTATTAGTTTCTATTCCTGAATTTGTATTATTTTTTGTTGAAACAATCAGTCCTATTATAAATGTTGAGATTACTGTTATAAAAGCAATAATCTTCAGCTCTGTTTTCAATTTTTCACCTCTTTGAATTTTTTGACGAAAACAATACTGATGTTACCACACTAAATCCACTATGTCAAATTGACATTAATATTATATGCTAAAAAAGAAGTTTTATTCCTATTTTTTAATTGAAAACATATTCATAAATTCCATTGGAACTTTACTTTCTAAATGGATGATTTGATGCGTAACAGGATGTTCAAATTCTAATATATTAGCATGTAATCCAAGTCTTTTTAGAGGATTTGTTTTTGCTCCATATTTTTTATCACCTATGATAGGATGATTCATTTCTTTCATGTGTACTCTAATTTGATTCTTTTTTCCAGTTAATATTTCTATTTGTAATAAGCTATAAGATTTACTTATATTTAATTTTTTATACTTTGTAATAGCAAGTTCACCTTTTTTAGAAGTTGTTGAATGAACTATAAAATTTTTTTCTTCTGTTAAGTAGGATTTTATAGTGTTTTCGTTTTTTTCTACTACCCCCTCTACTACAGCAATATACTCTCTTTTAACATGGTTCCAATTTGCTTGAAGTTGTTCTTTTATTTTCTGATTTTTGGCAAATATTAACAATCCACTTGTATCTTTATCTAAACGATGAACAATAAATACTTTATTGTTTTTATTTTTTGCACGTTCATATGTAATTACCTGATGAAACATTGTTCTTTCTTTTTCATTTTGTGTTGCTATAGTTAATAAATGAGCTGGTTTATCGACTACAATAATAAATTTATCTTCATAAATAATTTGCATCTTTTTTTTGTTCATATTTCTTCACCTATGTTAGATATTATAACAAATACAAAGAAAAAAAGCCAATAAGGCTTTATTTTATTTCGATATATTTTTTCTCTTCGACTTGTTCTTTTTTAGGTACTGTAACTTTTAAAATACCATTTTTAAATTCAGCGTTAATTTCATCACTATTGAAATCTCCTAAATAGAAAGATCTTTCATATTTTCCATATGTTCTTTCACGGCGAAGATAATTCTTTTCTTCATCATTTTCTTCTGCTTCTTTTTCAGCGGTTACTGTAATATAACCATCTTTTGCTTCGATTTTTATATCTTTTTTATCGAAACCTGGAATGTCCATCTCGATATGATAATCGCCACCTTTTTCATAAATATCACACTTCATTCTACCAGCTTCTTTTGTTGGAACAAAGTCATCAAAAAAGTCATCTAAATAAAATTTTCTTGGGATTAAATTCATATCCACACTTCCTTTCACAATTATCATTATACTCTTTTTTTAGCACTTGTCAAGTATGAGTGCTAATATATTATTAATTTATGCAAATTTTTTTAAATTATACATTTTTGTTAAAAAGTTATATAATTTTTATGGTGGTATCGATGGAGCAAATAAGAAAATTGGAGTCAATGATTCATGAATGTAATCATATTGTATTTTTCGGTGGAGCTGGTGTTTCAACAGAAAGTGGAATTCCGGATTTTAGAAGTAAAGATGGATTATATCATATAAACTATGAATTTCCACCAGAAACAATTTTAAGTCATTCTTTCTTTTTCAATAATATGGACTATTTTTTTAAATTTTATCGAGAAAAAATGAATTCTTTAAATACAAAGCCCAATATTTGTCATCAGTTTTTAACAAAATTAGAAAAGTCTGGAAAATTAGAAACTATTATTACTCAAAATATTGATGGATTGCATCAAAAAGCGGGAAGTAAAAAGGTTCTTGAGTTACATGGTAGTATCTATCATAATTATTGTATGAAATGTCATCAAGAATATTCGGCTGAATATTTATTTTATGAAAAAGGTATTCCTATCTGTAAATGTGGTGGAATTATTAAGCCCAATGTTATCTTATATGAAGAGCCTTTAGATTCTAATGTAATAGAAAAAAGTATCTCAGCCATAGAAAAAGCGGATTTATTAATTATTGCTGGAACTTCTCTAACAGTTTATCCTGCGAATAGTTTTATTCATTATTTTCACGGTAAGTACTTAGTAGTAATTAATAAGGAAAAAATTCAATATAATATAAAACCAGACTTAATGATTCAAAAAAATTTAGGCGATGTTTTTAGCAAAATAAAATTGTAGAAAATCTACAATTTTTTTAATGTACCATCTAATATTGAATACAAATATATATTTACCTTTTTGTCGGTAATTGTTTGAATATATTCTTGATATCCCATTAATTGTTTTATATATGCTTCATCTTCTATATTCTTCAATTTGTAATCTATGATGGCAAAAGAATCTGAATATTCTATTAATAAATCAATGATACCATGATAATTTACACAATTTTTTTCATATATAAATTCGTATTCTTGATAAATTTGAACAGTATGTTCAAAAATACCTGTCTTAATCAATTTCTGAACTTGCTTTTGTTCAAATTCATTTATTCCTTCATAATTAGGATTCTTAAAATTCATCGTTTCAAAAATTTCATGAATTTTTGTTCCATATAGCATTTTTTGTTTTTCTTCTTTTGAAATTAAATGATGAATTTCTTTTGAAAAATATTCTTCATTAACTTCCTCATCTACTGATTTATATTCTTCTACTTTTACAGTTTGACCAATATCCTCTATTTGCTCTTTATAGTTTGTTTTTTTTATAAAATTATACTCCTTTGTTAATCCTATCTTCTCAATATCTACAGGAATTACAAATGTTGAAATTTGTGGAAAAATAGAATTTAAAATATCTAAGAAAGATCTATATTTCATTTTTATGAAATCTGGTACTGGCATATTCTGGTTGGAATTATTAGAATCTAAAGATGTCACTAAAATCATCTTTTCTTTTGCTCTCGTTAAAGCAACATAAAATAGTCTTATTTTTTCAGAAATTTCTTCTTTTAAGTATTTATTTTTTAATAATTCTTTATAGAATATCGTTCGAATTCCTTGATCTAAATAAGGAGAGATTATACCATAATCAATATCAAAAAGAAAAGGTTCTTTTAAATCGCTAATATTAAATTTAGCATATAAACCACTATAGTAACAAATATGATATTCTAATCCTTTTGATTTGTGGATTGTCATGATTTTAACCCCTTGCTCTTCTTTTTTTGAAGCAAAAGTAATATCATATTTTTTATTAGTTATATTATCTAAATAAGTACTAAAGTCGTAAATCGTATAACCCATAGTAGTAAATTCTTCAGCAATATCTGTCAGATAATCTAACACTACTAAATGTTTTTCTACATCACCAACTGTAATAATTTTTTCATAAAAATGAAATTTATTAATAATTTCTAATATCAATTCCTTTGGTGTTATTTGAAAACAAGATATTTCATGAATTATTTGAAACAATTCTGTTTTTTCATAATTTTTTTCTACAAAGGAATGAAAGATATTAACATCTGATTCTTCAAATAAATAACTTCTTAACACACTTATAAAAGAATATTCAAAGTTAACATCAATCTGATTGGATAAAATCAAATGTAGAATGTTTCTGATAATAGCAATATCTATACTATCTGTGATAGATTCATCTTTATAAATGCTAAGAGGTATATTTAAATATTCAAATATTTTTTTATAAAGAAAGAAATTTGTTGAACGATCCATTAATATTACAATATCACTATATTTTAAATTTCTAATCTCTTCTTTATCTTTATCAAAAATTTGATATCCACTATCAATTTTTTGCTTAATATCAGAGGCAATTGTAAAGATTTCAATTTCTTCCTTTTTATATTCTGAATTTTTTTCTAAGTTATAATTTAATATTTCTAAATGATTTGAGTGAGGCATAATTCCTATTTCATTGTAGGCTAAATTACCAAATATCATTCTATGACTTTTTGAATAATCTGCCCCACCTAAATTTTGATTCATCACATCATCAAAGATTAAATTAATATCAGATAAAACTTCTTCTCTAGATCGAAAATTTTTATTTAAATCAATTTTTATTCCTCCATCTTGATTTTTATAATTTTCATACTTATTTTTAAACAAATTAGGATTGGCATTTCTAAATCGGTAAATAGATTGTTTAATATCTCCAACCATATAAACATTATTATCTTCAATGTAAGAAATAAATAAGTCTTGTAAATCACTTGTATCTTGATACTCATCAATCATAATTTCTTTTAGAGAATTTTTAATCGAATTTCTAACATTCTTATTATTTTCTAAAACACTAATAGCCATTTTAGCAATATCATTAAATTCATATAGATTATTTTTTCTTTTAAATTCATTGATTTTTTGGTCAAATAAATTAATAATTTCAATAATAGCAATGATATAATCTTTTGTCTTAAAAATAGATTCTTTCAATTCTTCTACGTTGTCCCATTCTGTTAAAACTGTTAATTCTTTTAAATATTTTGATATTCTATCTTTTATTTCCTTAGCTGTTTCTTCACTATTTTTTGGTAAGCTAGGAAGTGATTTAATATTTTGCTTAATATCTTGATAATTTTTAGATAAGAATAGTTCTTCTAAGACATTTTGTATTTTTTCAAAGTAATCTGGTTCTACATATTCTTCTAATTCATGATAATCAATCATGATAAGTTCTATCTTTTGAAGTAATAATTCTTCATAGTCTTTCATTTTTTGATCAATAAATGATGAATTATAGTAAGTACCTAAATACGTATTTAAATATTTTTCTTTATGAACAATCATATCTAATTTTTGATTGATTGTTAAAATCATTTTTTTTATTTCAAGATCATCTTTTGTACAAAAATCATCAATTAGTTTTAAGAAGAATGGATTTTTTTCTTGATAATATTTTTCAAATATTTCGTCTAAATATTCTTCTTTTTTCAAATTAACAAGGCTCTGATTAATAATTGAAACATCTTTTCCGATTCTCAATAGATAATGATATTTTTTTACAATGGATAAAGCATAGGAATCGAATGTTGTAATATATGCTGCGTCAATTTTATTCAATTCTGCTTGTAAAGTAGGTTCTTTTTTTATTTTTTTACGAATTCTTTCTTTCATTTCAGCTGCTGCTGCTTTGGTAAACGTTAAAATTAATAATTCATCAATATGGATGCCATTTTTTAATTTTTGGATTACTCTTTCACTTAATACTGCTGTTTTTCCAGAACCTGCTCCAGCACTTACAATAATATTAGAACCACTTTTATAAATAGCCTCCTCTTGTTCTTTTGTCCAACGTGGCATATTATTCACCTCCTAGAAAATCATGATAGTTCTGCTCTTTTAGATAAACAATATTTTCTTCTCTTTGATAACAAATATCTTTAAATGAACAAAATTCACAACCAATTAAATTTTGACCTATTTTTTTAGGATTAATATCAAATTGTAAATTTAATATATTGTCGGTAGTTTCTTTTATTTTTTCTTTTGTTAGTTGCTCTAACTTATTCATTTGGTTTTGATTTAGTACTTTTGTATAAGCATAAAATCCTTTGGAAGACAATTTCATTCCTTTTATCATGGAACTATCTGAATAATTACTATCAAATTGTTTTAGTATTTCTATGTTATCATTGCTATATCCATCTAATCGATAAAGTTTCTTTTTTGCTGATTCATAATTTTCTTTTTGATAAGGTAATTTATTATGAATTATTTTTTGTAAATAAAATCCTGCTATCTGAACATTTTTAAGTTTAGAATTTTTAGCTAAATATAAATATATAGGTAATTGCATTTCAATTCCGTAAATTGAATTATTTAAATTAATATCTGGAGTTCCTGTTTTATAATCAATAATGGCAACAATCGTTTGACCATTTTCTTCGCAATATTTCAATTTGTCTATAATTCCCATAAAAGTTATTTGGATTTTATGATTTTGACTAACAAATATTTTTTGTTCATATAATGCATTTTTCAAGCTTGTTGTTTTATCTTGTTCTTTAATGATATCAATTGTATATTTTAAATCTTCTTTTAATTTGTTTATAAAAAATTTTTCTTTGTTCGTTAACTGTTTATCTTTTATATAATCTTCGAATTCTCGTTCAAAATCAAAGTTATCGGAAAAGGCAATTGACAGTATATAATGAAATAAATTTCCTATTAAAGTCATAAAGGTTTCTTCATATTTATTTAATTTCAAAAGATTTGAAATATAATATCGAAATCCACATCTGTTATAATGATCTAAACTTGAATAAGAAAGAAGTAATTTACCATTGGTATATTTTTGAAAATCTGAATTTGCGATTGAATGATATGAGTTATCATAGGTTAAATAGGGAATTGTAGGATAAGAATGATACAATAAATTTAAATCCAAATTCTTTTCGTTGAATTTAATAAAACTGTCTAATTTTTTTGACAAATCTAATTGATTATAGAGATTAGAATAGCTGTAATTTTTAATGTTTGGACTACAAACTTGTAATTCTAATTCATCAATCAATGGAGATGGATAATACTCTTCTGAATATGATTTTAATTTATAGGAAATAAACAAGTGATCTGTATTTTTTATCAATTTAATGATTTTCATTTTTTCCAATTTATTTTTTTGATCTGATGTAAAGATTAACTTTTTTTTCTTTTCTTTATCACTTAATAAATCTTCATCCTTATAAATTAATGGCATAATTCCTTGATTAAATCCAATTAAAAAGTAATAATTATCTTTTTCTATTTCTTCGAGGCTAGCAATATTAATAGCATTCTTCTTTTTCTTTGGATAAATTTTAGTTTGTCTTATTTTTTGTTTTATTATTTCTATAAAAATATTTTTATCTTCACAATCTGAGAATTGATTACAAATATCAATGACTATATTCAATATTTCTTTGGTCGTAATTTCTTTTAATGACTCTTCTAATGAATTATTTTCAAGACTCTTTAAGAATTTTTGAACTTCTATTAAGCCATAAATATCTTTTCCTTCATTGAAATTAATCGGAATATGATAAAGAAAACTATACCTTCTAATCATATTTTGGTATTCCTTATTATAATCAATAATATAAATTTTTTGGATAGTAGTTTGTTTTAACAAATTAGATATAGTTAAAAACATATAATTTACTTCTTCTTCTAAAGTTTCTAGTTCATAAATAACAGGATTATTGTTTTGAATTTCTTCTAGAAATTCAATATGTTCATACTTTTCTATTTCTTTTTGAATAAATGGATCTACCTGTTCTAACAGCACAATTCTTTTAATGTTTTTCTTAAATAAAGGATTTTCTTCTATTAAATTATTTTGCTTTAGTTCATGATATAATTCCTCTATCCATAAAAAATTTTTTAAGTATGTTACTGCAATATCGTAACAATACTGATATTTTTTCATAAGATAGTAAATTGCCTCATTTTTTATTTTTCCAAAATAATGATTGACAAATTCTTGTTTTGTCATTATTTTTAGATTAATAAGTTTTCTTTTACTAGAAAAATATTTTAAGACTTTATTTTTATTTTCTGTGATTATTAAATCACCATTATTTACCTGTTCTAACATTTTATCACTAACTTTCATTATTTATTGTATCACAAATTATTTCATCAATATATGCTTTTTGAGGCTCTAATTATCAAGAATAAAAAAAAATCACTAAATTGATTTTTCTTTTTTATTTTTCAAATTTTCTAGTTCAGCTATATAGTTTTGTTTTAATAAACTATCCATATACCCATCTAAATTAACAATTGGATTTTTACACTTCACTAATTCTCTCATGTTTTTATTATTTTTGCATATTTAGAAAATTCGTCTAAATTTTTGATATGAGTCTTTCTATTAGGATTATTAAGTTCTTTTTTTATATTTCATTGAGTTGGTTATAATTCATCTTTTTTCTCTTTATCAATATATTTTTGAATTTCTCTTTGATTTTTTAATATCTCATCTATTTTATTATGTAATTCCTCTATAATTAACTCACTTTTTACATCTGTATAATAATCATTCTGATTTCTTAAACTATCTTTTTTTGATTGACGATTTTGGCTCATCATAATAATTGGAGCTTGAAATGCAGCTAAACAAGATAATAATAAATTTAATAAAATAAATGGATATGGGTCTATTGCATTGTTTTTTAATATAATGGTATTTAGTATAATCCAAAATGTTAAAAATAAAGCAAATAATAGAATAAAAGTCCAACTACCGGCAATTGCTGAAAATTTATCTGCTAATTTTTCTCCAAACGTTAAATTAGATTCTTCTTGTTTTTCCACATCTACAGCAATTGGTTTATCTACTAATAAATCTAACAATTCATCTTCTTCTGCTTTTGTAATTTCTTGTTTTAATAAAATATTAACAATCTCTTTTCTAGTTTTATTTTTTTGCATATTAACACCTCTAAAAAAATTATACACCTATGTTGTTTATTTTTAATAGATTAAAGTAAAAAAGAGGATTATTTTTTCCTCTTAATTTTTGAATAAAACATTTTTAAAAATAACCAAATAGTAAATAGTGCTGCTAAAAGGAGATAAAGATAAAATATAAATGGTAATTTTCCTTTATTCATTACAGCCATCACACTAATTCCGATAATGAACGCTAAATCTAATATCGTTATAATTGCTTGATGAAAAATATCTTCTATACGATTCATTTGATTTTTTGAATCATTTAATTCCATTTGAAATCTTAATTCTCCATTATTAATTCCTCTTAATAATGAAAGTGTTTCATTAGGAATAGAACATAAAGAATTTCCATTTTGCAATATCTTTACAAATTCTTTTTCTAGCACATCTTTTGTGATCAATTTTTTTGCTTTTACTCTATTTTTTAAAACTTGCATCAGATTAATACTAGGGCTTATTTCTTCTAATACCCCTTCAATTACAACAATACCGCGAATTAACATCGAAATATCTTTCGGTAAAGTAATGGAATTGGAATTTAATAATTCAAACATATCTCTGGCAAATTCTTTAATATTTATATCTGATATTTCTGTGGTTTTATTTTTATTTAAAACTGTTTTAATATCATTTTTTAACTTCATATAGTCGATATCATTGGAACTAGTATCCATAGAAACTAATATATGAGCTATTTCAGATGTATTATTTGAAATAATAGCATTAATACAATCATTTAATAAATTTTTATTTTTAATAGTTAATGTCCCCATCATGCCAAAATCAAGATAAACAATTTTGCCATCTTGAATTTTGATGTTGTCAGAATGAGGATCAGCATGATAATATCCATCATCAATTGCTTGCTTAATATAATTATCTGCTAGTTTATTAGCAATTTCATTCATGTCATATCCTAATGAATTTAATTTTTCTGTTTCATTAATGAATGGAGCATCAATATATTCCATTATTAATACATAAGGTGTAGAAATATCTTTATATACTTTTAATGGTTTTATATAAGCTATATTTTCATTGTTATTTTTAAATCTTTCTATATGATTTGCTTCTATTATAAAGTCCATTTCCTCTTTGGCAGAATCATACATTTCATCAATAATAGCTTGCAAATCCACAATATTACCAAACAATTTATCTAATTTTAAAATAGAAATAGCCTTTTTTAATAATTTTGTGTCTAACGTCATCATCTGATAAATATTAGTTCTTTGAATTTTAACAGCTACTACTTCTTTCGATTTTAAAACACCTAAATGAGTTTGTGCAATAGAGGCGGAACCAATAGGTGTTTCGTCAATAGATTCAAAAATTTCATTAAATTTGCCATTATATTCTCTGTTTAATATTTCAAGAACTTCCTCTTTATCCATTGGCTTTACAGAACAACGCAGTTTTTTTAATTCATCTGATATAGAAGCTGGTATTAAATCACTTCTAGAAGATAAAATCTGCCCCATCTTCACGAATGTTGGTCCTAAATCTTCTATTGTTTCCCTAATATTTTGAGGCGATTTATCTTTTAATAAATTATGCTTGTTAATAATAGAGATTATTTCTTTTAAACGAGTAGTTTCATTATTCATCTTTTTTTGATTTTGTTTCCTTTAATAATTTCATAATTTCATTTTTTTCTTCTTTTGACATTTTTTGAATTGCCTCTTTTACTTCTTCTGTTGTCACTTCTTTATTTTCTACAACAACGGTAACGTTTTCTTTAATTTTTTCTTCAATATTATGTTTTAATTCTTCATTGGCAACTTTTCCTTCTTCGTAAATTTTTGTGCCTTTTTCTAATAATTCATTCTTTATTTCTTTTGCTTTATCAGTGGTAAGAGACATTGCACCTAATCCCATTAGCATAATGTTTTTTAATTCTTCTTTCATATTATTCCTCCTATATTTTTTATTATAGCACTCTATTATATTTTTATTCAACAATGACTGTTAGTCATTTACATTTGTTTAACAACTAAAAAAATAGATAATCAATTATCTATTTCCGAATTTTTCTTTTGCCTGATCAATTTTTTGTTGTTCCACTTGTTCTACTTGATACCAACCTTTTTGTTCCATAAAAGTAAATATTTCATTTTGTAGGTCTAAACATTCATTTAAAGTATTATGAAAAGCTTTATGAATATCAGGTGTTGAAGATTCTACGCTTCCATGATACAAAATATCGCTAATATTTTTAGTAGATGTTAATATTGTGTTCATAATTAATTTTGATTCCATATTTCCTCCTATTTCATTAAAAGTTTAAACATTGTATTATAATGCATCTGATATTTGTTTTCTAAATATATTATAAAATTCTTAATATCAGTTTCTGGAATTTCATTTGAAATATCACTGCAAAAATTTTCTAAAATTTGTTCATGAGATAACACATCCTCAATGTAAAGTAATTCCTTTTCTGTCATCATTTCATCACCTATTGTTATTATGTTTTTATTTTATTTTTTTATTCAAAAAAAACTATAACTCATCTGGGTTATAGTTATTTACATATTTTTTTAATTCGTTCATTTTTTCATCTAAGGCTTCAATGTCTAAAGAACAATGATACATTTCTTTTTTTACTTCTTCTGGTATTTCTTTAAATTTATATTGTATTTTATGATCTAGACTTGCCCAAAAATCCATAGCAATTGTACGAATTTGAATTTCAGCATCGATATATTCTGTTTTATTATCTACAAAAATTGGAACTTCAATAATCAAATGATAACTAATATATCCTGTATCTTTTGGATTTGCTATATAGTCTTTTTCTTCTTTTATCTTAAATTGATTTGATTTTTTTATTAGGTTTACAACTTCGTAAACATCTGTTAAAAAGGAACAAACGATACGAACTCCTATCATATCATGAACATGTTTTCTTAAATTATTTACAGTAATTTCGTAATTTTTTCTTTCTAGTTTTTTGATTGCGCTATCTTGACTTTTAATTCTAGATTTGACATGTTCCACAGGATTGTATTTTGTTTTAAATACGTGGCCTTTAATTAATATATCTAATTCTGTTTCTAACATTTCTAGAGCAAATTCATATTTTAAAAGTGTTTCTTCTAATAATTGTTGTTCTTCTATTTTAAATTTTTCCACAATATCACCATCCTTAACGGTATATGTATTTTAACACTGATTTTTATTTCGTGCAAATTTTAAAATAGAGCCATTATTTTGACTCTATTTTAAAGGTATAATCAGTATCATAATCTATGATAACTTTATTTCCATATTTTAATTCATCATTAATAATCATCTTAGATAGTTCTGTTTCTACAATGTGACTTACAAGTCTTTTTAATGGACGTGCACCATAGTTTACATCAAATCCTTGATCGATCATATTTTTTCTAGCAGAATCTGTTAATTCTATATGGATATTTAAATCTATTAATCTTTTTTCAATATCATGAATAATTTTATCTAGAATTTTAGAAATACTATCTTTATTTAATGGATTAAATACAATAATTTCATCTACACGATTAATAAATTCTGGACGGAAAAATTTCTTTAGTTCTGGCATTACTTGATCTGTATTACCATCTAATATATATTCGCTTCCTAAGTTTGAAGTCATAATAATAATTGTGTTTTTGAAATCAACAGTACGACCATTAGAATCTGTAATTCTACCATCATCTAATATCTGAAGTAATAAGTTTAGTACTTCCGGATGTGCTTTTTCGATTTCATCAAATAATACTATACTATAAGGATTTCTTCTAACAGCTTCTGTTAATTGTCCTCCTTCATCATATCCAACATATCCTGGAGGAGAACCTATCAATCTGGAAGTAGAGAATTTTTCCATATATTCACTCATATCAATACGAATCATATGTTTTTCATCATCGAATAGTTCATAAGCAAGTGTTTTAGCAATTTCTGTTTTTCCTACACCTGTTGGTCCTAAGAATATAAAGGAACCAATTGGACGATTTGGATCTTTAATTCCACTTCTTGATTTTAAAATTGCTTCACTTACTAATTTTAAAGCTTCATCTTGACCAATTACTCGTTTTTTCATGTTATCTTCAAGATGAAGAAGTTTTTCTTTTTCACTACTCATTAATTTTGAAATTGGAATATTCGTCCATCTAGAAATAACAGATGCAATATCATTTGGAGTAACCGTATCACTTAAGATTTTATTTTTTTCTTTGTTATTTAATTCTTGTAGTTCACGTTCTAGTTTTGGAATTTCGCCATGTCTTAAGATTGCGGCTTTTTCTAGATTATATTCATTTTCTGCTTGTTCTAGATCAAAATTAGCCTTTTCTAATTCTTTTTTCTTCGATTTAATTTGATTGTTAATTTGTTTTTCTTGATTCCAAGAATCTGTTAATTCTTTTTCTTCTTTGGTCAACTTTTCTAATTCTTCGTTAATTTTTTCCATTCTTTTCTTTGACAATTCATCTTTTTCTTTTTTGATTGCCTGTTTTTCGATTTGAAGGCGCATTATTTTTCTGGTTAATGTATCAAGGTTTGTTGGAACGGAATCCATTTGAACACGAATAGTTGCACAAGCCTCATCTACTAAATCAATTGCTTTATCAGGTAAGAAACGATCTGTTATATAACGATTTGACAAAGTTGCTGCGGAAATTAATGCTTTATCTTGAATAGTAACTCCATGATGAATTTCAAATCTTTGTTTTAATCCTCTTAATATAGTGATTGTATCTTCAACTGTTGGTTCACTTACTATAATTTTTTGGAAACGTCTTTCTAGGGCTCCATCTTTTTCAATATATTTACGATATTCATTTAGTGTAGTAGCACCAATGACATGAATTTCACCTCTTGCTAACATTGGCTTTAATATATTTGATGTATCCATTGCACCTTCCATATTACCAGAGCCTACAATTGTATGAATTTCATCGATAAACATAATGATATTACCTTCAGATTTTTTAATTTCATTTAAGACATTTTTTAGTCTTTCCTCAAATTCTCCTCGATATTTTGCTCCTGCTATCAATGAAGCCATATCTAATTCCCAAATAGTTTTATTTTTTAAGCTATTAGGAACATCCCCTTTTACTATTCTTAAGGCTAGTCCTTCAATAATAGCTGTTTTACCGACACCGGGTTCACCAATTAATACTGGATTATTTTTGGTTTTTCTAGATAAAACTCTAGTGATTCCTCTAATTTCTTCATCACGACCAATTACAGGATCAATTTTACCTTTTTTTACCTCTTCGATGATATTACGTCCATATTTTTCAAGAACATTTTCTTCTTTTTCATTTGTATTAAACATATCATCACCTCTTTCTAATTCTGTATTATACTCTTAAATTAGCACTTGTCAAGTAAGAGTGCTAAAATGTGACAAATTTTATATTTTTTCAATTAATTTTTTATAATTTTTCCATAACTCTTTTACAAATATTGATTGATTTTTATTTGGTATTAATAAATAGATTTTGTTTTTTGTACGTGTAAGTGCTACATAAAAAAGTCTTCTTTCTTCATCATATGGATATTTTGTGGAAGATTTTGACACAAGTCTTAATATTTTATTATTTTTAATTTGACTTGGGAAGCCTAACAACTCATCCTTCATATTAATAAGAATTACATTTTCTTCTTCTAACCCTTTTGATTTATGTACTGTTAAATAAGTTATTTTAATATTATCATCTAATTTATAAATAATTTCGTTTTCTTTTACTTTAAAATACCTATAATCCAATATGGAGTGAATATCTTTATTATTTCGTCCTAACACTAAAATTGGTTTTTGCGTTTCTTTATAAATTTTCTTTATTAATTCTAGAAATTGTTGCTTTAAATTCACATAATTTACAAAGACAATTGGTTTATCTATTCTCTTACTAGATTTTAAATTTTTCTTTAGTTGTGCTTTATTTTTCATTACGAATTTTCCTGCAACTTGAATCAATTCTTGGCTATTTCGATATGTATTTTCTATTCTCATGACTTTGGAATCTTTAAAATAAGAATTAAAATTTAAAAATAAGGATAAATCACAACCTGTGAAACGATATATAGATTGAAAATCATCTCCTACCACCATTAATTTAGCATTTGTAAAATTTAATATTTCTTTTACTAAGTTAAATCTTACAAGTGAAGTATCTTGATATTCGTCAATCATTACATATTGAACTTTCTCACGGTACCCTTCTTTTTGGATTTTTTCCGTTGCTCTTATTAACATATCATCAAAGTCAATTTCGTTGTTTTGTTTTAAATATTCTTCATATTCTAAATAACAATTTAAAATAAGTGTCAATATGATTTTTTCTTTTTTATACGAAAAAGATTTCTTAATTTTTTTAGAAAACTTTATAAAATCGTTTAATTCATAGTTATTACATTTAAATAAGTGAATAAATATAGATATTAAGCGTTGTAACAAAATAATTTTGTTATCACCTTTCTCATAATTTTTAATATATTCTTCTTTATTTTTTAATGAAAAATATTTTAGAGTTAATGACATTATTTCTGGATAATTTAATATTTTTGTCTTAAAAAATTCATCAATAATATAATCTAAAGTACTAGGATCTGCTATAGTGTAATTATGATCTTCTTTCAAAATATTGAGCGCTAATTTATGAAAAGTATAGACAGGAATTTCAAAGTTAAATTCGTTTTTTATTTTTTCTCTCAGGCTATCAGAAGATGCTTTTGTGAATGAAATACAAATAATTTCATTTGGTGAAATATTTTTTACCTTTACTAGATAATAAATTTTTCCTAATATGGTTAGAGTTTTTCCACTTCCTGCTCCTGCAACAACTAATAAATGATTGCTTTCATCTTCGACAATTGCTTTTTGTTGATTATCTAAATCATATCCACATATTTTTTGATTCATTATATCACCAAGAAAATTATATAAATTTTTCTTGCTTTTTCAAGTTTTCAATTTTAAATATTGGATTTTATTTTTTTATAAATTGATTGTTTTCGATTATTATTTTTTTATTTTGGAATATTTTATTTATTAATTATAATTTTTAACAAAAAAACTAACCTATTTCTAGATTAGCAATTTATCTTGATCGAAAAAATCGAACATATTTCAATATGGGGCGCGGTAAGGGGATCGAACCCTTGCATAACGGAACCACAATCCGCCGTGTTAACCACTTCACCAACCACGCCATGTAACATTCGTTACACGATATATTTTATCAATAAATTTATTTTAACGCAACCCTTTTTATAAAATTAATAGAATTATTTATAGTTTAATACCCAGTCAACATTTAGCCTATCCCATACAATAAACAAGAGGAGGATAAATATGTATAATTATGATTCGGTTCAAAATTACTATGAATATTTAAATAATAGTAATTCAAATATGAGAAATGATTATTATAATTACAAAAATAATAATTATAATCAACCACTATATACAGAAGACGCAGATGCTTCTAAACTATATGATCCATATCAAGGATTTATTAGAGGAAATATGTATCCTAATCTTTATAATGGATATAAAATTAATCCTACTGATATTACTCCTGCCAATGATCAAGCACAATTACTTACCTATCTTGATGCTTTATGCTTCGCAATGATTGATATCAATCTATATCTTGACGTTTATCCAGATGATAAAGATATGATTTCTTTATTCAATCAATATCGAACAGAAGCTAATAAATTAAAAGAAGAATATCAAAACAAATATGGTCCTATCTTAACAGATAGTAATGCTAACAATCGTTATCCATTTGCATGGATTAATAGTCCTTGGCCATGGGAAAAATAAATAGAAAGGAAAAAGTAATATGTGGATTTATGAAAAAAAATTAGAATATCCTGTTAATATTCGTAAAAAAGATTTAAAAATGGCAAAATACTTGATGTCTCAATATGGAGGACCTACAGGAGAATTAAGTGCTGCCTTACAATATTTAAACCAAAGATTTACAATGCCAGATGATAAGGGAAAAGCTTTATTAACTGATATTGGTACAGAAGAATTAGCTCATATTGAAATGATTGCTTCAATGGCATATCAGTTAATGAAAGATGCTAGTGTAGATGAATTAAAAGCTGCTGGATTAGGTGGCATGTTTGCTCAACAAGATTCAGCGTTATTTCCAAGTGATGCAGCTGGAATTCCATTTACAGCAGCGTACATCAATACAACAGGTGATTTTATTGCTGACCTAGAAAGTGATATGGCTGCTGAACAAAGAGCAAGAGCAACCTATGAACATCTTATGGACTTAACAAATGATCCTGATGTATTAGGGCCTTTAGCTTTCTTAAGACAAAGAGAGATCATTCACTATCAAAGATTCAAAGAACTTAGAAATTATTATTTAGAAAAACAAATTCAAAGAAAAAACTCTTAAATATGATGTGAACCCCATTTTGGAGACATCAAATAAAAAACTTGTGTAAAAAAATCAA
>ERZ827488.382-NODE-382-length-68987-cov-4.984071_pt1 | contig 68987 bp, 51 predicted proteins | sample MGYA00519771_ERZ827488 | MGnify/ENA primary metagenome ERZ827488 (study PRJEB31778, sample SAMEA3449323) | human gut metagenome | biome: human gut; feature: human-associated habitat; material: faeces | place: United Kingdom | collected 2010/2012 ... | reverse complement strand
GTGCCCTTCGGGGAATTCGTTCATTTGCACATGCAATACTATTCTTTTGCAAACAGTCTTTTAAAACACTCGGCATTTCAATTCTTTACACCTGCCAGGAAACCACCGACAACTTTTTATTTACACCTCAAGTGGTTTCGGCAGTTCGGTTATCTCCTGTGCTTCTTGTTCTGAAAATCCTTTTTCAATCAGTTTCTTGTATACACGAATTTTTTCTTCCTCTTTTCCTTTTTCCATTCCCATTTTTTCAAGTCTTTCTGCTACATCACACATGCTGTGCACTCCTTTCTTTTCCTGAAATATTGTCTGATACCGTTCATCCCTTGTCATAACCTGAAGCAATTTCAGTACTTCATCTACATGCTTAATTTCCGTTGGATCATCCGGGATATAATTCTTATGTTTTCTTTTCTGAACAAAAAAATTTGCCACGACTTTAAAATCGCTGTGGAAGCGACTGATCTCTTCTTCTGTAAGCCATGCGATTTCAAATACTTTCATTTCATAATCATTGATATACTCATCCAGCCCTTCCGGAATTTTCATCAATCCTTTGATATTCTTTTTTCCACGCCAATGATGATCTGTGCCAAAATATAATACAATGGTCATGACCGGCAAAATTTCTTTTCTGTCATCCAGTAACTGACTGCGATATGCCGCGCCGTCATATCCTATGATGCGAAACGGCATATATTTTTTTACATTGCTTTGGTTTTCGATTCCGCAAATCGCCAATTCGACTTCTTTTTCTTTCCAGTATTTTATTACATCTCTTTCCAGTTCATGCACTTTTCCGTCCTCTGCTTTATATTGAGAATGAACCTGTGCATTTTTTAGAGATTCCGGTAAGATTCGTTGCTCTCCTTTGAAAACCAGTCCGTTTATAATATCTGCAAATACATCATTATAATCTTCCAGTATTTTTTCGGTAATATCTTTTTCTCCCATAGGCTGCTCCTTTTCTTTTTGTATTGATTCAAGTGGAATGTACGTGAAACCTGACACGTAATTCTGATCAGCTTTGCTGATATTTTCCTGATACAAAACAGCCTGAGATATCAAAATCGTGAAACTTATTTTATAACGAACCATTTGCAAATATTGTTTTATCAAAAAGTTTTCTTACAATGTCACTTTTTTATTTTTCAAGCCGCTTTGTGCAGGTATGAAATTTTGTTGGATTTTCCTGCCGAACGGCAATGAAAGTTAGATAGAATTTATTTAAAACTATTTTGTGATTATTATACATGAATAAGCGATCTATGTCAATCTTTTTGAATCCAGTAATCTATATTACTTTTTCAAGTTTTCCAGACAGCAAAAAAACAGCCATGATGAACTCGAAAACAATCGCTCTGACGGTAGCAAGGCTTCCGTCGTGAGGTTTGCGATGTTGCCGCCCCAAAGAGCCGCTGTCTGAGCCTCGAAGAGGCGAGTTTAGGCGAAGGGCGGCTAACAGGCGAGCGAACCGAACAGGAAACGCAGCGTGTCAGGAGATTGTTTTCGAATCATCATGGCGTTATATATTTTATAAAATCATTTCTATGGCGTTCATTTGCACATTTACACAAACTCCACCACAATTTTTTATTTATCTGCATCCTCTGATGCATCTTTGCTTTCTTCTATTTTATCTTCCAGCTCTGCCACTTCTTTTGCTTCTACGGCAGCTTCTTCACCTTCAGAAGTCTCTGCATCTTTTTTTTCTTCTTCCGGTACTGCATTATAGTCTTCTTTGATTGCTTTATAGCTCTTGGTGACTCCCATGATCACCATCCCTGCGCCGATCACAGCAAACACTACCATAAAAATGGACATCAGTATTTTATCGGTTCCGCTGCTGGTCGGGATATCTTTATACATATAGTAGGCCTGTGCCAGCAGATATACGCCTGCCATGGCATAGATCGCCATACGTCCTTTATACTTTGCTCTGTCATTCATAATATTATGCTCCTCTCTTTTTGCCTGTATTTCACATATTATGATGTTTGGTCAAAAGGTATTTGCCCTCTTTGATACTGGATTGTTCCGTAGGCATCATAGTTGGAGACTTTTGACACCCACATCATAATATCACATTTCCAACAGAAAAGATAGATAATACTTATCCGTTTTTCTATTTTCAGTTCAAATACAGGCTCTTTTTTTCTCCGATCAAGAAAAAAAAAGAGCCGAACAATATGTCCGGCCCTTGAGATTCTGTAAAAAATTATTTACGAACCAGGTATTTTCTCATATCGATAGAGCAAGCTACCAGGATGATGAGACCTTTGATGATGTACTGCATACTCTGGTTGATTGAGAGGAACTGCAGTGCAACGAAGATAATTCTCAGGATGAATACACCAAGAACGATACCACTGATCTTACCAGTACCACCTACGAAAGATACACCACCGATAACGCAGGCTGCGATAGCATCACACTCGTAGTTCAGACCTGTGTTGGCCTGGTTGGAACCGATACGTGCTGACTCGATGAAACCTGTAATACCATACATGCATCCAGCCAGAGTATGTACTGCGATTGTTGTCCAGAATACACTTACACCAGATACGTTTGCTGCTTCCGGGTTAGAACCTACAGCGAACATATTTTTACCAAATGTTGTTTTGTTCCACATGAACCACATGAAAGCAATCATGATAATTGCATACCAAACATAGTTCGGGATTGGAACGCCAAAGAATTTAACTAAACTTCCTGTTACGAAGTTTTTGAAGGAATTGTCCAGACCTGACAGAGGCTGTCCATTGTTTCCGTTGATCATGATGTACAGAAGCAGTACACCGTATGTAATCAGCTGAGTTGCCAGTGTTACGATGAATGGATGCAGTTTAAACTGTGCTACGAACCATCCATTGACGAAACCTACGATACCACCAACAACGACAACGATCAGGATTACTACCGGGATTGGCAGTGGCTGAAGATTCGGGAACATCTTTGTTGCATAGTCCATAGACTGCAGTAAAGATGCGGAAATACATGCTGTCAGACCTACAACTCGACCAGCAGAAAGGTCGGTACCGGTCAGTACGATACATCCTGCGATACCAAGTGCGATCGGAATATTTGCAGCTGACAGAGAAATAATATTTACGATAGAAGATACACTCAGGAATTTTTGGTTCTGTGTGTATGTATAGATTGCAGCAATGATGATCAAGATATACATCAGGTTGTTGATGAATCCCTCTTTCCAGAAGGTTTTCTTGTCTTTGCTGTCCAGTGTTTTATAATTTGCGATACTTGCTTTTAAATTTGAAAATGCTCTCACTTACTTCAGCCTCCTTATACATATTTTGCCGCAAGGGTCATGATCTCTTCCTGGTTCGTCTCGCTGACATTTACTTCACCTGCAAGACGTCCACCGGACATAACGAGAATTCGGTCACAGATTCCCAGAAGTTCTGGCATTTCAGAAGAAACTACCATAACTACTTTGTTCTTATTTGCAAGATCCAGAATCAACTGGTAAATCTCGTATTTAGCACCAACGTCGATACCACGTGTCGGCTCATCCAGCAGCAGTACTTCCGGATTGGTCAGCAGCCAGCGTCCAAGGATAACCTTCTGCTGGTTACCACCTGACAGTGAACGGATTTTTGTTTCCTGTGTCGGTGTTTTGGTATGCATCGCATCGATGGACCACTGAGTATCCTCTCTCATGGACTTCTCGCTCAGATACAGACCTTTCTTTTTATGTTTCTTAAGGCTGGAGATAACCGTATTTTCACGAATACTGAGAATTCCGAAAATACCGGTTGCACGACGTTCCTCTGTCAGAAGGGCGAAACCGTTCTTGATAGATTCACGTGCGTTGCGGTTTGTGCAAACCTTACCGTCCAGTTTGATCGTTCCTGATTTTCTTGTTGCAATACCGAAGATGTTCTCCAGTGTTTCGGTACGTCCGCTTCCGTCCAGACCGGCCAGACCAACAATCTCACCACGGCGAACTTTGAAAGAAACATCACGCAGCAGAGAGTACTGTGCAGTCAGGTTTTCTACTTCCAGAGCAACTTCGCCCGGTTTGTTTGTCTTTGGCGGGAACTGGTTTGTCAGCTCACGGCCTACCATCAGTCTGATGATCTCATCCATTGTCATTTCTTTTGCCGGTTTGGTAGCTACCCATGTACCGTCTCGCATGACTGTGATGTCATCAGAAATTCTGAGGATCTCTGCCATTTTATGGGAGATGTAGATGATACCACATCCCTGATCTCTCAGCATATTTATAATTTTGAACAAGTGCTCTACCTCTTCTTCCGTCAGGGAAGATGTTGGCTCGTCGAACACGATAATTTTCGAATTAAAGGAAACTGCTTTTGCAATTTCTGCCATCTGACGCTGTGATACCGGCATAGTGCTCATGATCCTCTTCGGATCAACATCAATCTCCAGTTTGTCGAAAAGTGCTTTTGTATCATCATACATTTTCTTTTCGTCTACCATCGGACCTTTTTTGGGATAACGTCCCAGCCAGATATTGTCCATAACACTACGTTTCAGGGCCTGGTTCAACTCCTGATGAACCATTGCTACACCATTTTCCAAAGCTTCCTTGGAGTTTTTGAAATTGATTTCTTTCCCTTCCAGAGAAATGGATCCGCCGTCTTTTACATACATCCCAAACAGGCACTTCATCAATGTAGATTTCCCAGCGCCGTTTTCTCCCATCAGTGCGTGAACCGTTCCTCTTCTTACGGTCAAAGAAACATTATCCAACGCCTTAACGCCTGGGAACTCCTTGCTGATATTTTTCATTTCAAGCAAAACATCATGCTCCATATCCTGACCTCCTGTCTTTCTACTACTTACCTTTATACTTAAGGAACGGCCGCCGACCAGCGGCAGCCGTTACCCTTGTATACTATTTCACGAATGAATTTCCATCATTCATTTTCCGTTCTGTTTCAGAATCAGATCTTATTCTTCTCCTGTGTACATAGCGTATGGGATGTAGATCTTATTCTTAACATTTTCAGAGATGTTGTAAGAATCTGTGTTAGCCATTACATCCTGACCTGAACCAGCGTTCTTTGTCAGATCTGCGATACAATCTGCCATACCTTCAGCATCCTGTTTGATTGTACCTGTCATCTTACCGTCTTTGATCAGCTGTTTAGCTGCATCTGTAGCGTCTACACCGAATACAGGGATTGTCTTGCAGTCATCTGTACCCAGGTTGTATCCTTTGTCATTCAGAGCAGAGATAGCACCTTCAGCCATACCATCGTTGTTGCAGATAACAAGTTCGATCATGTTCTTGTTTTCTTCGTTGTACTGTGTCAGGTTGGTTGTCATGTAGTTGTTTGCAGCTGTTGCACTCCAGTTACCATCCTGGTCAACCTGGTAGCAGTCTGTGTTGGAAGAATCAAAGTATTCCAGAGCCGCTTTTCCGTTCTCTTCCAGAACTTTGTTAGCATCTTCTACACCATACTGTGTACGGTAGATAGCTTCTACGTTACCAAGCTGTCCCATGAACATAGCGTAGGAGATCTTTCCGTCGCCGTTCAGGTCTACTGCATCGTAGTTGTCAACCAGGTAGTTACCGATCATTTCGCCCTGCATATGTCCGGCTTCCGGAGCATCTGTACCAACGAATGCACACTTGTCATAGCTTCCAAGTACTTTTCCTTCGTCTTCGTCACCTTCAACTGCACGGTTGAAGAAGATTACAGGGATATCTGCTGCTTTTGCTTTTTCAACGATCTGAGAAGAAGCGTCTACAGAACCAGATGTTACGATGTTAACGATCAGTACGTTTGCACCTGTCTGGATAGCTGTATCGATCTGCTCGTTCTGTGTTGTCTGGTTGTTGTTTGCATCGTAGTCCTGATATTTAACACCCAGTTCGTCCAGTTTAGCATCCAGTGCTGTACGTACGGAAGCGATGTATGTATCGCCGTATGTATAGTACATAACTGCTACGTCTGCGTTAGACAGGTCAACATCGCCTGCTGCATCTGCTACGGACTGTGCTTCTGACTCAGCATCAGCTGCTGCTGTATCAGCTGTTGTATCAGCTGTTGTATCAGCTGCTGCTTCTGTTGCTGCTGCTGTATCAGCTGTTGTATCTGTTGTGTTGTTAGATGATCCGCATCCTGCAAGCAGAGATGCTACCATTGCTGTTCCAAGTAAACCAGCGATTACTTTTTTCTTCATGATAAGTTCCTCCCAAAAAAAATGATTTGTTTTTCATTACTCTAACAATATAGCACAAAGTTCTCAATTTTCCAATATGATAATTTACGATTTTGATATAATTTTCTATTTTTTTCTTAAGATTTAAACCACCGTTTCATACTTTTGCACGAAAACGAGATTCAATTTTTGTTACTTTTTTCGAAAGCAAAGAGTCTTCTCTGACATTCTTCATCATACATGTTCTCTTTGTCCACTGCGATCGTATCCGTATAAATGGTATCTTTGATGGAATATCCGTTGATCAGCTTGTAGGCGGTCTCCACGCCGAGATACCCCATGGCATAGGAATTCTGTACGATCAGGGTGTCCACTTCCCCCGTCTCCAGCATGCCGACCGAAACCACATTGCTGTCAAATGCGACCACACGGACATTGTCTTTCAGCCCAAGTTCCTGGATTGCATAGCCGACCCCGAGTGTTGTCCATTCGTTAAAGGTGACGATCACATTGATCTTCGGATGCTTTTTCAGCATTTTCTTTGTTCGTTTTTTTGCATTTTCTGTATCGGAAAGCACATTGATCACGGCATCAATTCCGGCTCTTTCATCACGCAGAATGCTATCCCGGAATCCTTCTTCTCTTTTCTGTCCATTGTCCGAGTTTTTATCGTAATTTACAATGCCGATATGGATTTCTTCGTTTTCATCTTTCATGGCTGCTTCCGCTGCCTTACATCCAGCATCGTAATTATCGGTTCCGATCCGGCAGCTGACCGAATCGCTGTCCACGTCGCTGTCGATGACCACAACCTTGACCCCTTTGCCTGCCGCATCATTGATCGCATCGGCATTTGCCTCATAATCTACCGCAGAAAAAATAATGACTTCCGCTCCGTCTTCCACTGCCTTTGCAATCATCTGATTCTGTGTCTCATAATCTTCTTCGTTTTTCGGTCCCTCGAAAGTCAGATCCAGATTGCATGCCGTGGCAGCATTGCTCGCCCCTGCATATACCGATTTCCAGAATCCGGAAACGGTTGACTTTGCAATAAAAACAACTTTGTGCTTCTGATCGCTGCTGCTTTCACTTTCTTTTCCGTTGAGAATCGGACGGTGAAAAGCCGTCAGACAGAAAATCAGCACCAGACAGACCAGAAATGCCATCCACAGGATGCGGTTTCTCCACCTATTTGTCTTCATAGCTTCCCTCCGTTACTTTCGGCATCATAATCGTGACACAGGTGCCTTCATCCAGCTCACTCTTTATGGTCAGGCCGTATTCTTCCCCGAAATAGATCTTGATACGGTCATTTACATTCTTGATTCCGATTCCGGCACGGTCGCTTCGCTCCTTTTTCAGTACTTCCTCGCACTGTTCTTCTGTCATGCCAACTCCGTTGTCCTCCACCGTAAAGATGATCTTGTCTTCGCTCTGATGGATGCTGATCCTGATCATGCCCTCATCTACCATACGATCCATGCCGTGATAAATTGCATTCTCGATGATCGGCTGCAGTGTGATTTTATTACAGTAATAAGAAAGGCATGCCTCATCAACGTCAAATTGATACCGGAACTGATTTTTATAGCGGAAATTCTGAATATGCAGATAGCTCTGTGCATGCTGCAGCTCTTTCTCAATCGGGATCAGCTCATGTCCGCGGCTGATGCTGATGCGGAACAGCCTTGCCAAGGCATTGACCATCTCCACGGCATCTTCATTGCGTCCGGCTTCGCACATCCAGGCGATCGCATCCAGTGTATTATAGAGGAAATGTGGATTGATCTGTGCCTGAAGTGCCTTCAGTTCTGTTTTCCGAAGGCTGATTTCTTCCTGGCGGACTTCTTCCATCAGCTTCTGGATCCGTACTGCCATATGTTCAAACGAATCCGACAGGGCGGAAATCTCTTTGGTTCCCGTCACCGGATGATAGACAAACTCGGCACTGTTTCCCTCGAATTCTCCCATCGCACGCACCAGGCTTGTAACTGGTTTTGAGAACAGATCCGAGAAAACGCTGCCAAGGAACACCGTTCCGGCAAGTACGATCGCCAGGATCACGACCAGGCTGCTGACTACGCGTTCCACTTTGTTTGTGATCATTTCATCCACATAGCATACTCCCACGATATGCCAGTCGCAGTTCTGAAGGGAGTTGACGGTGTAAATCACATTAGACTTGATGTACGTCCCGTTCTCCATATTTTTCTGGTTTTCTTCTTTTAAAGAAGCGTAAATGAGCTGCTGCTGCGGATGATAGACAATGTTTCCGGCATCATCGGCAATATAGCAGTAACCATGCTGCCCGATCCCGACATCATCCACATAATCGGCGATATTGTAAAAACTGATATCCACCGCTACCTGGATCGTATTCCCGTTTGCATCCTGCATGTTCTGGGAAATCGTTACCACCCACGGATAGTAGTCCACAAACAGGGATTCTACATGCGGTTTTGTGATATTTAAAATTCCTTCTTCCTGCGGCAGATCACGCACATAAGAAAGATTTTTGATATAATTTTCTTTTAATTTCTGACCATTTGTCCAGCATTTTAAGATCTTGCCGTTCATATCATAGGAAGTAACTGCAACAACATCGGATCTTATCTTCAGAAGATTGGAGAAAAAATTATTTGCTTCTTCCTCCTCTTTCTGAATGTTAGCACAGATCATCTGCATGATATCGCTCATGTCTTCGGTATAGTTGAAAACGGTATTTTTCACCTGTACAACGGCCTGCTCGCTCGTTGTGATCGCATTCTGCTCCATATCATTACGGTAAAGATTGACAAATATAAGCAGTGATACGACTGAAGTGATCATAACGATCACGCTCACCAGGATGACAAACAGACTCGACAGTGAAATCTGCTGAAACCGCTTCACCGCCTGTTTAATCCTGTCTGCCATCTTCATACGTTCTCCTGCAGCTGTTCGGTGAAACACCGGTATATTTTTTGAAGCAATAGCTGAAATAATGCTGATCGTTGTAGCCGCATTTTTCCGATATCTCACGGACTTTCATGTTGGTGTCCATCAGAAGCTCTTTGGCTGTCTCGATACGCTTTTTCGTAAGCAGCTCTTTGAACGTCTCACCGGTATCCTTTTTCAAAAGTGCACTTAAGTAGTTCGGGCTGACGGAAATCTCGGTGCTGACCGAGACAAGGGACAGATCCGGATCGGCAAATTTCTCGTTGATGATGCGGATCGCACGGTTGCAGAGCATCACACTGCTTTTCTTTCGCTGGTCTGCGATCATCAGGCGTGCCGTAGTGCAGATATCTACATAGAACTGCCTGGAATCTCCGATATTGCCGAACATTTTCATGCTGTACATCGGGAACTTCTGTTGCATCTGCTGAACCACTTCTTCTCCGGCAACCGAATAAAGTACCTGATAAACCGTCGAAACGATCAGCATCAGGATAAAATCCGTCTCAGACTGAGAGATCTTGTGCTGTACGACCTGATCAAAAAAGTTCTGCAGATAGCCGCTGATCTCCTCCGGTCTGCCTTTTCGAAGCAGATTTTCGATATCTTCCACGGTCTGATGCACCATCACCTTGTCAAAGCTCTCTGTCCGTTCATCGTCTGATATAAAATGAATGTTTCCTTCTTCTTTTCCGTAATTTGCAGCCGCACTCATCGCCTCCAGATAGCACTCATGACATCTTTCCAGCTTTTTAACTACTCTGCTGACTCCGATCACGCTGTCCATCCCCATGATACGCTCCACACTCTGACAGATGTCATCTACCAGAATATGCAGATATTTATCAAAGCCACGCGGCGTTGCCAGAAGCAAAGATACTACGCGTCCCTGTAAATAGACGCTGCAGTACTTGGTGTACTTTTTGAGGATGGAATCGATCGCCTTGACGCTGCCTCTTGTCGTGCAGTTCTTTCCGTCTTTATCCAGGATTCTGGTGACCATCACCGCATAATTCAAGGCTTCCGGCTCTTCCCCGTCGAGCAGTCCGCAGGAAATTGCCTCTTTCATCAGCATCCTGTGCTCTTCTTCCGGAAGTTCCCCGCCAAAGCCATCCAGAAGTAACGGTGTCAGAAACTCTCTTTTCTCCATATGCTCCTGACGCATCCCCGGCTGGGAAAATACCTGAAACTTCTGATCGATCTTCTCTTTCATCTTCAGGAGTTCTTTTTCAAGTTCGGAAGATGAGATCGGTTTTAACAGATAGCTGATAATATTATATTGTATGGCCTGCTGTGCATAAGAAAAATCATCAAATCCACTCAGAAATGCGATCTGGGTAGCCGGCCTTATCTCCCGCACCTGGCGTGCAAGCTCGATGCCGCTGATAAATGGCATGCGTATATCCGTCAGAAGCAGATCCGGCTCCAGCTTTTCCGTCAGTTCCAAAGCTTCCGCACCGTTTTCCGCCTCTCCGATCACCTGAAAACCGACGCTTCCCCAGTCTACTTTCCGGATCAGGGAACGACGGATCTCTTGCTCGTCATCTGCAACAATCACTGTGTACATGGTGTTCTCCTTTACTAACTTTTCGGTATTCTCACAGTTACCTTTTTTTCTTCCATTATACCCAGAATTGCAGATTTGTCAAAAAAAAGGAGGACTTTTCAGTCCTCCCACGGGCGAATGCGGTATTTTGCCCCTATGCGGTCACAGATTTCCTGACACTGCTTTTCTTCTTCGTGTGTGATGGTCGTCTCTACGGTCGTCATCACAACATTTGGAATGTATTTTGTACATTCTTTTGTGAAATCGATCATGGCATCAAATGACTTTTCTCCGAATTTGCTGCGTACCAGCCTGTGGTACTCATCTGCATTCGGGGTATTCAGGCTGACAGAAATCGTATCCACAAGGCCTTTCAGTTCCGGAACGATGTCTCTTTCATTGACCAGGTTTCCAAGTCCGTTTGTGTTGATACGGATCGGCATATTGTACTTTTCTTTGATCAGCTTTGCACTCTGTTTCAGCACATCGAGTGCCTCGGTCGGTTCGCCGAATCCGCAGAATACTACTTCTTTATATTTTGAAAAATCTACGGCTTTCATGGCTTCCTGCACTTCTTCAAAAGATGGTGCATGCTCCAGCCACAAAACATGGGAATTTTCCATGTGATCTCTGGTCTGACGCAGGCAGAAGGTACAGGCACATGGACATTTATTGGTGAGATTTACATAGATATTATCGTGTACTTCATAGAAAATCGTCATTTCTTTTTTCATAATGCAGCATTCCTTTCAGTCTGTTTTTAATTTTCCTAAAACTTCTTCAAAACATACGCCGTCTGTCAGCGGAATATCCAGTTCCTGTGAGCGGATAATACATTTTTTGATAAAATCGGAAGCTTTCTTCACGGATTTATAGAACGGCACTCCGTTGACGGCATCGGCTGCGATGATGGATGCAAAGATATCGCCGGTCCCGGAACGCTGTGTTCCTTCTTTGTGGGTACGCAGCACTTTCGGCTGCTGTCCTTCTTCGTAACAGAAGTTTGCAATAAATCCGCCCTGGACGATACCGGTGATGGCGATTTTTTTCGGTCCCATCGCGTGAATCTTCTCGGCCATTTCCTGGATTTCTTCGATCTTCCATTTTTCTTTGTACGGTGTATCGGTAAGCACGCAGGCTTCTGTGACATTCGGTGTGAGAATGTCGGCAAACTCGACCAGTTTTTTCATTTCACCGCACATTTCTTCTGTGTAGGTCGGATATGGTTTTCCATAATCGCCCATTACCGGATCAACGATGATCTGTGTTTCTTCTGTTTTAAACTCTTTAAAAAACTTTTTTACAATCTCGATCTGTTCTTTGGAACCTAAAAATCCGGAACAGATCCCGTTAAAATGAAGATCCAGTTTTTTCCATTCCTGCATATAAGGAACCATGCGGGAAGTATAGTCTTCGAAAAAGTAGCTTGGAAAACCCGTGTGGTTGGAAAAAATGGAGGTCGGCAGCGGACAGCACTGCACCTTCATAACAGAGAGAATTGGCAGTGCTACTGCTATCGAGCATCTGCCAAATCCTGAGAAATCATTGATCACTGCAATTTTTTTCTGATTGTTGTGAGACATATTTCACCTTTCCTACGCAAGTCGTTTGATAAATACCGGAATTTTAGCTTTTTCAAATGCAAATCCGATCACATAGAACAGCAACAGTCCGATCACACCTTCTGTGGTCAGTCCCGGGATCTGGGCAAAACCTGCTGCCATGCCGCCGTAAAGGAAGCATCCTGCAAACGTATAGCCTGCAATCATGATCACGATACCTGCCGCTGCTCCGAGAAATGTACGGAGACGCATCATACGGATCTCTTCGCCTTCGCGATAAGCGATCATAGCGATCACAAGTCCCATGATCCCTTTGATGATCAGTGTCGGAATGATCCACTGTGTATAGCCGCTGAGCAGATCTGCCAGACAGGAGCCAATGCCGCCTGCCAGCATTCCGGTCATATTTCCAAAATAAACACTAACCAGCAGAATGCAGCAGTTCCCAAGATGCATGTAACCAAGCGGGATCGGGATCTGGATCACCATGGTCGATACACAGACAAGTGCGATCGCCAGAGCATTGATTGCCAGTTTCTTTGCTGTCCAGTTTGTACTTTTCTTTTCGTTCATACTTTTCTCCTTCATGACGCACTTGCTGCGTCAATAATGGCAGATTTGGAAGTCAACTTCCAAACTTTCACCTTCCTGTTTTTTCTTGCTGTTCAGTATAAGCTTTTTTTGTCATTTAAAAAACAGACAATATTCAGCATTTTTACAGGGTCAGTTTTAAGCATATGCTTTGATAAAGCGGAAAAGAAACTTCTTTTTGCGGCTCATGCCCTTCAAAGCCATACGGCAGGTGTAACGATAAAGTCCCTTCAGCTGCATGGTTTCCTCTTTTGTCACCGGATCACCCGCAAAGTTTGCCCGCATCACAATGTCCATCGCCTGATCAAGTTCTTCTTTGTTCAGCCACTGGAACTGTTCACAGACCTTCGCCGTAAATCCGTCTTTCATGCAGTCCAGTCCCTGCGGCATTCCGGCAAAAACGAGCACTTCATAAAAATCCCTGAAAATCTCCTGTGCATTTTCGCCGCTGCGTCTGCGAAGTCGGATCGTCCGTCTTGCAAACAGGATCAGCCCTGCAAAGATCAGAGACAGAAGAACGGCTGCGATCGATACGATCCCTGTCTGTGTGCCCGAAAGACTTCCATTCATGCCATTTGCACCATATCCGTTTTTGCTGTCAGAATCGCTGCTCTGGTCTGCATTTTGTTTCCTCGTATCCGGAGTCTGCTCGTTATTTTTATCGTTGTTCTGTGTTCCATCTTCTGTATCCATGCTTTCTGTCTGCTGCGTTTTCAGACGGGACGCCACTTCTTCGCTCTGCTGCTGTTTTTCCTGCGGACTTTCGCCATAGTAGGATAAATCTGCACCGGAATCATAGGACGGCGTTGTCTCAAATGGAATCCAGCCATAGTAGTCCGTATAAATTTCTGCCCAGGCATGTGACCTGCTGTCTTCTACATTTGCGAGCCATCCGGCTCCATCCTGCCAGTCAAAATCAGCTGCCGGAATGGCAAATCCGGTCGCATAACGTGCCGGGATGCCGTACATCCGCATCAGAAGCACAGCTGCCGTCGCAAAATGCACGCAGTACCCTTCGTGTTTTTCAAACAGGAAATATTCTGTAAAATTCTGATTTTTCGGAAAACGTCCGACCTGTGGATTATAAACAGCACTCTCATCGAGAAACGTCCGCACGATATTGCAGATTTCCTCGATATCCGCCCCTGGATTGTCCGCCACAAACTGCTGCATCCGCTCTGTTCCCTTTGTCGGATAATCCAGATAATGCTGATACACATAGTCGCGGTAATCGTCCGTCAGGCTGTCAGCCGGTTCAGTGAAAAGATATGCAATTCTCTCGATTGGATAATAACGATATTTCTTTTCTGTGCCGTCATCAGACATACCCTGGGAAAAATAAGGAGCGTAGGGATGACTGGCATCGCTTTTCCCCTGTGGAAAGCCAACTGTCAGACGGACTGCCCCATCATATCCCTGTGTATTCGACCAGGCTGCCGCTCTCTGGCAGAAAATTTCTGCTTTCTCTTCCGGATCGTCGTTTGCTTTCCACCTGCTATTCGAGTATTTCGTACCGGTGTACACTTTCAGATAGAGGCTGCCCTGCGGCTGCTGATCCTGGCTGACTGAAAAAAGCACTTCGCCTGTATTCAGGAAAAAATCAGCATCGTTGATCGTACCTTCGCTCACGCCGCCGGATGCTATTTGTGGCATCTGGCTCTGAAGCGGAGCCGTCCATTTCTCGATCTCTTTTATAAAGGACGTCTGCTGGATCCTGGCTCTCGTCTGTTCTTTTCCCTCAAAAAGCGGCTCCAGAAGGGATTTTCCGGCTGAAAATCCGATCAAGAGCAACAGCAGCGATAGAATCCCCAGAAAGAAAGCACTGCCATTTCGCTGCCTGTCGTGTTCTTCTGCGGAGGATGCGATCAGTCCCAGTGCACACAGCAGCATACAGAATGTCCCCATGCCATCCGGAACCTGTCCGAAAACAAATGCCGCACAGAATGGAAGCACCAGAAGTAAGACCGCCAGATATTTGCCGATTTCTGTGCTCAGACAGATAAAAAACAGATCATACAGCAAAAAAACGACCACGATCAGGGCACAGGTGATCTCATATTCACTACCGATTCCCTGATAAACACCCCCAGGCACTGTCATTCCTGACTGGAAAACCCTGCTGATCTCCGAGAATCCTTCTAGGATCACGGAAAAACGCATCCACACAAGAATGGGCGTGACCGCCAGTGTGAGCAAAAGCAGCAGAAACTGCCTTTTTTTCATCAGATAGAGTATGCCCATCCAGATCCCGGCTGCCAGCAGCACACCATACAGCAGATCCGCATCATACACAACGTTTATGATTCCAAGAGCCGTCTTCATCCATCCGAAAACACCAAGGATCATATAGCAGACCGGAACGATCGCAAGAAATCCGGATGTTACCGTTCTCTTTTCTTTTTCGGAGATACTTGCCTGCAAAGAGAGGCCTGTATCTTTTTTTCTTTTTTTCATATCTTACACTTCCAATACAAAGCCTGAGAGGCTCTCTTTCAACTCCTCTTCTCCAAATGTTACGGTATCTTCTTCGTCTCTTTGCAGATTTCCTTCTTTGTCCAGAATCAGAACGGTGCTGTAAGTTCCTTCCGGATAGGAGGAAAAATAAGCTGCTTTCACATCATATTCCTGCTTATAAAAGGATGTTCGCATCAGAAGATCCAGCATTTCGTAGAGATCCTGTTCTTTTTTCACTGCATGACGCCGGATCTGTCCTTCTTTTTCATCGTACCACGCCACAAAATGCGGACATTCTGCCTCAAGCATGGAAAAACAAAGCGAAGCCGCCAGCTCAAAAAAGTGATCTGCTCTTTTTGCACCACCTTCTTTCTGACTAAGCTCCAAAAGAAGCAATACCTTGCAGCCGCACGGCATACTGTATTCTTTTGTCATCAGCTCACCGCTTCTTGCACTGCTTTTCCAGTGGATCTGCTGCATCCGGTCTCCCGGTCGGAATTCGCGGATCTGAAAAATCTCGGACGGATCGTCCCCGCTTCGCTCCTTCTCATATTCATCGCCTTCCACCGGAAAATTTCTGGTTTTCATGGAAACCTCCACCGGAAACGTGTGGATATCAGGCAATACATTAACATTTATCTGAGACCGTACTCTGACCTTTCTTGCAAAAAGATGCAGATAATCACTCACCTGCACTTTTTTGAGTGAAAAGACCATTTTGCCGCAGTAATCTGCTTTTGCACTGATTTTTATCGTTTTTTCCGCTTTTGCCGCCACACTCTCATTCACGATCCTTTTTTCACTGCATCCGCCGCTGCGGTTCTCACATTCCAGAATGGTATATACAGCAGATACCGGCAGCAGTCCGCTGTTTTTTATATGAAGCTCCATCTCAAACGTCTGTTTCTTTGCAGATACCGGCACTTTCATATCCAGCCATACACGGATATGCAGCTTAAGATACCAGGACATCAGAAACATAACTGCTGCCAGAAGCAGTTCAAATGCCAGCATCGCAAGCATCCAGGTGCTGTCATACATGATCTCCAGATATATTGTGATAAGAACCAATATCATATACCATACTTTTCTTATCATACCATACCTCCGCTAATTCTTTTTCGGTGATGGTTTTGCCACGCCGGCGAAAATCTCTTCCAGAACTCCTTCTGCTGTCACATGGTTGGCTCTTGCCTTGGAGTTTAAACGGATTCGGTGATGGTTGACTGCCAGAAATACCTTCTCCACATCGTTTGGCACGACATAATTTCTTCCCGCCAGATAAGCAGCCGCCTTGATCATCCCCGCCAGGGCGATCGTTCCTCGTGGGCTTACACCAAGCTCCAGCATCGGATGCTGTCTGGTCCTTGCGATCAGCTCTGCAATATAATTGTAGATCACATCATGGATAAAGATTTTGTCGACTTCTTCCTGCATTGTCAGCAGATCGTTCATCTGGATCACCGGTGAAATGCGATCTACCGGACTGCCGCTTCTGTGGTCTTTTAAAATGGCAATTTCGTTTCGGATATCCGGGTAGCCCATGGAAATACAAATCATAAAGCGATCCAGCTGGGATTCCGGCAGCATCTGTGTTCCTGATGAGCCGATCGGGTTCTGTGTCGCCATGACGATGAACGGCTTCGGCACTTCTCTTGTGATGCCATCCACCGTCACATTTCCTTCTTCCATCACTTCTAGCAGTGCGGACTGTGTTTTCGGGGATGTACGGTTGATCTCGTCTGCCAGAAGCAGGTTGCACATCACCGCCCCCGGCTGGTATTCGAATTTGCCGGTGTCCTTGCGGTAAATGGAAAATCCTGTGATATCTGCCGGCAGCACATCCGGTGTGAACTGCACACGGTTCTGGCTCATGGCACATGCTCTTGAAAATGCCAGTGCCATCGTGGTCTTTCCCACACCCGGGATATCCTCGATCAGAATGTGTCCCCTCGCAAGAATGGCCATCATCACCATTTCCACGCAGGAATCTTTTCCAATGACTGCTTTTTTGACTTCGTCAATTACATTTAATGCATTTACCAGATACATAGTTTCCTCCTGAAAAATGCCACAGAACCCTCTCTTCTCTATGAGATTGTCCTGCGGCATTTTTGTCACATTATACTGAAATTTCAATATTTCTTCCGGTTTTCTGATATTTATAATACCGCACGCCTGCCGCATTCATCATACGTTTGGATGCACGCACGCTCGGCGTACCATCGTATTTATCGCAGTCGTATACTACGGTTCGGATCCCGCACTGAATGATCGCTTTGGCACACTCGTTGCACGGAAAGAGCGAAACATAAAGCTTTGCTCCCTCCAGGCTGCCTCCCCGGTAATTGAGGATTGCATTGAGTTCGCTGTGCGTTGTATAAAAATACTTGGTATCGTACGGATCTCCTTCTCTTCTCCACGGGAATTCATCATCGGAACATCCCTTTGGAAATCCATTATATCCAATGGACAGGATTTTATTATCCTCGCTCACAATACAGCAGCCAACCTGTGTATTTGGATCTTTGGATCTGAGTGCCGCAAGATGTGCAACCCCCATAAAATACTCGTCCCAGGAAATATAGTCGGTTCTTTTGTCCATACTTTCCTCCAAATGACGTTCTCCGTCAGACTCAGGCAACGTCTATTTTGTGCCGAAGATACGGTCTCCTGCATCGCCAAGTCCCGGTACGATATAGCCGTGGGAATTGAGCTGTTCATCCAATGCACCGATGTACATATCCACATCCGGATGACATTCCTGCATCTTCTTTACACCTTCCGGTGCTGCGATGATGCACATGAAATGGATGTGCTTTACGCCTTTGTCCTTGAGCATCTGGATCGCCGCAGTTGCAGATCCGCCGGTAGCCAGCATCGGGTCTACGACAAAAACTTCACGCTCTTCAGAATCTGCCGGCAGTTTGCAGTAATATTCCACCGGCTCCAGTGTTTTGGGATCACGGTACAGACCGATATGACCGATCTTTGCAGACGGAATGATGGAAAGCATACCGTCAACCATGCCAAGACCTGCTCTCAGTATCGGCACAACAGCCAGTTTTTTACCCTGTAATTCTTTTACGGTTGCCGTGCAGATCGGCGTCTCGATCTCTATGTCCGTCAGTTTCAGTTCTCTGGTTGCCTCATAGCACATCAGCATTGCGATCTCACTGATGATTGTACGGAAATCTTTGCTGCAGGTGTCTTTTCTTCTGATCACCCCGATTTTATGCTGGATCAGCGGATGATCCATAACTTTTACTTTTGACATAACGTTCTCCTCATTCTTACTTCCTGTCTTTTCTCTTATTTGTCTTCGATCATTTCGATACGTCTGATGTGACGCTCATCCCCGGAAAATGGGGTATCAAGGAACGTATCTACGATCTTCAGGGCAAGTCCCGGACCTACCACGCGGCCGCCCATTGCCAGAATGTTGGCATCGTTGTGCAGTCTCGTTGCCTCTGCACAGAAGCAGTCGGTGCAAAGTGCAGCACGGATGCCTTTTACCTTGTTGGCTGCGATGGAAATACCGATTCCGGTTCCGCAGATCAGGATTCCTTTCTCAAATTCTCCTCTTGCAACAGCCTCTGCCACTTTTTTGCCGTAGATCGGGTAGTCTACCGACTCTGTGCTGCTGCAGCCGAAATCGTGGTATGCAATTCCTCTGTTTTCCAGATGCTTCTTTACTTCCTGCATCAGTTCGTAACCGCCGTGGTCACATCCAAGTGCTAACATAGTAGTTCCTCCTCATTCAATACAACAACCAGGCTGCTGATCATGCAGTCAAGCAGCTCATAGCAGGCTCCGTAGTCCGCAAGACTCCCGCCCACCGGTTCTGTAACATCAGTTTCTTCTTTTATATATTCGGAAAGCTGCCAGGTGTTCTGAACATTCTCATGCTCCTGGAAAATCCTCTGTTTGAGAGCGTCTTCCATCACAAGGATCAGCGTCCGCTCATCAAAATCTTCCTGTTCCAGCATCTTCGCCGTATGATCTTTCATGGTCAGCCCGTGGCTTGCCAGGATTGCTTCTGCTTTCTGATTGACCGGCTCCGGAAAGAGCACGACAAGTCCTCTGGACTCCACCTCCAGCTCTGAGAGCAGAAATTTGCTTTTCAGAATCGCTTCCGCCATCGGTCCTCTGCAGGTATCGCTGTTGCTGACAAAGATCAGTCTGTCGTATTTCTTCATAGGCTATACCTCCATCACCTGATGGCCTGCTGCTTTCATCAGACGGTTCATGATCGCCTGCCCCATCTGCGGTGTCTCAAAACTCTCTGAATAGATGCGATCCACCTGAAGTGTGTCAAAATCTCTTAATATGCCAAACAGATGGCGTGAAATGCTGAGCTCATCGCTGCGGCTGCCGATCGTGCGGACAATTCCGCCCAGGTAGTCTGCTGCTGTCTCCGTTGAAGCGATCACGCCGATCTTCTCGCCTGCCGCTTCTCCTTCTTTTAACAGTTCGTTGATCTTTGCCGTAACCTTTTCCGGCTCTCCTTCAACGATCGTCAGGCTTGCCTTCGGTGCATAGTGACGATACTTCATGCCCGGTGCCTTTGGTTTGATGCCGCTGTCATCCGAGAGGATCGCACGGTCGATCTCCGTCTTTCCGATCACTTCTTCTAACATCTGCTGATTGATATAGCCCGGACGCAGGATCGTCGGAACGCCCTCGCTCAAATCTACGATCGTAGACTCCAGCCCGATCCCTACCGGACCTCCGTCAAGGATCATCTCGATCCTGCCGTCCAAATCCTCCTGCACATGTGCCGCACAGGTCGGACTTGGCCTTCCAGAAGTGTTGGCACTCGGTGCTGCGATATAACCGCCCGCTGCCCGTATCAATGCCAGTGCCACCGGATGATCCGGCATACGCACTGCGACCGTATTCAATCCGCCTGTCGTCCCCATCGGAACCAGATCCGTCTTTTGAAAAATCATCGTAAGCGGTCCCGGCCAGAAGGCATCCGCCAGCATTTTTGCTTCTTCTGGAATTTCTGCCGCAATTTTGTTTAATGCTTCAAATTCTGCAATATGTACGATAAGAGGATTGTCGGAAGGTCTTCCCTTCGCAGCGTAAATTTTCTCCGCCGCCTGTTCATCCAGTGCATTGCCGCCAAGTCCGTATACCGTCTCCGTCGGAAACGCCACAAGACCGCCGTCTTTTAAGATGCTGCCGGCTTCTGTAATGATCTCCTGATCGATCCCTTCTTTTATGTTCGCTGTGATTGTCTTCATAATCCTGCTTCCGTCCTTTTTCTTCTAAAAACCTTCTCTGCGTCTCTGTTTGCGGAGTGCATAGCGTTTCTGTCCTGCTTCCCACTCTGCCTTTTCACTCTCGCTCTCAACAATCAGTCCCGGGACTTCCACTGTATGTCCCTCCTCGTCGATCGCCACCATCACCACATAGGCACGGTTGATCACGCGACGCATTCCTTCAAGATCCTCGACATAAGTATCGACACGTACCTCCATCGAAGTGCGTCCCACATAAGTGATACGTCCGATCAGAACGATCGTATCATTTAAATAAGCTCCGGCTTTGAAGTTGAGGTTGTCAATGCTGGCCGTCGTGATCCGTCCTCCCGCATGCCGCATGGAAACGATCCCTGCCAGTTCATCGATCCACTGCATCAGCTGTCCGCCGAAAAGCCTTCCATATCCATTGATATGGCGGTGCATCAGAAGATACGTCTGCTCTGTCATAGAATCCTGAACTCTTTTTTTCTTATCCAAAATGATCACCCCGGATTATTCGTCGTCTCTGAAGATCACGCCGTCTTTGCCAAGGGTACGGAAATCCATATCGATCATGCGATCAAACAGGTCATCCTCATCGTCTTCGTCATCATCATCAAAATCGTCGTCATCAAAGTCTCTGTCCTGATATTCATAGGCACTTAAATCTGCCTTGCCGTTAGCATACAGCTCACGGATCGCTTTTTCTGCTGATTTTGCATCGATGGCAACTGCGATGTCTTCCTCCGGGCCGCAGATCTCCATGAGTTCTTCGTCTTCAATATAGGCAGCTTTGGTCACTTCCATAACTGCCAGAAATCCTTCTTCATCTTTATATAATACCTGCATATCTGTTCCTCCTGTCTCGTTGGTATCATTACGTTACGCTTTTTTTATTATAACACAAGAAAGCCCTGTGCAAAACCCTATTTTTTGTGAAATAAAAAGGAAGCCAGACTTGTTACAAGTCTGGCATTAGGAAAGAGAAAAAATGAAATATATGTAAAAAAGGAATGAACCTTTGTACAAGTACTATCATAACGGCATTCTGTGAATAAAGTGTGTTCGAACGGTGAAAGTATTGTTATGAAATTCTAAATCATTTCCAAACATTCTAAACAAAACAGCAGGAAAGTGTGTACATTCTTGTGAAGAATTGTTGACGAACCCTGTTTCCTTGTTTATAATGAACTCCGGTTATTGTTACGCCCGCAGGGCGTTTTTGGTACAAAATACTGAATTAGGAGGACACCATGAACAAGTCAGAGCTTATGAAAACTGCAAATGAAATCCGCAAAGGTGCGATCACCGGCGTTTATTCTGCAAAATCCGGTCATCCGGGCGGTTCTTTATCCGCAGCAGACATTTACAGTTATCTTTTTTTTGAAGAATTAAATATAGATCCGAAAAATCCGAAAAAACCGGATCGCGATCGTTTCGTCCTTTCCAAAGGACATGCTGCACCTGGTTATTACGCAGCTCTTGCAAACCGTGGATATTTCCCGGTGGAAGATTTAAAGACACTGCGTCACATTGGTTCTTATCTTCAGGGCCATCCGGATATGAAACATATCCCTGGTGTTGATATGTCAACCGGTTCTCTTGGACAGGGTGTTTCCGCTGCCGTTGGTATGGCAATCTCTGCCAAACTCTCCGGCGATGATTACCGTGTATATACACTGCTTGGTGACGGCGAGATCCAGGAAGGACAGGTATGGGAGGCAGCCATGCTTGCAGCCCACAGAAAACTGGACAACCTGGCTGTGATCGTAGACAACAACGGTCTGCAGATTGACGGTAAGATCGACGATGTAAACTCTCCTTACCCGATCGACAAAAAATTCGAAGCGTTCCGTTTCCATGTGATCAACGTAGACGGGCACGACTTTGATGCACTGAAACAGGCTTTTGATGAGGCTCGCACCGTAAAAGGACAGCCGACTGCCATCATCGCAAAGACCATCAAAGGAAAAGGAGTCTCCTTCATGGAAGATCAGGCTTCCTGGCATGGTGTTGCTCCAAACGATGAACAGTACAAACTCGCTATGGAAGAACTTGAGAAAGCAGGTGAAGCATTATGTCAGAAGTAAAGAAAATCGCTACAAGAGAGAGCTACGGAAATGCTCTTGTTGAAATCGGAAAAGAACATGAAGATCTGGTTGTACTGGATGCCGACCTTGCCGGAGCTACCAAAACCGCTATTTTCCAGAAAGTATTCCCGGAAAGACACATCGACTGCGGTATCGCAGAGGGCAATATGATGGGCGTTGCAGCTGGTCTTGCCACCACCGGAAAAGTTCCGTTTGCAAGCTCTTTTGCCATGTTCGCAGCAGGCCGTGCTTTTGAACAGATCCGCAACTCCATCGGTTATCCGCACCTGAATGTCAAGATCGGTGCTACGCATGCCGGTATTTCTGTCGGTGAAGACGGTGCCACACATCAGTGCAACGAAGATATCGCTCTGATGCGTATGATCCCTGGCATGGTGATCATCAACCCTGCCGATGATGTGGAAGCAAGAGCTGCCGTAAAAGCTGCTTATGAATATGTCGGACCGGTTTACATGCGTTTCGGACGTCTGGCAATCCCGGTATTCAATGATGAGAGTACCTATAAATTTGAGCTCGGCAAAGGTGTTGTCCTTCGTGAAGGCAACGATGTTGCGATCTTTGCAACCGGTCTGGAAGTTTATGAAAGCATGCAGGCCGCAGAAATGCTCGCAGCAGACGGCATCAACGCCAAAGTCATCAACATCCACACGATCAAACCGCTCGACGAAGAGCTGGTAGTCGCTTCCGCAAAAGAATGCAAAAAAGTGGTTACCGTTGAAGAACACTCCATCATCGGTGGACTCGGCAGTGCGGTATGCGACACACTCTGTGCAAACTATCCGACTCCGGTATTGAAAATCGGTGTCAACGATGTATACGGCGAGTCCGGTCCTGCAGTACAGCTGGTGAAAAAATACGGTCTGGATGCAGAGAGCATCTACAAAAAAGTAAAAGCTTTTCTTGCGTAAACTCTTTAAACAAAAGGAAGAAAACAAAAACGACTTTCCGCTATGGTTTTTCCATTCGGAAAGTCGTTTTTATTTTTCTGTTTTTCGGTCTGTCTGTGTAAAATACTTTTTATTTTAGATAGTTCGGATAGAAAGAATCTGCAGATACATCGGATAGTAGCCAAGTCCGTAAACGCCCCTTGCCCAACCGTCAAACTGTGCCTCCGGATCATAGTAAAGTCCGTTGATCTTGACCAGAGAATGTCTGGTAAACCCATCCGGTGCACCATCTACGCCGCCCGGGACACGGCCGGCAATGACCTGTGGCTGATAGCCGATTGCTTTGGCGAGCATGGCAAATCCACATGCGAAATTGTAGCAGTTCCCGGCTCTCTTTTCGTACATTTCCAGGGCATAGTCGTATTCCCATCCGTCATACACAGAGAATCCTCTCCAGGTACGGTAACTGAAATTCGCACGGCTTGTCATATACTGAAAAGCTGCGTAAAGCTTCTGGCTCTTACTCATTTTAGAAGTTGTGATCTTAGCAAGAATCTGCTTGGCTTTCTCCAGGGCTTTCTGTTCCTTCAGCTCCGTCTTGCTCCGTTTTACATAGCCACTTTTTCCAATCTTGACACCGTCTACTTTTTTATTGACCTGCATTCTTCCGCTCTTCTTGGAAAAATATGCTTTTTTGCTGCCGAAAATCTGCCAGCCGGTCTGCATTCTTCCCTTCTTATCAAACGAATACCTGAATTTTCCGATCTGCTTTACTTTATTCTTTACTTTTTTGCCCTTCTGATTGTAGTAATAGCGATATCTGCCTTTGTTTACCCACTGATTTATTTTTGGTGCCGCATTTGCACTTACCGGCATAAATACTGCCAGTGTCAGCACCAGAAGCAGCATCTTTATAAAACCTGCTTTTCTTCTTTCGCTTTTCATCTTTATCTTTCCTTTCCTGATCATGCTCTGTGCTTTCCGTCAGACACTTTAGTACTCTTCGATCGCCGTACTTCCGTCAGAATACGTGATCTCATAGTAACCATGACCGCTTCCGTCGCAGTCATCATAAGCCTGACGGCTCACTTCCGTCTTGCCGCCTGCCGTGCTGCCTGCGGACTGTGAAGCCTGCTGAGCTGCCTGCTGGGCTGCCTGTTCTGCCGCCTGCTGGGCTGCTGCTTCTGCTGCCTGCTGAGCTGCCGCAGCTTCTTCTGCATCCTGTTTTGCTTTGGCAGCTGCTTCTGCCTCTTCTTTTGAATCGGTGATATATTTCTTAACTACATAACCTTCTTTGTCATCGACTTTGACCTGATACCAGTCGCCTTCTTCTCCGAGAACGGTAATTTCTTTTCCGGTTGCCAGAACGGTCACTGCTTTTGCATCCTTGTCTGCTGCTTCACGCATATACACATCGCCGGATACATACATGGTCTTTTCTTTTACTTCTGTCTCGGCTGCTTTTTCTGCTTTGGCTGTTTCGCTTTCCGTCTCAGTGGCTTTTTCCGTCTCGGATGCCGTCTCTGTCTGTGTTTCGCTCTGTGTTTCTGCCTGTGTCTGCGTCTCTGTCTGTGTTTCTTTTGCTGTTTCCTGTGTGCTGCCATTTCCACATCCTGTCATCATAGCCATTGACAGAGATGCTACGCAAAGTGCTGCCATCCATTTTCTTCTCATTGTGTTTCTCCTTTTCTTCTGTTTTACATCTGTTCAAGAATGTCTCGGGCATTCTTACTTTCCGCCTGCAAAAGCGGGACTCATCTCACATTTACCTTTTATAAACTCTGTGTTCCGACCAAGATCCAGGTTCCGTCTTTTTCGATCAGAACCTCGATCTGTTCCTGATCCTGCATCCAGCTATCTGCTGCAAAATAAGCAAGGAATCCATAATCTGAGCTGCTTCCGTCTTCCTGCCCAAGTGTCAGCGGAAATGCTTCAAAGGTATCGCCCCCGTTTCTGCGAATCGCGATCCTGGAATCCGTATCCAGAATTGCCTCATCCACAAGACCGCTGACTTTAACCAGATCTCCCTGCACTTCTGCAGTGACTGTGTTCTGTGCATTTTCTTCCATTTCCGGCTCCATAACTGCTCCGACCGTCAGCTGCGGTGCCTCCATCTGCGGCGGATTTTCTGCCATTTCCGGCAGAAATCGCTCTGCACGCTCCACGATCACGGTATCTGCCTGATGCTCCGCAAGATCGGTCATCTGATAAGGGATACCTCTGGAAAAGTAGGCACTTGCATAGCTGTTTGCAAAAAACGGAAGGATCGCATTTCCAAAGGAATCGCGGTACATCACCAGACTTCCCGTGCTGCCTGGATTTACCGTTGTGATCTTCGGATCAAAATTGCTCTCCACTTCCCCGACATAGGCAAAGACATCTGCCTTGTCGTAATAAATCTCTTTTTCTTCGGTCAGTGCCAGCGGGTAGAGCATCTCATCGAGATCCCCGGTAAAGTCCACGCACTCTTCATAGCTTTCCTGCGTATAATCCGTATGCTCTTTGTCAAGAGCTGTCATCAGTGCATCCCCTGCCAGTGCCGCACCTTTGTTGTTCCAGTGCGAGTCGCGTTCGTGATAAAGCACTTCATCCGAACTTTCCAAGATTTCTTTCAGATTGACATAATTCACATTTTCTTTTTCCAGATACGCTTCGATCCGGTCCATGTTTTTATCTTCTGAAACGATCATGCTGTCGTAGTACGGCATATTTTCACCGTACAGCGTATTTTTATTCGGAGCGATCGTAAAAAGGAATTTCGCTCCGCTTTTTTCTGTATAATCCTGCATCATACTGAGCGTATGTGCTACATTGAAAAGTGCCCGTTCGCTCATCGGCTCTGTGCCAAGGTAATCGCTTAAGGAATCTTTATAATACAGCCAGCCGTTCTTGCCCTGGATCACGCCGTCGGCTGTGGATACACCAAATATTTTTCCATTTATCAGTGCATTTGCCGTGACAAGCTGCTGACGGAATCCAAAGTGATCCTGGAAATATTCTCCTGCCTCGGAGAGGAAATCGGTATTCCATCCTTCTTCCGTGCGAAGCTGCGGCCAGACGGCAAGTTTGCGGTTCTCCGTGGCACTGCCCTGGGTCTGCGGAAGCAGCATACCGACACTTGGGATCAGACACAGAACAAAGAAAAATCCGACATAGATCATGTTTCCTTTTTTCTTCATAAGTTCCTCCTAAAATCTGAAATAAATGAACGGATTGTACGTGCCGCCCGCAAGACTTAACATGCATAAAACAAGTCCGACGATACTGCATACAAAAGCCATATTGTTATAGAATGCCTGATATCTGCCATTGCTTTTCCACTTTTCAAAAACCGGAAAGGAGGCAATGCATGCCACTATAAAGGTTACAAGATAAAGTGGTGTGAGCTGCTGCAATGCCAGGCTTGTCGATGCCGCTCCCGTTGAAAATCCGGTAAACATGGCTTTTACCCACTGCACGCCCTGTGTCATCGTATCTGCCCGGAAAAAGACAAAACCGATGCAAACGACAAGTAACGTATAAATACGCATCACTGCGGTTTTGATCTTTCCTCCTTCTTTTCGGAAAAACGGCACAAATTCTTCCAGCATCAGGAAACATCCATGATAAATGCCCCAGAACAGGAAGGTTACGTTGGCTCCATGCCAGATACCGGTACATAAAAATACGATAAATTTATTGATGCAGGTACGCACTTTGCCTTTTCGGTTGCCGCCAAGCGGAATATAGAGATATTCCAGAAACCAGCTGGACAGGGAAATATGCCATCTTCTCCAGAATTCCCGGATGCTGGTCGAACTGTAAGGATAGTTGAAATTCTCCTTGAAATGAAATCCGAACATCCATCCAAGTCCGATCGCCATATCGCTGTAGCCGCTGAAATCAAAATAAATCTGGAATAAATAGGAAAGTGCTCCCACCCATGCAGTCGCTGCCCCGAGCGTCCCGGCCGCTGCTCCGAAAAGTGCATCTGCTGTCATGCCCATCACATTTGAGATCAGGACTTTTTTTGACAGACCAGCAATAAAACGGCGGATACCTCTTGCTACGCCATCGGCACTCTGCGTCCGGTGTTCGATTTCCTGCTCAACATCGTGATATTTGACGATCGGACCGGCGATCAGCTGTGGGAAAAAGGATATGTACAAAAGCACTTTTCCAAAATTTTTCTGAGCTTTGTTTGCCCCACGGTACACATCGATCACGTAGGACATCGCCTGAAACGTGAAAAAGGAAATACCGATCGGCAGACGGATGTCCGGAACCGGAAATCCCGTCCCGAACATCGTATTCACGCTCTCCGTAAGAAAGCCTGCATATTTAAAGATCACCAGAAGTGCGAGATTCAGGATCACCGCCACACTGACGATCCATTTCTTCTGATCTTGAAACCGTTCGATCCAAAGTGCAAATAAATAATTACACAGTGCAGATGCGATCATCAGCACTACATAGACCGGTTCCCCGTATGCATAAAACACCAGACTTGCCAGCAGAAGCATGGCGTTTTTCGCACGGATCCCCGGAAGAATCGTATGTCCTAAAAATACAATCGGCAAAAAGATACATAAAAATACAAGGGAACTGAATACCATTTTCTACCTCCGCCGGATCATTCAAAGCCCTGAATGATCTCTTTGCCGTTCTCTTTGTAGGTATACACGATAAATCCCTGATATTTTAAGATGCCGTCCATGCCGGCTCCCATACAGCTGTCAAAATATTCTGCCTTTTTCGGCTCGCCGATCAGTGCTTTCAGCCCTGCAAAATCGGAATTCTGCCGGTAAGCTGCCAGTTTTTTGCTCTTCTTCTGATTCAGTCTGCCTTTTTTGTCGAAACCGTAAAGACGATTCTTCACTGCCGCAGTCCCGGTCAGGGCAGCTCCCTTTTTATTGAAATAATATTTCTGCTTTTTGCCCTTTACTTTCACTGTAACCCATTTGTTCTTTACTTTTTTCCCTTTTGCATTATAGTAATAATACTTGTTTTTCACTTTTACAAGTCCCTGTTTTACCGTGGCTGCTTCTGCCGTCTGCATGGAAACTGCTGCCGGTGAAATGCTGCTTACGGTAACGCCAAGTCCCAGAACTGCTGCTGCTGCAATCAGTGTTTTGATTTTCTTCATTTGCTCTTCCTTTTCTTAAAAATTTACTTTGATCGTTTTTGATTTTTTGAACGTTGATTTCATGGAGGAAACCGTCTTCATAAAATATTTGCCTTTGCTGTTTGCTGCAAATTTATCCATGTTCGGATCACAGATATACCATTTCTTTCCGACTTTTACTTCACACCATGCATGATCCTGCCATCTTGCTTTATTAAAGCCGTTGGTCCTGCCAAGGCAGATCCTTGCCTCCACACCGGATTCTTTTGCCAGAAATGCATACAGGGCTGCAAAATGATAGCAGCTGCCCTTTTTGTTTTTGATCATCTCTGCCGTAAATGTTTTCTCCCAGCCTCTGCTGTTTTTAAAGCCGATCGCCCTTGCATAGCCGTAATTTTTCTCCACATACTGGAACAGTTTTTTCAGCTTCTTTTTCTGTGTCTTTTCTTTCTTTGCTTTGCTCTTCTTTACAAGTTTCTGAACATCTTTTTCAAGCGTGCTCTTTGCTGCTGCCTCTGCGGTCATTGCCATCTGCGGTGCCATCATACCAAAGGTCAGGACCGCTGCAAGAATAGATGCTGTCAGCTTTTCAGCCATGTTTCTTTTCATCTTTTTTTCTCCTCGTATAGCCATTTTATTTCTTAATTTTTGCTTCTGTTTCTTAACTCTTTCCGAAGCCTTCCTATTATATCACGTTATATCTGCTTATTTCAACAAGTAATCACTATACATGAGTGTCAAAAAATAACTTTTCCCGCTCATTGATGGATACAAAATTACCGTAGCCTGCAAATGCTCAGAATGACCGTCTGCTTTTATTAGACTTCGAAAAACAGAAAAAAGTTGCATCTGTTTGAATTTTATGATGCCAGGGTCAAAAGGTCTAAATCCACATGAGCTTGCTCATAGGTGGATGAAAGACCTTGGGACCCGCCCCGATATGAGCATAAAAGTGGGATGATAATCCCACGATATGCGAATACCGGAGAGGATTGTGGGAGTGCGATGCACGGAACAATCCGTAGGCATCATAGTTGAGGACTTTTGACACTCACATCATTTTATCTCAAACAAATGCAACTGCTGTTTTTTCATTTATAGAATAAAAAAGAAGCCGAAAATCTTTCCAGATTTTTCGACTCGCCCCTGCCAAGGAATCGATGCGACAGGATTTGAACCTGCGACCTCTACGTCCCGAACGTAGCGCTCTACCAAGCTGAGCCACGCATCGTTTTCTGTTTTATTTTCTGCTGTTTTCGTCAGCTCCATTAATATATCATCTTTCTTTTCAAAATGCAAGTGTTTTTTTTATTTTTTTTATTTTTTCTTTGCTGCTCTTTGCTTCTTTCTTTTCTTTGAAATATTATGTTGCTTTTTTTATCAATACATTGACTATCGAGTTTTATAAGTATTCATGCTAAATTTTACACAAGGTGTTGCCATACATAGTAATAAGGCCGAAAAGAAATGACCGCCCAAGCCCTGAGAAAGTTTGGCGGTCATTTCTGTTAAACATAATCAGGCGAACCGTCATCGGCAACACCTTTTATTTTTCTAATCGTACCATCTTCCATTGAATATGTCAAATGGCTGATTTCATTTTTTATTCCTCTCCGTAGTCATAATAGATCTGATAGGTTCTGACAGCTCCATACTCATTGGTCAGCTCCAGTGTAATATTCCCTTCTTCGTCTGTTACAAATCTGCTGGATTTAACGACTGCACCAAAATGAAAGATCAGATTTTCCTGAACTTCACTCCAGTTTTCTTTTCTTCCATACAGATCCACACTGTTGCTGTAAATACTGTAGTTATACAGGTCTCCTTTGGTATCTTCGATATAATCGATCTCAAATTCATCGCTGTACTGTATACTTGTATCGATCGCATAGGTTCTCGATTTTCCTGTTTCACTGTCTGTGATCACATAGACATAACTGCCGTCTTCCTGTTTCTGCAGCCTGCCGGTTATGGTATCTTCATCAAAGTAAACTTCCAGATACTGGTTGAACAGTTCTTCGCTCAGAGGGCGATCCTGTGTGCAGAGGTGGATCGTATCGTATTCCATATAACTCAGCCAGATAATATCCGCATCTTTGGAGCCGATATCCTCTATTCGAAGTTTTCCATAATCAAAGCGATAATATACATTATAGGTCTGCTGATCACCTCCACCTTTGATGGTGATAACATAATTTCCACGCTCTTCATCCCATACAATGCCGGTGTTTTCTTCTACATCTTCACCAACTTCAATCTCGAAACAGTCTTTGATATCCTCAAGGCTATCGGCTGTTCCGTAAATTGTAATCTCATAGAGATCATCGCTGAACTCTGTATGGCTTACACGTTCATCATAACTGTAGATGTTCTCGATTTGGAACGCGGAACGGTCATGCATAAGATAAAGACCATACACTCTCGTGCTTCCGTCCGCTGTATCCGTAAGGATCATGGCATACTCATAATCATATTTCTCACCATCCACGATCTCGAACGTTACGCCTTCTTCCAGTTCCGGTTTGATGAGCTTTTTCAGTTCTTCCAGAGACAGATCCACCTTTTTCAGTCGCAGATCAATATAAGCCTCTCTGTCATATTCATAGATATCATAGTCTCTCAGATTTTCATCTGTTGCAAGACCATTTACATATTTCCTTCCGTAATCAATCTTAAAGCCAATCCTGTATTGTCTCTGAAGACCTTTTCCATTTGATATCGTAAGGTAATATTCATCGTTGTCTTCATCCCACTCTGTCCGATAAGTAGCTCCGAACAACTTGATTTGCGGAATGATATCATTCAGATGCTGCTGTAAATACTCGGAATCCTTACTTGGGACACTAAGTGTGATCTCTTTTCCTGCGATTTCTGCTTTTTTCACAAAATCATTGGTCCGGATACCGGTCAGTTTCAGATCACCATATACCAGCTTTTCCCCGACACTGTCTGCATCTGATTCATAGGACATTTCATTGATCGGTGTTACCATTCCGCTGACAGAATCATAGGAGCAGACGGTCCATAAAGTACCTTCCTGATTCGGCACATGGAAGGTATTTACCAGACGGTTTCCGGAATATACTTCTACTTTTGCCTGAGAACCTGCCAGAGTATCGGATTCTGTATCGTTCTTATCAGAGAAGTTATGTATCATGAAGTAGTAGACTCCGGATGTTTTCTGATAAATCGTCGTGGTCTCCGGTCCTTCCCACTCGGTATCATCAAGATCCAGATCGGCATATTTTTCCCCATTTTCCTCATAAACATCGTTGCTGTAATACGTGTGGAACTGTCCCTGATCCACCTTCGGGCCGATCAGATGTGAATCCAGATCGGACGGTGCACCGGATTCTTCATTTCCCCATGTCAAGACAAAACGTACCTGCTCGGATGCGATGACCGGTGAAAGTCCGGTTCCTTTGTTTGTGCTTTCTTTTCCGGATTCAATATAAACATTGAAGGAAGCAGAGATGTATTTTACGGATTCTCCTCTCAGGTCTATAACCTGAATAGTATAAACGCCCGGTGTCAGATTTTCGATCCGGTAATTTCCGTTTTCGTCCGTCAGAACGGAATCGGTCGCTTCTTCTCCGGTAAGGTTGTTCTGGCCTTCGCGAATACGCACCGTCAGATTGCTGATCTCACTTCCGTTTACACTGTCCACGATTTTTCCGCTGACACTGCCGCTTTCCACTGCTTCACTCTTGGAGCGGAGTATATGACGCTCATTGGTCACTTCTCCCTCGATATTATTAAGTGTACAGATCTGTACCGTATCATAATAGCCGCCTTTTCTCAGAACCAGATAATAGTTTCCTGCTTCTACATTGCCAATCACATAATTTCCGTCTGCATCGGTTGCAGCGGATTTTACTGCATCTGTCGGAGCGAAATCTCCGATATTAAAATCTTTGCGGTATGCAGTCAGGTATACTTTGACGCCACCTAGCACTTCACCCTGAGAATCCGCCACGGTACCTTTCAGTGCGGAAATTTTCACTGCTCCGACATCTTCGATCGTCTTGTCTGCCACGATAGTTTTCTCATCGATCGCATCGCCGTTTTTGATGTTTGCAGTAATCGTTCCAAGTCCGCTCACAGACGGGATATTCTCTTCGGACTCCGTGTTCACTTCGGTTCCTTCGGAACCTGCTTTCAGGATCAGAGATGCTTTTTTATTTGCGGTGACCTCGAGACGTTTTGTCGTAGAAATGATTGCTGCTTCGTTGAGCAAAACCGGGATTTTCTCCTGATTCGAAGTTCCCTGAAGAGAAATCCTGCCTTCGGTATCAACTGCAAGACTGCTGATCTCACCGTTGTTATCAATCTGTGCCTCTTTCGCCTTTGCATCGATCTGAATATCGGCTTTTGCACCCTCTTCAATCACGATATGACTTTCCGGAGCCTGAACAAGAATCTTATTCTCTGCATGTTCTTCGTATGTATCTGCTGCGATCCGCAAGATCTTTACCTGACCAAATTTCAGGTAGTTTTTAACGGTTGCTTTCGGAGCGTCAATCTGGAAAACAGTGTCTTCCCATTTTTCTGCATTTTCCGGTGCATTAACCGGAACTTCTGTCTTTTCGTCCAGTTTCAGATGAATAACTTTATAAATTTTATCGCCTTTCAGCAGATCAAGCAGTTCCTGTATGGAGATAACCTGAATACCATCGGAAATGGTCACTTTACAGGATGCCTCAAAGCCTCCGTTCACGGTTCTGACGGTGATCACTGCTGTTCCTTCTTTGGTACCCGGTGTTACAAGTCCTGTATCGGATACTTTTGCAACGGTTTCATCAGAACTTTTCCAGGTCACTGCTTTATTTGTGGCATCTGCCGGAAGCACTTCTGCTGTCAGCTGTTCCGGTGCTGAAGTAAAATAAAGCTCCAGCTCTGTTTTGTTTAAAGTAACCTGCGTCACTGGTTTGACAGCCGGAGTCTCCGGCGTATTATTATTATTATTATTATTATTATTATTATTGCTGTTATTATTATTGCTATTATTGCTATTGTTATTATTGTTGTTATTATTTGCTGGTTTTTTAGCAGGTTCTTTTACTTTTACCTTACACACCGCTTTTTTCTTGGTTCCTTTTATCTTTGCGGTAATTTTTGCGGTACCTTTTTTCTTTGCTTTTACCACACCTTTGGAAGATACCGTTGCTACTTTTTTATTGCCGGATGACCAGACAATCTTTTTCTGTGTTGCCTTCTTCGGTTTTACGGTTGCTTTCAGTTTCAGTTTCTTTCCTTTTTCGAGCGTAACATTCTTTCTGTTCAATGTTACTGATTTTGCTTTTACTGCCTTTTTGCCTGAACCTGTGTCATACTTGCCGGTGATGCCACGGCAAACACCAGAAACAGAATCACTGCCCACAGTAAACTTCGTTTTTTGCTTTTCATTTTCTCATGCTCCTTTCTTTTTCCTGAATAATTGCTGCATATGCCGTCGCTACTCGCTGCCGGAGAAAAATGTTTGCTTCCCTGACATCTTATAAATATTTTAGTTTATATCGGTCGATATTTCAACTCTTTATTGCAGTAAATCTGCTGGTTTTTGAAAGCAAAAAATCCACAGAGCAGTTTTTAAACTGTCTGTGGATCTTCTGTTATTTTTTAAGGTGATGTGTGATAGGATTTTTGTGTTTTCATTACTTTACTTTTACGCTTTTTTTCTGTCCTTTTCCTTTGAACAGTGCTTTGTATGCCTTTTTCTTTGCCTTCGGTACACGAACCACTGCATGTTTGTTGATGCCTTTCAGTGCCTGCTTACCGACCGTTTTCAGCTTTTTGCCCTTTACAGTGATGCTCTTGAGTCTGCTGTCACCATAGAATGCTTTTTTGCCGATCTTCGTTACGTTTGTGCCGATCACGGCTTTGGTGGCTTTCTTCTGGCCGGCAAATGCCTGATCTGCAATTGCAGTCACTTTGCATGTCACATCTTTGATGGTTACCGTTGCTGTCACGTTGATGGTCTTGATGTTCTTCTTTACAGTGCCATATGCTTCTGCTGTCTTGGCTGCCGCATCGGTTACACGGTACTGTACGCCACCTGCGGTAACGGTATCACCATTTTTCAGTGTCAGAGAATCTTTCAGTTTTTCAATCTCTTCTCTTGCTTTCCGAGCTTCTTCCTGAGCCTTTTTGATTGCTGCCTCAGCCTCTGCACTTTCTTTTTCTGCCTGATCCTGAACTTTCTTCAGTTCTGCCTGCAGAACTGCTTTTTCTTCTTCCAGAGAAGCTTTTTCGCTGCTCAGTGTCAGGACTTCTGCTCTTGCTGTATTCAGTTCTGCTGTCAGATCTTCGATCTTTTTTTCAAGTGCTGCTTTTTCTTGGGATGCACTGTCTTCCAGGGCTGCCAGCTGATCCTGTGCATCTTTGACTTTATCTTGAAGTGTTGTCACATTTTCTGTTGCTGCTGCCAGTTCTCTCTCTTTATCTTCCAGCTGCTTTGTCTTTTCTTCCAGCTGTTTTTTCAGATCTTCATTTGCTGCTTTGTCTGCACTTTCCAGTCCTTTGATTGCATCGGAAATCGCTGTGATCTGTGCCTGGATCTCTGCATCTGTCTTGTTCTCGGCATTATAAACTTCTTTTGCTGCTGTCAGTGCTGCTGTCAGTTTTGCATAGCTCTCTGCTGTATAATTTTCTGCATTCAGTTTTTCTGCCAGCTCGATCACATTCTTCAGACCGGCTTTCTTTTCTTCATCCGGAACCGGCTGATCTGGCTGATCCGGATCTACCGGCTCAACTGCACCTTTCTTCTTCACGATCACGATATAGCTGATCATAACATCACAGTTATCAGAACCGCTCTTCAGAGGAATGGTGTTCAGGCTGATATTTCCTGCCGTATCCAGTTTTACATCTTCAAAAGTTACACTTGCTTCGCTGCTGATATGATGATCTGCCTCGTTTGCCAGCTCTGTACCGTCATCCGTTGTCACAGATACTTTTGCATGACGGTTATCTCCTGCCCACTGTGCCCATGGATCATAGTAACCTGCCACAATATCGTAGGTTCCTGCATCCAGTGCAAACTTGTACGTTAAAGTCTTGCCGTTCTTTCCTGCTTTGAAGTTACGGATCGTTTCGTAAGCACTTCCGCTTCCGTGCACTTCCATATCATCATTGCTGTTTGTGAATCCCCATCCGGACGCTTCGCTGTAAGCCTGGTCCGGAACGGTATTTTTGATCGTTCCTGCGTTTGCTTCTACTGTTTCCTGTCCTTTTGCAGTAAATTCAGATGCTCCTGCATCTACAAAGTAAACAATATTATCTCTGGATACTACGGTACTTACGGTTACAGTTGCGATAATACGTGCTTTTGTATCTACAACTGTTCCGCCGACTGTAAAGGTTCCTGTTTTTTCCAGTTTGTCTGCCGGGATCGCATCCCATTCTACTTCCAGTACTTGATCGCCGACGTTGCTGTATGCGATAACGGTTCCCGGAAGAGGCGGAGCCTGGTTCACTGCTGTTTCTACCGCAACTTCTTCATAACCGCTAATAACTGCATCAACAGCTTTGATCGTAAAGTTTTTCTCTACCGCTCCCTGATATTTGCCTTTTCCTGTTACTACAACTGTTGCTGTTCCAGGATTGGTATTGTTTCGGTAGCTCAGTTCGTAGTCTGTACCTTCTGTCAGGGTCACTGCCTGTGCATCTTCGGATGCTTTGTAAGTAACAACCGGTTTCGGTGTGAGTGCACTTCCGGTGTAATCAAAGCTGCTGTTTTCCAGTGTCACGGTTGTATTGTCACGGTAAATTTCCTGTGCAGCGTAGCGTACCCTTACTTCTGCTGCAGACATATATTTATTTACTTCTGCTGCAGACTGTCCTACGGTTGACACACCATAGAGACGGATATATTTTGCATCGACCGGTGCAAACTGTGCCAGTTTCCATTCTACGGATTTACTCCATGTGCTGTCTGCATCTGATTTTGCAACTTCCGTCCAGTTTTTGCCATCTGTACTTACTTTGATGCTGTACTCTGTAACGATACCGTTTGTGTCGCTGCTTCTCGGCAGATAACGCAGTGCATTGATCTTTTCTGTTTCTTTCAGTTCAATCTGCAAGTAACGGTTATCCGGATCATTTCGAAGGTCTGTCGGTCCACTTCCGCTTCCCCAGTTTGTATGCCAGATGGTACCGGTCTTTCCATCTGCCGCTTTTGCAACAGAACCGCTGCCTTCTTCACTTGGTGCACGCAGTGTCATGTTCCTGTAATCATAATCCATAGATGCATCGGAAGCACTGTCGCTTGCTGTATTGTCTTTTCCGAGCATAACCGGATAGATGGCACGCATCAGATGATCTTCAGATTCAATAAGGATACGGATCACACCGTCTGCATCTTTGTCAAGAATGGTCACGCTTGCATTGTCTTTTCCTTCTGCTGTAAGGTCTGCCGCATCAAATTCTGTTTCATTTACGCCAAACCAGCCTTTTTTCAGGCTTGCTTCATCCGCAATGTGACCACCCACTTTCAGACTGGAAAGTGCTGCTTCTGATCCTACCGTAAAGCTCGGGATCCTTGTGTTCATTTCCAGTTCCGTCAGGGTGGCATCTTTGGTAAATTCTACACGGAAATAGGTTTCGGAAACGGTTTCTTTTACATTGTAAGTACGAACCGTCACACCTTTTTCTTTTTTATTTGTTACCGTGCAGTCTACCGGCGTCCAGTTGACTCCGTTGTCGCCGGATGCATAGATTTTGATCGTTCCGGAAGTCGGTGCGGTATCTTTCAGATACATTGTGAATCCTTTCAATTCAATCGCTGTATCCAGACGGAAATCGAGGGTTCCTTTTCCGCTCCATGCCACATCATCGGCACTTGTCTTATCATCCTGCAGTTTCGCCAGGACATCTGCAACAGATGCATCTTCTTTGCTGGATGTACCGTTGTAATACATTTCCGGCACGTTGCCAAGGGCTTCTGCACCGTCTTTGTATTCTCCATTGGTAACTCTTACTGCTGCAGTCACTTCAAAGTTCTGGTCAAATACGGTTGCCGTTCCTTTTACATTCTTTGTTCCGATTGTCGCTGTCAGATCTTTTGGAATATCCCACTTTACCGGAAATTCTGCTGCCAGGATTGTTCCGTCTGCAAGAACTGCCGGTCTGGCTGCAGGAAGGCTGACTTCTGCATCTTTTCCGACTGCTGCGGAATAATTCAGGACACCTGCTGTCTGGCCGATTGCACTGACATTGACCGTGATACGCATATTCAGATCTGCTACCGTACCGGATACCGAATACGTTTCTTCTTCTCCGGTAAATGCATCCCAGGTTACTTTCTTTGTCTCGGAAGTATCGTCAGAATAATGGATCTTTACTTCGGATGGGAGAACTGGTTTCGTTCCCTGTTTTACATAATAATTCTTTGCGATCTCATAGCTTACAACGGTCTTTTCTCCGGTTACTCCACTGCCGTCTGCAACTGTGGTAACGACAGTCTGTGCTGCAGTGTATCCGTCTGAAGTTGCCTTTACGGTAAAGCTTCCGGCATCTTTTGTGGACTGAACGATCGCGATCAGTTTTCCTTTACCGGCTTTTCTGGTCGGTTCACTGTAAGAAGTGGTATCGTTCTGAACACCGTTATCAAGTGAAAGGAGCTTGCCGTCACCTTCTACGGCAACATGGATCTGCGGCTCTGCACCGTTTACTTCTCTGCCGTCTCTGTCCGTTACATCGATCTCAACAAAACTTAAATCTTTGCCGTCTGCCGTGATCTCGCTGCGGTCTGCTTTTACAGTAAGTTTGGATCCCTTTCCGGTCGTCTCTGCCACATTACGTCCGTCCGTGTCTTTGATCTCGGTCACACCGTCTGCTTCAAATGCTTTTGCCTCCAGTGTTCCCGCCTCATAAGGTACTTGGAATGTTGCATACAGGGAAGTATGTCCGCTCGCCTTGCTACTGTCAAAGCATCCTGTTCCGCTTGTATAATTCTGATAACCACCAGTCGGTGTATCGGTGTGTGTCGCTGTCGCACTTCCGATTTCTTTGCCGTTCAGATAAAGTTTCACAACAGGAGCATCACTGTAAACTACAACCTCTGCCTTGCCGCTGTTATCGAGCATGATCTCATCTTCATTCCATACCGGGAGAACATGAAGGGTATTTTCGTTGTCATTCCACTGGCTCTGATACAGATAATAGGAATCTTTTGGGATACCTGCCGTGTCAATGATACCAAAGTAAGAGTTCTTTGCAATGTTCGGCCAGGTTCCGTTTGCACCGGTTCCCTGCCAGTTATATGGGGTCGGTTCACCGATATAATCAAAACCTGTCCAGACAAATTCGCCTGCATTAAATTCTTGCTGCATCGTGATCCACAGCCCTGCACTTGCCAGATGTCCCCAGCCTACTGCACTTTTATCATAAGAAGTCAGTCGGCGGTCTCCGCTTCCATTGTCACTGTTGCTGTTCTTCCTGTCGTAAACGCCACGGCTGTTTACGGAAGAGGCTGTCTCAGAACCATAGACCAGCCATCCTCTGCTGTGTCCGTTGCTGATCTGTCCGGAGCTTCCGTAGTTAAATCCTACCAGACCTCCCGGCACGCCATATTTTGCTGCTTCTGCAAAAACAAGTGCTGTGTTTACCTGATTATTGTCTGCCCAGACATTGCTCTTTACCTGATTGTCACCAAAGGTTACATATCTGGTTGCATCTTCTTCTCCGGTCCAGGTGATCAGTTTTTTTGCCACTTCCGGATACTGACCGGTTACATTCCCGTCGATCAGCTGCTGAAAGATTTCATTTCCAAGGCTCCACATAATAATGGAAGGATTGTTTCTTCCTCGTCTTACCATGGCTTTGAGGTCAAATTCTGCCCATTTTTCGCCCTCTCTGCCATTTACGATCTGGTTGCCGCTCTCAATGGTCTGGTAGAACCATTTACCATAATCCTCGGTATTTCCTGCTTTTCCGGAAAGCCAGCAGTCAAAGGCTTCTTCCACCAGCATGATGCCTTCACGGTTGCACACATCGATCAGTACCTGGGATGCCGGGTTATGTGTTACACGGATGGCATTGACTCCCATCTGTTTTAACTCCTGTACCTGACGTTCCACAGAACGCTCCCAGGCTTCGGATCCAAGAGAACCCTGGTCATGATGCATGGACACTCCGTGCAGTTTGATGTTCTTTCCATTTAAATAGAAACCTTTCTCTGTAGTAAAGTTTACCCAGCGGAAGCCAAAGTCAGAATGGTAGCTGTCTTTTAAGGTATCTCCAACATAAACTTCTGTTTTTACGGTATAGAGGTTTGGATTTTCCGTATCCCAGAGCTTTGGGTCTGCAACGGTGACACTGGCCTCGATCCTGGCTGTTTTGCCCGCTGCAACACTCTGTACCTTTGTCTTTTCGCCCTCTGCTGCCGGGACGTCACTGCCTTTTTCATAAACCGTCTGTTTTACAGAAACATCAGCTGCTTCGCTGCTGTCATTCTGTACTTCCGTTACCACGCTTACGGTTCCTTTTCCGCTTTCAATATCTGGGGTTGTCACGGTCGTTCCGTAATTTGCCACATGTACCGGATCTGCAACGGTAAGTTTTACGTCACGGTAAATACCGGAACCGGAATACCAGCGGCTGGACGGCTGTTTATGATCTACTTTGACCGTAATCACGTTTTCTTCCGATCCGAATTTCAGTTTGTCCTGCGGAAGCACAAAAGAAAATGGGGTATAACCATATGGATGTGTTCCCAGCTTTTCACCGTTCAGATAAACGGTTGCATTCATGTAAACACCGTCAAAATCAATGCTGACCGTCTTTCCCTGCATGCTCTCATCCAGTGTAAAACTTTTGCGGTACCATCCGGTGCCTCCAAGCACATAGCCGCTCTCCTGCTCTGCCGGTGCTGCTGTTGAAAATCCCTGGTCGATGCTGTAATCATGCGGAAGCGTCACATCATCCCAGGAAGAATCATTATAAGAAACTGCTTCCGCGCCGTTTAATTCTCCCAGATAAAATCTCCAGTGATCGTTAAAAGAAACGGAACGCTCCTTTCCATCATATGAATTGACGTATACCGTTTCCGGTGTTGATGATGTCTGTGTCTGAGATGCTTCCTGCACGGACGTATCAGTCCCTGCTGCCAGGACACTCACTGCTCCGGTATTAAGTACCATCGCTGCTGCCAGAACACCACTTAAATACTTTTTGTAGTTCATATTGCCCTCCTTTATTTTTCTTTGTTCCCTTTGTTGTGTTTAGTAAAAACAAAATTTTGCTTACCATAACTATACAAAATTTCTTCACAAAAACATATGGAATATTTTTTATTTTTTGGTAATTTTTTCTGTACGATACAAAAAAACCACAGAACCGTTTTTACGCTGTCTGTGGTTTTTCTGCTGTTTTTAAGGTGATATGCGTTTTGGATTTATGAACTTACTACTTTACAATGACACTCTTTTTCTGTCCTTTGCCTTTGAAAAGTTTCCTGTAAGCTTTTTTCTTTGACTTCGGTATACGGATCACTGCTTTTTTGTTGATGCCTTTCAGTGCCAGTTTACCGACCGTTTTCAGTTTCCTGCTTTTTACTGTGATGCTCTTAAGTTTTCCATCGCCGTTGAATGCTTTTTTGCCGATCTTGCTCACATTCTTGCCGATCACAGCTTTTGTTGCTTTTTTCATTCCGGCAAATGCCTGATCTGCGATTGCCGTTACTTTGCAGGTACTTCCTTTGATCTTAACCGTTGCGGCTACTTCGATGTGTTTCTGGTTTTTGTTTACCACGCCATAAGCTTCCGCTGTCTTTGCTTCTGCATTGGTCACACGATATGTTACGCCCTTTACAGTAATGGTATCACCTGTTTTCAGTGTCATGGCATCTTTCAGTTTCTGCAGTTCTTCTTTGGCTTTCTTCTCTTCTTCCTGAGCTTTTTTGAGTGCTTCTGCTTCCTCTGCTTTTTTCTTCGCTGCATCTTCCTGAGCTTTTTTCAGTTCTGTCTGCAGGGATGTTTTTTCTTCTGTCAGTCTCTCTTTTTCTGCTTTCAGAACCGTAACTTTTGCGTTTGCTTCATCGAGCTGTTCTTTTAAGCTGTTGATCTGTTTCTGAAGTTCTGCTTTTTCTGCTTCGCTTCCGTTTTTCAGATCCGCCAGATCTTTTTCTGCTTTTTTAAGCTGATCATCCAGATCTGACACATTCTTCTGTGCTGTTTTCAGTTCGGTATCTTTTGCTGCTAATTCTGCATCTTTTTCTTTCATCTGCTGTGTCAGGTCTTTTTTCGTATCTGCTGCTGCAGATTTCAGATTTCTGACTGCTTCTGCCAGAGCATTGATCTGTGTCTGGACTGCTTCTGCACTTGGTTCTGTTTCTGCATATACTTTCTCCGCACTTGCGATCGTATCAGAAAGTGCTTTGTAAGATGCTGCTGTATAGTCATCTGCTTTCAGCGTTTTTGCCAGGTCAATGGCTGCCTTCAGTCCTGCTTTTGTATCTGTCTTCGGAATATCCGGCTGCTCTGCTGCTTTTTTCACGATCACGATAAAGCTTACCAGCACATCACAGCTGTCGATGTTGCTGTCCACTTTTTTCAGCGGACTTAAGTTCACAGTCACATTGCTTGCTTCTGAAAGTGTGATATTTTCCAGTGTCACACTGTCTTTGCTGCCGCTGATCTTGTGGTCTTCGTGTACAGCCAGTTCGGTTCCTGCTTCATCTGCCACAGTAATCTTTGTATGGCGGTCATCGCCTGCCCACTGTGCCCATGGATCACAGAATCCGGTTACCACTTCATACGTTCCTGCATCCAGTGCAAATTTGTAGGTCATGGTCTTCTGATTGTTTCCTGCTTTAAAGTTGCGGATCGTCGTATAGGCATCTCCGCTTCCGTTTGCTTCCACTTCGGATGCCGGATTTGTGAATCCCCATCCGCTTGTTTCACTGTATGCCTGATCCGGTACTGTGTTTTTCAGCGTATCTGTGTAATCCTTTCTATAAGCTTTTCCTTCTGCTGAGAAAGCATTTGCACCACAGTCCACAAAGTAAACAGGTACGTCTTCTGCTTTGGTTGATTTTTCCCACTGTGCATAGAGGATTATAGAATCTGAAACCACAGTTTCTTCTGTTACTTTTTCTCCACCTTCCGGCTGTGTAAACCAGCCCTTAAAGTTGTGTCTGTTTCTGGTCGGTGTCGGCAGTTCTCCTGCTTGGTCGCCTTTGTTCAGAGTACGTTTTGTACTTGTTCCTTCCGGAAGGCTTCCGCCGTTTGCATCCAGACTGACAACTGCTTTTCCTTCAGGAATTACTTCGCCACCGGTCAGCTGCAGTTTGTTCATATTGAACTGCCATGTATTTCCGGTCGGATATGCAATCTTGATATAGTTTGTGTCATCCGGCAGCTGTGTTGCTGTATAAAGTCTGCTCGGCCAGCTTCCGCTTACGGAAGTATCGGTTGTTTTTGTGTAATCTTTGAATTCTTTCCAGTTTTCTCCGTCTGCCGAAGTATAGAAAGTAAAGTTTTGATTTGCATTTCCATCTGTTGAGCCGGTTCCTCGAAGGACAAAACCTTTGATCGCCGGTGCACGCACGATCAGATATTCCGGATTTGCACTGTTTGTTCCCGGATATACCCCGTAATCAAAACCATAGTTATGGCAATTCTCGATCAGCATATTGTTTGTCCATTTATAAATAACGGACGATTTGGCTGTGATATCTTCAATATCTTTGATATTGGTCTTTGTTCCTGTTGTCTCAACATAGTCAAAGGCTTCTTTTACTTCCCATTCACCGATCTTATTCATCAGTGCCGGCACTTTAACTACATTGTTAAAATCAACGATTACCTTTGCTTTTACCTTATGATTTTCCGGATCAGCGATCCCAAGAACTGTTCCTTCTACATCGACCACATCTGCTTTTGATGTATCAATCTCAGACCATGCAATACGGAATGCTCCGGTATGGGTATCATCTACCTGTACTTCTGCTGTCTGCGGCAGGGACGGCTGTGCCCCTTTTTCTGCATAGTAGAAATCTTTTTCTTTCAGTTTTGCACTCTTGACCTCCACATTGGAAGAAACAAATTTCGTGTCACACCAGTTACCGATATTCTTGCTGTTATCTACACTGGAATCTTCCGTTTTTGTCACCAGTTTTACGGTTTTTGCACCTTTGATATCCACATCAAGTGCCAGGTTCTTGGTGGCATGTGTCATGACACCGGAACGGTATCTTGGTGTCTTTTCATCATCGACATAAACTTCGAAAGAAACGGCTCCTTCTGCATCCTGTCCGTTATCAAAACTCAGGCTGACATAAGCACGGAATGCTTCATATCCTTTTCCTTCTACATTATAAACGGCTTCTGATCCGCCAAGCATACTTAAACCTGCTGCATATTCGGTCGGCTTTCCGCCCTGATCGATACGTACGCTCAAACCTGCACCGTTTACGGTCTTGTCTTTGCTTACTGTTCCTGTTGATGTGTATTCCAGATCACCTGTTGCCACCGCATATTTCACATCGACATTCGCAACAGCTTCCATATCAGAACCAAGGATCCTGCTCTTTACTTTTAAGGTTCCTGCTGCTGCCACATCTTCTGCTTTGATCTGCCAGTCTGTACCTACAATTTCTTTACTTTCGTCGGTAAATGTTACTTCCACACCTGCCGGCAGAACCGGAAGTGTTCCGATTACGGTAGATGCATGTACTTCCTCGACAGACTTGATCTCTTTTACGCTTACTTCTGTTTTTACAGTAACTTCTGGTCCGATCTTTCCGGTCACTTCAAATTTTCCTGCTTTTGCATAATTTTCTGCCGGAACTTCATCCCAGGTTACCGGGGCAGAACCTTTTGTGCCGTCTGCATACTCGATCGCTGCAAACTGTGGCAGGGACGGTTCTACATTTACCAGTGTTGTTACATTGTCTACCGTTGCGGATTTAATATCTTTGACTGTTACAGTACATTCAAACGTGCCTTCCATGCCTTCTGCCGTTCCGGTTACTTTGTAAGTACCTGCCTGGTTTACATTCAGGTTATCCAGGTTCCATCCGGTTACCTGGTGCTCATCGACCACACCGTTGCTGTACTGTACTTTTACGGTTTTTGGCAGAACAGAATCTGCAGAAATGCCTTTGCCCATCACTACGGATGCGTCCTGAAGTTTCGGTGTATCCGTTCCGTCACCCGGAAGTTCGTTTTTAGAACCTACGGTAATGGTATTGGATTTCAGAATACCATTGTCACTCTCAGCTGTCGCTGTGATCACAATGTCATCAGTGCTTCCTTCTTCTGCTTTTACGATCAGCAGTGCTTTTCCGCTGAACGCTTTGCGGTTGTCTGTGTTTTTGTATGGATCATGGTCACGCGGATCACCGTTGTCCACAGATACGATTTCGCCGCCTTCTACGTCGAAAGTGATACGGTTGTCTGCTCCAGGAACCATGATTCCTGTATTGTCCTCAATCGTAGCTTCTACAAATACCATATCATCGCCATCGTTTTTGATATACGTTCTGTCTGCGGAAAGTTCTACCTGTGCTGCATCACCTGATGTATTTACCACATCGGTTGCGATCACGTTTCCTTTTCCGTCCGGCTGGTCATAGCCGACTGCTTTGAGTTCGCCTGCTTCGTAATCCAGTCCGCTGGTTCCTTTTGTCCAGTAGATATATACCGGGGAAGCAGTCTGTTTGTCATAATTCTTAATGCCAAGTGATTTTCCGTTTAAGAACAGTTCCACACTCTTTGCATTTGTGTAAATGTATACCGGCACCTTCTGTCCTGCCTTGAAATTCCATTTTTGCGGCAGAAGATGTACGGTCGGTGTATCCGTCCACATACTCTTGTACATATAAACAACATCTTTTGCAAAACCTGCGGTGTCGATCATACCAAAGTAGGAACTCTTGGATGGCCAGCTTCTTGGGGTCGGCTCACCTAAGTAGTCATGTCCGGTCCATACGAATTCACCGGCTGTGTAAGTTTTGTCTCTGTGTGCTTCCAGAGAAGCGGTTGCCGATGAAAATGTCCAGTAAGTCGGATATTCATTACATCTGTCGCCGCTTCCTTCTCCTTCCAGGAAGTAAACACCACGGTAATAATAAGCGGATACTGTCTCAGATCCAAAAATAACCATATTCGGATATCTGGAGTGGGCACCGTCATACTGTCCGGTTGCATAGTTAAATCCGGACATTTCTGCTTTTGCCAGATGCTTTTCCTGCTGTGCATTATTTGCCCAGTAATTGTCCCAGGTCGGCGGGCATGCTGCGACCGGTCTTGTCGTGTCGATTTCTTTGATCCAGCCGGTCAGCATATCCAGTGTATTTTCACCATGTTTGTAACGTGCATCGTAGATTTCGTTACCGGTACTCCATGCAAAAATACAAGGTGCGTTCTTGTCACGGTCTACCATCGCTTTGATATCACGTTCTGCATTGGACTGCAGATCCTCACGTTTTACTTCTATATAAGAAGTGTCATTGTTGGTATTATCATTTCCGGCTTTATCAAAAACGACAGTTTTTCCATCTGCTGCTTTATTGAAGTAGTTATGATAATCGTCACTGTTTTTTGAATACAGCCACTGATCAAAGGCTTCTTCAAATACCAGCATTCCAAGACGGTCACACGCCTCGATAAACTCCGGTGACACCGGGTTATGGGAGGTACGGATCGCATTGACACCGTATTTTTTCAGTGTACGGATTCTTCTGTCAACAGCTGCCTGATAGGTCTCCATACCAAGAGATCCCAGGTCAGAATGTTCACAGACACCATTCAGTTTTGTATGCACACCGTTTAAATAAAATCCACTGTTCGGATTCGTAGCAATATAACGGATACCAAAACGGCTGTCGGTACGATCCACAACTTTGCCATTCTGGATGATCTCCGTTCTTACCCAGTAGAGGTTCGGTGAATCCACGGACCACAGTTTCGGGTTTGCTACATCCACACTCTGGCTAATCGTCTCTGTTTTACCGGCTGCTACGGTAATGTCATCGGTCTGTGTGGAAATAACATCGCTTTCCTTGTTATAAACGGTCGATTTTACTGAAACACCAGTTGCTTCTGTATCAGAATCGTTTGTTACGTCCGTCTTGATGTCAACGCCTGCTTTTGTGGCATTCTTGATTTCTTCGTATTTGCCACCTTCTGCTTCCAGTTTTTCAAACGGAGTAGTGATCTGCACGCCATTCACCGGAACATTCAGTTTCTCGGTGGAAATCAGATATACATTACGGTAGATACCGGCTCCTGCATACCATCTGGCACTGCTGTTGCTGCTTTGTACTTTGACTGCGATCACATTCTCGCTGCCATCGTATTTCAGATATTTGCTGATATCATACGTAAAGGTGTTGTAGCCAAGGTACTGCTTCCAGTTGTCCTCGGTATGTCCGTTCACCCATACCTGGCTGATCATCTGCACACCGTCGAATTCAATTGAAACGGTTTTGTCTTTAAAGTCATCGGAAAGTGTGAAGCTCTTGCGGTACCAGCCGACACCGCCTGCCAGAGAACCCTGTGCCGCTCTGACACCATTGCTGTTCTCATAAGTACCATAGATTGCCCAGTCATGCGGCAGATCAACGTTATCCCAGCTCGAATCATCGTAGTCCACACCATCCGCCTGAACGGAAGTATCGTTAATGTTGTACTTATTGACCAGTTTGAATTTCCAGTCATCTCCAAATTTCATTTTACGCTCACTGCGTTCTGTTGTCGCTCCTGTTTTCTGAACGGCTGCCGCGACATCTGCCGCTTCTGCTTTCACTGGAGCCGGAAGAATCCCGATTCCACTGAAAACCATGGCAACACTCAAGGCTAACGCCGTCCATCGTCTCGCACCTTTTCTTTTTTTGTTCATTTTTTCCTCCTTTTTGCTGCTTTTCACACTATCCGCATCGTGTTTAGTGAATTTATACACTTTGCTTACTGGTAATATACAAAATTTTTCACCAAAATCATATGTACTATTTTTTGTTTTTTGGTACTTTTTTTACCGTTTTCCATTTCTTTCGCTTTTTTCCTGTGTTATACTAATAATGTTGAATCAAAAATTTTTGGAGGTTGTATGTATGAAACGTACAAAAAAACTACTTCTCCTCTTTTTATTTTTCTGTCTTTTCCTGACTGGCTGCACAGCTGCCACGCAGGAAAACATGGATTCTGCTGAAAACAATTATACAGAGCTTACTCTTTTTTCAGATGTCTCTTTCTGGAATCCTCCAGTCTGGAGTTTTGAAGAAGGAAGCATCAGTGCCGGTATCTCAAAGAAAACCGGAGCATACCTGGATTTTACGATTCCGCCACAGGACGCACCCAAAAAGCTGAGTCTGATGATCTTAAAAGATGAACTCCCTGACCTGATCGTCGCTACGGACAAGAATGTGATCAATCAGCTGATCCGTTCCGGAAAGGTCTGGTCTTTGCAGGATTTTTTTGAAACTTACTGCCCGGATTCCCATTTGCTGAAAGATTTCCCGAAAGACCGGAAACAGGAGTATATCCGACAGTACGGAGACTGGTATGCTTATCTTTCACACCTGAATACCGATGATGCCCGCAAAACCTGGAAAGAAAAGACCTCTTATTATGGAGATCTTTTCACCCACAGTTACAATCATGGCATTATGTTTAACCGCAAACTTCTGGCACGTGCTAACCTGACCGTTTCGGATATACAGACTGCCTCTCAGGTCTTAAAAGCTTTTGAAAAAGTCAAAAAGCTGACTGCTGAAGACGGACAGTCCACCATCCCATTGCTGCTGGAAGGCAATCAATATCTTGACTCTTCGATTTCCTGCCTGATCGGTTCTTTCGGTGCTGAAGTCATTGACGACAATGGAAATTATACAGAACGCTTCCTTCAGCCGGAATGCAAAGATGCTTTTGCCTTTCTGAACACAGCCTTCCGCAAAGGTTATGCTTTCAGTGAAGATCTGACACTTGATAATCTCCAGATGCGCGATCTGATAGCAGATGACCGTGTATTCTGCTATATCGGAAACACTTCCAATACAGGTGTGGATGCCACCAGGTGGGTTTCCGCAGGTCCGATCCTCTCCGATTTTGGAAAACGTCCGGTGATGAGTATCGACCTGAGTGTACCGACCGGCTGGATGCAGACTTTTGTATCCAAAAGCTGCAAAACCCCGGAACTTGTCGCCCGCTTTTTTGATTATATGACTTCTGACGAAGGATTGCTCTACAGCAACTACGGCGTGGAAAACGAAGATTATACTTTCGACTCGGATGGCTATATCCACCGGACTGCCAGAGGACAGCAGCGCTTTCATGATTCTAATGATATGCTCGGACTGTTCTGGAATTTTTACAATGTTGCCTGGGATCACAGCCTACTTCCGGTACCTGCAAAAGGAAGCATGGACGATTGTTTAAATCAGATCCAGACTGCTTTTGCCAGATATCCGGACACATATGTTTATGATTCTGCCCTTCTTCGTCTGCCGGATAATTACATTTCCCCGAACAGTGAGGAAGGTCAGATTGAAAGCACGCTGGAAGCTTACCGCAAAGAGCAGATTCCAAAAATCCTCTCTGCTTCTTCGGATACCGAGTTTGAAGAACAGTATCAGCTTTTTGTAACCACACAAAAAGAACTTGGAGCTAAAAAACTGGATCAGAAGATCAACCGGCAAATGCAGGAGAATTTTTCCTATTACGGTAAAAAAATAGAGAAAGTCAACCCACAAATGCAAGACACCTCAAAATCAAACGGAGAAACAAAACCATGAACTTCTTACAGACTTACCGCAGACACCTGATCTTTAAGCTGGCCGGGATTGCTGCCTTGATCCTTGCTGTGCTTTCGTCTGCCTATCTTTTTATGTCGGTGGACTATGCAAGATCTGTGCGTAAAAACACGCTCGCCCTGAATGAACGTCTGACAGCCCAGACTGCCACACGTATCGAAGCGTACTGGGACTCGCTTTACAATATCACAACTGCATTCTGTTATTCTCCAACCGTGCAGCAGTATTTTTCGGTAAATTCTCTGAACCGACTTCCGGATACACAGGAGCTTGCCTCGGTCTTTTCCAACACAATCCTGCTGAATGACCGTATTTTAAGTGTTTATCTCTACAATGCAGATGCAAAGCAGATTGCTTCCATGGGGAAAAATTTTTCGATTGATACTTCCAAACTGAACACCGATGCCGTGATGAATATCCGGGCATCACATCTGAAGTCAAACGAAAAACGCCCTTACTATGAGCTGATCTTCCCTGTTTATGATCTGAACAGCATCCAGTACCAGAAGCTGCTTGGTACCTGCGTTTTTGTCCTGGAACCGGAAAGTTTTGATGATACACTTCAAAATGCCCAGTCAACGGAGCATGCCGTTGTTTTTCTTCTGGATTCCTCGGACTGCATTCTTGCTTCTGCCGGTTCATCGCAGTCCTGCGGAAGTACGCTGGCATCTGAGATCCTGCACAGCACTTCCGAAAAATATTTTTTCACTCAGACACTTTCCTACAATGACTGGAAAATTGCCGGTTTCCTTCCGGAATCAGATCTTCGGAAACCGGATCAGAGCCTGAAAGAAACACAAATCCTGGTTTATTGCATTTCCCTGTGTCTTTTGCTCTTTCTGCTTCTGTACTGCAATTACAGCATCATAAAACCGATCACCGGAATTTCTGCTTTTATCCGTGAGATCAATCAGAATCCGGACTCCCGGCTTTCCCTCGACCGTCCGGATGAGATCGGCACAGTCGCAGAAAGCCTGAATCAGATGCTCGATGAAAAGCAGCAGTTGCAGCTGGAGATCGAGCAAGTAAAATATCTTGCCTATGAAACGGAACTTTCCAAAAAACAGGCAGAGATCCTTGCCTATCGAAGCCAGATCAATCCGCACTTTCTCTATAATACGTTTGAGTGTATCCGGGATATGGCTCTGTTCTACGATGTGGATGACATCGCAGAACTTACGATGGCTCTCTCCAATGTCTTTCGTTTTGCCGTCAAGGGAACTGATATGGTTACCGTAGAAAATGAGCTGGATCATATCCGTGAATATGCAAAGATCATAAATTACCGTTTTATGGGCAAAATCCGCATTGAAATCGATGCAGAAAATGCTATACTAAACTGCAAAGTATTTAAACTTCTGCTCCAGCCGCTTGTGGAAAATTCAGTCTTTCACGGACTGGAACAAAAAATTGAAAACGGTACGGTGTGGGTGCATGTATTTTCCCCCGATCATGCAACACTTTGCTTTGTTGTGGAGGATGACGGATGCGGCATTGAACCGGAACGTTTAAAACAGATCCTCGCATCTTTGGAAATTGAAAAAAATACAACAAAAATCGGCGTCTTTAATATTTATCAACGTCTGAAACTTTATTATGATGATAAGTTTTCTTTTGATATAAAAAGCAGTTTGAAAAAAGGAACCTGCATTACGATTTCGATTCCAAGAGAATCGACAGCAGAACCAGAAGGGAGTATTTTATGATAAGTGTCTATATTGCAGATGATGAAGTCTGGATCACCATCGGTCTGAAAAAACTGATCCAGAAATCCGGACTTCCTTTTGAGGTGATTGGAGAAGCACATAACGGCGTGACTACACTTGAAGATATCAAAACCTTAAAACCGGATGTCCTGTTTACCGATATCCGTATGCCGGGGCTTTCCGGTCTGGAAGTCATGTCCTATATTTCAGAACATCAATTTGCAACCAAAGTCGTGCTGATCTCCGGCTATGCCGAATTTGAGTATGCACGACAGGCAATGCTGTGCGGTGCTTTTGATTATCTTCTGAAACCGATCCAGCAGGAAACTCTGAACAAAACCCTGTCACGCCTTCGAAATGAACTTGAGCCTGCCGCTTCTGAAACTTCTGAAGACACGATGGAAAATGCAACGATCACAGACCTTTCGACTGCCGGAACCTCTCTGTTCAAAAAAATTCTGGCTTATATCCAGGAACACGATACGGAAGAACTCTCTTTAACTTCCCTGGCAGAAATGTACAATATCAGCTCCAGCCGCTTAAGCACCCTGATCAAAAAAGAACTGGGACTGTCTTTTTCAGAATATATCACGGCAAGACGTATGCAGAAGGCGAAAGAACTTTTAAAAGACGACAGCCGCTCCATCGAGGAGATTGCAAACGCAGTCGGCTACCACGATTACTTTTATTTTACAAAAGTTTTCAAAAAAACGCAGGGAATATCTCCAAGCAAATACCGGAAGTCTCTTTAAATTTTTCTTGCTAAAGTAAAAAAGTGTGTTTATAATCAAAGTATTAAAGTAAACAAATGAGTGAACATAACTGTAACATTCAATCCAGATACACGTAACGCCTGATGTGCGATTTTGGTCAGTTTTGTGGCAGTTATGTGCAAATAAAAAATGTATTGGAGAAAATAGCATGGCAACTATCCGAGATTTAGCAAAACACACCGGATTCTCAGTGACCACGATTTCCCGTGTACTGAACAATGATCCGACTTTGAACGTAACCGACAACACCAGAGTCTCAATTCTTGAAGCGGCAGATGAACTTCACTACACGCTTCCGAAAACAAGACGTTCCCATAAAAACCGCCTCGTCCATATCGCCATCGTTGAGATGATGTCCTTAAAAGAGCAGCTGGCTGATCCGTACTATCTGTATCTGAAGAATTATGTGGTACGCAACTGTATGGAGCATGACTGTAATGTATCTTATCTTTTTGAGCAGTCTGGCAAATATCAGACACTGGAAAAGACCCCGCTTGACGGTATCCTGGCGATCGGCATTTTTTCAGACCAGCAGATTGCACAGTTGCTGGAGATCAGCCCGAACATCGTATTTGTGGATTCTTCCCCGGATGAACGCCGCTTTGATTCGGTTGTCTTAAACTTCCGTCTCGGCGTAGAGCAGGCACTGGATTATCTGCTTTACAAGGGACACCGCAAGATTGGTTTCTTAGGTCCTGCCTATAAATTAGACCAGAAAAAACGCCCTGCCCTGGAGGCAAGACGTCAGTATTTTATTGATTATATGAAAAATGCCGGTCTTTACGACGAGCATCTGATCATTGATACCGGCCTTTCTGCCAAAGACGGTTCTGCTCAAATCCGCAAATGGTTGGAACAAAAAGATCATATCCCGACAGCTCTCCTTGCCTATAATGAAGAATCTGCGATCACCGCTGTCAGCAACCTGCGTGAAGTCGGACTTCGCATTCCGGAGGATGTATCTGTCATCAGTTTCAATGACACACCGCTGTCTATCCTGACCGAGCCACCGCTGACCAGTGTCACCGCACATCTGGAAGTCATGGGAGAAATGGCAGTGAAAATGTTGCTTGACCGCCTGGATGATCCGCAGCATCTGCCTTATAAGATCGTACTGCCGCCGACACTGGCTGTCAGAGACAGTGTCGTGGATATACCGGGTGAGATATAGATAAAACGCACGTGAGACTTGGCATGCACTTTCCTTCCGCACAAAGCGGCTATTCTCCTTCCCGAAAGGATCATAGCCGCTCATTCTTTTGTTATTTTTTTGGAAAAAGTCTTTTGACCCTGGCATCATGTTATTCTAACTCAGCTGGTTTCTCTGTTTCATAAGCACTCCAGGATGTAGTCGTGGATGCTTCGGAGAGGTCTGCACTGTCTTCGTAGGAGGTTACAGTAATCGTGTAGCTGCCATCTCCTTTGACATATACAGTTCCGTCGATTCCTTTGACGGTCACGGTTTTGCCTTCGTTATCTTCGATCGTTCCGGCACAGTGCAGTGCACTTACGGTGCTGTCGCCTGTCACGATCCAGGTTGCATTTTCTCCGATATAGAGATTGCAGTAGCCGTCTCCGCCGCCGCCACCGGCATTACTCTCATCCTGCACGACTGCACCAGTCAGTGTGCTTTCGCCTGTCATATAGAAATCAAGGTCGCTGATGCTGTCCCAGATTACATTTCCTTCCATTGTCTGATCAATGGCTGTGAACAGGCAGTCCGCACCATTTGCTCCTGTTGTTCCCCATCCTCTCTGGTTCGCATTTCCGGTACATTTCAGGAAAAATTCACTGTCTTCTGCATTTGTAATATCCACATCATCCAGTGTGATCGTAGACTCTGTGTTTGTGGTATAGAACATGCCGCCGTTTTTTGCGTTCAGGCTTCCGCCGTCCATCTCAAAAGTGCTGTTTCCGACTTCGGAATCTCCGGACATGCTCTGGTAGAGAATGACATTCCAGGTACAGTCATTGCGGCTGTCATCGCTCATGTTTCCGGTCAGATCACTGTCATATAAATGAATGGAATTCAAACCTTCGATGCAGATTGCTTCGGAGCCGTTGGCTGCCAGAGTTGCCTCGTTTACTGCGATATCTGCGGTACTGTAGATTGCCGGGGAACCGGTTCCGTTTGAAGTGTAGGTTCCGCCGTCTACTACCATTTTTCCGCCTCCGCGGTCACTTCGGATCGCTGCGGAAGACTCACCGTTTGTCTCAACATCAAGATCCCATGCATAGAACATTCCGCCGCCGGCTGCATGGATACCGCCTGATGTATCCTGTTTGGTCGTGATTTTCGTATCTGCCGCATAAACAGTACCGTTATTATATGCAAAAAGTCCTGCTCCGCCGGCTGTGTCTGTCGTAACGGTTCCGCCTTTTACATAAGCATTTCCGTCTGTTGCCAGAACGGCTGCTCCGACACCATAGAAACTGGAGTTATCACCGCCGGTGCTTTCGGAAGAATCTCTGGTTATGGTCACATCTTTCAGTGTAACCGATGCACCTTCTGAAACATTGACTGCATTTTCATCAGTTCCGGTGGAAGCAATCGTCTCTCCATCTACTTCGGTATCGGAAGTATAGGCATTGACTGCATCGTAGCTGTCCACGCCCTGGCTGCTTCCAGAACCGCCGCCTGGTTGTCCCATGCCGCCTCCCATTTCCATGCTGATCACGGTGATTTTGGCTGCATTTCCATCCTCGTCATAAGTGATCGCTACCGTATCACCTTCGGAAATATCAGAAAGTGAGCTTTCCTCTGTCTTCTGCTGCATATCCGGTGCTCCGCCATTTCCGCTGTTATCCGGCATTTCCGACGGCTGGCTATTGTTGTTATCGGAGCTGTCACTGCTGTCAGAGGAATCACTGCTGTTTTCCGGTTTCTCAGGCGGTGTCCCGCCATTTCCCTGCGGTCCGCCTGCCATGCCGCCCCTGCTGCTGCGGACGATCACGGTGTCATCTGTGATCTTGATTTCTTTTTCTTCATCTGTCAGATCCAGCATGGATGGTGTTCCCTCTCCGTCTCCGTCCGGTTTTTCTATATTTTCCGGCAGCTGTGCATTTTGACTGTCAGAACTATTATCTGATTTATTTTCACTGCTGTCTGTGTTTTCAGGTCCTTTTTCTGTACTGTCAGAATCTGTCTTGTCATCGGAACTCTGTGCATTGGAAGAGTCCCCCGATGCTCCTGCATCATCCGGTTTTTCCATCTGCTTCATGGTTCCTACTTTTATGGTAATGCTATCTTCGCTTACGGCTGTAACTTCACCGTATACATCTGCTGTTTCTGCTTCGCTGACTCTTTTGTCTGAGTTTTCGGTTGCACCGGTTACACTCTGCGATTCCTGTATGGTGCTGCTTTCTGATGTATTTGTTCCGGAACATCCAACCAGTGTTGTCATTCCAAGAGTTATGCCAAGTAAGATTGCGATATATTTTTTCTTCATATGAATACACTTCCTTTTCTCTTTGATTTAAGAGAAGTATATCCCGTAAAGTTTAAAACAAGCTGAAAGAAAACAGCCGATTTTGTGAAAGAGTTGTGAAAAAGCAGGGTAATCGCTTACCCTGCCTTTGTGTGCTGCTAAAATCTCAGAACAGATCCAGTAGCTGATCGATCTCTTCTTTTTTCGTTGCCCAGCTTGTCGCAAAGCGTACTACGGTGTGGTTTTCATCGTATTTTTCCCAGAAACTGAACTTTACTTCTTTTTTTAGTTCTGTCATTTTCCGGTTTTCGAGAATGACAAACTGCTGATTGGTCGGTGAATCCAGATAGAAACGGCAGCCTTTTTCTGCCAGTCCTTTCTTTAAATAATCTGCCATTGCTATCGCATGTCTGCTGATTTCAAAGTACAGGTTATCTGTGAACAGTGTGTCAAACTGGATTCCGAGCAATCTGCCTTTTGCAAGCAGTGCTCCCCGCTGTTTGATCAGCGTCAGGAAATGTTTCGGTGTTCTGTTGCCCGAAAATACGACGGCTTCTCCACACAGTGCTCCGACTTTTGTCCCGCCGATATAGAAAACATCGCAGTATTTTGCAATCATCGGAAGAGTTACATCTGTTTCTTCACTCATCAGACCATAGCCCAGTCTTGCTCCGTCGAGAAACAGCGGGATATTATAACTGCGGCACACGCTGCTGATCTCTTCCAGCTCCGCCTTTGTATACAAAGTACCGTACTCCGTAGGATGGGAAATATAAACCATCCCCGGAAATACCATATGTTCGTGGCTTTCATCATCCCAGAATGTTTTCAGGCAGTTCTTCAGATCTTCTGCTTTTATTTTGCCTTTGTACTGCGGAACTGTGATCACTTTATGGCCGCTGTACTCAATGGCTCCCGCCTCATGGCAGGCTACATGGCCGGTCTGTGCTGCGACCACGCCCTCATAAGATTCCAGCATGGAGCTGATCACAACGGCATTTGTCTGCGTACCGCCCGTCAGGAAATAAACATCTGCCTGCGGACATTCGCACGCCTCCCGGATTTTCTGTTTTGCACTTTCACAGTATGGATCAGATCCGTATCCGGATACTTTCTCCAGATTTGTTTCCATAAATCTCTGAAGGATCTTTTCATGTGCTCCTTCAGAATAATCATTTTCAAATGATAACATATCTTTTTCTCCTGTCAGATTCTCAATATCAATAGAAAGCTTTTTGCTCTGTCACTATTCTACGATGCCAGGAGATAAAGGTCAACCTATCATTTTTCTGTTTCAAACGCTCAGTTTCTTTTCCATGATCCATCCGCTGATAAAGTAGAAAATCACACTCAGTACCAGAGATACTGCGATTTCCAGAATCATGGTCAGGTTCATATTGTCAAATGCAGGCACCAGGTTCAGCATCTGACTGAACAGCCAGGAAAGGATCAGAAACAGTGCAAATGCCGCAATCCCGCTTCCCTTTTTGCCTGCAAGCACGCTCGCCGAAAGAATCACTGCCATATCGGCGATCACAACAATACTGATCCAGCTGACCAGGGATGCAAAGACGGACAGGATCACTGCATCTGATGCTATCTTGATGTTCAGTCTTATATCCATAATCTGTCTTATGCTATCCATAAGTTCTTTTGCCCCGCCGATACAGAGCGTTGCCACAGTCAGGTCAAACACGGCAAGTACGATAAAAAATGCTCCTGCCATAAGGATTGAAATGCCATTTTCCAGGATTTTGGCACCTAAAATCTCATAACTGCTCTTTGGTGTCAGAAACAGCATATAACTTTGTTTGCTGTTCAGATCCCGATACAGTGTCATGATACCTTCCAGTCCAATGTAAAACACACCGAAAAATGCACACAAGATCAGGAACATCATACCTGTCCCCATCAGATTATATCCTTTAAAAAATACGCCCCCCAGAAATGCCAGTTCAAAAACTGCTGTAAGCACCAGCAGAATAAGCTTGGAAGATGCACTCTTCCGGAATTCATACTTCATTAATTTTAACATAGTTCCTCTCCCCCATGTCCGTAAATTTCACGATACAGATCAACAACGGATTTCTTTTCGCTGCTTCTCAGTTCCTCAACCATGCACTGTCTGACCATTTTTCCTTCTTTCATAAAGATGGCCGCATCTGCCACTCGCTCCAGTTCATCTACCAGATGGCTGGAGATCACAAGTGTGACATCCGGATCAATGACTTCCAGAATACTTTTCATGATCTCATCCCTTGCCAGAAGATCAATGCCGTTTAATGGCTCATCCAGCAGATACAGTTTTGCATTTCTTGCCATTGTGACTGCGATCTTTAACTTTGCCATCATACCGGTGGAAAGTTTTTTGGTTTTCAGCTCTTCTGTCAGCTCCATTCTTTTGAGCATCTGATGATATTTTTCCATTGAAAAATCCTCAAAAAAGTCCTGATAATATCTGCCGACATCTGCAACCGTCATCCAGCTATAAAAATATGGCTCCGTGGACATATAGGCAATCTCTTTCTTGCTCTCTTTTCCGATGGCTTTGCCTTTATATAAAATCTCCCCTTTTCCAGGTTTGACAAGGCCTGCCACCATCTTCATCCAAGTAGTCTTGCCGCTTCCGTTCGGCCCGAGCATCGCATAGACAAGCCCTGTCTCCAGTTTTAACGATACATTGTCAACCGCTGCCTTACCGGCATAGTTTTTGGTTACTCCAATACTTTCCAGTACATTTTCCATATCATTCACCACTTTCTTCCTTTTTTTTCAGAATCCGGATCACATCCGTTTTGGTAAATCCAAGCTGCTGCATTCCTTCTAAAAATTCATGGATCAGCGTCCCCGCCATCTCTTCTTTCATATTTTTCACCTTCTCTGAATCTTCTGTCACAAAAGTTCCCATGCCACGTCTGGTAAAACAGACACCTTCCGTCTCAAGCTCTTTGTATACACGGCTGACCGTATTCGGATTGATGGTGTAAGACACCGCCAGTTCCCGTACGGAGGGAAGCTTTTCCCCAAGTTCCCGTTTCCCTGTGACAATATCACGTTTGATCAAATTAGCTACCTGCAGATAGATTGGCAGCGATGAATTGTATTCCATAAGCTCTTCCTTCTTTCTTGTATCACTGTCATAGCTATATAGTACACTAGTTTTCTGGTTTTGTCAATATAAAAACGAAAAGATAACATGCAAATTGTTTCTTACTACCACAATTTGGTTTCAGGCTTTTGCCCCTGCTATCATAAAAAAAGAAAAGACAGCATATTTTTCATGCCATCTTTTCTTTTGATCATTTACTGTAATTCTGTTTTTAACTTACCTGAAAATCCAAGAATCAGGAAATTGGCTGCAATCTCCGTATCCCGGAACAATACCACATTCTAGGATGCGTGCTGTATAAGCAGTACCGGTAAAAATACTGAAGCAGTTTCTGTTTTGCATATCTTCTATAATTCTGGTTTATTTTAGCACATTCTTGTGATGTAAACAAGAGTATGATGTTCTTTTGCTTCTTCCACCTGTTCCATACTCCAAACATCTCCAACCCATCCCATAGCTTCAACAAATCCTTACGAGCGTTTCCTCTTTCAGACTGATAACGATATCATAAAATACTCTCCGCTACGCACAATGCCCCATACCCCACAATCTCATTCGGATATCCCACAAGTGCTGTTAATCTCTGTGCACCTCTTTGAAGATATGCCCGGATTTTCTCTCCATAAAGAAACGGGTCATTTCCCTGTACGATGCCATACTGCATCATCAGTGCCGCTGACCCTGTCACAAACGGCGTGGCAAAAGAGGTTCCGGTCACACCTGTGTAGGAACCTCCCACAGCGGTTGTCACGATATCTACGCCAGGTGCCACGATATCCGGCTTTACTTGTGTGTTTCCTCTTGTGTAACCACGGCCGGAAAACGGAGCATATGTCATAAGGCGTGCATTGTAAGCTCCGACTGCAACCACATTCCTTGCCGTTGAAGGAATGGTCAGAGTCGTGTCAACCGTTGGCGAAAAAAAGTGCGTCAATGGATTTAAAAGAGCGGCAGACGGCATCCACAGATGATAATTTCCTTCCACGATCTTCTGCGGAATCAGACGGATCTTCCAGACGCCGTCATCGACATAAGAACCTTTTGGGATAAAATCAAAATAAATCTCCTGAGCGGTAGTGTAGGGCTTCGGCTCTCCGTAATAGATCAGAATCTCTGTATTCCCGGCCAGGATTCTCTGTGCTCCAAGACGCTCCTGAAGCGGTCCGAAGCTTTCACCATCCGGATGAATCAATATAATCTGAAACTGATCAACGTACGACTTCCAGAGCTGAATGTTCATCACCGGCTCCTGCTGCGAAATCCCGAATTCCAGGATTCTCTCTTCCTGCTGACCAAGCTTTCCTGAAATATGCCCGCCTGTGTTCCCTTCATTTCCGGTGCCCACACAGATCACATTCTTCCACATACCGGAAATCATGTCGATGTATGTTTCCAGAAGTGAAGTCCCGTCATGTGAGCCATATAGAGATAACTTTTATTGTTTTGCAGATTCGATCAAAGTAATATCTCCGTCCCTGCATATTACATTCAGCGTTGATGTGGCACCATCGACATTGTTTTCGTAAAGAGAGCTGTCTTCTTTGCGTTCCGATTTGCCCTGCGGCAGATTGTCTGTGATCACATCTCCATCTGTGGTTTTCAGGTGAATATTCATCTTTGCTGCATTGCCGTTTTCCATTTGTATGAAAACATCTCCGTCTGAATTGTTTATTTCCAGATTACCGCTGAAGCTGCTGTGATTTGTCTTCAGATCGCCATCGGCAAGTGTAATGACTCCATCTGCAAATTTTCCCTGATCCAGTATCATATCTCCATCCAAAAAGTTTGCTGTCATATTTTTGCATGAGAACTGTTCTGCAGTCAGATCTCCATCGGCAAGCTGAATCCTGGCTTCGGAAAACCGTGCATCCTGCGGTACATAGAGAATCACTGTATTGATTTCTTCCTGTTTCTGCGTCTCGGTATGATGCAGCAGATTTCCAAGATCATAACTTATATAATAACTTCCTTTTCCGCCGGAAGTTTCCTGAAGCGTAAGCTCACCATCTTTGTTTTCCCATGTCAGTGGATTTTCATTACCGCCTTTTTCCATTCGATATTCCATGTAATAGCAGTCATCACCTGATTTTCTGATATCCAGGTCAAAATTTTGAAAATCTACATTCAGTTTTGTAAAAGCATTTATCTGCTGCTTTTCCATAACCTCAAGATTTTTCCTTGCAGAATCTGTTCCACCGGATACATATACATGTCCGGAACTATCGTTGAAATCCTTTCCACCTGCAAAATATCCTGCTGTTGAAAGAACCATTCCCACCACACAGAGCGTTAGAGCTGTTATCATTGCTGTTTTTGCAGTCTTATTCATTCTTATGCACCTTCTTTCTTACAAGTCTGTTGACCAGACGTCCGATCCCATTTGCACACCATTTGCAGATATATACAGTCAAAAGACCTGCGAGGATTCCAATTCCCGTCATCAGGAATCCACCTCCGACCATCATACAGGCTGCTGCAGCAGATTTCAGGATCAAAGAGCCCCCAACCCCGATGGTCACAATACCTCCGGCTATCGCCGCAATGCCGGTAATACCAATCGAAAAAATCACTGCCGCAACAGTGAGGATCACCGCACACAGCACTGCAAAAACAAATGCCAGAAGTGCCAGGCTGGCCGGTGATGCACATAGAACCAGGAATACAAGAAGAATGATCTTGCCCGGAGAACGTCTCTTTCCTTTTAAGACCGGTGCTTTCTCTTCCACAATATCCTGATCCTTTTCTACGCTCTCCTGCAAAAGATTGAGAAACAGTTCTCTTGCTGCCTCTTTTGGTTCACCAAGTTCTCTCATAACCTGTTGTTCCTTCTCAGGACCTGCCTCTTCAAAATATTCCGAAAAGTACTCTATGGCATTGTCAAAATCTTCTTGCGGAAGCCGCTTCAGATATTTCTTCAGCTCTTCCATATATTCTTGTCTCGTCATTTTTTCACTCTCCCTTCCACAATATCATCTACAGTATTGCGATATTCCCGCCATTCTTTCCTCAGATATGCCAGCTGCCTGCGTCCCTCTTCCGTGATGGAATAATACTTTCGTTTCCGCCCCTGGAATTCCTCGGAATAAGTAGTCAGATATCCGCCCGTCTCCAGCTTTCTCAAAATAGGATACAGCGTCGATTCCTTGATCGCCGCAACCAGCTTCACCGTCTGGCTGATCTCATAACCGTAGGAATCCTGCTGTTCCACGACCGAAAGGATCAGACATTCCGTCAGAACAGCTGACACCGGATAATAGTACATATACTCACCCCTTTTGTATATATAAAATTTTTATATATAATTATTTTATATATATGTTACCATACTTTTACCATTTGTCAATAACTGTTTTTCAGGAATTTCTGTTTTTAAATCTCTGCCGTTTTTCCTGTACCCTTGCAAATAATTCTTTTGAAATGATCGCCTCGTGCATTCCTTCCACCACATAACGTTCTTCCATCGGAATGTTTCTGCATTTTTCAATTTTATAAGATATTTTCTCTGTTTTATGTTGAACCATTGCACCCGTATATACCTGATTTTTCAAAATGTTATAAATCGTTGGTGTATTCCATTTCTGCACCTGATTTTTTCCCTGACGGTTTACATAGCTTAGGTTCTGGATCTTTGTTTTATATTCTGTCGGAGAAAGAATCTGCTGGTCATTTAAAATTTCCGCAATCTTTTTAACCGAATATCCTTCCAGATAAAATCGGTATATTTTCCTGACTACTTCTGCCGCTGCATCATCAATCAGAAACCGGTGCCGGTCGGTCGGATCTTTTCGATAACCATAAGGTGCGAAACCGGACATATATTTTCCCTGCTTTTTCTGCACCTGAAAGGCTCCTCTTATTTTTTTTGAAATATCTCTGCTGTACATATCGTTGAGCAGTGCCTTGAACTGTGCCAGCTCTTCGTTACTGTGACAGAGCGAATCCACGCCATCGAGAATCGCCACATAACGAATCCCCAGCGATGGAAACACCCGCTCGATATAATGGCCTGTCTCGATATGTTCACGTCCCAGTCTGGAAATATCTTTTGTGATCACGCCCTGGATCTCTCCCCTGTAAATATCTGCCATCATCTGCTGAAACTGTGGTCGATTCGAAAAATAAAGCCCGGAATATCCATCGTCCACATACATTCGGACGAGCTGCATATCCCCGGCTTTATCCACATATTCCAAAATCAGTTTTTTCTGATTTTCGATACTTTCACTTATTCTGTTTTCCCCGTCTTCTTTAGACAGACGGCAATATCCGGCCATACGATATAACATTCTGCGGTCCCCGAAAAACGATATTTCTACTATAAATATGATATCATGCCCAAAAGATGCCATGTAAATGGATCTGTACTCCGTGCAGTCACTTTTCTGCCCATCATAACGTTTTTTCGGTCAGATTTTTTGAAATAATCTCCCACAGTTTTTCGGCCTCGATCGGTTTTTCGATATAATCATTCATTCCTGCCTTCCGACATTCACTGCTGCTTTCTGCATTAGCCTGTGCAGTCATTGCCAGAATGGAAACGGTTTTTGCATCCGCACGCTCCATGCTGCGGATTTTTTCTGTCGCCTGAAGTCCGCCCATCACCGGCATCATGATATCCATCAGAATCATATCATAAGCATACGGCTCCGACTGTGCAAATTTCTCCACTGCCTCCTGTCCGTCCCACGCCGGATCAACCTCTATCCCGGCCTCTTCCAGATAAAACTGTGCGATTTCCATATTGATCTCATTATCTTCTACAAGCAGAATGTTCATACCGGAAAAATCTACATTTTCCTCTTTTTTCTCCGGACCCATCTGACCGGATACACTCGTATCAATCTGAAACGGCATCCGGAAAATAAACGTCGTTCCCTGATCTGGCTCGCTCTCAACCCGGATCGTTCCGTTCATTTTTTCAACCAGCCCTTTCACGATCGACATGCCAAGCCCGGTGCCTTTGTACTGTGTTCTGGCATCTGCTGATTTTTCCTGCGTAAATGGCTTGAAAAGCTCTTCTTTCACAAAGGCCGGACTCATACCAATCCCGGTATCCACAATCTTAAATTCATACATGGCTGTGGTTCCATCGTCTGAAATTTCTTCCGCATAAGTGTCTACACACCCGCCTGTCTTGTTGTATTTCACGGCATTACTGAACAGATTCAGCATGATCTGACGCAGGTGCAGCGGATTTCCGATCAGATGCGTATGGCGGATATTTTTACGATGTTTCTTATGTAAAATCCCGGTTTCTGTGATCTGGGCATCCATCACGCCTGCCACTTCATCCATCAACTCAACAAGATCAAATGCCTCCTCTGATTCTTCGACTTCTTCTGCCTGAATTTTGCTCATATCAAGCACATCATTGACAAGTGCCAAAAGATGACTGGTGGAAAGTTCAATTTTTCCCAGACATTCTTCTACTTTTTCCGGCTCTTTCTCACTTTTGCGGATGATATGCAGCATTCCCATAATACCGTTGATCGGTGTGCGGATATCATGACTCATGCGGTTCATAAATTCGGTCTTCGCCTTGCTCTCCGAATCAGCCGCCTCGAAAGCGGACTGCAAACGTTCTTTTTCTTCCTCTTCTTTTTCATGGAAAGCAGAGGTGTTTTTGAACAGAATAATACCGCGGATCACCACACTTTCCTGTCCTGTTTTCTCATCAAATACCAGTTCCTGTGACATCAGAACCGTTTTCTGTAGCCACACCAGAACCTCTGCCACACCTTTTTCCCGGTATTCTACGGTCACCTGTTTGGTTCCTTCTCCAAAACGCTTCAGCAGCTTTTCCGATGAATCTACGATCCGGTAATTTTCCAGTGTCTCTTCTGTAACAAAGGCACTTCTCTTTTTGCAGTATTCCCCGTAAGAACACGGCGTTTCCTGATCCAGCTTAAATTCTTTTTCTTTTGAATGTTCAAAAAATTTTTCCAGCCGGTCATGTGTCAGGTCAACCATATAAACGGCCTGTGCTGTCTCCATCAGGGCATCCACATAATTGCCGTTTTCCAAAATGGACTGTTTCATCTGCTCATAATAACGCATCAGCTGTGACTTTTCATTGGTTTCTTCCGTTCTGCTGTCGCTGAATGTCTCAAATACCAGCAGAAAATGATGCAGTTTTCCCTCACCCGTGTCATTGCCAAACAATAAGGTCAGTCTGCCTCTTTTCACCTTGCCATTTTCCAGCTCTTTGCAGTACAGAATTTCCGTTTTCCGGTTTTCGCCTGTCAGTGTTTCACTGATATGTGCAAGCTGAAGTCCTGACCAGATCTGGCGTTTTGTCTCTTCTGTTGAAAATTCTTTCACGATCTGCTCCACCGCACCGGAATAATTGCCGTCCTGTGCCAGAAAAAATCCATCGCCGGAGCGGAGCACTTCGTACTGATCCAGCAGGGCATCGCAGTAAAGACAGTCCGAAAAATGGTACCCCTTCTTTCGGACCTCTTCCAGAAGCTTTCGCTTCATTTTCTGCTTTTCTGCAGCCTCCTGCATCTTGGCACGGTTTTTATCAATATACATGTTTTTATCTGCATGCCGGAACAAACTCCGCATCGTGGCATCCTTAAAATCACTCGACAGTGCATATCCCGCCGCATAGCTGATCGGCATTGCCGGATGAAGTCTGGAATATTTTTCCGTCTGCCTGCATATCGCCTCCAGGCATTCTTCCACTTCTGTATGATTGACATCCGTCAGCACTGCAAGAAATTCATCCCCACCGTTACGTCCGGCAAAATACTGCTCCGGGACTGCAAGACGCATCTGCTGTGCAAAACTACGGATATATTCATCTCCCTTATCATGTCCGAGATTGTTGTTGATCGTCCTTAAATTGTTCAGATCAAACACACAGACCGCCGTCACATATTTCTCATCCAAAACCGTTTCGTCATTTAAAATCTCTTCGCATTTGTTTTTGTTTGGCAGTCCGGTTGCTTCATCCAGATAAACCTTTTTCTGTAAAATCCGGTTCTGGGCGGCATACCTCAGAGCCTTGAAAAGTTCGATGCCAAGAATCCCGATCAGAATCGCGATATCCGCCATAACAATCTTTTCTAGAATGTTCAGGGCAGATGCTTTTCTCTGCGAATAAGCCTCCGCCAGTCCGGTCGCTTCGTCACAGATCTGGAAAAACTGTTCACTTTTGGCGATGATTTCGCTATTTTCATAGCCTTTTTCACGTACCAGATAAATCTCCTGCTCAAGAGACTGAAAATAGTCATCCAGTTCCTCCATTTTGCTCTGAAAAGCATAGTCATCGAGACGAACCAGATTCAGCGAATCACTTCCGTTTCTCAGCCCGTCAATAAACGCTGCCACATCATCTATCATCGCATCTTCTTCCTGACCTGCATCTTCCATTTTAATGATACGCTGCGTCTTTCCACGTACCAGCCCTGCATAGTTGACCACGCGTGCTGTTCCCTGAATTTTCCCTACCATGGACATCGTGGCAAAAAACAGAATGATCAGGACAACAGTGGATATCATCATCAGTACTCGCAGCACATAAGTCTGCTTTTTGTCTTTATTTTTATCCATTTTTCTCCTATGCCCCCGCAATCTTGCCCAGTATCTGTGCTGCTTTTTCAATATTTGTCAGATCCACCGAAGAATAATTGATCACGTACGTGTTTTCAAAATTCCCATCTTTTTCACCATCAAAATAGTGGGACAGCGGTGCCAGTTTGATGCCTTTTCCCTTTGCTTCCGTTACGATCTCTTCCTCGCTTTTTTCTGTACGGATCTGCATCAGAAAATGTACCCCAGCCCCTTCTTCCCGGATGGTGACATATTTTCCAAGCGGCTCTTTCTGAAATACTTGCAGAATCGCATCTCTCTTTGTCTGATAGTAGTTCCTGAGCCGGTTGATATGCTTTTCAAAACTGCCGTTTTCCATGAATTTTGCCAATGTATACTGTTCAAAATTGGAAACAGTACAGGAATAGAACGAAAGTTTCTGATAAAAGATCTCCGTCAGCGGCAGCGGCAGCACCATATAGCTGATACGCACGGTTGATGCCAGCGTTTTCGTAAACGTATTCATATAGATAACACGATCTGACACATCAATACTCTGCAGCGTCGGAAATGGTTTCCCGGTCAGCCGCAGTTCGCTGTCATAATCATCTTCAATGATATAGTGATCCGGCGATTTAGCCGCCCAGCCAAGCAATTCGTAACGCCTGCTGACCGGCATCACGATCCCGGTTGGGAAATGATGCGACGGTGATGTGTGAATGACATCCACTCTTTTTTCTTCCAGTTCCCGGATGGATACACCATCCTGATCCAGCGTAACTTTGGCATATTCTACCTTCATATTTTCATAAATCCTGGCAATTTTATGATAGCCCGGATTCTCTACTCCATAGATCCGGTGATTTCCAAGAAGCTGTATCAGAAGTCCATGCAGATATTCTGTCCCCGCTCCGATGATGATCTGTTCCGGCTCGACCTGCATGGCACGGAACTCCTTTAAATACCGGGCAATCGCCTGTCGCAGCTCCAGGATCCCCCCGCAGGGCGGATTGATCATCAGCTGCTTCTGATTGTCATTTAAAACTTCCCGCACCGTCTTTGACCAGATGGTAAACGGAAAGATCTCGCTGTCCGTCTGATTGCTGGAAAAATCTGCAAAATAAGAAGTCGCTCCCCCTGTCAGCGTCAGCTGTTCCTTTCTGACCTTCTTCTTTTCCATGGTCGCACTGCTCAGATCTGAGACATAAAATCCCCGCTTTGGCATGGAATAAATATAACCTTCTGCTAATAATTGTCCATAGGCATTTTCCACTGTGATCACGCTTATGCCCAGATTTTTTGCAAAAGTACGCTTTGACGGCAGCTTCTCCCCTGCCTTAATCTTCCCTTGTGTTATGTCGTTTCGAATGCATTTATATAAATATTCATACATCGAATCTGACCCTGTATTTGTAAAACTGTATGTCAGCATCTGATTATTTTCTCCAATCTGACCTTACTGAATATATCTATTTTGGCAATTTTATAATAGTCACTTTTCCATTATAATTCGAAACCAGTAAAAAGTAAAGATTGCAAAAAACAAAGCAGGAGGTTTAAACATGAATACAACAAATGAAAGATATAAATTGAACAAAGAACTGGCACAGATGTTAAAAGGCGGCGTTATCATGGACGTCACCACACCGGAACAGGCAAAGATCGCTGAAGCTGCAGGTGCATGTGCAGTCATGGCTCTGGAGCGTATCCCGGCTGATATCCGTGCCGCAGGCGGCGTCTCCCGTATGAGCGACCCGAAAATGATCCAGGGCATCCAGAATGCTGTTTCTATCCCGGTTATGGCAAAATGCCGTATCGGACATTTCGTGGAGGCTCAGGTTCTCGAAGCGATCGAAATCGACTACATTGATGAGAGTGAAGTACTCTCCCCTGCCGATGATGTTTATCATATCAACAAACGCAACTTCCGTGTTCCGTTTGTCTGTGGTGCAAAAGACCTCGGAGAAGCTTTAAGACGTATCAACGAAGGTGCTTCCATGATCCGTACCAAAGGGGAACCGGGAACCGGAGATATCGTGCAGGCCGTACGCCACATGAGAAAAATGAACAGTGAAATCGCAAAGCTGACCAGTATGCGTGAAGATGAACTGTTTGAAGCTGCAAAAACACTGCAGGTTCCTTATGAACTGGTTGCCTATGTACATGACAACGGCAGACTTCCGGTTGTAAACTTCGCAGCCGGCGGTGTCGCTACTCCTGCTGATGCTGCTCTGATGATGCAGCTCGGTGCGGAAGGTGTCTTTGTAGGTTCCGGTATCTTCAAATCCGGAAATCCAGAAAAGAGAGCAGCTGCGATCGTAAAAGCTGTTACTAATTATACTGATGCAAAACTGATCGCCAAACTTTCCGAAGACCTCGGGGAAGCTATGGTCGGCATCAATGAACAGGAAATCGCCTTATTGATGGCAGAAAGAGGAAAATAATGACCGTTGCAGTTTTGGCACTCCAGGGTGCTTTCGCAGAACATGAAAATGTATTGAAACGTCTCGGTGTCGACTGTATCGAGCTTCGCCAGGCAAAAGACCTGGAAACACCTTATGACGGCATCATTCTTCCCGGCGGCGAGAGCACCGTCCAGGGAAAGCTTTTAAAAGAACTGGGCATGTTTGATACGATAAAAGAACAGATAGAAAACGGCATGCCGGTCCTTGCAACCTGTGCCGGGCTGATTTTGCTTGCCTCAGAGGTGGAAGGCCAGGAAGGATGTCACTTTGGAACAATCCCGATGTGCGTTCGCCGCAATGCCTATGGCAGACAGCTTGGAAGCTTCCATACCGTCGCTGAAGTAAAAGGCGTTGGAGAAGTCCCGATGACCTTCATCCGTGCACCATATGTCGCAGAGACCGGAGATGGCGTGGAAGTCCTTGCCACGGTCGATGGGAAAATTGTCGGTGTGCAGTATAAAAATCAAATGGCATTTGCATTTCACCCGGAACTGGATAACGATACCAGGATTCATGAGAAGTTTGCAGCGATGGTTCGAGACAAATAAAAAATTTACGGAGGTTTGTATAAATGTGCAAATGAACGAATTCCCCGAAGGCACGCTCTCGCTACCTCACATTGGC